>Ga0310344_10000357_pt1 | contig 36372 bp, 24 predicted proteins | sample HC15DNA20200_MG_FD_203801 | JGI IMG/M metagenome (GOLD analysis project Ga0310344, IMG submission 203801) | Marine microbial communities from station ALOHA, North Pacific Subtropical Gyre - HC15-DNA-20-200_MG | ecosystem: Environmental > Aquatic > Marine > Oceanic | place: Pacific Ocean: North...
ACCTTGGTGGGCACCATCCTAGTTCCTTCAGGTGAGGGCGACATGGGTGCTTACATCTCCGGCCTTGAGAGGATACGAGATCTGGATCCGAAGGTTCTCTTCCCGGGTCATGGCCCTCTGGTAGCCAACCCGGAGAGAGTGTTGACCGAATACATAGAGCACCGCAAGGCGAGGCACCAGAAGGTCCTCGAGGCGGTAAAAGCGGGCAACTCGGACATCCCCAGCATCGCCAGCGCGGCATACTCTGACAGTCCAGGGGCGCATCCCCTGCTGGCGCAGGACCAAGCACTGTCTCACCTGAAGGAGTTGCAGAGGACCGGTGACGTCGAAAACGATGACAGTGGATACACTGCGGCCTAATCCGGGTCAAGGTTAAACACACTCAGTGGCAGCACACAACGAAACGAGGTCTTGCGATGGCTGAAGACAAACGATGGTGGAAAAGGGACAAGGATTCCGACACCTCCAAAGAAGACGTCGAGGATTTGCTGAATGAGGCCGAGGCCAAGCGTCTCCAACGCGAGGAAGAATTGGCAGAGGCCGAGCACCGAGCAAAGATGGCGAAATTTACGGATTCCGCGCCCAGCACTATCAAAGAGTCAGAATCCGGTGATGGTTTCCCGGTGGAATTCACCGGGCAGAGGATTGTGCTGAAGCCGGACGGAAATGGGTGCTTCTACGTCAAAGGTAGTATTGGAAATATCGGGAACATAAATTTCCTAGTGGATACTGGAGCGAGTTTCTGCGGGGTCGACGAAAGGACTGCTGAGATGCTCGACCTGAATCGGGGAGAAGTGGTGAGGACAACGACAGCAGCTGGCCCGGGAATGGGGTACAGGACTACTTTGCCCGACATAACAGTTGGACAGATAAAGATAAGAAAGGTTGACGCGTTAATCAACCCCCTAAGAGAATCTGATGCTGGATACTGTATTCTCGGTATGACATTCCTTGAGCACATTGATTGGAAGCACGATAACGGGATGCTGATTCTGAACCCAGATGGAGAGTCGGATGGTACCAAGGTATACGGCGGGGGTTCCGATCACTGGCTTCTGGAGGATCCTGGTTATACTGTAGCAGCAATTGTACTCGCTCTGGGGCTCATTGCAACTGGATTCATGGCAGTGGCTGTTGGGGGAACGAAGGATCAATGGGTGGAAATAGAAGCTGAAGTCCTTGAGAAATATCCAGGATATGACTGGGTGGAGCATAAAGACTGCTATACGGATGACTGGGGAGATGAATACTGTGATTACTGGTACGATTTAGATTGCTGGGCTGACTTAGACGTCTCATACTCCGTTGACAATACTACCTACTCCTCCGAGGTTGATCATTTCCCAATTACAAGATACGATGACTACGCAGGTGCGGAAGAAGACTGCTTGAATTACGCAGAGAATGGCACTATTCCTATAGGGAGTTTCGTTACTCTGTACTACAATACTGAGGATCCTAGCGAAGTCCGGATTGATACTCCGTGGGATCAGATTTTTGGCTTATTTTGTTGTGGAGTTATGCAATTCTTCCTGTTGGTTGTAGTTCTACTAATGGCTCGATACGATGTAGGTACAGGAAATGGCGTGACCTTGCATGTCGGTGGTTCCCACATTGGTGGGCATGGTCGATACTATGACGACCCGCTTTACTACGACCGGCCTTGGCACAGGAGACCATGGTTCCACCGTAGACGCCGTTACTACCGTCATAGACGCAGCGGTTCCAGCCGCAGAAGTAGTAGAGTCACTAGAAGCTCCGGAGGACGCAGGGGCGGTGGCAGGTCCGGTGGCGGCGGCAGGTCCGGTGGCGGCGGCAGGTCCGGTGGCGGCGGTCGTGGCAGATGATTGCTAGACCCAAGGATGAAATCCACCCCTCTACCTAGGCCAATTTGATGGAAGAAATGTGGAGCGGTGCTCCTGAACTCGATGGGGCGGCCTCTGAAGAGCTGTTCATAGAGGTCGAGTCAGGAATCTCATTGAGAATCCTGAGATGGGTACCAGATGACGAATATGCTGCATCCAATGACCCAGTAGTAGTGGTTCCAGGCTGGGGTTCTGTGTTCGAGGGCTGGAGGCCGCTCATCACCGAATGGGTCAGGCGTCGTCCAATAATCTACATCGAGACGCGCGAGAAGAAGAGTGCGGCGATAACCAAGAATGTTGGTAGATCAGATTTCGAGATGTACAAGCACGGTGCCGATGTACTATCTGTCCTGAGGTATCTCGGCATAGATTCGAAGGATGTAGATTGGTTCTCTTCATCTCTAGGAGCAACTTTGTTGATTGATTCCTACCAAAAGGGTGTGCTGAGCGGTCGCTCTTCGGTTCTTCTGGCACCTAATCCTGATTTTGAGTTCCCACTATGGGCGAGAATAGTAATGAGTTTGCCAATTCCTCGATTCATTCATCCGTCCCTGATGCGATTCACTGTGTGGCTTGTCGACCGCAGGACCAAGGAGGAAGGGCAGAGAATCAGGTATCGCAGGACTTTGCTGTCTCAGGACTTGAATCGGATGCTACTGAGCGCTAGGGCGAACATGCGATACCGACTCCCTGAAGACCTGTCAGACGTGGATGTGCCGTGTGCAGTGATGACCGCTTCCTCGGACACCCTTCACGATATGAACAAGGTTCTGGACATCATAGAAAGAATACCCGGAGCGATTCTGATCGAGGTCCCTAGCAACCAGTATGCGCATGAGGCAGATGTCCTAGTCGAAATTGAGGAATTCCACTCATCAATTGGTAATTAGGTCATTTTTCCCAAGCGATTGCCTGATGAAGGGTGGGCGGGCCGGCGGATTGAGTAGTATGCGTGAGAGCTCCTCGTCGTTCGATGTCGCGCGTATCGTGCGCGAGCTTTCCGGGATGATAGGTGCGCGCGCACGTAAGGCGTACCAGCCGCACTACGAGCAGGTGGTTGTGCGGCTGAACCGGAAGGGAGTTCCCTCTACTGATTTGGTAATCGTAAGAGGGCAGCGTGTCTACACTTCTCAGCGCGACCGTCCCATGCCCTCGAAGCCTTCTCAGTTCGCGATGCTCATGCGCAAGCACCTGAACAACTCGCGGCTAGTCGGTGTCGAGCAGCTTGGTTTTGATCGGGTCATTCGACTCACTTTCGAGCACGGTGGTGGGCGCCTAGGTCTAGTTATCGAGTTGTTCCGTGACGGAAACGTCCTTCTGCTTGATGAAAATGATGTTATCATCCAGCCCCTTACTCACGCCAAGTATGCAAGCCGAACCCTCAAGAAAGGCGTGGCATACACTCCCCCTCCTGAAACCCTAGACCCACGTGATATGGACCGAGCCATGCTCGACAGTTTGCTAGATGACAGCGAACACGATCTGATTCGCACCCTTGCTGCTCGCGCCAATCTAGGTAGAATCTACGGCAGTACGGCCTGCTCGATTGCTGGAATCGATGAGGATGTGGCTGCCAACTCATTGAGCTCCGAACAGCGTGACTCACTAGAGTCAGCAATTGGCTCGATGTTGCTGCATTTATCTGAAGGAGATGATGCGAAGATGTGGTTGGCTGACTCAGAGGCGATGAAGGCATGGAAGGCTGCGGACAACGAGGCTGCTCGAGATGCAGCCTCTTCGGGGATAACTGAGATTGCTCCTATCGATCTTGGCTACACCGATTCTGGCACTATGGTCGGGGTCGCATCTCTGTCTATCGCTTACGATGCGGTTTTCGGCTCGTATGATGCTGCAGCATTCATCCGCCGTGAGGAGGAGTTACTAGTCGATTCAGGAGAAGACGGAGGAGTAATTCAAGCCAAGTTAGGACGCAGGGCGGCCCAACAGAGGGCTGCAATTACAAAATTCCATGAACGAGCGGCGATAACTCAAGAGTTGGGCAAGGCGATTCAGGATAACTGGGGGCATGTTGATTCTCTTCTCTCACAGTTCAACCATGCAGTAGTCTCGGAAGGTTGGGAAGGAGTGATGGACAAGATACACGATGTGCCTTGGATTGACAGCGCTGACCCTGCCAAGCAGACGATTGTAGCTTATCTGCCCGACGAGGATGGTGAGCCGGGGGCTAGCATAACCCTGGAAGTATCCAATACAGTACACCAGAACGCGCAGCGCTACTTTGAGGAGGCTCGTTCGCAGAAGAACAAGGCCAAGGGAGCCGAGACGGCTCTCGTAAGCACCGAGAAGAGTCAGGAGAGGGCTGAGAAGCAGGCCGCCAAAGATGCTGCTGCAGGTAGACTCAGAGCTAAGAAGCGAAGTAAGAAATTCTGGTTTGAGAGGCATCGCTGGGCCATGTTGTCTGGCGGGCATCTCCTTGTCGGAGGCAGGGATGCCAAAGGCAACGACGTAATCGTCCGTAAGCACCTGACCTCAAACGACCTGTACTTCCACGCCGATCTTCACGGAGCACCTTCGTGCTCGCTCAAACTCAAGGATGGTCTTTCTCCCAATCAGAACCCATCAGAAGCAATCCCGGAGGGCGTGGCCTCGCTACAGATTGTACAGAATCTCGGTGAAGACTTGGAGGATGCTCGTCAATTGCCTGAATCGATACACTGCGAGGCCGCTCAAATTGCAGTATGTTGGTCTAGAGCATGGGGCAGCGGAGGTGCTGCGGCTATCGCATTCCATGTAAGGCCAAGTCAGGTATCGAAGACCACCGAATCCGGAGAATCGCTTGCACGTGGCTCATTCGTAGTCAGAGGTCAGCGAAACTGGCATCGCGATCTTTCACTGGAGATGGCTATCGGGATGGCGGTAGTCAATGGGGTCCCCATTCCAGTCTCTGGAACACCCTCTACAATCTCTGAGCATTGTCAAAGGTGGGCTAGAATCACCCCGGGCAGAGAGAAGAAGGAGAGTATAGCCAATCGTATCGCCAAGGCAACGGGTCTGGCCCAAGATGATTTGTTATCGTGCCTGCCACCCGGTAACTGCTCACTGGAAGATTACGGTCTGATTCAGTCTTGATTACGAGTTCGCCATTCTGGAGCAGTGATGGCATAGAGTGCTGCGTCAACATAGTGGTCATACAACCACTCTCTATCCTTCGTAATACCTTCCAAGCGCATTCCAAGATTCTCTGCTATAGCGCGACTTGGGAAGTTTTCGGTTGCAGCCTCAAGAACAAATCTGTGTAATTTTAGATCATCAAAGCAGTGTTCCATCAATCGAACACAAGATTTAGTCGCATATCCATTTCCAGTTTGGTCCTCGGCCAACCAGTAACCAACTCCGCAACCTCTGTTCCCCCAATCTATCCAGTTCAGGCTGATTGTCCCGACCAAATCACCATCCAGCCTGATTCCATAGAGGACTCCTTCTCCTCTTACGTAATCCTCCAAAGTTGATGCGATGAAAGCGGTCTCGTCCTCCAAGTTTTTTGTTCCATCCAACCAAGCCAGCCACTCCCTGAGGTAACTCCTGTTGGCATCGACCGTTACGAACAACTCCGCAGCGTCATCCAAAACTATCTGTCGCAATTCCAAACCGTCTTCGACTTGAAGTTCTGTGTAAGGGAATAGGAAATCAACGGAAGGCATCGGACCACCACATCTGTTGGACACTTGATTTGGCATTGAATCGGGCGTATATAGGGTTCGGGCTCTGCGACAATGCTTCAAACGAGGGCCATCAGGGCGGGTCATGGCGGAGTCGGGCGAAGGTAACTGGACCTACGCCGACTATCTGAACCTGCATCCATTACTAGACCTACAAGGAGAGGACAGAGAAATCAACTCTGACGAGATGCACTTCATCATCGTACACCAGACCTTCGAGTTGTGGTTTAAGCAAGTTATTCGCGAGCTTTCCGAAGTTCGTGATATACTCTCCCAGATACCCGTTCCAGAGGATCAAATCCCCAAGGCAGTGGATCACCTAGGCAGAACCACTGAGATATTTCGGTTGATGGCCAACCAATGGACTGTCCTTGAGACTCTGACCCCTCAGGGATTTCTCGCATTCAGGGATGGCCTTGGAACTGCATCGGGCTTCGAGTCATTCCAGATGCGAGAGTTTGAGTTCCTGCTCGGACTCGAAAACGAGGATCGTATTGGTGGCGTCGACCCATTGGACAGTTTCAAGAGAATGCCTGACAATGATGTCAACAAGGCTGTAATCAAGCGTCTGGAGGCGGCTGCCAGTAATCCCTCGTTGTACGACTCAGTGATGGGCTGGATTGAGCGTACTCCAATAATGGGCTCGACTCCCGGCAACGAGGATGATGCCGGGGTTGTAAGTCAGTATATCTCAGACCACCTATCTGCTCACAAAGCGCTGTGCAAAGAAGCCGCGGAGAGGTCTTCAGGATGGGGTACTGATGATTCCAGTAAGGCAGCAGAGAGAATGATGGCAGCGCATGACGGTGCCGCTTCCTTCCTGATGCCCGGAGGAGATGTTGACAGGGCCCGCGCCGGACTGTTATTCATCGAATCATATCGCGAATTGCCCCTACTCACCTGGCCGCGCAAGTTGATTGATGCGCTGGTGGAGTTAGAGGAATCCATGGTGAAGTGGAGACATGCTCATGCTCGCATGGTGGAGCGAATAATGGGCAGGAGAATTGGCACTGGTGGAACCAGTGGTGTAGACTATCTCGATATGACTTCTCGATATCGGATTTTCAAGGATCTGTGGGGAATCAGAACTGTGCTTGTCAAACCGCAGAGAAGGCCTGCTTTGCAGAACGCAGAATTCTATGGCTACTCCTCTGATTCGTGAGAAGATTCTGCTTTCTTGATAGGACCATTGAAGGTTCGTTGGCCTTTCGTGGGTGCGTGCCCGAGCCGGTGATTTGTGCATATGCTCGTACTCCCATTGGTAAGTACAGAGGTTCGCTGTCCGGATACAGTGGCACTGAACTGGGTGCAATGGCGGTAGAGGAGCTCCTCAAGAGAGCAAGGATTGACCCTGCTAGCGGAGTGATCGACCAGCTCTACATGGGTCAGGTCTTGCAGGCCGGGGCGGGCCAAGCACCGGCAAGACAAGTCGCCATGCGTGTCGGAATGCCTGTCACCACTCCCTGCACTACTATCAACAAAGTCTGCGGCTCCAGTCTCAAAGCGGCGATGATTGCGGCCACTGAAATTGAGGCGGGAGTATCCAGAATCGTTGTTGCTGGCGGGATGGAGTCGATGACCAATGCTCCCCATATAGCTCGTAATGTCAAGAGGGGCGAAGGTGTTCCCTATTCATCCTTAGATTCAGTGTTGATGCACGATGGTTTGCAAGATGCTTTCACCGGAGAGTCGATGGGCAATACCGGCGAGACAGTTGCGAGTGAGTACGACATTAGTCGCGAGCAATCAGATGCCTTTGCCATTCGTTCACATGCCCTGTCCAACAAGGCATGGGAGGAAGGCTGGCTAGATGAAGAGGTGTTTCCAGTTGGCGATCTTACTCGTGATGAGGGAATTCGTCCGGGCTCGGACATGGAGACCTTGGGCTCGCTCAGAACTGTGTTCAGGGACGATGGTCAAGTCACTGCTGGGAATTCCAGTCAAGTCTCGGATGGTGCCTCTGCAGTCCTGATTACATCCGAGCAGGTCGCAGCCGAGCTCGGGTTGCCTGTGCTAGCAAGAATCGTCGGCTATGCAACTTCGGGTGTGGAGTCACACAGAGTTATGTCAGCCCCGATTCCCACCGTACGCAAATTACTGGAGCAGACTGGTAGGACGATGGACGATGTGGACATCCTGGAGCACAACGAGGCTTTCGCAGCCGCCTCGTGTGCGATTCAGGCTTCATTGGGCATCTCAGAGGATAGATTCAACCCGCACGGAGGTGCCGTTGCAGTAGGCCATCCACTGGGTGCGACAGGTACTCGTTGCCTGATGACACTGGTCAATGCGCTAAGGCGTACTGGGGGCAAATGCGGCATTGTTACCATCTGTCTAGGCGGGGGCAATGCCGTCGCAATGATGGTCGAGAGTGATTTGTAAGGCTCAATTTGTTTTCGAATGGATGTCATAGGCCTTATTTGGGGGTCTCCGGTCGCCCGGCCCATGGTAAAGCCTGCAAGACCCCATACTCGCTTTGAGAAGGCTCGAATAATCGGTGCTAGAGCACTTCAGATTAGCATGGGCGCACCGCTCTTCGTATCAGAGGACGAGTTGCGCGATCATTTCAGTGATGAGTTGATTCAACTCTACGGTGTTGAGGAGGCCCAATGGAGAGTAGTACTGGATCCCAACAAGATAGCTATGCTTGAGTACGAGCAGAATCGCATACCCATCGATGTGGACCCTCACGACGAATGATGCTGTAGACTTGGTCAAGTCTATTTGTCGAGGCCCCGAGGCTGCTTTGAGATGAGTGGTTTGTCTGCTAACGGCTGTAGGCGGCTGACGGCCGCATTGATTGTCATTACATTCCTCGTGATTACTCTGGGTGGCACAATCAGAATTTACGACGCTGGTGAGTCTTGCCCCGATTGGCCGACCTGTTTCGGAACATGGGGATTCGATGTATCAGAAGCCGAACAAGAGGCGTGGTATGAGGCCAATCCTGATGAGATTGATTCTCGCGGGGCAGGGCATCGATACACTACTTTCCAAATATTTACCGAATGGGCACATCGGGTTCTCGCGGGAGCAGTACTAGGTCCATTGGTTCTGATAGGTTGGCTGCTTGTCAGGCGAGAGCAGGATTTTGGTTCAGAAGTAAGGCTATCCTCAGCGATCTCTGCTGTTCTGATTGTATGGCAGGGGGCTGTCGGCTGGCTGACTGTGCGGATGGATAATGAGCACTGGAGTGTCGCTCTGCACTTGGGTTCGGCACTTGCATTCATGCTCAGTCTGATTTGGCTCTGGTTAGCTCAGACACGAGATGTCAATGCGCTTCCCAAATGGGTTGACTTCGAATCGGACTCTGCTCCGAAATGGGGTCCGAGGCTACTCTGGCTCTCTTTGTTCGCCCTCATCAGCCTGTTCTCCGGGGCTTTCGTATCCACTACAGGAGGTGCTAACACAGGTTGCGGAGTAGAAGGCTTCTACGGCTCATGGCCCCTTTGTCAGCGTGAACTAGTTCCTGAAATCCATGACTGGGTGTTGCAGTCTCAAGTGATTCACAGATTCCTAGTAGCAGCAGTCGGAGTGGCTATGATTGCCTCATCTTGGCTCGCATGGAATGAATTAGGCTCGAACAGCACCCTATGCCGATGGATTTTGGTTTCTACAGCACTGTATATGGCGAACATGCTGATTGGTGGGCTGTACATCCTTTCCTGGGATATGAGTGGTGGGTTCGAGGAATGGCTCTCGCTAATCCATCTATTATTCGCCTCTCTCTCGTTCTTGATTCTTTCAACTGCCTATGTTGGTTCGATAACATCTAGGAGGGCATAGACTTGAGTTGGCGTAGTTATGTTTCTTTGACAAAACCGAGAGTTGTTGTCCTACTACAAATTACTGCGCTGTGCGCAGTATTGGTACATGACAGACTGTACGAACATTTGAGCACCGATACTGCGAATACTATGCTAATCGTATTCGTCGGCGGCTACCTCAGTGCAGGTGGTGCAAATGCAATCAACATGTGGTACGATAGAGATATTGATCCTTTTATGACACGCACAGAGAAGAGGCCAATTCCATCCGGCGAAGTCTCGGCGGAGTCGGCTCTAGCACTGGGAGTGCTGCTCTCTATCGCCGGGGTGACGTGGTTCTGGGTGCTATCGAATGAGGTTGCTGCTTTCTGGTCTGCATTCAGCATTCTGTTCTATGTCTTCGTATACAGTATCTGGCTGAAGCGCTCGACTCCTCAGAACATAGTAATCGGCGGTATAGCCGGTTCTACTCCTCCGGTTATTGGCTGGGCGGCTGCCGAAGATAGTCTGGCGGTTTCGATGGAATCCACTACTCAGATTATGGAATCTCTGGTGGACATGGGCAGCCCACTGCCATGGTTGATGTTCCTGCTAATCTTCCTATGGACTCCTCCTCACTTCTGGGCACTCGCCCTGTATCGTTCCGAAGAATATGGGCGAGTGGAGGTTCCGATGATGCCCAATGTGAAGGGCGCAGAGAGGACTCTGTTCGAAATGAAGGTCTACGCAATCGTGCTCATCCTGATGTCGCTAGCCGTCCCATCCAGTTTCGGCGGGCTGGAGGAAAGTGATACTCTGTATCACCTCCTAGGATGGAGTGTGGTCGGGCTCAGTATCTGGTACGCTAGTTCGATTTGGAGAATCGACCTAACCGAAGAACGCGATGAAACAGGTAGAATGCCGACCGCTGCTCGTTCGTTCTTCGTCTCTATGCTATACCTTGCCCTCATGTTCGTGGTTCTGGTGGCTGCGAGTTTTGGTGTGAATGGGGCTGTTTTGGGAGCAGGAATAAGCCTGTTCGCAATCATTCGTAGCGAGACCCGTTAGTAGCCTAGCATCCCGATGGTTTCAAACGCCTACCGCACCATGGAGAAACGGTTAGAGAGGTGCGGTAATGGACGAGCAGGGCCTGATATACGACTGGAATACAGTCGATTACGAGATTATCCGTGATTCTCGCGACCATCCTCACGAGTTGTGGTTCGACGATGAGACCCTGAGGGATGGCCTCCAGAGTCCGAGTGCTCGCAACCCGGAGATTGAGCAGAAGTTGGAACTGATTGACTACATGGAAGCTCTAGGAATACAAAAGGTGGATTTGGGCCTTCCCGGTGCAGGGCCCTTCCATGTTGGCCACATCGATGCCATGCTATCTCACATGGGGAAGAATGACTACGAATTGCGACCAGGTTGCGCAGTACGTACGGTAGTCAGCGACATCGAGCCTCTAGTTGATTTGCAGGCCAAACACGAGAGACAAATACAGGCCAGCGCCTTCCTCGGAACTAGTCCTATTCGCCAATATGCTGAGGGATGGACAATGGAGAAGATCCTTTCAACGGCGGAGAAGGCCGTCACTTTCGCGGTCGATAACGACATTCCCGTGATGTTCGTAACCGAAGACACGACTCGAAGCAAGCCGGACGAAATCAAGGCAGTCTATACCCGCGCTCTTGAGTTGGGAGCAGATCGTATATGCGTCTGCGACACCTGCGGTCATGTCACTCCAAACGGTGTTCGTAAACTGCTCTCGTTCATCCAAGATGAGGTGATTATTGATTCGGGATTCAAACGCAGAGACATCGAAGTCAATTGGCATGGTCATCAAGATCGGGGCCTTGGTGTGGCCAACAACCTAGCTGCCTACGAGGCAGGGGCTGATGTGATTCACGGTACCGCCCTAGGAGTGGGTGAGCGTGCCGGAAACGCTCCTCTCGACCAGACTCTAGTCAATCTGAGCCTGATGGGAGTCATTAGCAACGACCTGACCATGCTAAACCAGTACACAAGGAAGGCCCACGAATATGTCGAGGTCGCGCTACCGAGGAATTACCCTGTGTTCGGAGAAGATGCTTTTGAGACAGGGACTGGAGTTCACGCGAGCGCAGTAATCAAAGCGATGAAGAAAGGTGACAACTGGCTTGCCGACCGTGTCTATTCCGGGGTACCGGCGGCCGATTACGGGCTTGAGCAAATCATTAGAATTGGACATATGAGTGGTAGGTCTAACATCATCTGGTGGCTACAAAACAATGGATACGAGGCTTCGGATGATTTAGTCTCGCACATGTTCGAGGTGGCCAAATCACAGCGCCGTCTAATGGATGATGATGAGGTCCATGCAGCCATCTCAGAATTCCAAGAATAGTGATTCAACAGCCTCACGACTTAGACGAATGGCTAAATGTGGTAGGCGTTCGACTTCGGGCGTGAGGACCGTCGTCATAGTACTAGTGATGCTAATTCTAACTCCAATAGGGGGTGTGGTTTCCGGCTCTTCTGATTCAGAGAGTATTCGAATCGAAGGCGACCCCATTATGCCAAGTTATTCTAGAGCTGTTCAATTGGCCTTCGATAGAGTATCTGATCTAGATTCTTACCAAAAAGAGGTGCTTGAGCAAACTGTGAATTGGTTGATAGTGAGCAGAGTTCCGATTGACAAACACGAATTTACTATAGCGGCCCCAGACGATAGTCGGCCAGCTCCAATACTGATTGGTTCGTATATCTGGGAGTTTGATGACTCCATTAGTGCTGTTTCTAGACTGCAACTATCATTGGATGCGGGCGAGATTGAGTCTTTCTCTCCTATGGTTGAGAAGCAGCAGTACCCTAGGCTAGTTCCAAACGATCCAGAGTTCAGCTCTCAATGGCATTTGAGGAATACCGGCCAGACTAGTGGAGGAGTATTTGGTGAGGATGCTAATGTGACATTAGTTTGGGACAATTACACTGGTTCTGGAATTGTAATCAGTGTGATTGATGATGGTTTAGATCACAACCATAGCGACATAAATCAGCATTATTCACCTGAGCTGTCATACGATTGGTGCAATGATGATGGTGATCCAATGCCATCCAGTTGGAATGGCCACGGAACAGCAGCAGCTGGGGTGGCTGCGGCGATTGGCAATAACTCAGTAGATGTTGCAGGTGCTGCGTTTGAAGCGACTCTGGCTGGCTCCTTGTTGATTGCATGCTCTACTAGCGATGCTACCGAGGCTGATGCACTTAGTTACGAGGAAGATGAAATTGACATTTACTCCAACTCTTGGGGGCCTGCAGATAATGGAAGAACCCTTGAGGCTCCAGGTCCACTTACTCTTGCCGCCTTTGAGAGCGATGCTTATACTGGACGAGATGGACTAGGCAATCTCATTACTTGGGCTGCAGGAAATGGATTGGGTTCTGACGATGACTCGAACTACGACGGTTATGCCAACAGCAGGTATACGATTGCCGTGACAGCAATCAGCCATAATGGAGAGCAGTCATACTATGCCGAGCCGGGAGCAAACATACTCGTAGCGGCTCACTCAAATGGAGATGGTGAAGCAATAACAACTACCGATATCACAGGTTCGGGAGGATACGATAGTGGTAATGTTACTCATACATTTGGAGGAACATCCAGTGCTACTCCTCTAGCTTCTGGAGTAATCGCACTAATGCTCGATGCAAATGAGAATCTGACATGGAGAGACGTTCAGCATGTGCTAGTGAATAGCGCGCGGATGAACGACCCCACCGATTCATCCTGGAGAATTAACGGAGGGGGGCATGATGTATCTCACAAGTATGGATTCGGTGCTGTTGATGCAGGGGCTGCTGTATCATTGGCTGAAAACTGGGTCAACGTAGGAATTGAGTTGAATTCAACTTACGGCCCTTACAACACCTCTTCTGTAATCCCTGACGATAATACATCGTGGACAGAATTCACAACCATAGTCACTGATGAGTTGTCACTGGAAAGTGTAGACTTGGTCGTAGACTTAGACCATGATTACAGAGGAGATTTGGATATCGTCCTAGTTTCTCCTTCGGGAACGGAATCTTGGCTAGCCGAGACTAGAAGCGACAGTGGCAACGACTATTCTGACTGGATGTTCAGCACCGTACAACACTGGGATGAGTCATCACTAGGCACTTGGACTCTGAAAATCAGAGATACCTCCTCTGGAACCAATGGGACTCTGAATTCGTGGGAGTTGATTATGCACGGAGTGGATATAGACTTTGATCATGATGACGATGGTCTAAGCGATGAGAATGAGACTCAAGTCTACGGTACAGATCCATACGATCCAGATACTGACAACGACGGTTTGAATGACTATGATGAGGTAATGGTGTACGGGACCAACCCTCTTCTCTCAGACACTGACCTAGACGGGTTGAGTGACTTAACTGAAGTAACGACGACTGGAACCGATCCTCTAGATTCCGACAGTGATGATGATGGTTTGAGTGATGGTGCTGAGGTTAATTTCTGGTCAAGCAATCCGCTTGTATACGATCCGGATGATGACTTAGACTTGTTCTATCACTTCAATGACTGTAACGATACCAATCCATTGGTCAATCCGGGTAGACCGGAACTACTGAATGGGATTGATGACAACTGTGACGATTTCATTGACGAGGGTTACAACTTCACTGACAGAGATAATGATGGAATAAAGGATTGGAAAGAATACCACATTTACGGTACAGATTTCATGGATTCAGACACCGATGATGATGGTTTGGACGACGGTGAAGAAATCAACATCTACTCTGCCCTAGGATCCGACCCTCTTGTCTATGACAACGATAGTGATTCAGACACTTGGTATTGGTTCGAGGACTGCGATGATAATGATCCAGATCGCTCCCCAGGACAGATCGAATTGTTGGATGATTTCGACAATGACTGTGACTTACTGATTGATGAGGATTATTGGACGTTAGACACCGACAATGACGGACTCTCTGACTATGATGAATTCCATAACATCACAACCGACCACCTTGATGGAGACACCGATGATGATGGTCTTCCAGATGGGCTCGAATACAATGAATACGCCTCATTGGGGGCTGATCCTCTAGTCCATGATGACGATGCGGACTCTGATGGATGGTACTGGTTCCAAGACTGCGATGATGCTGATTTTGAACGAGCGCCTCTAAAGCCAGAATTGCTGGATGGTAAAGACAATGATTGTGACGAAGTTATTGACGAGGATTTCTTCGATTTAGACAGTGATCAAGACGGTCTGACCGATTATGAGGAATTCAACAACTATACTACTAATCCAGAGCTTGCTGATTCGGATAATGATGGCTTGACAGATGGACATGAAGTCACGGTAACTGGTTCTGATCCTAAGATCTTCAACTTCGATAGTGACGAAGACGGATTCTATGACTTCGAGGACTGTGATGATACTGTTTCTACGATCAATCCCGCAGGTACAGAGGATTGGAATGGGAGAGACGACGATTGTAATGAGCAGGTTGATGATGGACTTTCTAGGGTTGCTCTAATCTCGACTACACCGGACTTCAGAGAGGTTCAGGATTGGGACGCTGTGAACGAATCTCTTATTCTCACTACAGAAGGGATTCCTGATGCAGTTGGGGCAACCCTAAGTTGGAGTTTCGGAGACTACACAATGACAACGACAGGGGGGGCTGAACTCTGGAATGTCAGCGATGATGGAAAGAGTGTAACAATTCTTCCAATTAACTGTGAATCTGCCGACACCTCGTTGGAAATCTACCTCTGTAATCAAGGAGATGGTCCACAACAAGCATCGTTGACAATATCTGAGCCTGGTGTGACCACTCAGATAATCTGGGACATTGACATGCAAGTTTGGCAGCCGCCCAGTAGCTTTGCTGAGAGATTAATTGAATTCGTAGTTTCTCCAGTCGGCCTGTCAGTCACCCTCATAGTAATGTCAATCCTACTAAGCATGATTGTACTAGTAATTCGCAGAATTTCATACAACCGTAGGCTTGAAGATGCATACAAAGCATACGATATCAAGCCTGGCGAATTTTCCCTATCTCCTGAGTTTCAAGAATACCAACTACCTTCGGCACCAGACCTTAGTGCTATGATGGGACAACAAACAACACCTGTACAGTTGCCTTCTATACCTGCGACTCCGGTAGATAATGATTCGATACCCGAGGCTCCAGAATTTGATTAGAGCCAGTTCGGATCTGCCTCGTCGGCTTCTTCTTCGGTCGCGCTCCCTTCATCTCGGCCCCATTCGGCATCGGGCGAGCCCCCTGACCACTCGCCTTCAACGGAAATATCCTCGATGTCGTCGTCGTCTCTCCAAAGGGGCTCTCCATCGGAGCCGCTGGTAATCAAGCACCCTTCTTCATCGAGTCTCGTCCTGAGTGTCTGAGTGCCTCCAGTCATCGGTAGCAGATGTCCGATTGGAGTTCCTGCAGTCACAAAAGGATGTGTTGCGGTAGAAATCAGAAGGCCCCTCGAAGGAGATAATATGTCGAAGTTCTCTCCAGGGCGCTCCGGATCGGTTACCGTCGCTACGGTTTCTCCTTCCTGAACGAAACTCCCTGCAGGAGTGAGAACGTCGAGAAGTCCGCCTTGATCCGATCTGACCCAGACAGAACCAGAAGCGAGAATTCTGAATCTGGGACGGCTAGGATACCCTGGAATGACTCGAAGACTTCGCAGAACGTTTAGGATACCGTAGATTGCGACTTGTACAGATTCTGGATCTGCCTCATTCGAGCCTCCACCTTCGTAGGTTATAGCAGCCACACCTGCGTCGTTGGAAACTCTCCTCAAGGAACCCTTCGGGCCTTCATTGTCTAGGATAGTTTCGATTCCAAATGCTCTAGCTATTCTATTGCTCGAGGGGTGGGCTAGATTAGCGCGAATTTGGGGCATGTTGGTTCTGCCTGTAGCAGCAGTATGCAAATCGACAACGTGGTCGCTGTTGGATATTATCTCATTCCAAAGCCTGTTTGCTACCCTTGAGGTAGTATTGCTGTCCGGCTTTCCTGGGAATCCTCGATTCAAATCCCTCCCATCAGGCATGTATCTGCTCTGGCGTCGGTAGCCGGGAAGATTGACTACAGGGATTATGCGAATTGTGCCGGCCATCGCAGCCGGATCGATTGCCTTGTCCTCGCCGACGAAGTTAGGTCCACTGAGGTAAGTCAACGCCAATGGTCCTACCAACTCATTGCCGTGTATTGCACCGAGTAGTGTTACCACCGGCCCTGGCCTAGCTCCATGAATTACAGTAATTGGTATTGGCCAAGATTCTCCTATCTCGACATCTATCAATTCGTACTCCAGTTGTCTGACAGTTCCCGGGCTGATTCTCTTTTTCAAGAATCTGTGATACTTCGGCCCATCCTTTCGAGACCACCTAGCAGGAGTTCCCTGATTGTCCTCAAGGGCTTTCTCAATCTCCTCTCTACGACTGGCAGGAATTTGATTTGATACCTTCAGAGGCTTCGAGCGTCTACGCTTTGGCCGGCTGACTGGGGCACTAGATTTGCCCGAGGTATCGTCGTCGTCCGAACTGGGAGAAGTGCCGGGCACCTTAGTGCGGAGAAGGTTCACCGATAAAGCGGATACGTTTGCTATTCCTAGGAATTTTCAATTCCTAGATGCTGTTCAGGGGCTCCATGAGGGGAAGGGGGCCGTCCGTTCAGGAGGAACATGCACCCAGTAGTATCTGCTTCGGTTGCGGGCCCGCCAACGAGGATGGCCTACGAATCAGATCGTTCCGCTCAGAGAAAGGATTGGAGATGGAATTCACGCCTAGCGATGAACATCAGGCGTTCCCTGGAATGATCAATGGGGGCATTATCGGGACACTACTAGACTGTCATGGGAACTGGACAGCTGCGGTAGCATTGATGGATCAATCCGGACTGGATGAGCCCCCATGCACCGTTACTGCATCCTACTCAATCAAACTCAGGAGGCCAACTCCACATGGAGTCGCTCTCCGGGTCAATTCTGAGATTGTGGAGATTGTGGAGGAGCGAGTCAAGGTCAGCATGACCCTCAGTGCTGAGGGTAAGGTCTGTGCAACTGGTGAGGGATTATTTGTTGCAGTTAAGGAAGGTCACCCAGCCTTCCACCGGTGGAATTAGGGCTGTTTCCACGGCATCCTTTAGAACGGCCGAGGTGAAGGGCTAACGTGACTCAGTCCGGGGGCCGTGATACGGACGAACTCGATGGCCTAGGGCTTGACTCTAGCATAGTTTCTATGCTGCGAGATGAATGGGGAGTTGAGCGTTTGTTTCCTCCTCAGTCAGAGGCTCTGCCTCATGCTCTTTCGGGACGTAACTTGATGCTCACAATTCCTACTGCTAGCGGCAAATCTCTGGTGGCCTATCTTGCTCTGATTCATCGATTGAAGAATGATCTTGAAGGTGGCCGGGGAATCTACGTTGTTCCTCTGAAAGCCCTAGCCAGTGAGAAAGCAACAGAGCTCAAACAATTGGCTTCCAAGGTCGGACTCAGAGTCGGTATTGCGATTGGTGACAGAGATAGCGAGACCGGGATGATCGATGAGTCGGACATTCTAGTATGCACCAGTGAAAAATTGGACTCTCTTCTCCGTACCCGTTCGGAACTGATGGATGGAGTCGGAATCGTCGTCAGTGATGAGTTTCATCTTTTGCACGACCCCAGTCGTGGGCCTACGCTCGAAGTGTTGCTTTCTAGAATCAGACACAGGAGGCCGGATGCGCAGATTATCGCACTATCGGCAACTGTAGGCAATGCTCCAGAGATGGCGAAATGGCTAGATGCAGAGTTGGTGGTTTCAGATTGGCGACCTGTTTCCCTTCGATACGGAACGGTGAATGGACTGGAGGGTAAAATCCACAGAGTAGACGGAGAAGACAATGAAGTGTTACCCGAAGTTCGGCATCTTGAAGGTAAGTCAACTCGTCAATTGCAGGCAGTTCTCTCAGATACAATATCCAGAGGAGGGCAGTTGCTAGTATTCGTCTCCTCACGCTCATCTGCGCAGAAGGAAGCGAGAGAGTTATCCAAGCACTGTAGAAAATTGCTCGCTGACAAGACTCATGGTTTAGTTGCTGAGGCTTCAGAGAGATGGGAAGAGGTAGCGAATAGCATCTCCAGAGTAGAGGGTTCGAATCTCGGGAAGACCTTGTCAAGTGCTCTGAGAGGAGGTGTTGCATTCCATCATGCCGGACTGACTGGTAGACAGAGGGGCATCATTGAGGATGCTTTCAGAGGAGGTGAGCTGTCCTGTATAGTTGCGACACCTACTCTGGCGCAAGGCGTCAATCTTCCAGCTCGAACTGTGGTCGTCAGGGACTACAGAAGATGGAGTGCTGCTGCTGGAATGTCAATGCCCCTACCAGTCATGGAAGTCATGCAGATGATGGGTCGTGCTGGTAGGCCGAAATACGACGACGTAGGAGAGTCGTGGCTGCTTGCAAAGGGGAAAGAGGAAGAAGATAGACTGGCTTCCCTCTATCTTCACGGCGAGCCAGAGAAAGTGACTTCAAAACTTGCTAATCCCAATGCAATGAGGGCAGAAGAGGATCCGGCCCTTCTTACTCATGTACTCTCAATGCTGGCAACCGGAGGAATATCCGACAGAGACGCATTGGGTCGATTCTTTTCCAAGACATTCCTAGCTACTCATCTAGATCCTGAGGATCTCGCAACCCGTCTTGATGATGTGATTAGTTGGCTCGCAACTAATGGAATGATTGACCGTACCGGGGAGTCCGAAGAGGTGAGACAGAGGATGCTTGAGGAGGGCCCGGTTGAACAGGATGAAGAGTGGGAGGATGAGTTTCCATCTTGGGTCGACTCCGCATCAGAAGTCTTGGGTATCGACATCCGAGGAGAACGAGAAGTGGACCAATTCAAGCCTAGAAGAGGGCCTCCAATCTTCGGGTTCCGTAAGGCTAGTCTGCACGAGTCATACGAACAGGACCCTCCTGAGCCTGCTTCGATGACATATCGCGCAACTCCTCTAGGCGTGCGAGTATCTCAACTGTACCTCAATCCCATTTCCGGCCGGATGCTGAGAGATGGTATGAGTCGGGCGATGGCAATACTGACTGGAGAAGATCAGCATCGCCAGGTTTCTCCTCTGAGTTTACTCCACTTAGTTTCGTGCACTCCCGATTTCCTTCCACTGTGGCCAAGAAAGAGTGATTTAGATGCGATTCTGGCTATGATGGAGGGCCATGATAGGGAATTCCTTGCTCAAGCGGTGGACCTTGAACATGAAAGGCGAATGAAGGGTGTCTTAGTGCTCCAGTCGTGGGCTGACGAGTACAGGATAGACCAGATTGAGGAAGAATGGGGAGTTCAGCCCGGAGATCTCAGAGGTAGAGTAGAGATAGCAGAGTGGTTACTATATGCGACGAGAAGGATTCTCGCTGATGATGAGGAATTGGTCAATATGGACAGGGGCTCGCATAGAACTCTTGTTGAGGCTGTGGACGAGATGCATCGAAGAATCAGATATGGTTGCAAGACAGAATTGCTTGGCCTAGTCGCACTGAGGGGAGTCGGTAGGACGAGAGCGAGGCAGATGGCGGATTTGCTCGGAGTTTCGAATGCCGCTGATTTGGCCGAATTGACTGAGCGAGATATGCAGAAACTGTCTGACTTACGCGGGTGGAGTCCTCAACTCGTAGAAGGTATCGTAAATACGGCTTCACGCGTTGTTAGGCGGCGTTCATGATAGATACAATTCTTCTAGTCGAGGCCATCGGCATCCGTGGACGAGTCGGCTGGTATGCCTTGGTTTCCCGCTTGGGGCATTGAATTCTCTGAGCCGATTGAGAATCCAAGCCCGACTGTGTCTTTGTTCAATGAATGGAGGCCGAGTGACAGATGGTTGCTTCTATCGTATCATGCTGCCTGCAGCGAGGTAAGGCTCTGGACAGCGTGGTCCGCACTGAAGAGGAGAGAGGGGTCAGGCAGAATGATTGCGAGAACTCCCGACGCAGAGTTCCTCAGACTGATTTCTGGCACTAGGCAACTCAGTGTTGCGTTTCAGCGAGCGGGTTTGAGCGAAGGAGACAAGTCTGCTTGGATTGTCTGCCTTCCCGATTATGCGATGGGAGACGAATTCGGAGATGTTGAGATTCAGAGGTCAGCCTATTCAGACAACGATATTGAGGCGACTAGGCTGATTGAACATCTTGATGCGAAACTGCTTGCCAAGCGTCCGATTCCTACCGATGAGGGCTTAATTCGGCTGGATGCAAAAGATATCGAGGAGATAGTCGAGGCTTCTGATAGAGAGAATGTCTTCCTGACACATTCAGCTCTTGCAGACATGTAAGTCATTTTGAGTCAAACTCATAGGCGGGCTACACGAGCGCGTGTCGGGAATCATGGCGAAGTTTCACGGCTTCAGGCACTGCGTCACCTGCAAGGTGAACTGTACTCCCGGAAACTTCGTCGACTTTGAGAGTAAGAGGTATTGTACCGCCTGTTGGATTGAGAGCAACAATCCCGAACATCCTGAGCTTGATGAGGCCAGGAGGAAGGTGAATGAAGCCGTAGATGAATGGAAGTGCGCTAAGTGGACTCGGGAAGAGGGGCCCCTTCCAAACGGACCTAAGTCTGCCCGTCAGAGGTTGTAGATTGAGTTCCTTCATCGATGGCGACTTTGACGCCACACAATGGGAGAATATCGAGCCTTACACAAAGGATTTGTTAGAACGGAAGTTGACCTGTTCAGGTTGCCTAGAGACTTTGATTAAGGATGTTTCAACTCTTGCAGAGCACATCTCAGAAGCAGGTGCTCTGTTGTATATCGGGATGACATGCAACACTGAGAGCGAGGAGAAGCGTGACTCATTCCTAGACTTCTCAAGTAATGTAAGGCCAAAACTCTCAGAGTTCTCTGATGCACTGAATAGGAGAATTGTCGAACATCCTGCAGCAGATGATCTGCCAGAAAGATACGATTTGATGCTCAGAGGAATGAGAACAGACATCGAGATATTCCGTAAGGAGAATATCCCATTGGGAGTTCGACAGACTGAGCTCGTTACAGAGGCACAGGGAATAACTGGCGCAATGACAGTTGAATTTGATGGCGAAGAGAGGACATTTCCTCAGATGAGTAGTTACTTGGAGTCGAATGACCGCGAGGAGCGGCGGGCAGCATGGACAGCAATGTCCGAGAGAAGGATGCAGGATCACGAGAGGATGTCAGAAATTTTTGATGAATTAGTATCGTTGAGGCATCAGATTGCACTCAATGCCGGATTCGATAGTTTCACTCAATATATGTTCAAGGCTATGCATCGATTTGACTACTCTATCGATGACTGTTTGGAATTTCATAACTCTGTAGAATCAGTTTGCATGCCAATTCTCAGAGGGATTAACAGAGAGAGGATAGGTGCATTTGGACTAGATCGACTGAGTCCTTGGGATGTTAATGAGAAGACGGGAGCAGGTCCGGACATCCATGGTAGAGAACCGCTTAGGCCATTTGTTACCGTAGATGAAATGGTGGAGAAACTATCTGAGATGTTTCACGAAATTTCAAGCGATCTGGGCGGCAAGTTCGACAAACTGGTGGAAATGGATACACTCGACCTCGAAACTAGAAAGGGCAAGGCGCCGGGTGGATATCAGTACTATCTTGAGAAAAGTAGGGTTCCTTTCATCTTCATGAACGCTGCAGGCCTTCAAGGAGACTTGGAGACAATGATTCACGAAGCTGGCCATGCATTCCATTCTCTGTATTGCGGACATCTGGAACTGATTGATGAGAGAAATTACCCAATCGAGTTCGCAGAGGTTGCATCAATGTCGATGGAACTGCTAACGCAGCCATGGTGGAACAAATTCTACGATAAAGAAGAAGCAGACAGAGCGAAGAGGACTCATCTGGAAGGGGTCGTTTTCCTATTACCTTGGATAGCGACTATTGATTCATTCCAACACTGGATTTACGAAAACCCGGGCCATACCAGAGAACAGCGTGCAGAAGCCTGGCTTTCCATTAGAGATAGATTCGGCTCGGAAATGGATTGGACTAGTTATTCTGACTTCAAAGAAGTATCATGGCAGCAGCAAGGGCACCTGTATGGAGTCCCATTCTATTACATCGAATACGGAATCGCGCAGTTGGGATCGCTGCAACTGTGGAAGACCCAATTGAACAATCCGCAGAAGGCCCTAGACGACTACGCCAATGCGATGAAACTGGGCAACACTAGAACCCTACCAGAGTTATTCTCCGCAGCGGATCTCAAACTAGGATTTGATGAATTGCACTTCCTCTCACTAATGGAATCTGTAGAGGAATCCCTAGCAGAGTTGCCCGCTTAGTGTTCGGACCCGAGGAGTCTACGAGATTCAGTCTCGTAGACCCTCGGTTGTCACGGTAAAGACCGCTTCGCCGTCAGGCAAATTGGGGCTGTCGATTAGGCGAGCTATGCGACGGCCCCCCTTAGACTTCCTCAGATACAAGCGGAATGTGCTGGCGTGGGCAACGATATGTCCACCGATTGCCTTGGTTGGATCTCCCCACATAGCGTCTGGCTTGGACATGACTTGATTGGTGACCAAGACCAATGCGTTATTGACATCTGAAAGTTGCTTGAGTTCCTTCATGTGCTTGTTCAGCTTCTGCTGTCGTGCTGCAAGCATACCTCTACCGATATACTCAGCACGGAAGTGACTCGTGAGAGAATCCACAATGACGAGTTTTACATCGATATTCTTGGACATCCTCTTAATCTCATCAACCAAAAGAATCTGGTGAGCTGAATTGTAAGCCCTGGCAACGTGAATTCTGTCTAGGGCATCCTGAGGTTCTATCCCGACGGCCTCAGCCATCTGAGCTATTCTCTCCGGCCTAAACGTGTCCTCGGTGTCGATATAGAATACTTCACCGTCGAAGCCGCCTTTGTCGAAGGGTAATATCGAATTCACGGCGAGTTGGTGACCAATCTGTGTCTTGCCACTACCAAACTCACCGAATACCTCGACTATGGCTTGGGTCTCAAAGCCACCACCAAGAAGTTCATCGAAAGAGGAGGAGCCGGATGTAAGTTTCTGCACCATTTTGCGGCGATCAAGGAGGGCTGAACCAGAGACGAAACCGCCTATGTTTGCCATCTTCTTCGCACCTGCGATGATTTTTGCTGAAACTGCCTCGCCTAATTCAGCCTGCTCTGCTAGCTCGGATGGACTCATTACGGCAATAGCGAGTAATTCCTCGAATCCTGCTTCGCGCAGTTTCTCTGCAGTAGCCGGACCTACTCCGGGTAAATCTTCCACCGTCAGTTCGGGCTCATCGACATCAATCACAATCTCTTCTTCTTCCATCTTTTCACTGGCTGTCTTCTTGGTCATCTCATTCACCTGTTGGCCCTATCTGGTCTTAGAAAGTATATGAACAAACGAATGGGCCTATTCGAAGGTTGAAAGTGCTTGAGATGTATTGTTATCCGCAGTACACCGATTTTCACTTTTAGTTTGGTAGCGGGTGGTGGATTTGAACCACCGGTCTCCGGGTTATGAGCCCGACGAGATAACCTGGCTACTCCAACCCGCTGTGCGTCCGCGTCTACGGTGGGATATATGAACAGCACCTTAGCAGCCTAACAGGATGCCGAGCAAGAACAGTCATGGGACTTCTCGTTCCGTAGGTAATCCGGGCGTAGGCATGGACGGCAATCTGTTGATTCGTAACTCGGCGATGGTTGTAGCCGGTAGTATCACAGAAGGGGACCTCAGAGTAATTGGTGGCAAGATTGCCTCAGTAGCCCCTGGAGGAGGCCTTGATGCTCGCGAAGATGAGTTGGTCATCGATGGTGAGGGATTGCATTTGCTTCCCGGTGCCATCGACCCTCATGTCCACTTCCGAGAGCCTGGCCAACCTGAGAAGGAAGATCTCGAGAGTGGCAGTAGGGCCGCTGCTGCTGGTGGAATTACAGCATTCCTAGATATGCCCAACAACATTCCAAACGCTACCAACCGCTCAACTCTGGAGGCAAAAATTGCCTTGGCTGGACAAAAGGCGGTGACTCATCACGGTTTCTTTGTTGGTGCGACCAAAGACAATGTTAGCGACCTCCAAAACGTGGAGGGAATGGATGGAGTTTGTGGGATCAAGATATTCATGGGAAGTAGTACAGGCGATCTTCTAGTCCATGAACAAAAGCATCTGGAGAACATCTTCGCGAATACTGGAGGTATAATCGCGACACACGCTGAGGATGAGGGGCGCCTTCAGCAGCGTATATCTGAGTTCGAGCATCGCACCGATATCGCCTCCCATGCAGAGTGTAGAGATGTAGAATGTGCTTTCTTAGCGACTAAGCGAGCGGCGGCTCTTGCCAAGGATCACGATCATCGGCTCCACATAGTGCACCTCACAAGTGCGACCGAGGCAGACTGGTTGAGCAAGAACAAGGGCGACCTCATTACGACTGAAGTTTGTACTCAGCACCTTACATTCGACCAGGATGATGTAGAAGCGCTGGGTGTTCGAGTCTTGATGAATCCGCCGATTCGCTATACTGAGGACAAGGAAACGCTGTGGAGTAGACTCAAGGACGGCACCATCGACTGTGTAGTGACCGACCATGCACCTCATACTTTGGAAGCCAAGTCTGTCGGATATCCGAAGGCTCCTGCAGGCATGCCGGGAGTGGAGAGTTCGTTGCCCCTTATGCTCACCCACGCGATGAATGGAAAATGCAGCATCACTGATGTTGTTCGCTGGATGTGTGAAGGTCCAGCCAGAGTATACGGGATGAAGAACAAGGGTTCGCTAATTGAGGGAAACGACGGTGACTTAACTCTCGTAGACTTAGAGACTCGCCGGACCATCAGAGATGCCGACACCTGGACCAGAGTGGGATGGACCCCCTACGATGGGATGGAGCTCACTGGCTGGCCGATGTACACCGTGGTCGATGGTAAGGTAGTCCACAAGAGAGTGGTCGGAGGAGCCCTACGTGGAGAGCCTGTGGCTTCGCCTGGCTCTGCCGGCAGAGCGTTGGAGTTTGTCTGATCAGCCTTCAACTGTTGGAGACTCTTCATCCCCCTCGTCAGGGTCTGCAGAACTCTCTGACTCTACTTCATCCTCGGTCTCGTAGTAGTAGACCTCGGGCTCGTCGTAACCAGGCAACTCCAGCTCAACCATAGAAGTCAGGTCATCTGTACTGTGAACAGAGGCTCCGGCAGCGGAAAAGGCGTAGATGTAATCGCCCATGAAGATAGACCTGCGGATACTGGTCGAGCCGCTCCACCAACCAGACAGGCCATCATCATTGTAGAACTCAGAGTGGTTCACCATTCCATGTGTGGATAGTGTCCCATTCTCTGCATCGACATTGATCAGTTCGAGTGTTGAGACAAACTCGTATCCCGAGTATGTGTAGGTCTTGTCTTCGAACTCAATCTGTTCGTAGATGTATCTGTATGTTGACAGCGGTACTGCGAGCAGTTGCTCTGGAGCCCAGTAGTTGAATGCCTTGTGCTCGTATGTCGCCTCTGAGTATGACCATGACCATCCGCATCCCCACTCGTCACACTGGTCGTCCTGATAGGCAGGGGAGAGTTGTAGCGAGTCGGCAAGTGTCGGGTTAGTGGGGTCACTGACATCGAATAGCGATACTTGAGTCATAGACCAATCTAGTCCCAGTCCGTCTGGACCAGGTCCGATTCCAATGGTCAGCAGAGTATCGGCGTCTACTGGGTGAATGTAGGTAGAGACGCCTGGTACCTCCAACTCTCCTAGGATTACTGGGTTGTTTGGGTTTGTCAAGTCGATTACCCATAGGGGGTCAATGATCTCGAAGGTCACAAGGTAAGCCCTGTCGCCAACGAAGCGGGCGCTCCAGATGCGCTCATCGGGGGCGATGTTTCCGACATGGCCGAGTTGTATCATCTCCGATGATTCGTTATCACAGCCTTCAGGAATCATACACTCTGCAACCGCGAGAGTAAACACATTGTTGGTCGGTCCGGTCCACTCCTCAGTCTCTTCTAGCCACCAGCGCCCCCAGGCGTCCTCAGTGGTTGCTACACGAATCACTCCGTTGAACTCTGAGATGGAAAACTGGTCCTGAACTGTCCCATCAATTCGTCCCGATGCAACATAAGTGGTCTCGGAAGGATCACTAATGTCGAAGACGTGAATGTTTGTTGCATCGTCCCATCCGAAGTTCCTCCAGAACCACCACCAGTCGTTGGCTGGCTCTGCGAGTACCATCACGTCCTGTGAGGCGTACACATGCGCCCATGAGGAAGTGATGTGGTCGAGTTGCATCTCGGACTCCTCTCCAAGCAATTCGATTGTCATAATAGTGCTGAATCCACGCCCTGCGCTATCGGCGCTAGCCGAAAACTCACTGCAGTCTTCGGAGGCGGCAGGGTGCTGGAACAAGCCGTCTTCGCCGACTTCATACAAGTGCGGAGCGAAGTCGTCCAGAGTCAGGTCGTCGATAATCGCCCGGTTTGCAGAGATAGTCTCCTCCATGCTCTGGTTCCAAATGACCATTCTCTCTTCATCTGAATCAGACTCCCAATAGTTCTCCGGAAGGTAGACCCAAGTCCTGAGTCCATCGATGTGAGTCCATAGGTGCGTGACCGAGCGCATTGTGCCGTCGACTAGACGTGCAGTGTGGTAATTGCCCTCGATGTAGAGTTCGCGCTCAACCTCAGGAGCAGTTCTGTCGGAGATATCGACGACAGTGTACTTCACCAAGTTCTGAACACGGGTGTAGGTGTAGGAATACTTCTCCTCTCCGGGGTAACTGACTGTGACCTCTTCTGACATTAGTTCTCTGAGGGGATCATCTTGAGGTAGACTCCAGTAGTAGACAGATGATGCAATGACCAGTCTGTCGCCCTCGAGCATCATCTGCATCGGGTAGCCCTGAATGCTGAGGTTTGACTCAAGTGTTAGTTCGCCAAACTCCGGCACGCCCATGATTACCAGAAGGTTGCCATTCAGCATGTATATGTGATATCCGTCAGTCTTCAGGAAGTCAGCCTCATCTACTCCTTCTTCCTGATTGTTTGTTCCTGAAAACTCGCCCTCACGCCCTGAGTCGCTATCGGCAGAACCGCCGGTATTGGAGCCAGAGTCATCTGCTGCAGACTCAGGTGCTCCATCCATCATTGCAACGTCTTCCTCGAACATGACTCCGCCACCGCGCCAAACAGGACCAGCCCAATGCCAGTATGACTGCTGGTCTAGCGAGACTAACATTTCATTGTAGATTGACTCCTGTAAATCTGTTAGAAGTAGGTCGCATTGATCATAAGTCTCGAGCACGGGTGAGGACCTCTCACGCTCGGGCAGATCTAGGTGTGGGTACTCACTATCGAGCCAGTCCAAGACTGAGTCAATCACATCTTCCTCGATATCTACTATGTCTTCTACTGCGCCCAGGCATCCTGAGCTAAGCATCATCATTATCGCAATAAGTGCAGCCTTCGGGCTTGCGTTCATGTTGATTGCCAACGGCCTGATGGATATCAAGCGGTTGGTTCATTGATTTGACACTAAGGCTGCTCAATGAGTAATGAAAGGGGCCGATTGAGCGATCTCGGGGCTGGGATTGGGTCTTCTGAATCCTCCTCCTCTAGGGTCAGGGCGCTCGTCGTTGCAACGTCTCCTTCTTCGGCGAAACCGGAGACGAGGGCTTGCGTACCGCTCATGAAAATCAGGGCGGCGATGTGTAGGTCCAAGTTTCGGTCCATGGAACCCCTATCATCGCCATCTGGATGATAAGTGGCTTGGGTTCTTGAGTCAGTCTTGCATCATTGCAGATCCTGGTCATCGAACTCTTCGTCCAACTCGCGAGGATCGAACCCGGACCAAGACTCAATCATGTCAAGGTCTTTCGCTATCTGTCTCCTTCTGGTCCCGACATACGCGATTCCTGCCATAATAGCTAGAGTGAGTACTACAATGATTATTGGCAGCCCACTTCCAAGAAGCCAATCGAGCATATTTCTGTCCTCGGGCGTTTCTATCTGGACTATCTGAACTAGGCCTGGACTAACTGTGTCCCCATCTAGAGCCCAGACCTCAACTCTTGCATTGGACCCGGTGAGTGTCCAAATTGATAGGTAGGTCCAGATGCCGTCATTTGCCGTTATATCGCCCTCGGCTCCATCATCGCGGAACTCGAGTACCTGTGAGATTCCGGCGGACCTCAACTCGCCCCTAACCATCGAAGTCGTTCCATCTGGGTCAACCAATCTGACTGTGATTAGTACTGGTGTAGGTTCATCGGTCTCAAACTCAAGTGGGCTGACTTCAAGTTCGTACAATTGGGGTGAGCTTGAGCCTATTGTGAGATTAATCGAAGTAGAGGATGTTGCACCTCTGGAATCCTTGACTAGTAGTTCTACGCGTACTGGCCCAGGTGGGAAAGTTACCGAGTAAAGTTCCTTGTCACTAAGCAGAGTGCCGTCACTGAGACTCCATTGATACAGGATGATGTCGTCATCATAGTCGTATGATGCCGAAGCGTCGAGGACAACCGGCTCACCCGGAGGTATGTACTGCCCCTCCGAAAGTCCAGATATTGCAGCCACGGGACCTGTCTCAAGGACAGTCAGAGACTGAGAATGGACACGTTGTAATCCGGTTAAGTCTGTCAGTTCAAATCGCAGAACGTGTTCGCCTGCTGGCAGATAGTCGTTGTACCAATACTCTGTTGTCTTGCCCTCAAGGATTGGTTCTAACAGTAAATTAGAGAAAACACTGACAGTAAAGTCATCACCATCTGGGTCAAATGAACGTCGGAAGTCGAACAGAACTGGTAGGTTTGAGTAGACTTCAATGTCTGGCATCGGGGAATCGAGGATTAGAACAGGGGCTGACTCATCGACTCTGACCATTATTTGGTATGAGTCTGATGCACCGGAACCGTCGTCAATAGTCAGAGTTACTTGATGAACTCCCTCAGGCAGCCTAGTCTCCAGAGTCCATCCACTTCCTATCGGCTCGCTGAGTTTGTCGCTTTCCCACAAGACGCTAACTAAGTCTGTGCTCTGTTCGGTGTAGGGGTTGCAGACCAGGCCACTTCCGTTGTCTGGGAGGTCGATACAGGCAGTATCCCAGTCTCCCGAACCAGTAGCGTCGAAAATTAGCAGTTCGCCAGAGTCAGTGAGTATCCCATCAGAAGGGGTTGCAATTATTGCAACGGGAGGAGAGTTGGTTACTGTCAGTTCCTCACTGGTGGTGCTCCACATACCTGCGTGATTTGCTATATCGTCGCTGGCGTGCATAGTGATCTCATGGTGCCCCTTCGACAAGGTACCTTCCCAAACCAATTCTGAGTCTGGAGTTACTCCGGATGCTAACAGGCCATCCTTGTCACTCCAAAACTCGAATTTGACAGCATCTCCCTCGGGGTCAAAGGTCTCGGTTCCGTCCAGTCTAACAATATCAGATGATAGCTCTCCGGCTCGAATAATTTGCATCCTAGCGTCTGGAATCTCGTTGAACAACTCGACATTGAAGGTCCATGATACGGGTGCGTTTACTCCATCGGATGCAAAAACAGTGACTGAAAACTGATTGGGCGCTCCCGGAAATGTGGATATTATGGTGTTAGGACATTCTGGATCTCCAGTTGGTGGTTGTCCAGAGCCTCCTCCATACGAGGTCTCGACCCAACATGATAACGCATCCCCTTCAGGGTCGTATGTATTTCCAAGATGAATCGTAACATTAGCTGTTATTCCCAAGTAAAGAGTGCCCCAAGATGAGATTCCAGGTGTAGTGCCGACCGAGAGAACAGGTGGAAGATTGACGAGTTCAATTTCTCTGGTCTCCTGAACGCAGTGGCTATCGGTATCACATACTTCAAGGGTGATCTGGTGTGTTCCATCAGACAAGCAAGTCGAGGAATCCGAGTTCGCCTCGAATACTGAACCGTTTCCAATGAGCGACCCACAGGCGCTTACTATGTCTCCGTCTATGCTACTGGTCCAAGAATAGGTCAAACTGTCTAAATCAAGATCCCAAGATTGTGAGGCGTCGAAGGAGACGGCGCTGCCGCTGGCGAATACCTGCTCATCCGTAGGCGATTCCCATAGGATGAATGGTGGTTGATTCTGCAACTCTAGGCGGCAGTAAATCAACAGATCCGAATCTAGGGCGATAGAGAAGGAGTCATTGTGAACGCCATCATATTCGCATCCTGTATGGACTACATTGGTGTTAGACCAACCTTGCATAGGAGTCCAACGCTCTCCAACGAAGGGTCCGAATTCATCCACACCTGCGTATGGTAAGGCGGCAATATGCTCTAGTTCGTACAAGTCGAATGTCATGTTTACATCGGCGAATGGAATGTGGAGTAGATTCTGATTAACGGCGTGAACCTCAACCATCCACATTACATCGACAATGTTGTCAGAACCGGTGTATGTAGGAGTCCCGATATATGATGATGAAATCCATCTGAGATGACTATTACCAAGCATCTCAAAACTGTCTGATGAGCCAGATGAAAACGATGAGTCGGTGAAATTGGCAAAACTGTTAGTCATCGAAGCAGGTGAGTTGGCATTGCAGTTGAGAGCCACATTATCTGAGAATAATTCCGTATGGTCAACTAAGTCAAAACAGGATACAGAGTTCCCAGAGATAACGCTGTTCTCTAGATTGGAGAAGTGATCTCCTGCGGCATCCCATAACATGCCCCCGTTATCTCCACTAAGGTCAACTCCTCTGACCAAACCGTCTACTTCGTCGAGTTGGATGGCATGGGTACTAGAGTTAGCAGCCACTCTCAAATCATCAATAATGACGGTTCCTTTTTGGCTCATCCCAGTATTGTCTATATCCAAAGCAGGCGAATTTACTGGGTCCCTAACCTCAGTTGCGAGTAACTGTATATCGATGCTGTCTCTGATTACTATTCCATGCTGATCCTGAATGGAAGAGCATTCGAAGCAAGTTACGTTCTTACCGCCACTCATCACGTCATTGGATTCGTCGAAATAGATTCCAGCACCGAGTTCTGGATTAGAGGTTCCAAGTCCGTTCTGATAGGTTGAGACGTAGGCCAACTCTACATTGCTTGAATCTCTGATTGAAACTCCATGGCCAGTATTTCCTGTACTCAGAATGCCCGAGATGGCTGGATGGAATTCTCGGAAATCTACTCCATTAGCACCATTGTCAGCAACCACCCAATCCGCACCCTGGGCTCCTCCTTTCCAGAGCAGAACTCCGGGGCCTGTAGAATTTCTAACCACTAGATCATTGATAGTAGGGGCCCAGTTGGCGCTACGCATGAACAGACCAGCTTTGTCATTCAGAGGGGCTGCTGGACTGGTTGCTCCATTTCTGTACAGTTCAATCTCATTGAGGATAGTAGAAGGTCCAATCATGTAAGCCTTGAAGCCTACAGCAGAGTTGTCCTCAATGAGTGCATCTGTAACTCTTACTCCGCTGGTGTTGACTTCGAAAGCGGCGTACGCAATACCGGGGGTCTTGGCTCCAGGGCCTCCCGTTCCCCTCACCTCTAGTTCTGTAAAGATGGCATTGTAAGGGACGTTGGAGAACTGACTGTGGTTGTATTGCTCGACCATCACTCCGCGGTATTGGCTGTCTTCGACAGTCGTGCCTACGAAGTTCGGTCGAGTGGTCCAACCCGTAGTAATGTGACGAACAAATATGCCATTATCGCAACGAATCACTGTAGAGTCAGAAATTAGTGGGATAGAATCCTCCACCCAAATTCCTGCAGCGACTGAAAGGGTAGCCCCTGATATATTGGAGATTTGCAAATCGGTAATTAATCCGCCCGAATTACCCCAGTAGTTTACTCCTCTAGTGATTAGTCCATCGGCGATAACACCGTCGACAATAGGGGCAGAATACGCCCCAACAGAGAGTCCAATTCCGTATCTCCAGGAAGTTGAAACTCCATGCAGATCTTGGCCTCCACCGTCAATCACAAGGTCGTTTATGCGAGGTGAAGCTCCATCGAACAGGTCAACCGCGACTCTGTCAGCATTGATGACCTTGAGATTGTTAAGAGTGGGGTCGCTGTCGTAAATCGTAACTCCCCACTCGGCTTGAGTGATGGTTAGATTTTCGATTTTTGAGCCTAGGCCACTGCTACTTGAGTTGAACTCGATGCCATGATGATTCCCGATGATTGATTCCAGCAACACTGGATCTGCAGATGTCCCCTGTACATTCATTCTGCCAGCAACAACGATTCTCTCATCGTCACCCAGTTGGATTGTGGTCCCAGATTGAACCACTAGAATTTCTCCACTCTCAACTGTATATCCATTTTGCAAGACCACTGTTCCCGACCAGACTGTCGTGGAGCGAGTTTCAGGACTCGTGGCTGACACAGCCAACGGAGCATAGGAAGTGAGCAGAAGGACGACTATCGTGATGACGGCCATACGGCCGTCCTGTCGCCCATGCATGGCTTCGGGCTTGCTCTCTGACTGTTATCCCTTGCGGGCCGATGAGCAGTGAGGTATTACTGCACAGCAGAGGTCATAAACACCAACCGAGCGGGTCGCTTCGGGAATTCAATGAGCACAGCATTCGTACTCATCAGGGCAGAGCCCGGTTGCGAGCGTGAGGTCTACTTGTCGCTGTTGGAAATCGACAGTATCACGGAGACTCATGTCGCTTACGGAGAGTACGACATCATCGCAAGAATAGACTTCGATGATGAGCAAGAGATGGCACAAACCCTCATCGGTCAGATGAGGTCCTTGCCTGGGATAATCAAGACTGAGACGCTAATTGCGGTGGAGGTTTGAGAATGGCTGTTGGATTCGTTCTAATCACTACCGAGACCGGTTGCGAGGTGACTGTTAGAGAGGCTGTCAGCTCAGTCGATGGAGTTGTTGGACAGTGGATTGTGTTTGGTCCACATGACCTATTTGTGAAGGTCGAAGCTGATGATGAGGCAGAATTGACTCGCTGTATCGTGAAAGGAATCAGAGAGATTCCAGGAATCATCGAGACTAGGACGCTGATTGGTGCTGAAATCTAGATTTCACGGGAAATCATCGAGATTAGTTGATTGGCCGCGGAGTTGCACTCGGCCGTCCTGAATCGGTTCACCGCTTCGTTCCAATGCGAGAGTCTACTGTTAACTTCCAAAACACCTCTCCAATACCACCTCTGAGCGCAAAGTCTGCGTTGCATAGGCATATCATCGCGGAGCCTGAATCGGATAATCGATGAATGGGCTTCAACCAACCAGTCAGGGTATTCCTTCATGGACTCAAGTGTGGCATGAATTAGTCTGATTCTATAGATCCCCTCACACGATTCTATGGCCTTACGAGCGGCGTTCATTGCTTCAGGAGATATGTTCCCCTCAGTCAGAGATGAGAGGCTTGACCTCAGGTCCAGCAGAGCAATTGCATTGTTGTCTTCACCTATACTGGATTCTATGATAGTACGGGCCCTAGCAGCTTCCGCTAGATTACCCGAATCCAGAGCGATACTGTGTCTGACCAGCTCAATCGAAAGATTCCCGGCCGCCCTTTGAGATTCTTGAAGTCCGGTGAGATCGATTGAGTCTGCCAGACGGATGAGCTCTGTGGCCAGAGGTTCGTGAACTCTTCCAGGTAGTCGGTCGTCGTGGAGTCTGACGAGTGTAGAGATGTTTGCCTTTGCACGCTGGTCTGGTGGCATCTCGGATATAGCGCTCGACTCGAGTTTCAGTGCGGCCTCGGTATCGCCTTTCATCCTGGCTACTCTTGCCATCCGTATTTTCCTCGATGCTCCTGGGCGCAGTTCGGAGATATGATCCTCTGCGACTGAAACCTCGCCCCTCTCAAGGGCTAGGTCTACAGCCGCCTCTCTGAGTGGCTCGGAATCACTGATTTCAACTGCCTGCTCTAGTATGACAGCGGCGGCGGCACTATCGTCATTGGCGATATCGCCGATATTTTCGTTCATCCAATCAGTATCTATCTCTCCTGCGTTAATCATATGATGGCTCTGGATTCTGCGGGCCCTCGCTCCAGCTCTAGTGGCCCAGAGCAACGCGGCCTTGGAATGCATAGATTTGGCTTCTTCAGAAGTCCAAGAGCCTCGTCTGACATTTCTGATCAGGTGATGCGGTTCGGCAATTGTCCCCATCCATCTGAGAATTGCAGACTCGTCAAGTTCCAAAGTGCCTGACTCGTCAAACAACTCCTCAATCGCAAGCGGTGTAGGAGAGAGACAGAGCTCATCGAGAGTTGTCATACCATTCTCACTCAACCGGCGCATCACTGTTGATTCGACAAACTCCTGCACCGCCTCGACTTTCTCAGGTAGTGTCTCACCAGGAGACCAAAGGTGAAGCGCGAGAGGGTGTCCTGCAAGTTTCTCAGCCACGCTCACAGCCTCTTTCTCATCCAAATCACTGGGCAGTATCGAGATTGCGTGCTCAGGCTGTAGACCATCCAATTTGATCTCGGAAAGTCCTTTTGGTACTCCGAAAGGGCTAGGTGACCTGACTACAACAAGGATAGATGAATCGCCAGAAGAAGTGAGGTTAATCAGTTTAGCAACACCATCCGAGTGACGCGGGTGCAACTCCTGAGCCTCGTCAATAACAAGCAGTGTCCTCTGTCCAGTTGCGGATGCAGAGATTGCAGAAGATTCAGACAGAGATTCACCCAACCACATCTCGCCTATTGCAGAAGCATCGGAATCGATTGAGCACGAAGCCCATCGGACTGTCCAACCACTGTTGACAATACGCTCAGCGGCATCTCTGGCTAGACTTGACTTGCCTACCCCGGGAAGTCCACTTAGTAGAACGCTAGTCCCTTCAGAAAGTGTCGCTGCGAGGTTTTCTGACGCCTCATCTCTACCGTGCAGGACTGACCTTTCGGGCAATGGCCCGTAGCTCCTGCCTCTTCTGGTGGCAGACTCCGGTTCGTTGTCTGATAGGGTCTGTCTACCATCATCAGTGATGTGAACTACCGTACGACGGCGAGAACCCCCTCCGATTACGTGTGCTGTGCGAGTGATTACCAGCCCCTCTTCTTCCATCGATGTAAGTGGAGCGTGGAGAGCCGACCTGACTACTCCTAGAGATTCGGCGAGCCCAGGAAGTGAGAGTTCTCTAGGTACGTCCCAGGCCTCCTGCATCTCATCTCCGAACTGGGCGAGCCGGGCGAGGATGCGCCGCTGGGACTCTGGAATCACGACACGTGAGCAGAGGCACGGGTTCATGGGCGTTCACCTGCGGCGCATCAACCACATGGCACTCAAACAGGATAGTCTTGAGATGCCTCGTAAGCCAGGAGTCTATCTTTTCCGGCGTTCTGATGACAGGGTCATGTATGTGGGCAAGGCAACTGATCTGCGCTCTCGTGTAAGGTCCTACTTTGCCGCGAATCCTGATCGCGATATGATCCCCCTGCTGGTAAGGGATTCAGATAGCATCGACTTCATCGTGACCAAGAGTCCTAGTGATGCTCTAATTCTTGAGCGGCAGTTAATCAGAGAACACAGGCCTCGTTACAACTCGATGCTGAAAGACGACAAATCGTATCCATTCATCGCCTTGAGCTCCGATGAGTATCCAAGAATTATCTACACTAGAAATCCCCCTCAGGATGCTAAACTATGGGGTCCCTTTTCGGATCCAAAAGCAGCAAAAGAGGTCATCAAGTTAATCAGACGTTTTTTTGGAATTCGTGATTATCGCGATAATCTTCCTTTCGGTTATGTCGAATCATCAGATACGGATGACTATGCCGTACGTGTCAAGGCCGTTGAGAGTGTTCTCGATGGTGATGCTTCATCGTTGATTAAGAATCTTCAACAAGAAATGGATGAATACAGTAAGAGTCTGCAATATGAAGCGGCAGCTAGGAGCCGTGACCTGATTGCAGCAGTGCAGCAAACACTGGCACAGCAAGCCATCCACTCGAGATTTTATCAGGAATGTGATGCGGTTGGATTTGCTAATCAGGGTGATCTAGGGGCTATCGTTCTTCTATCTACAGAGGAAGGCATGGTTGTCGGTCAAACACAGTATCCACTGATTCATCGCGGAGATATCACAGAATCTGTG
>Ga0310344_10000358_pt1 | contig 36312 bp, 26 predicted proteins | sample HC15DNA20200_MG_FD_203801 | JGI IMG/M metagenome (GOLD analysis project Ga0310344, IMG submission 203801) | Marine microbial communities from station ALOHA, North Pacific Subtropical Gyre - HC15-DNA-20-200_MG | ecosystem: Environmental > Aquatic > Marine > Oceanic | place: Pacific Ocean: North...
TGAATATTCCCGTAGAATTCTAGCGCAAAATCGATGAAAAGTGCTGACCCAGGTACGTTTGTCGGGGACTAATTCATGTACCCGGCTGCGCATCTCGTCAGATGCTTTGTTTGTGAAAGTAATAGCTAAGATGGATTCAGCAGGTACTCCCTGATGAATTAAATGGGCGATTCGACGGGTGATAACCCGTGTTTTACCGCTGCCGGGTCCGGCAAGGATAAGAAGAGGTCCTTCTCCATGGGTGACGGCACTACGTTGTGCTTCAGTTAAATCACTAAGCAGATCCATCTTAACGGGCACTCCTCGAGACTACGATGGTGTCGTTGAGCAGTATACTGATCAACAGCCAAAAAGGTAGTGCGTTAGCTGGGAGCAGCAGCGAGTTCCTATTATGTTATTCACGGTTCAGACTTTTGTGAATCACGAGGGGGGGGCGGAAGGAATGGCGTTCGGCCAGGTATTCCTGATTGGAGAGGATCTGGATGGGAGCAGGGAAGTGACAAATGGGCGGCGGAGGGTCAGGGACCATCAGACGGCCGCCCTTGAGTAGCGTGCAGTCGGTTCGTTTAACGATTAATCTTCATAAATGATGGTACCGACATGTTCTCCCTGCAGCGCTTTTGTGAGATTTCCAGGAATCAGACCATTAATGACTTGGATTTCTCTTACATGGGCTGCATTCTTCATGTTTTGCAGAACAACTGGTTCGACGACAAGGTCGTTTAGATTTTTATCCAAAAGCTCCGAAGCTGTAATTTTTGGAATAAATTTCGCGTCCGGATTCTTTTTGGGATCGTCCGTATAAAGTCCCTGTTCGTCTTTCACGTAAATTACCGATCGAGCACCGAGGAATTCTCCTGTCAGATAAGTTCCTGAATCGGTTCGGTTCGATGGAATGCGACCTGATTCAGCTGGTTTTTCCCAGAATTCGTAAGGAGGCATTCCGATCATGATAGGAATACACCTGCTTCGGAAGTACAGAGTGAGTTTCTCAAAGTCTTCCGGATTCATAAGAATTCCACCGTGTTTGGCCAGTAACATTTGAAGAATACGGGCATTCTGAACACTGGTAGCGACACCGACCGCAGCAAGAACTCCCGTAGGTAATTCGAGGTCCAGTGCAACGCTGTAAACATGCCGTGCCCGAGTTCCGCCTCCGGAACACAGTAGCATGTCGAATGTTTTTGCGCATTCAGCGATTTCCTCTACAAGAGGGAAAAGCGAAGAGCGCCCACGATCCATTACGCTCTGGCCACCAATTTTAATGACATTGACGTTCGGTAGAATGCGGATGGCATCCCCGTATCCCATGTCTTGCACAGCATCTTCGCGATGCAGTGTCATTTCGCTGAGTTTGTTGTCGATCGTCCGACGATCCGTGTTGTCTTGATCGAGGGTTTGTGTGCTTTCGGATGGAGTTGTCACTGTGTGCCTTTCTGTGTGTGATATTCAGAGCAACATTCGATGTCAGTAGTTACGGCATATCGGCATCGTCCGAATAGATGATGGTACCGACCTGTTCGCCTTCGAGGGCTGCAGTCAGAAGTTCGGGTTTGAGTCCGTTAATGATTTGTAGACGTCGTGTGTGTCGTGCATCAATCATAGTTTTTAGTACCGACGGTTCGATCAGCATGTCGGGAAGATTTCTGTCAAGCAGTTCCCGAGCACTGGTAGTCTTGATGAATTCAGCATTGGGGTTTTTCTTGGGATCTTCGCTGTAGAGGCCATCTTCGTCCTTGAGGTAGATAATAGATCGGACTCCCAGAACTTCCGACACCATGAACAAGCCGGTATCTTCACCGTGGGAAGGAAGACGTTTGCTTCCTGTCGGTGGTTCCCAGTAGTGGTACGGAGGCATCCCTGTCATGATGGGAATCATTCCATATTCGAGCCAAAGCGGAAGATCAAGAAAATGGTCTTTATTGAGCACAACCCCTTTGTGTTTGGCGAGCAAACAGCCAATCATTTTTGAGTTTTGTTCATCGACTCCACCGGCAACCATTGCCATCCCACCTGTTGGAATTCCGAGATCCAGGCAAACATGAAAAGTATGTCGGGTTCTTGCACCTCCCCCTACACCAACAATCAACTTGTGGTTTTTACGAGCCTCAACCAGTGCATCGAGTACAGGGAAAAGGACTTTTTTACCTCGATCAATGATACTTTGGCCGCCCAGTGCGATGACGTTAACATCGGGGAGAATCGATATTTCGTCATCTGTTTTTGTAGCATCGACTACTTTTTGATCCAGAAGACTTTCTCGCATCAATTTACTTTCAATATGAGTGCGTTCACCATCTCCTGATTTCACTAAATCAGACATTCCATCTCCTAAAAAGTAGGTCAGTGAATTTACTGACAAAAATTAACGAGTATATGTAGGGCACTTTAGCTAAGATTCGGCGGTCATCTTGTGAAAAAGGAAGTCGTTTTGAAACATACTACCTAATTCCGTTGTATGTCGAATATTTAGGCTATTCAACTAGAAAAGCTTAAAATATTTTTATCGGTGGTGTTCTACAGAAGTCGTATTTCACGAGTCTTTGACCGTAGTGGTCGACGGTGCTATCGAATCGCCTGATGTGATTGTCGGAATAGAGGTCTCTGGCTCTTTAAGAGAGGGAGATTCGGTTGAATTATCGGGAGATGGCGATTTTCCAGACGAAGTACTAGAAGTACTAGAAGTACTAGAAGTACTAGAAGTACTAAAGGTGCGAATTGTATAGTAGCTGAGAAATCCACTTAAAGTGCTGAATATCAATGTAAAAAGGACTTTGTGCATTCGGGGAATCAGTATAGCTGGATTGTGGAACAGTTCTCCCGTAGTCAGCGCGGGTAACCAAAGCATAGCTACTTTGTAGTCCATCGCTACCCAGCAGAAACCAGCGATCAATCCGACGAAACAGTAGATTAACCGTGACGGTGGTAGGAATCGGGTGACGGGACGGAAAAGGTCGATCAGGAAGCCGGCGACGATATGTTTGGGGACCTCCAGCAGCGCATCACCCATCATCATGCCGAGTATCCCGGTTAGTGCTCCGGCCACCGATCCTCCCCATCTGGAGTGTGTTTTGTGTGATGCGAGCAGGTACATGGGAATGAGCAGCAGCGTTTTGAATCCTGATGCAAAGGCCACCCCAGGCAGCACTTTCAGTATTTTTACAGAAGCCATCAGTATGGCAATTCCGGAAAGCCAGGCGATATCATGTTGTTGACGAGGATCCAGATTTTCAGAAACGGTATTTTGTAAACGATCGGATGCCCGTTTCAGCCCGAGTTGTATGGCTTCGATGAAAAACGTGAGGTCACCTCGTAATAAGCGACGCAGGACAGCCATGGGGCCCAGTTGATCCGTTGAGTCCGCTGAAGTGTGTTCGAGTTCGGCAAGCTGGTCGGCGGTTTCCTGAAGAAGTGACCTGTCAGTTTTAGTCGAGCTGTTTGGCGTTTTGTTGGACCGTCTTTGACCACGGCCTTTGCCTTGTCCCTTGTGTCTTTCCAGTTTCCCAACCAGTGCGAGCGTATTGTTCAGCGAGTAGATGAATAGTTTGGGAAGACGTAACCTTCGTAATCCATCTACTAGGTCATTGGGAGAACCACTGCTCTGGACATAGAGTGAGGTGGAAATGAGTGTTGCTACCTGTAGGGACATGAGGGTGCCATTTAGAAGACCGTTCATTACTTTCTGGGCAGACTGTTCCCATAAACCGGGAAGAATCGGAATGACCATTAGGAAAAGTAGCAACCAGAATATTCGTTTGCAGGTAGCACGTACTTCTTGCCAGGAAACTTTCAATCGAGCAAGAAGAATCACTTGCAGAGTGAGCAACATGCCAACAAACAGGTGCGGATAATAGGGCATCTCGAGGAAGAGGCTTTTACATGCAAAAGGAGCGCTGAATGCGGCAACGCTTACACAAAGTAGGTAAGCAACTTTCCGGAGAGGATTATTTTTGGAAGGAGGGCTTTTGAGAGTCATAAATTGATCATATACCGGCTGGATAATGCCTGCAACTGTCTATGAAGAACGTTAGTTTGAGGGATGAGTAGTGGGGATAGCGCTGAGTTAGCCGGATTGCAAGTGTGTTAATTTTACATGATTTAAGGTGTTCAATCTATTTCGTGATCGATACCGAAGTTTGCGTTTCGAAAGACGGTTCACTCGGAAGGAAGTGATGGACTTTAGGATCAGTCACATTATGAGCGAGAATGAAGTTTCTTTTTTCGTGGCCGTATTAAGTACAGCAGAAAACCTGCGGCCAGGGCAATCGGCCAGAATCGCAATAGAACTTTAAGTGCCGGAAACCAGAGTTTGGGCATGAAAATAATGCACAATAACGGGACGATAATGAAGGAACGTCGTAAAATTTGATCCCATTTCAGCTGGTCCAGCCTCTCGGGAACAGCAAGCCATACAGCTCCCAGGGCCATTCCTACCTTAAGGCATATGGCAGCTGCGAATTGTCTTCCACTGGCATCAGCGGTTAGTTCGGTGAATTGAGTGAAAGGAAGTCGGTCAACAGCGAGCAGACCAAATCCCAGGCAAATGAACAGCACTGAAATGATAATCAGGACATTGCGATGCATGTTAGTCAATGGTGGAGGTGAGTGTTGAAAGAAGATAATTATACAGGTTAGTCAATCCTCCTGCAGGTTTGGTTTAGAATGACATATAAGATCGCCTTGGACGGTTTCGTCGATTGAAACTGATATAACGATATTTCGTTTACGGATTTCTATAATTTAGCATTACTTGCCATCAGGTCGATATTCACTGTCGAAAACTTCTAGGGCGAGCCGATGTGGACAGTTATCTCTTCAGTTTATCTCGTAACACGAGTCCGGTGGCTTTATCTCAGATACGAAAGGGCCGGCTGAGTGAACGAAGGACTAACTTTTCTTGCCCCATTCAGAAACCCCGATTAGTAAGGTGCCTGAACATGATGTCAGCAAGTGATAAGGACGGTGTTTTCAGCAGCCCTGGCCAGTCCGGTAACGCGGTTCACGAAAAACAGTTTTTCCGCTTTGAACTGGCTGACGGGCGAGTAGTGGTTAAGACGCTGCGCCCGAGAGCTCGGCTATCTCTGGCTCCAATCGAATCTGAAGATCGGGTTCAAAATAGATCAAGTGGTAGCTGAAGGTACTGGTATGGGCCAGCCAATTTTCCGTTGCCAGTCATTTCAGACAGTAGCATCTGGATTTCAATGGCAGTCTCACATTGTGAATCTCTTGGCAATCAATAGACAACAATCGCCTGTTGAGGATAGTCCCTTGTTTCTATTGAAGAATTACCATGATGCCGTTTGTTTTAGAAAAACAACGGATCATAAGGAAGGGAATCATAGATCAGCAGACGTAATGCGATAGTTTTCGTAATGTTGATTGCCATACAATCGAGAACAGGTTCCGGATGATCCCGTTAATTCACATGTCCCGGTCCGGGTTGCTGGACGAGTGGAAACGTGAGAGCTATGATGATCAACGATGTGCGCAGCAGGGCAATACCTCCGTTGTGAAACGGGAAACGATCGCATGGTTAGAAAATGTGAAAAGGGGTAAGAATGAAAAGGTGTCAAAAACTATGGCAAGCGTTGATAGGGTTTTCCGCGGTGCTAGTCATCGTAGTTATGATGGTCTCGCAATCGACAGCCGTGATAGGACGCACCAGCCATTCGAAATCCTTGGGTGAAGTCACAAAATATGTGCGATTTCAGAAAGGAGATAGCATTTCATATGGCATTCTCAATGGAGAACAAATTATTGCCATTAACGGTGATCTCTTCGGAGAATGGAATCTCACTCACGATAAACACTCTCTGGAGGATGTGAAGTTATTATTTCCAGTTGCCCGTCCCAGTAAGATTCTCGCCTGTGCAGGGAATTATGTCAGTCATCTGGGTGGAGACACGGATACCGCTCCTTTTCCTGAACTGTTTATTAAACCACCGTCTTCGTTACAGAATCCTGAAGATCCCATTGTGCTTCCAGAGTTGGCTCCGTACACCGATTTTGAAGCAGAGATGGTTATTGTGATTGGGAAAAAGGCAAAGAATGTTGAGAAAAGCGAAGCGCTGGACTATGTGTTGGGTGTGACTTGTGGAAATGATGTTTCTGCACGTGCCTGGCAACGAAATGATGTGCAGTGGTGGCGGGCAAAAGGATGTGACACGTTTTCCCCCTGCGGTCCGGCAATTGTTTCCGGTATTGATTATGACAATCTGCTTCTGACATTGAGGTTAAACGGGGAAGTCAAGCAGCAGCAGCGCACCAGTGACTTAATTCACGATGTTGCTTCAGTGATCAGTTTTATCAGCAAACACATGACGCTCGAACCAGGAGATTTGATTTTTACCGGAACACCCGGTGAAACGTCTCCTATTAAACCAGGCGATCTTGTTGAAGTGGAATTGGAAGGTGTCGGCCTACTTCGTAATCCGGTTGTAGCTGAATCGAAGTAGCATTCCAGGCGGTTGATTAGTCAGACTGCGTGTGGAAGGTTCAGGCACAGTCCAGCGAATGAACAATTCGCTGGACTGTGCCGCACTTGAGGAGCTCATTTTGACACTGTTTAAGTAAATCCTCAAAGCGTTGCTTCATTGCAGGAGTGCCCAGCTTAGGATGAAGTAGTTGTGTCACTTCCAGCAGTTTGCGGGCTTTGGTGATATCCCCCAGCTGATAATGGCATTGAGCGATGTTTAATTTGGCGTTGAACCACTCCAGAGAAGTTTTTGATGTAGTTTTCTCGAGCGACCGCCAAAGTTGTAGAGATTCTCTGATATAGGATTGGCCACCCGTATTCAAAAGAAGCCGTGCCCGTAGCTGCATGGATGGGATGTGCTTCGGATTTAATCGCAAGAGAGTTTCTGTCTGGTCCAGCGCTCTACGAGAGTGACCCAGTTGTACGAGAATCTCAACAGAAAGTAGATCGAAGCGGAGCTGTTCCTCGGATGAGAGTTGCTCACGGCTGGTTTGGACACGCTGTACTAACAGCGATTGTAATGAGACATGCTCCTCAGTCATGGCATTGTTGGGAGCGAAGTTAAGGTCTCTCAGTTGCTCTAATAAATCCACTCCGGAAACAAGAGGGATAAGACTTATTTTATCGAGTTGCGTTCTGGCAGCGGTGAAGTGACAGTTGCCCGATAGGGCGATGAAATACCAGCGGTTCGCTTCCTTTTTCCAGGTATTCCAGTTGTCAGCATGTTTGTTTTGCGTTGATTTTGTATCTGAGCCCGATAGAGGGAGGATTGTTTTCAACAGTGTTTCCGCTTTGTCAAAACGATGTGGTTTGCGGCGAATCCAGAGCCGAGCTAATCGAACAGCGGAGACGTACTGTACCAGTGTCAACTGGGCCGGTAAGGGATATACGACATCGCGATAGAAGTTCTCTGCCTGTTGTGCGGTAATCTGTCCCCGATTGTTTTTGTGCGCAGACCTGGTTTCTAAAATCGAATCGTAGCAACGCCCAGACGCGAGGATGGAATCATCGGAATATTTGTGCAAAGATGATATGCTGCGATAGTGACTAAGAGCCCGGCGATAGTTTTTCTGGGATTCTCTTAGTCGACCGGCCATCCAGTGTGCATCTCCTATTGTTGGGTGATCAGAGAATTGATCCAGATGGTCGAATAAAGATTGTTCGTAGGTATTCAGATTGGTAGGAGAGCCTGTCTTTCGAAATATTTCTCCTTGTGAAAAGATACCCAATAGGTGTGCTTCTGCAGCGCGTGGATGACTCTGTCTAGCCAGTAGAAAAAAACGTCGGGCACTCTGTTCCCACTGTTTTTGTTTCATGAGGATACCTGCTTCAAGCAGTCCATATTGAAAAGCCAGGTTCATGTCTCCTTGTTCTTCAGCACGCTCCGCTGCGTGACGGTACAGTTGTCTGGCATTCTCAACATGGCCATACCGATATGAAGAACGCGCATTGTGTGCTATGAAAAAGCTATCTACTAATGATGTGTTTTCGTTGACAAAGTGTGCAATGAGAAGTTCACAACGTTTCAACCAATATCCCTGTAAACCGTTTGCTGGTTTCTTTACGAAATCAGACAAAGTCTGAATGATCGCATTTGTCTCTGATGATGGGATTGTCGCGTGATCGGAGACACGTTTTAGGCATACCGCAATAAGGGCTTCCACATAGACAAGTTCAATTTCCCCTTTAGTGGAAGTTAGTAACCGCCGGTATCGGGTCAACTCCATATGGGCTTTTTCAGGATTCCCTTCTGCGATGTAATTTCGTGCTCCGGCCGCGAATGCCCGGTGTAGTATGTGCTCGGGAAGTGGTCCCTGGGAGATGCGTTTCAAAAGTTGTCTGGCATGCTTGTAATTACCCTGTAATTGAAAACATTCAATTAAGTAAATATGACTGGACCAATGGAGTCTATTAGTTGCCTGTGATTTAGCAAGAGGGCTAAAATGGTCAATCGCACGGTTTATGTGATCGATAAAATCAGGCGATTGTGTATCTGAAAAATGAGCAAGATTTAACCAGCAGCGGGCTTGAGCATACTGGATTCCATCATACAGAAAACGTAGTTGCCCGCTTGTTAATGAAGGAACGGGACGGTTTTTCGGTTGTGTGAGTTGATTTTGAATGTTGTTTTCCAAGGTGAGCAATTGTTCCAACGCTTGATGGAAACGGCCCTGGCTTCGGGATGCGATGTTGTCATTTGAAGGGGATACTTCCCATTGCCATCGCAGTTGTTTTCCCTCTGAGAGATAGGTGTTAGCTAGTTCCAGTTGAAGGTAAGGATGCTGTTTGGTGGTATGGTTTGTCTGAATGGATTTCAGGAGTATTGTGGCGGCTTGTTGCCATAAGGCGTTTCCCTGGTCGGGTGCAACGGATGAAGCGTGACCAGACAGTGTTCTTGCCAGTTCCAGCGTGAGCTGTAACCTTTCTTGAGAATCGATGTTTTTCTGATCTAGGCGATTGAATAGATAGCTTTCAGCGAGACGAAAAAGACCCCGCTGGCGCAAACCTGAGTAATAGGTTTGTTCGTCGTTTTTTTCTTCTGCGATCTGAAAGGAACGGATTGGGGCAGAAGAGGACTGTACCGTTGGAGGATGTCCACTCATAACACACAGGGCAGCTGCCGCGGCGATTGAGAGTCGATGGATCGTAAGCGAGGCACTCAGGAGCATAGTGAGGGATCGAAGTCTGAATAGGGAAGGTGAAAAATTACTGACTGGATAGAGACGCTCGTGAAGCAGCAAAATGGATGTTTGTGAATGAAGCCAATCGACACAAATCGAACACGTCGACCATGGATTCCAGAGGAACCTCACCGGCAATATCAAGAATCACGGGAATATCAGGTTCAATTTGGCCAAGGCCGAGGGAATTAGGTGTTCCAAGAAGAATTGGACGAAGGGAACCGACATCATCGTAACGGGTGTCATTCAGTTCCACGGACAATTGGTTCTGTATCCAGAATAGTTTAATGGTTATTTGATCAAGGTCTTTCAGTTCCTCAGGAAGATCAATGTTTGCGTTCAGGGCCCCATTAGGAGGCAGTCTGGATGGAAGTAATTGTTCATTTATCTGAAAGGTGCTTGTCAGTAGAAAGAAAATAAGTAATAGAAATACAGCGTCGATCATGGGAGTCATTTTAATTTCGCCACGATCATCTGAGATAGGGTAAAGATTGGGGATACGCATGGCAGATTACGTTCAGAAGAGCAGTTCTGGTTTGAAAAGGAAGGATTAATGTTCTTTGGATAACAACAATAATCGTATCGGTATTTACCTTCTCGTGTTACGGAAAGAGATTTTTTCAGTGGATTACTATTGCGGTGTTCCTTCTGGTAGAACAGCAAAATTGACGTCCCAAATTCCGTTTTCTGCGCAAGTCATGAGTAACGGTTCAATGCTACGATAGGGTGCTTTTCTATCGGCTCGAATCCGGACTTCGATCTGGTCGGGTTTAAGACTTCGTGCCAGGGTTTCAAGATGAATTTCCATGTCCGGCAACGTAACGGGATTACCAGCAAGAGTCCATTGTTCGTCCCGATCAATTTGGATCACCAATCGATAGGTTTTGGAAGGTTGGCTTTCTTGAGATTCCGAAGATTCTGCTTTTGGAAGATCGACACTCTGATCGTATTCTACTTGGGCGAATTGACTTGCTACGAGGAAGAAAATAAGCAGTAGAAAGACCACATCGATCATGGGTGTCATGTTGAGAGGGACACCTTTCGAATAGGCAGGGGTTTTCAATCGCATAGCAGATTAGTCTGATAAAAGCTTGTTGTTGGATTAATGAAAGTGAACGTGGCTTCAGGGTGACGTCTGACGTTTGGACAGATTACTATTGCGAGCCCGTTTTAATGGAGAAAATGCGTGCTCTGCCTGCAATGTGCACTCTGCTGCGAAATGAGCGATCCGATTTCTGAAAATAGCAAAGGAAGTTAAAGCAGGAATAGCAATAAGCAAACCCAACACCGTTGTCCACAGTGCGACACTGATGTCACGTGCAAGCGATTGTGTGCGACTTGCAACATCCTGTGGAACATCACCAAATGCTAATAGCATTCCCCAGACGGTTCCCAATAGACCGAGCATAGGGGCGATGTTACCAATAACAGCTAGGTATTCGATTTTTCTCATCAATCGAGAGGTTTGTTCCAGAGTGCTATCTTCCATTGCTTTTTCTGCCGCCCCGTAACTTCGCTTCAATTCAGAGATCCCGGACTGCAGGACGGAACTGAGAAAACAGGGTTGTTGACGGCAACATGTTTCCGCGTCGGCTAATTGTCCCTGCATCAAAAGTCGCCGAATAGTTTCTGAAAGTTCAGGTGGAATGAGTGACTTATGGCGAATAGTGAAAATATGTTCTAGAACAAAGGCCACTAGAACCACACTCAGGAACAGGAGTGTGATGACAATGCCCATTCCAATGAAGTCACTTCCCCGTAGCATGTCAAAAAAACTGTTTGCAGGTGATCCTCCGGAAAGAGGGTCTTGTGCAACCATGACAGCGGGAAAGACCATTTGATATCCTGAAACCAAAAAGAGCCATCCTAGTCTCGACATGTGGTTGTCTTTCCTTGAAACATGAGTGTAGAACACGTTACATGATACTTTCTATTCTCTATCGGATCTGCAGGCGGATCCATAGCAGGTGTTATCTTTGCAAATCGGTTGACACGGATTGCCAGTTGTCCAGTAGCTTGCGTGCTTCTCGGGACGCGCGTGTTGTCTGAAAGCGATTAAGAACCTCCTGTAACAGGATAACGGATTCAGAATGTTGACCAATTGTACGAAGGGAACGGGCGGCATGAACTTCAGCTGCGGATGCCAGTTCCGGATGCGTGTTGTACACAAGTGGGATCCAGAGCATCGCCATTGCTGATTCCTGCGGTTTACGAAGATGGAAGTAGGTTTTTCCCAGAAGGTAGTAAGGGCCCGCTCGAAGTGATCTGGGTATGTGACGAACCTGGGTATGATAGGCACGCGTTTCCTGAAGGCTTGCCGTTGTGATTTTGTTACGCCATAGTTGTGCACGGGCAAGAGAACGAATGCGTGGATCAGCATCCTTTGTCAGATCATGTTCCAGAAGATGAGTGGCTGACTTTTCGCCAGGAGTTTGAATGAGGTAGCTAACACCGATTAGCCGGGTTACGGCAGACTGCCTGTTGTTCATCCAACGTGTTGCAAGTGGTCCCGAGTTCATGGGTACTGCCATCGGATCCCACGCCAATGGAATGACATGAAAAAATCGAGTTTGATTGTCGAGCCGGTAGAGCGATCGGAACAGCTCTGTTGATTTACTAATATCACCTCGGGTAAGACAGATTTTAATCAGCTGAGCACGCAATTCTTCTCGAATCCATAATCGCTTTGGATTGAGTTCATGTTCAAGAGCGCGAAGATACAGTCGTTCTGCCTCAGCCCAGTCACCCTTTTCGAAAACGAGATCCGCTTCCAGATGGCTCTTGTTTTTTTCGATATCTACAGAAAGGACATCATGAGGAGCATAGGTTTTCAGGTTGCCTCCCGGTAGTCGAGCAACTAATCGATGATCGTTGTAGGTGATGATTTCTGCCTGAAAACGAATTTGAGATTGTGTTTGGTTTGCCGTGCGCAGAGTGACGGTTGCGAAGCTGCTGGGCATATCCAGTTGTGAAACGAGAGGTAGGAGCATTGGTAACAGGATCATCAATTTCATTGCGATATTCCGAATACAGGTTCGATAGGTTTCCCGGTATTTTCGAGTTGCGAGTAGTATGGATCTGGATGAATACCGTGAGTATTGGAAAAGATGAAAGATGACAGAGAATCCGGGAATACCAGAACCACTATCGTATGAACTCAGATACATTGACGTAACGGTAGCTTCCTTGGTTGCGTCTGGCCAGTTGTTTGAGGAAATTGTCGCTGCCCAGGGAGGGACCGACACCAAACTCGATGGCATGGATTCGGGTTCGGCGATTATTATGACGAGTCACATCGTCCAGATCAGAGGGTTGGAGACGTGGAGCATCGGCATCGGTGAGCAGGAACAGAGCCTCTGTGCCCAGTTGTAATGCTTGAATTAACGCTTTGTGATGATCGGTGGAACCGCGTGGTTCAATACCTTGAACAAAACGTGTCGCCAAAGTCTTGTTGACCTCGACTGCAAATGGCATGCGTCCAGTTTGATCCACACTTAATATGGAAATGTCGCGGTTGTAGAAAATAATCTGGAACTGCTGGTGCTCTTGGAGTGCTTCCAGGCTGGAAAGGAGCTCTACTTTGGCCTCTGCCAGTCGCCGACGGTCAGACATGCTAGACGAACGGTCGACGACATAGGTTATTTTTTGGGCAGGATCTTCAATGCCAAAAAAGGGAACTCCACTTCTGGTAGCTGCAGGAGGATTGAACGGTCTTGAGCGAGCAGGGGCACCACTTGACTGTGGCAAGGATTGTTCGAGGCCGGGGCCAAGTATCTGAATATCTGGTTCCGGTAATTGAGAATCAAAATCGACGGGGATCTGGTTCAGTAGGGCCTTGGAAGGAGAAGGTAGTGGAGGCGTGGTTTCTTCAGGCTGTTCACTTGCCTGCCCTTGATGGATTTCTCCCTGTTGAGGTGTTTCTTTAAGAATGATTCCAACTTGATGACCCGGTGTTTCATCTTGTCCGGCAGGTCGATTTTGAATGTTAATCAGAAGGGTAACTAGTAAAGAAATATGAAGTATCACCGACAATACCCACGAGGGAATCGAGTAATTGCGTTGCTCTGATGTCGAAGGCAAGAAAGGATTCGGTAGAGGCATGTTGAAAACAGACTGTAGATAGCAGGCTGATTGTCATAGAAAAGGTAACCACAGGAACATCATTAATTATGGCAAAAACCGTTCGGTTTCGAAAACCATTAAGATTTTTGCCAACGGATCAATCATGGATAATACTGATATCAAATGAAATGAACTTCTGGGTCTATTGATTTTCTGTCTGGATCATGGAAGATCGAATTTAATAGATTCATAGCTATACCGACTCAGTAAAACCATTAGGATGAAGTGAACATAATCCTACACTTAGCCATCCATGTCCAATAGGAAACGAGACACTCTGTAAGGGCTGGCACTGTGGTAACAGAGTAAGTGAAAAGAGATTAGCCTATGAAATCGCAACGCGAGGTTTCAAAGGAATCATTGAAAATACAGTCCACCCCGATTCACCCCATGGTATGGTCAAAATTTTCTGACGACCAATTATTGAACATGCGTTTTTGTGATTTGGGTATTGCGGTTGAAAATTCACCGATGTTCAATTGCATCACCGATTTGTATGACGAACTGGAAACAAAAAAGATTGCGTTTCGTCCACACTGTTGGTTTTCAGAGGAATGGTTTTCCCCCGATGACGTTCCTGGCATTGCGATTCCTTTTTACTTGAGCCATTCACGGTTACGGCGTCTGGAACGTAAGTTAATGATGGAGGTGGAAGGTGGTACACGTGAGGAATGTATGAAAATTCTTAGGCATGAGGCAGGTCATGCACTGGACACCGCGTACCAGTTGTCCCGCAGGGCCAGGTGGCGTGTTATTTTCGGCAAATCGTCTCTGCGTTATCCTCGGTCGTATTGTCCTCTTCCAGGAAGTAAAGCATATGTGATTCATCTCAAACGCTGGTATGCCCAGAGTCATCCATCTGAAGATTTTGCGGAGACGTTCGCCGTATGGCTGAATGGACCGGAAAGATGTCAGAAACAGTACGAGGACTGGGGTGCAAGAACAAAGTTGGAATACGTAGGCCAGGTAATGGAACAAGTAGGCCAGAGTCCTGTAATTTGTGATGAGCGATCGGAGGTCGAACCGCTGGTTGGGAACACACGCAGTTTGCGAAGTTATTACAGGGAAAAGCGCCGACGTTACGCAGTTGGAAAACCTAGTTTTTTCGAAAGAGATCTCCTTCGGATTTTTGCGTGCTCCACGAAGTCCAACAATCGAATACCCGCTTGTCATGTACTGGCAGTATGTCGCAGACAATTACAGAGCGTTGATGCCAGCTGGAGCGTGCAGTATCGATACTTGGTGGAACAGATGCTGGAAGAGATGATCTGCCGTTGTCGCGAGCTAGATCTTTGCGTCGACCGTCCTGTTGGTCAGGTTAAACGTGAAGTGTTGTGTTTGTTAGTGGTCAATGCCATGACCTTTCTTCAAGGAAAATATCACAGGTTGACATTATGAAAAAAAAACGAATTCTGGTACTGGTTCATGAGAGCCTTGTTCCGCCTGACAACCCAGAAGGGTTTTCTGAGCTGGAAGTACTGGAATGGAAAACCGAATATGACGTTATCGTTACTTTAAGAGAGATGGGGCATGAAGTAGATGTTGTTGGACTAAGTTCTGACCTAGACGTTTTGCTGAATGCAATTCAGGCATTCCGACCCGATATCTGTTTCAATCTATTGGAAGAGTTTCATCAGGTTCCTACTTATGATCAGCATGTTGTGAGTTTGATGGAACTGTTGAAACAACCTTACACAGGTTGTAATCCTCATGGATTGACGCTTGCCCATGACAAGTCCATCAGTAAACAGATACTTGCTCATCAGGGTGTACCAACACCGTGCTTTATCACGGTACCTTTGGGAAAGAAAATTCCTGAACCGATTCCCTTGAACTATCCTTTGTTTGTGAAGTCTTCTACAGAAGATGCCTCTTTGGGGATTTCTCAGGCGTCTGTTGTTCACGATCAGAAGCAATTGGTCAAACGGGTAGCGTTTATTCATTCAAGAACCCAGTCGGATGCGTTGATAGAAGAATACATCGATGGCCGTGAATTGTATGTTGGTGTTCTGGGTAACAATAATCTGGAAACATTCCCTATCTGGGAGCTCGATTTTTCAAAAATGCCGTCCCACGCGCACCGCATCGCGACACGAAAAGTGAAATGGGATCCGAAGTACCAGAAAAAGAATGGAATCACGACCGCTTTGGCGACAGACCTTTCCAGGAACCTGAAACAGGAAATAGAGAGATGCAGCAAACTCTCCTACCGTGTGTTACATATGAGTGGGTATGCACGGATGGATTTTCGTTTGACAGATAAGGGAGAGGTTTTCCTTCTCGAGGCAAATCCTAATCCTAACTTGTCTTATGGAGAAGACTTGGCAGAATCTGCGGAAATGATCGGGATCAACTACGAATCTTTGCTTAGCCGAATTATAGATCTGGGGCTTTGTTATGAAGCAGCTTGGAAATAAACGGAAGTCGATTATTGATAGACGGGGTCTAGGTGGTTTCGGATATAAGTCATGGCAATGCGCCAACTTTCAGTTGCAGAAATGCGTACAGAATGGAGGTCGGGTACGATCCATCCCCGATAGTTGGCTTTTTTGAGGATTGCCATAATTTCAGGATAAGGAACATCGCCCTGGCCAAGATCCATTGATGAATTGAGAAACTTCCCACGTTCCGAGCTGCCCTGAAATTGTCTTCCGTTTGGAGCGATGAAGTCTTTGTCGCTCGGTGATTGCGTGGCATCTTCAAAATCGAGATAGACCGTTCGATCAATAGAGTTTTTAAAAACATCAAGAACTTTGCATCCATCCAAAAGGAGATGTGCTGTGTCCCATGCACAGAAAACATATTGTGGGTCGGTGTTCTGTAGAAACCGATCGACTTGAACCTGTGTTGAGACAAGCGATCCGGGAAGATTGTGAATTCCCATTCGTACGCCGTATTCTTCAAGAGCGAGCTTTCCCATGGTCCGGTAAAAGTGGAAGGTGTCTTTGTACACTTCACGTTCAGATTCACCATGCATGACATCTGATGAAGGGAAAAAGGTTGCACTGGTTGCACCAAAGTAGTGGTGTACTTCCATCACTTGTCGGAGATTGTCCAAGATTTCCTTTTGTTTGGTTTTATCTCGATAAAAGCCACCAAAGGAAATTGTAGAGAAGGAAAGTGAACGTTTTGCCAGCTCTTCGTCCAACTGACGAATGGAAAGGTTGTTGTCTTTCAGCAGTGAGGGAAAACCGGTCAGTCGAATGCCGTCGAAACCGGTTTCAGCAGTTTCGTCCAGTATACGAAGTAAGGGGAGAGTTTTCCCAGGTGGAGTGACCATTCCCCATGATCCGGTGGTCAAGCCGTAACGTATATTCGGACGTTGGGGGAGGGGAGAGGCAGATAAACCGGGAAGGGAGTGGCTGTAAGATCCTAAAACTGCGGTACTGGTACTGATAAATTGACGTCGAGAAAGAGGATGGTGTGTCGGGAGCATGGTGTTTCCTGAGAAAATGTAAAAAGTAGTTGTTAATTATAAAACTAAACAAGCTGCCGCATGCTTGTAGAACTATACAAAAAATGAAGGTGTCCATCGGAGGTTATCATGTCATGGTGTAGGGATGAGCTTTATCGACTGTAATTCACAGAAGATACCTTTTATGGGATCCAGTGCTCGTATTACGAGACGTTGCTTTCCAGACGGAAGGTAGACTAGTCCCAGTGCATGGGAGTGGAACTTATCCCAGGTTCCAGTGCCCGGAAGGGTGCTTGTCATTTCTGCGTTCCCAACACGTATGCTAAAAGCATTTCCGGAAAATAGGTCGTGTAGGGCATAGTTTATAGATAGTTCATACTGGTTTTCCTGAGGTAGTACGATGTCCCAGGTGACGTAGTTGTCGGAGTGTTTCCAGTTTGTAAGGCTGTCATGTTGTCGGTTCAATTCAATTTCACTTCCAAAAAGAGAAGCTTCTGAAGCCTTCAAAATCAGTGTTCCGTTCTCACTGGGGGTTATGACGCGAGGAGAATTTCCAGGAATCCTTCGTTGCGGAAATCCTTGTTGTTGAATGTAAGTAAAGATATCTGACATTTGCAGTGGAGACAGTTCTTTTTCGAATCCTTCCGGCATTAATGAAACAGACGTACTGGAAAAACTTTCCAGATCCGTTCTTTGTAGTACGTGTTGGATACCTTTTGCATCAATGATAGTGACGTTGTTTCCTGATTCATTATGCAAAATCCCTTGGTACGTAAGTCCTTGAGAAGATACCGCAGAGTAGGTGACGTACTTGGGCTCAATTGCGCGATTGGGATCGAGCACGGCTACACGTAATGCTTCAGGAGAAGTGTCCGTCAGTTGAGCCAGATCTGGACCGGTGGCCTTACCGGTACCATTAAGTTGATGACAAACAGAACAATGCTTGTTGAATAGTTTTTCACCGGACTGAGAGTTTCCCGGTTCGGTCTGTTCCGTCCTGTAGAGTGTTACTATTTTTTGGCGGTCTGGATTGACCGAAGCGGCGAAGAGTTGCCTTGCTTGTTTCCGGATTCGTTCACGAGGATGTACGCTCAACTGGTGCCGTTGACGCAGATTTATCTGAGACAAAGGAATATGTTTCAGGTGCAGACCCTGAAGGATTTCATTCAGCCACAAATCGCGGTAAAAAGTGGTTTCCAGAATTTGAGATCTTAACGATGGTGCGTAATGATCCCAGTTGTTAATAACCCTTTTGGCTACGGCTACATCGTTGAGTTTGGATAATCTTTGAATAGCGGCTTTTTGGATGTTCGGATGGTAATTGGAATCCAGTGACTGGATTAATCGTTGGAGGTCTTTTTCGTAGTGAAGTTTTTGACGGGCGAGAAGTCCCGCACAAAGAGTGCGAATGCGGAGTGATACATGAGGATCGTGTATTGTTTGGTAAGCATAATTGAAAACGCTGGCATTACTTCCGATCAGGAACTCGGTTGAACAAAACGTTTTTTCGGAGCTCTTGTGTACGGAGAGTGTGTGTTCCTCCAGAATGTCCAGTACCTGGGTTAAGCCGCGAAGTTGCCAGCTATGGAACTCTTTTTCTGTATCTTGCATTAAAGAAGCAAGGATCATGTTGATGGGCGAATTGTTTTCAAAAGCCGTTGCCATCTTGATGAATGGCGGGATCAGATCCTGTGACTGCATGGTATTGGCTGGTGAATCGAATATTGTCTGCGCAACTCGAGACAGGTTGTGACGGTTAACCGAACTGAGTGCTGCTGCGGTTAGATAGGGATCACGATCTTTTCGGAGCAGTAATTCTCCCAAACTATTTGCGGCCGTTGGGTGGTTGAATTCTCCAAGAGTACATGCGGCTTGCAGACGTACAGATGGATAAGGGTCATGAATGAGGGGAACAATCGTGCTAGCGATTGTAGGATTTTCAGCGAGATGCCTTTCTGAGAGTCGGATGGCATGGCGTCGCACGTGCGGGTGTGAGTCACGTAATGCATTTTCCAGAATTTCTGATGACAGCATTTCCAGTCCATCTAAAGTAGCGAGGGACTGCAATCGTGTTTCGGCAGACATTGCGGACCGTGCTTGTTGTTCCAGCGTATTACAGATAGACAGATCTTTGCGTTCGACCAGCAGGCGTTGTCCGACATCTCGTTGCCATCCATGTGGACTCGCCAAGGATTGGACCAGTTGTAACGAGGTTTTGCTTTTCATGTTGGGAATTGTTCTAAGCGGTTTATTGCGAGGAGACACCCGGTAAATTCGGCCCTTTTGAGCTCCCTCCCGTAGATTGAGAAAAGCCAGTCGATCAGGGGTTATCCATCTCGGGTGCTCAATGACAAAGCGGTACATATCTACGACCCATAGATTCCCGTTGGGACCTGTTTGGATTTGGACAAATCGAGACCAGTTGTCAGTAGATGCTAGGAATTCGCTTTTCGATTCGGCCCGGGCGCGTTTTGCGGAAAAACTGACTCCTTCCGGCTTGACTTTCAAACGTGTAATCAGGTTATGAACGGATTCGCATACGAACGCATTGCCTACATAGTCAGGCCCTAAGTGCTGGTCGCGATAAATCAGAGGGCTGCATGCAGAGGTAATACGATTAGCACTTTGAGGATGATTGAATCGTTGGAGGGTACGACTAATCGGATAGACACGATTCCAATCGGGAGTTTGGGCGAGATGAACGGCTGGGTCTGGGGAGACAATAAAGTGATTACGCTGAAGATAATGGTCCGCTAAGGGGTAATGATAGATGAGTGCACTGTTGTTATTTCCAAACCAGTTTCCCCAATTATCCCGAACCCGTCCGTGTTGAGTTCTGCCAGAGGTAGCTTGCACTTGTCCGGTTCTGGGTATGAAACGAAAACTTTTAGCTCCCAGGGAAAGCGTTTGTTTGGACCGAGTGCTGGTTACCAGGCTTTCAAGTAATCCGGGGGAGCCGTGGACCCAGTTATCGAGGCCGTAAGAGAGTCCATTCACACGTGTTTGATAGTTAGTTGTATTGAAGCCGGTAAGAAGCACTTGGCGCATGTCAGCGTATCCGTCCTCATCCGTATCTTCAGCGTAGAAGACCTCGGGAGCTGCGCAGATTAGTGCCCCATCGCCCCAAGCCATAACCCCTGTAGGAAAAGGGATTTTATCTATAAAAAGAGTCCTTCGGTCATAGGTCTGGTCTCCGTCCAGGTCTTCAAGGAAGATTACTCTACCCCCGGGTTGGTAGTTTCCTTTTGGACCACTTGGGTAGTCATTCATTTCAACAACCCACAATTTTCCGTCAGGACCAAAATCAATTGCGACGGGATCTTGCACTAGTGGTTCAGATGCCACAAGTTGAATTCGCAGGGTAGGGTTGACGCGAATCGAGTTAAGAGATGCTTGGGGTGGCTGTGGAGCTGGAAATTGCAGAAGTTTCTTTTGTGAATAGAAAGTGTAGGGTAACAGTTGCTGGACAGTACCAATCAATCGATTCTCAATATCCGATAAAAACGGGCCTTGCTGACGGTAGTCTGACGGCTGATCTGGAAACCCTTCGCTATTTTTTTTCAGGATTGTTTTTTGAGTAAGGAATCCAGGAGATGAGTTTGCATAAGTGTGGATCCACAACTTGCTGCCATCGAACTCCTGTTTAAGACGCAGGGCATAATCCACAGAGACTCCGCCAGCGAGGAATACCATGGCCAGATCAGATCCAAAGCTCCAGGTCTGAATAGGGTAAGGGACCAGCTGATCCTTAGGTTTGTCACTTTTGTTTTGTTCCCGTAACGGTTCTATGACGGGGTTGTCAGTTTCCCTTGTTTGTGCTTTTTGTTTGAGTTCGGAAGGGGTGTGCAGTTTAGCTCGTGGAAGCATGACTCGACGAAAATTAGATCGGATAGGGATCCGGACAGGAGCTAGTCTTTGCTGCAGGATACGGGATACTTCCTTGGCAATCGTGATTCCGTGCTGCTTGGCATTATGGTGTTGTCCACGGAGAGAAGGAACGAGATCAGCACTACAACCTATGGTGATCATGGCACTGGTTCCCGGATAGTTTCGTTCCAGTTCTTCTTGCGCATAACCGATCCAATCTCCACATATTTGATTAAAGTTGCTGTCCAGAGTGTTGCCGGGACAAGCATAGTTGACAAGCAGCGCTCTGAGTTTCCCTTTCGGAGTGCGTATTACCATGACGGGTAGGTCGGGATCGACAGGACCCAGCTCATCTTGTCTATTTTTGGAGAAGTGCGCTTGGCCCTTTCCCCATGCAAGTTGTGCAGGTTGTCGGTTGGCCAATGCAAGTCGGGCAGCCTTTTTAAGATTCTGCTCAACTAATAAGGTGTAATGATCGATGGCTTCCTGATGTTGTACGGGCACCTTATCGTGAAGCAGGAAAGGGGCCGTGCCGGTCAGGGCCGGGGTGGATTGGGAGTGAGAATAACAGATTGCAATTCGTTCACGAGGTATTCCAAATTCCTGATCTAAAGCGGAAGCGACTGATTCTACGAGTGTAGCAGGGATAGCGCGCGCATCTATGGTAAGAAGCAGGACGGGTTTTTGTTGATCGTTTCCTATGGCGAGAGCTTTGATCCATAAAGGTTGCTCGATGCCTTTTGACACCGACGTTCGATTGTCGTAACCGTTTAAACGGATAGGGTGCTTGGGTGTGACATTGATTCTGGCGATCCCAACGTCGATTGAGAGGGGTGGTGTAGCCATCAGCGGAAACGATATCCCGAGTGTTACGGCTATCAAAACCAGACGCTGCAAGAACGGCGCAATCATGATCTTATCCGGAAACTGAAAGATACGTTCGCTGATCCACGGAATGTGAAGTAACGGTATGGTGGTATTTAGGCACAGATTAAGCCGGAATGAGGTTCACAACAAGGGGGTAGAACATTTATCCGTTTTTACAGTTGAAATAATAGAGATAATCCATCATCAAATACGGAATTATCATTTGGGTAATGGAGCATTATTGCCATGAAAATAACTCACGTTAATGTTCGTATCATGCACGTGCCGGGACCTGGTGGCCATTCGCCAAGACGTAATTGGATTTTTGTTTTTATCAAGACCGACGTTGGAATTACGGGGGTCGGGGAAGCGACTACTGAATATCATGAACAAGCGGTTGCGTCGATGATTGAGGCTCATTTGCAGCCGATGCTTATTGGTCAGGATCCCACTCGAATTGAATTTCTCTGGCAACAGATGCAACGACGATTTTGGTGGCGAGGTGGTGTGGTTGCTTCAAGTGCGATTAGTGGGGTTGATCAGGCGCTCTGGGATATTACCGGTAAAGCCTTCAATCAACCGGTATACCGTTTGTTGGGTGGGGCGGTACGTGACCAGGTACGGTTGTACGCACGTACGGATCTTGGATTGGATAATTTCTCAGACGAGGTTCGGGCAGCGAGCGCAGAAGGATTCAGTGCATTCAAAATAGGTTATGCACCGATGAAAGGGGTTTTTGATGATAGTGCTCAGGTCGATGTCACCTTACATGCTGTGGAACAAGTGCGTCAGAGCGCGGGTCCTGATCTTGATTTAATGATTGATTGTGCAGGTGTTTTCAGTCTGCAGTCCGCGGTTCGATTAGTGGATGGCCTAAAATCGATTCCCATGTTTTTTGTAGAAGAGCCGGTCAATATTGATACTCCGGAAGAGCTGGCACGCTTACGGCAGGTGTTTCCTGGAGTCCGATTTGCAACCGGTGAAAGACTCACCACACGCTGGGCTTATCGACAGTGGTTGGAACAACAGACGGTGGACGTGATCCAACCGGACATCAGCCATTGTGGCGGCATCAGTGAATTGATGAAAATTGCACATTATGCGGAAGTCTATAACGTACGTGTTGCTCCTCACAATCCCTATGGTCCTGTTGCGTTGGCTGCTGCGGCGCACGCGTGTGCTGCGATGCAGAACTTTTTGATTCTGGAACACTGTCGACTGAGGCCTTGGTTTGATGACGTACAGGAAATAGGGCCTTATGTAAACAACGGGGGAGTTTCATTGGATGAACGTCCCGGATTGGGAGTCGATTTGAATGTGGATGTGATCGAGCAACATCCATATCAACCGTTACCGCTGTCGGATTATCGTGATCGCTGGGGTGGAGTTCCTTTGTTGTGAGTTCGGGGGATCGTCACGGAAAGGTTTATTTCGAAAGGGAAATAGAAAATGAATGTTCCACGTTTTGAGCCTGTGAGATTAGGAGTTGTCGGATTAGGTAATTTCGGGAGACAACATGCTCAGACAATTGTTGGACTGGCAGAATGTGAGCTTGTTTCACTGGTTGCGAGACGCCAAGAAAGTATCGATGAATCAGGAGTGGACAAGTCAACGGTATCCAGTTGGCTTGATCTGGATAAGGCCATTAGTGAGTCGTCTGCGGAAGCCTGGGTTGTTGCCAGTACAACGGCATCGCACGTTGATATTACAATAAGGTTATTACGTGCGGGAAAAACGGTTCTTCTGGAGAAACCCATATCTCAGGATCTTCAAGAGGCAGAACGACTGGAACATTGGGTTCAGTCGAATCCAGACAATGTCATGATGGGACATATCGTACTGTTTAATAGTGAATATCGTAAATTGAGAGAAGAAGCAGTTCAGCGTGGCAAAATAGTATACATCAATGGTGTGAGGCATCGTCCCACAGAATATTTGAGGAAATTTCCTGGGGAAAACCCCATGTACATGACCATGGTGCATGATTTGTATGCTACGTTGGCGTTAATGAATCGGGAAGATCCCGATCATTTCAGTGCTCAGTTTCACTGGACAGTTGAGGATCAGGTAGATCTGGTTGTGGTGCAATTGAGATGGCCTGGAGGCACGCTGGCAACGTTTACTTCATCTCTGTTGACCCCTTCAGGAATGGGTTCAAATGGATTTGATTTTTTGGAGATTTATGGTGAACAGTGGGTCGGGCGCATGAGTCCCAATCCACGGCCGATTGAAATATGGGATAATAAGGCTCGCTGGCCTATGGCTTTGGAAATACGACCCGATAGGATTGCTCCAGCCGGAATGATGGCAGAGGAACTACGTTGTTTCTGTCGAGTTGTTCGAGGGCTGGAGTCCGTTCCGGTTGGCGCTACCTATGCCGACGCCTTGCAAGTTCAGCGTTGGATGCATGAATTAGAATCAGTCGCTGTCCATGTCAGATCTAACTAGCTGATGTCGGAGATTCGGACGGTGCAGAGGAAATTCGACGCCAGCAAAACACGAGTGTGGATAGTCGATCGGGTTTCCTGTTTTGATTTCATGAATGGGCATAAAGCATCGCGATGCTACTCGTGTCGAGCTTGTTAATGGTCTAAGGTATAGTTTTTCTGTTGATGAAAACCAGTCACTTTCATCAACCCATTTTCGAAAATAGTGAGCAGTGAGTAGGCGTTGTTGGCCGCTCCTGCCCCTTCAACCATTGCGGCCAGAGTACAGTAGTGGATCCCGGCTATATTACGATGTTCATTGATATGGTTGTGTCCCTGGAAAACAGCCAGTACTTTTCCGGATTGTTCTAGAATTCGACGTATCTGTGGGGCACTTTTGACACCGTAAACATTGGATACATCTAGTCGCTGGTGCACGAAGCAAACGGTTGGATAGGGAGTAGTTTTCAGATCTTCTGTGAGCCAGTCCTGTTCGTTCGGGGGTATTTCCGTGTCGGTCCAATCGTAATTTTTTTCACCATAGGGAATGGTATCGGATCGAAAACAGGCATCAAGAATAATGAAGTGTATGCCATGGTGATCAAAGGAATAAAAAGACTTGTTTTGTTCACATTTAGACAGGAAGTGTTTTTTAGAAAGCGTCCAAACACAGTGGTTGCCCAGAACATAATGACGTTTCCCATTAAACTTCTGGAAGGCGTTGTTAATAGTGTGCAAGTACTGTAATTCGGTTTCAGCAGTGTCAGCGGCATCAATGAAATCGCCTAACTCAATAGCAATCGGTATGCGGCTGTTGTTGAACTGTGTAACGGCCTGTCGGATTTTGAACAGTGAGTCTCGATAATGACGTGAACCTGCTGCGTTCTTGTTGGCAAAATGACTGTCTGTGATTAATCCGATGCGGATAGCGTTTTTATTATTTTCGTGAGCAACAAGGGTGGATGTTTTGACCAGTGAAGGTAATAAGGAAGGGACAAGGTACAGCGCATTTTGTTTGATAAAGGCGCGGCGTCCTGGTGTGTCATTTGAACAATGGGAGAGAGTGCGGTACATGTGTAAAGGTTTCCTTTCAGTTTTATGTAAAATCGTTATGGACAATAAAAAGTCATAATCGGAATGAGACTGTTGTGAAAGTCATGATTTTCTTGTCGATCTCGGCGATCTGATTTTCAGGGCTCCCATGTGGTTCCCTGAAGAACCGTAAGGGAGGCGCGATTGAGAGCGGCAGTGATATGCTCTTTGCCCATTATTGAGTATTGAAGCGGTGGAGCTTTTTCCGGGTCTTGTTCCGCTTCGATTACGACCCATCCTGAATACTCAATGTCAGCGAGGCAACGTGCGAAGTTTTCAAAATCAAGAAACCCATCTCCAGGAACGGTGAAAACTCCTTTTAACACGGCGTCGAGGAAGCTCATATTTCGCTTCCGTACTTCCACCACCACTTCCTGTCGTAAATCCTTACAATGAACGTGTCGGATTCTAGCACCGTGGCGGAGGGTTGTAGCTTCGATATCTCCTCCAGCTAAAGTAAGGTGACCTGTGTCCATGAGCAATCCTACACTGGGGCCTGTGTGTGTCATCAACAGGTCAATATCTCGTTCTGTTTCGATCATGGTTGCTAAATGATGATGATAGGCCATGGACACTCCGAATGTGCTCATGCGGTCGGCAAGTTTTGTCAGTTTATGTCCGTATTGTTTCAATTCGGAATCTGACATCCTCGGACTTCGACAGAGGGGAACGTCTTTCAGACCCTGGGTACTATTACTTGTTTCAGCATAAACAAGCACCTTGCTTCCCAGTTTCTTAAAAGTGCGCATTGTGGATTTAAGGTTGTTAAATTCCTGGTCGACGCTGCATTTCAGAAGGGTTCCAGAAAACCATCCAGAAGCAAGTTGTAAGTGATAGTTTCCCAACATAGGGGCGAGCATGTCTGGATTGTTGGGAAACTTGATTCCGGTTTCAGTACCCGTGAATCCAGCTTCGCGAATTTCACGAAGACAGGTTTCCAGAGAAGTATCTCCTCCGAGTTCGGGAAGGTCAGAATTGGACCAGGCAATCGGAGAAACCGCTAGTTGGATGGGCATGGAACTTTAAGTTCTGATCAGAGAATGGTAATAAGAACTTTAATAAGGGAACAAAGTATTATTTATGGGCAGTCGATAGAAGGCCGGAACTAATTAAGCCAGTGACTATGATGGGTGTCATATCAATGAAAATCCATCATAAACAGTGTATCGAGATCAGGTCATGACATCACTATATGCTCGGTGGTATCTGTCGAATTCGCAGTGCTGGCCCCGTAACTCGAATTCGAGGCGTCTGATGATCACGGTTGGTTTGGATGAGGCTGTATTTTCGACCATGCTTCAGATCGAAAAGGAAGTCGGAATCCGAGACAGGTGACTTGAAGTTGTGTGACTTATCGGGAAAAAAGTCAGTGCTCGTTTCTGGTAACAGAAGCGTATACTCCGTTTTTCCCCGCGTCATTCCCATTACTGCGAAACCATCGTGATGAGTGGATTGAATACGCGTATGACGGAAGTCAGGGCTTTCGGAAAAAAGCAATGAGTTCATACAACGAACAAGATGAAAAGTTTCACGGGGATTGTAAAGAGTGTCCAGTAATCCATGGGTTACGTCCATTGTACGGTCGAGATCGACCAATGGCTCCATGAAGAGCTGGGTATTCGGAAGCAGTGGCAGTGCGAAGAGAGTTTCTGCAAGGTAACGTGCAAGTGTCACGTCGTCAGAGGAATCAAATCTCAGGAGAAGATCCAACCCTCTTATTTGGCTATAAGGTTCGGTTGGATGGAATTGCTGTGCAAAGTCCCAAAGGGAAGTTCCCGAGGATAGGGAGCAACATGCCCGGTCGAAATGAAGATTGTTCTGATATAACAATTTGTTGAAATCGAAAAGTTCGTGCGCATTAAATCCAATCCGTGTCCGTCGATGTTGTTTGCCTTTGTGAACGTCGCCTGTGATAAGAGGGCATATCGAAACAGGAAAAGCGACAGTCAAAGAGGATAATGTGGACAGCTGAGCAAGAAGGTTGTTAAGAGAATCTTGTAGTGGAAACTGAATATGGAGGCCGTCGATCTGTTTTTCAAGTCTAGTGATCTGATCAGACAGTGCGGGGATCATGCTATCGAAACAGGTTGCGATGATGCGAACGCCTTCGGAACGTAAAATTTGCAGTCGGCGATTTTGGAGAGGGTCCTCCAGATCGGTCAAAGGAACGCGGATCTGACGGCATCCCAGCTCTTGAATGGAAAGAATGGGATAATCATTTCGGATGGGTTGTCGTATTGTAGACGGCCATGCCAGAGGCACCCATGTCGTACCGGCCAAAGGAGATTCGAGAGTTAAACCAACGGGGGAATGGGACAGACTCTGCGAAGTACGTGTGATGATATGAAGCCCCTCATCCTCTGTGCGAGTAGCAGTCGGAAGTGATGACGCTTCTTGCTGAGGGAGCGCAAATTGTCTTTTTGAAATTCGAGAACGTTCACTGCTGATTGGTGAAGGGCGGATCGTGTTCCCGTTAGTGCGAATAAAGTGTGTGTCCACCCGGTCATGCATGACTCGGAATAGATAAAATCCAAGTTTGTCGTGATCATCCCTTCCCTGATCAGGTGGTGCGTTGCTGCAGAATAAATGACCAAAACCGGGGCGAGTGAATGCAGGTGATGGCGCGGTATAGAATCGGGTTGTTTGAATATGATCGAAAAAACAATAATGAACATGCCCCGAAACGAGTAGCTCGACCTTGAATTCTGACAAGAGATCCAGCAGCCATGATCGATCGGGTTGGTCGATATTGTCGTAATGTCCGAGTCCGGGTTCGTCGGGGAACATCAGATACGGTGGTAAATGGGTGAAAACGAAAATACGCCTGTTACGGTGCGTATGCAGATCTCGTTGTAGCCAGTGGTGCTGAGTTTCGGATTCGGGAAGATTGGTGTTCATAATCTGCGAGTTCAGAAGTACGAAGTGACAGTCCTTGTAGTCGAAGCTCTGCCAGGAGTGGCCAACCATTTCATGGTAAATGGACAGAGATTGCTGATTTACCGCATGGGTGGGCATCGTTGGGTCAGGTTTGTCACCCACATCATGGTTGCCTGGAATATGGTGAACCACAATGCCGTGACGCATAAGTTGATTCAACGCTTGTTTTAGGGAGATTGAAAAATCAGGGCATTCAGGGAAGGTTTGAACCAGGTCACCCAGATGAAGTGTGAATTCAGGTTTCAGTTTGGCCAGTTTTTCAAGAGCATATGCGATACGTGCAGTTTGCATTCGTCTGGATGCGAATTCGACCTGGGTTTCCGGAGTCACATCAAGCATGAAGTGTGTATCCGAGATCACTGCAAACTCGAAAATACATTCCTGTATTAAGGATCTATCAAACATCGTGTGCCGGTGGGAGGGAAAGAAGGTTCGGACTTCAAACAGCCGCACATTTGCCTTTCTATTGTACACCTGATACAAGTCACCATCCTGGTTAATGGTGATGAAATGTTTGGATGTAGGAGATCGAATCCATGAAGCGGATCAGCAAATTATTGTTTTTCGGTACTATGTTATGGGCCTTGCAAGCGAGCCTACAGGCACAGGAAACCCGACAAACGGTCCAGTTTGATCAAATCAAATCATATCTTGATTCTGTTCCTGCCATTGATACTCATGACCATCTATGGCCCTTTGATCAATTGCCCGGTTATGTTCAGACTCAGTATGGAAAAGGGATGAATCTTTTTGGAATTTGGAGGAGCAGTTATTACACATGGTATAACCCCTTAACGAACTGGCAGCCGGGAATGTCTTTTAGGGACTGGTGGTCTCAATCAAAGAACGATTTTGTTAATGCACGTGCGACAAGTTTCTATCGTTACCAGCTACCCGCGTTTCGCGATCTTTACGGTGTTGATTTTGAGGGAATGACAGACGCAGAGGCCGAAAAACTGGATCGCAAAATATTCGATAATTACCAAAACCAGGATTGGCTTCGGGAAGTAATTACGGAGCGGGCTAATATTGAATTGATGTTTAACGATCCTTACTGGGCGAGATTTCGATTTCAGAATGATTATCCATTTTCCGTTTTCGTGTTCAATGTGACAACACTGGTACGATCGTTTCATCCGACAGAATTTACAAGTCCCGACGATGACCCGTATGTATTTGCAGAAAAAAACCAGTTGTCTATGGAATCATTCGACGGATTGCTTGAAGTGATAGATCGGCTTTTTGACAAGGCAAAGAAACACGGTGCTGTCTGTCTGAAAACCACCCTTGCATATCAACGTACGCTTTCCTTTGAAAAAGTAAGCCGGGAACGGGCCAGTAAGATATATGGCCGTAGTCGGAACCAGTTGACCGAAGAGGAAATAAAAGAATTTGAGGATTTCATGATGTGGCATTTGGTGGGATTAAGCGCAAAATATGATCTTCCCTTTCAGATCCACACTGGACAGGCACGGATCCAGGGATCGAACCCTATGTTGCTGGTTGATTTGATTGAAGCTAATCCAGAAACAAAATTCATTTTGTTTCACGGTGGCTATCCATGGATTGGTGAAACTGCTGTGATTGTGATGCGACACAGTTCCCATGTCTGGATCGATTCGGTGTGGTTGCCCACCTTGTCGTATAGTACAGCTAAACGTGCTTACCATGAGTGGCTCGAAGTGATGCCGGCAGATCGCATCATGTGGGGTGCCGATGCAAATCACGCGGAAGGAATTTACGGTGCTACCGAGTTTACTCGAAGATGCATTTCAGAAGTTTTGGCTGAAAAAGTTCGTCGAGGAGATCTTGCGATGGATCATGCAAAACAGATAGGTAAAAAAATAATGAGAGATAATGCTCTTTCCCTATTTCCACAACTGAAGAAGCGGCTCTGGAAACATCGTGGTGTGTTGCCATTATCGGAAGGTCAGAACTGAGGAATGTCTGGATCTACAGATAGCAAGTGGATGGCATGGAAAGGAACGAGGCTGTGCAGTGGATGTTCGAATGTGACCGATTAAATGTATAAGGGTCTTGTTGAGACCAATTGGAACATAATCCTCTATGATTCCTGAGTGTAAAAGTAATGGCCTCGGATTTTTCTATGCGACCAACAATAAGTCAATGGAAGACAGGTTTGGTCTGTATATGGGTAACATTGTATTTTGCACTCTATTACTCAGTGCCAGCAGGAACTGGGGTGTCACAATCAAGGCTGTTATTTGAAATATCCATGATCGATTCTCTGTGGGAGGGATCGACGAAGGATCAGATGTCCAGTGGGCTTAATTTTCTGCCCCAACGTATGCCGATATTCATATTTGCTTTCGCAATTATTTGCTCAGCAACCAGTTGGGGATATCTTGGATTGTACGGCCTTGGTGTATTGCCGTGCCTTCGCCGATTAGAGAAATGGATCTTTTCATATGGAGTGGGTCTTTCCTTATGTTCAACCGTGATGCTGGGTGCGGGTAAATGCGCATGGCTGTATCAACAGGGCTGGTGGTTGGTTCTGATTGGAGGCCCATTGATTTCGATTCTGACAAGGGTTCGAAAAACACTTGTTTTACCGGTCTCGAAGGATGTGTTGCACCGTGGGATGTTGACAGTCAGGGAAAGGAGGACGTTTGTAATATGCCTTCTGATCTGTCTACCTGTTGTGGTTCTGATATTTTTGGGATCGACTCTCCCACCGGCCAGCAGTGGTCAATATTTTGATGTAAACGAATATCATTTACAGGCTCCAAAAGAGTTTTTCCTGAATGGGGCTATTACGTTTCTTCCCCATAATGTTTATTCGAGTATGCCATTAGGTACAGAGATGTTGAGTCTGCTGTCCATGGTGGTTTGTGGTGACTGGTGGTTAGGGGCTTTAGTGGGGCAAGTTGTAATTGCCAGTTTCACACCGATGACAGCTGTTTTGTTGGTGGCAGCAGGAAGGCGATTCTTCGATCCGTTATCCGGATACCTGGCAGCGATGATCTATCTTCTGACGCCGGCTATTTTCTATGTTTCCACAACAGCGCTGGTTGAAGGTGGGTTGTGTTTCTTTGTTGCCGGTTCCTGTTTCGCAATGGGAATAGCGTGGCATCAACCGAAAAGTGAAGATTGTAAAGCAGAGGTGCTTTTCAAGGAAAACACAAGCGGGTTGCCGCTTTCTAGGAAGGGAGTGTCAGAAAAACTAGGAAAATTCCTTTTTCTATCTGGTCTGCTTTCCGGATTTGCTGCAGCTATCAAATATCCGGGTTTGATATACGCTATTGTTCCTTTGGGATTAACCGTGATGATAGTGAGTGTGGTGCAGAAAAGGTGGTTCTGTTCTGCTCTTAATCCAACCCCATCGTTTCATTGGAAACAAACCGGGATAAGGACACTGATATTCAGTTTTGGCGTCATACTGACATTCGGGCCATGGGCAATACGTAACATTCTGGATACGGGAAATCCGCTTTACCCTCTTTTGTGGGAATGGCTTGGTGGAATCAGTTGGAGGGCGGAACAAAATTATCGCTGGTGGCTGGTACATAGTCCTGGAAACTTTCAGTGGATCACCTTACTGGCCGACATCAAACGAGTGACTTTAGATCATGTCCATTTGAATCCTTGGTTGTTTGGATTTTTCCCCTTGGGATTGTGGCAACTGCGAGGTAAACCCGTTGTGCGATGGATTGTCTTGTTTCCGCTTATTATTTTTTTTGGATGGTGGGGGCTGACACACCGGATTGATCGTTTCTGGTATCCTTTGATTCCTTTTGTGGCACTATTGTCAGGAGTTGGGGTCAGACCTCTTTTTAGAACTCACTGGCGCAATCTGGGAATAGTTTTGGCAGCCCCGTTTCTGGTTGTAACTCTGGTTACTACGACGACAAGTCATGCTGGTTGGGGAATGCTTCGTCGAGAACTATATACGGTTGATTTACACTGGGCACGTCAAACCTTTCCTTCCGCACCGATTTCTATTTTGAACGACCGATTACCAGATGATGCGAAGGTAGTGGTGATCGGCGATGCGGCCGTGTTCCCATTAGAGCACAGTGTCTTCTACAGCACGGTATTTGACGATACGGTATTCATGCCCTGCTGGGGGAGCTCAGGGGACAGCACGGATTACAGCATAGATGTAGAACGCTTAAAGGAACGGCTGCAGGAACTGCAGGTCACACACATCTATATCGATTGGGCTGAAATCGCACGTTATCGTTCTCCAGGTAATTACGGTTTTTCAGAACCGGTCACTCCAGATGTGTTTGAGACGCTCGTGACTTCCCAAGTGTTGGATCCCATATTTAACTGGGAATTGTCATGGAAACAATTACCGTTGTCGTCCCGTCAGGTGTTCCGGGATTGGCAAGGCCTTGCAGATACAGAGATAGAGGATACGTCATTGACTGCAATCGTCCATTCGCTCTATGCGGTCCGGTAAGTATCTTCTGTAATGTTGTAGAGAACGGTGTGCAGCTTACGCAGCAATAATCCCAGATTCTAAGAGACAATAAGTTTGCCAACGGAAAATGGATGTTAAAGGCTCTGGAAATCGTTAGTTTGTGATTCCCTTAGTCAATTCCATAAAGGCGGTTTCGAGATTGATTTCATCTTCTTGAAACAGCGTAATACGATGGCCCTTTTCAATTAATAAAGTCGGAATAAATCCGTAGTCACTGACAGAGGTTTGCAGGCTGACTAAAAGCTGTCCTTCCGTCACGGTCACCGTGTCAATCTCCTCGTGTTTTTCCAGTTCGGCGGCTGCTTTGTCAGGTTCTGTTACCGTGATGCGCAAAAGAGTCTGTTGTCGTACTTGTTTCATGACCTCGGTTACATCCCCACTGACCAGTAGCTCGCCACGTTCAATAATGCCAATCTTATTACAGATATCTGCAAGTTCAGGAAGAATGTGGCTGGAAACGAGAATGGTTTTCCCCATTTTTCTGAGTTCTTTTAGCAATCCTCGAATTTCTATCCGTGCTCGTGGATCAAGACCGCTTGCGGGTTCATCAAGCAATAATACATCTGGGTCGTGTAACAAGACGCGTGCTAGGCCTAATCGTTGAGTCATGCCTCTGGACAAGCTTGTGACCAGCGCATCTCTTTTGTAGCCCAGGTCAACTAACTCGAGTACATCGTCACAGATTTTTTTCCGTGTCATTCCGTTAATACGGTATGCGGCTGCAAAGAATTCCAAGTATTCAATGACTTTCATATCATCATACACACCAAAAAAGTCTGGCATGTAACCAATCATTCGCCGAATTTCTTTTGCATTGTTGTAAATGGATTGTCCACATACGGAAGCCTCACCGGAAGTGGGGTTCAGTAGGGTTGCAAGGATGCGCATGGTGGTTGTTTTACCTGCACCGTTGGGACCTATGAATCCATAAACATCACCTTTATCCAAGGTAAGATCAAGGCGGTAAATGGCGTGTAAATCGCCATACGTTTTGGTCAATTGATGAGTCTCAATCATGGCTGGATTGTTCCGTAAGTTGTAATCGGAAAAGAGTTCCGCACAATCGATCTTAATAAGTGCTCGTGATCAGAGTGATGCATTACCGCGGTATACGGGAATGAGAAACCGGACATAGGTCTGGACATCGATACGAGCATTAAGCGGTTTTCCATCACGGAGAAGCGGTGAAAGAGGGCGAGGTTTTGTGCCGTGTTTAAGCTTTCCAAACAGAATAGCATATCCTGATTCTAGGTGGCGGGTCCAGTCCCTGGTGTCAAGAGAGCGATTGGTCAAACCGGTATGAGATTCGCCATCAGCAGAATCATAAAACAGAATCATAGGCATGATTTTGTCCAGATTAGTATCCACCCGACGATAAGGGCGGGCTTTTTCTTGGAAATTAACAATGGTTCCCTGGAGCGCTTCCTTCAAGAAACGAGGCCTTCGAGTGACTGGTTTGAAATCGGTCTGGTTGTGTGGCACATAGCCACCAAAAGTGCGTGTCTGTCCAGGTGGAAGATCTTCTAGAATATAAGCTCTTTTGCCAAAGGCCAGCAGGCAGTCCTCGAGTGCCGAAGGGAGGTAATGAACCAGAGACCCTCGTAATTCGGTTGACGCGGGATTCCACAGCTGAGCGATGGTTTCAGTTTTCGATCGACCTTTGGGGCCTTCGATTGAAAACAAATCATCACTGCTACGTTCCCACTGAACGGAGAGGCTTTTCGTTGACCATACGCGAATGGGTAGAGCGATCAGGGAATCGTAGTTTTCGTTAAATCGGTAGCCTCTATCAAACCAGTTCACAGAAGCATTACGGTACATGCCGCTGATGGTCGATTCAGGTGTTCCAAGCCATGATATTAAGGTATTGGAATTTGAAAACGGCTTACCGAGCTTCGGTTCGACGCTCAGATTATAGGTATCAGTTACGGGACTGAACAAAGTCGTCCAGGCATTACCATGAACTAGGCCCGTTTCAGCATGGATATCAATGAGTTCGACCTGATTGACACGTAGTTCGGTTCCTTTTAGAAAATAAGCTGACAAATAAGCAAGCGAACTTACCGTCAGAGCAATCAAAGGGAATGAGAGCCAGGTCCATTCCAGTTTTTTTAGTACCTTTTTAAGAAAGAAATAGTCACCGGGTCCGATGAGTAGTATGTAAATGGCAATAAGTGAAGCAACCCAAATAAATGAAATTGGTTTCACTTCTTCAAAATCATGAAGCGCTCCTCTGAGTTGTGAAATCAATTCAGTTACTCCCCAAAATCCGACACGCGAAGACGCAGAATTGGGTAAATCAGTAGAGTTGCTAGATGAAAATTCAAGAAGTGTTGCCCAGAACTGATCACGTCCACTCCATCGGTCAAAAGGTGTTTGATCGAGATCAAGGGCAACCAATGTGACTTCTCCAAATCGATATGGCGCTCGGATTATGATCGGTAGACGACCTTCACGGGCGAGCGTACGACCACGAACAGGTGTTAGTTGCGCTACTTGAACAGGGGTAACATTGCCCGAAGGCAACAGGCGGGTCTTGGATTCACAGAAAGCGTCGATACAGGTCAATTGTCGTAGAGAGACAGTGCCGTCAGTAGAAAAAGTTGCGGGCAAAATTTTCGCTAGGCCGGTCTGAGCAGCAGTAACCTGATCCCAATTGCTTGCTATGGAAACGACAAGTCGGCCCCCCCTGCGTATCCATTCTTCTATAGCAGTCCACCTGGTTTCGGTTAACAGATCGAGGTCAGTGTTATTCGAAGTTCCCATAACAATGACATCGACGCTGTCGAAACCAAACCATTCGGTGGGGAGCTGGTATCTCTGGTCAATCCGGGCAACGGCAAACGAAGTGTCTGAATCTGTTCTGCCGATGGTGTCCGAATCAGGAAGTACTGATTGACTCAGAGCGACTCCACCCAGGGTCATGAATAAGTGATCATTTATAGTTAATGCTTCGCGATAATCGTCTCTATCTGGACCGTAACGAAAAGTTTGGATACGTTTTCCTAAAGGTACTCCCTGGCTGTCGATACCTTTCTCATAAAGGTGGACAGCCCAGTCGTTGAATTGCCGTCCAGGTTTAGCGTAGAGTGTCAGGGTAATATTTTGATTGGCTTCTAAATGAAATGATTTAGGCCAGCTGGAAGTGGAAATATCATCATCGTCGGCAACTTGAAGAGTGATGGTTCCTTGAAAGGGACTTGAGCCGCCACGTATAGTGACTTGAACTGGCGTCCAGCATCCAATTTTGTAGAAACCCTGTATGCCAAGATCCAGTTTTTCAATACGGGCAGGTACGGTCTGGGCTTGAAGTAAATAAGTACTGTTTGTGAGAAGAATGACCAGCAGAGTCTTATGCCAAGCACCCACGTCCGCGTGGGCGGTTAACAGGGACTTGAGAAGCATCAGGAATGAATTCTGGATCGATCGATTCATGGCTTTTCGGTTTTGTCACAGGCGCACGGGACCTGTCTGCAACCTGGACAGCCATTCCCGTATTTTTGTGTGAGTGCGGTTGTAAGATCGACTTCTGCCACATTGGCAATGGTGGTTAACCATGCGAGAACGTCAGCAAATTCCTCTGTGATTTCTTGTTTTGTTCCTTGTCGTAAAGCAGTTGCCAGTTCTCCGATTTCCTCTGAGAGCCACATGAAAGTACCTTCAATTCCACGGTCCACATCTCTGGAATGGTACATCTCGCGAATCGTGTTTTGAAATTGAGAAAAGGAGATCTCGTTTCCGGGTACCGAAGTAGTCATAAGACGCTCGATGGCAGTTGATAAAAGAGTTGGCGGTTCTGTGGGACTGGTGTAAGAAGGTATAATAGATGCCTTATACGAGCATAAAGGAAGGAAACTAAATAAGCGATATAACTGTCAGGAGATTATTGCCGTACAGAGTAACCGTGTTCGAAATAGCGAGTAGTCGTTTGGGGGAACGACAATCGGTAACGGTCTCGGAAGACAGGAATCCAGTAGAGCCCG
>Ga0310344_10000359_pt1 | contig 36297 bp, 43 predicted proteins | sample HC15DNA20200_MG_FD_203801 | JGI IMG/M metagenome (GOLD analysis project Ga0310344, IMG submission 203801) | Marine microbial communities from station ALOHA, North Pacific Subtropical Gyre - HC15-DNA-20-200_MG | ecosystem: Environmental > Aquatic > Marine > Oceanic | place: Pacific Ocean: North...
TCATTGCGGAGTTCAACATTCTGTCTAATCTAAATGCCTGAATTTCCGAGTCAAACTCGTATTTTTGATTCGTATCTCTAGGAATCTCAATTACGCAATTTACCGTATGGGGTGCGTCTTTACCAACTGGTATCTTTTTATAATCCATCAAAATCCTCCATCTTCATAAATAAATATGAAATGTAAAAGGAAATTTATAAATTATGATGAATGTTGATTAAAAAACTTTTCTACGAACACTTCAATCGCACCAAGTGCGTCATCAATCTCCCACTCAGGACCATCATATCCGTTTTCGGGAAGATAATTTTTGTCACCAATTTCCAAACATTCAACTCGGTCAAGGTACTCGGAATGTTTCTTTTCCATCCAAGGCATATGCTCGTCCTTGTTCATCAAAATTATTTTCTCACTGCTCGCACAATCGTAGTTACTGAGCATTTGATTTGTTGCCCCAATCAAGCAGAATGGTATCTTGCGTTTTACAATTCGTTCGTAAGTTGGAATTGCAAGACGAACAGGAACCGTAAATGCTTCTTCGTGGGTATAATCTTCAGTTGGTTGTACACGAAGTCCACGACTGAATGCTCTGAGATTCGTTATGTTGTTTTGAATGCACAAATAATTAAAGCACGCCTCGGCATACTTGCTTCTGTACAGATTACCCGTACACACGAAGCAGAATTGTTTTATCGGTACTCTTTCTTCAGCAGTTTCCATCTTCCACTATCCAAACGTTTCTTACCCGAATCAATATCCTTGATAATGTCCACGACTTCTTCAATGCTATTGTAGATGTATTTGTGTGGAAACATTGCAAGCATCCACAAAGGAGTCTTTACTTTCCCACCTTCAATTGCCACGAACACAGGTTTCTGCTCACGAACCGCAGTTACGATTTCTTCCGCAGAACCCCAACTTGCAATTTCTGGTTGGAGATTTGCAATAATGAAATCACTTCTATCAACTAGGTTCAAGTCGTAGTTCCGAACTTTCTTCATTCTACGAGTAAGTTCGTCATACTTTCCATCTTCCATCATCTGAAGCATTTCAACTCTTGCAGGTTCATCTTCGTCTACGTCTTCCACAAATGGTTTGTGGTATGGATCAAAAACGGTAACACCAAGAGGATTGAGTTCTTCTGTAACGTAACCTCTCCAGTCTCTACCACTTTTATACTGCATATGACCAACCAAGTATGTTTTGGTTCGCCACAAATTGTTTTTACTTTTCTTCATTTTATATAAATATTATATTATAACATTTATTATAGTTTGTCAAGTAGTTTTAACGAAAACAATCTCGCAATAATTTCCACCTCTCACTATCAATTGGAATGTCACCCGAGTCGATTCTCTGAAGTTTCTCCATCACCGCATCAACCGAATCATAAACATACTTGTGAGGGATTGTCCAAAACACCCACATTGGTGTCTTGTTTTTTCCACGTACGTTCACAAAGAAAATTGGTTTCTTCATTCTATTTGCAGTAAAGAACTCTTCCCAACTTCCACACGTCACAACCTCTGGGTCATAAACAAATATCACAAAGTCACTTCGGTCAATCAAACTCAAGTCGTAACTTCTGATTTCCTTGTATGCCTCGACCTTTTCATAGTCTCCGTTCCGTAATGCAAGACGAAGTTCGTCATGTGTTTCCTCGTCCTCGTTAACGTCCATGAGAAATGGTTGCTTGTAATGATCAAACAACTTGACGTTCATTTCCGTCAGTTGCTTGTTTATATTTTCTCGAATGTCACGACCATTTGCATACTGCATATGACCGATGACAGTGCAACGGGTTTCCGCAAGTAAATTCATTATACCACTTGAAACAGAACGTTGTGACTATCCCACAAATCGTTGATAAGTTCTTGTTCCTGAGAACCACCCATGCTATCACGGATCTTCTTGTCCTTGGAAATATCCACATAAAGATAAACCACAAAGTCAAACTCACTTGAATAGACCAACGACTGGCCGAGTCCTTCTCTGAGAGAATGACCACTCTCACCCTTCTTGACCTCAACGGCAACCTTGAGTTTGTCAATCTTGACAACAAAATCCGGACGATGTTGAGTTCCGAAGAAAGTGAAGTTGTTTACGGTTGTGTTGACGTCACCTTCCCATAACAAGCAATCCTTTGCTTTCTGTCTTACCAATTCCTTATCAGCAGACTTGCTCAATTCCAAATCTTCATACAACCCTTCCAACTCATTAATCAATGGTTGGTGCATATACTGCTTGATGTAATCTTCGTTGCGATTGCGATAATCAATTACGTCAAAAATCTTGTTGCTCGAAATTGCGGATGCAATGCTTTCCACAATCTTAACTCTTTTTTTGCTTTTACTTGTTCCCATTATTTGTTTACCAATTCAATTATTTCTGTTGTTACCTCGTCTACAATACTGCGAGTTTCCAAGTTGTCAAGTGGATCATCCACCGTTGGCCAATCTATTCTGAGGTGTGCTCCTTCATGCAACCTGGGGTCATTAACTCGTTCATGTTCATTCGGTGCTTCAATATAAATTCTATCTTCCATTGAATGTAAATTTATCATGGATATTTCGGGTGTCAACCACCTTCTCAAATGAATCAGCAACCCCTCATGTTCAAATAAAACCCAACCAAGTTCGTCATTTTGATAATGTGCATATCGCACGTCACTTACCAACGCAACATCACAATCACTCTCGGCAAGTTCGGTATCCATTGCTTCAATCCAATGGCGACCATTGGTTTGCTTCCTTCTCAAGTCACCATACCAAACAAGATATTCGCGGAACAATGATTTCAGTTGTGTATCGTCTGAATACACATCCAAATCACACTTGTCTCTTAAAAATTCCTCGCAATCTCGTTTAAGTGCGTCTGCCAACGCAAACTGCTTTCCTATATAACCTTGCTTTGCCAATTCATCAATTACCATGTCGCAAAACAAATTCTTGCCACTTCGGGCAACTCCACTTACTCCTACTAAGAACATAACTTTTCAACTTCCTTTGGTTCTTTGCCATACTTGGCACACAACTCCTCAAGTTCTTCTTTACCACGTTCGGTTAACTTAAACAAAGTTGCATATTCATCTGCTTCCAATTTACTAACTTCAAAATGCATAGAAAGTAATTCAACTAAAGCAGGGTTGTTTTCACTTTCTCGTTTCGACTTAATATACTTGTGAAACGACCTTCCACGGGGAACTACTTCACGCAACACACGATAATAATCTCTAGGTGTCAACCCAACCGAATGCAACTGGAGTTGATCTATAACTTCAACCAAATTCATATCCATTGATAAAAACCGATTTATCATGTAATTTACGAACGTTTTCTTATCTTCGTCCGTCAGAGTTTCAAAATAGTTCTCGGTCTGCTTTTCCCTGATATGACCGATGTGATCAAACAAAATCTTCTTCTTGGGCCCGAGGGAATTCTTTTTGGGTTTCTTTTTAGTTACTTTTCCCATGTTTAGTCTTATCCTATACTATAACGCAGAAACGTCAAGTATCAATGATAAAAAATTACAGGGATTCAAATTTTGCCTGAAAGAATCTGAGATACTTGGGTTCATATGTCATCTTCAAACCCTTAACATTATCACGATTCTCATAAACGTCAATAACCGATTCTGCAACCACATCCATATGTGCTTGTGTATAGACTCTCCGTGGGATGGTCAGTCTAACCAATTCCAACTTCGGATAGTTGTGTTTTCCCGTTTTGGCATTCCTTCCCGCCGAAACCACTCCTCTTTCCATTGACCGAATACCAGAGTCCAAATATAATTCCTTTGCCAATGTCTGAGCAGGGAACTCGTCTTGAGTCAAGTGGGGAAGAAACTCCGTTGCATTCAAAAATATTCCATGTGTTCCCAACGGAACGACAATCGGCACGTTTCCATCCAAAAGTTTCTGGCCTAGGTAATGAACTTGACCGATTCTTGCTCTCATATGGTCATCATCAATTGATTCTCGGATACCAACTGCAAGTGCCGCCATGTCCCTTCCTGCCATCCCTCCGTAGGTGTGCAATCCCTCATAGATGACAACCATGTTCATTGCATCCTCATAAACCTTCTCGTCATTAATTGCAAGAAATCCACCGATGTTCACCATTGCATCTTTCTTCGCAGACATCGTTGCACCATCCGTCAAAGAACAAATCTCATGCGTGATTTCCGCAACAGACTTGTCTGCATATCCATCTTCAAGTTGCTGAATCATCCATGCGTTTTCGGCAACTCTCGTCATGTCGTGAATCACCTTGATGCCATGCTTGGCGGTCAGTTCCCTTACTGCCTTTATGTTTTCCAACGACATCGGTTGTCCACCTGCCATGTTGACCGTGGTTGCAATTGATACGTATGGAATCTTGTCTGCACCCTTGTCCTTGATAACCTTCTTTAGTTTGTCCAAGTCAACGTTACCCTTGAACTTGTGGGTGCTTTTTGGGTCATGTGCCTCGTCAATGATTATGTCCACGAAAGTTCCACCTGCCAACTCTTGGTGAAGTTTGGTCGTGGTGAAGTACATATTACCCGGAACAAAGTCTCCGTCATTGATAAGAATCTGAGAGATGATATGTTCCGCACCTCTGCCTTGGTGAGTGGGAACTACGTGCTTATATCCGTAACACTCGTTGATTGTCGTCTCAAGGTCATAGAAGTTGCGACTTCCAGAGTATGCTTCGTCACCCAACATCATGCTTGCCCATTGTCGGTCACTCATTGCCGCTGTTCCACTATCCGTCAGCAAGTCAATGTAAACATCCTCCGACTTAATCAGAAAGGTGTTGTACCCTGCTTCCTTTGCTACCTTCTCGCGATAGTCTCTGGTTGTCACCGCAAGTGGTTCAACCATCTTTATCTTATACGGTTCTGCCCAGGATTTTCCCATTATGTTACTAAGCCCACCATTATCACTATCACCAATATTCCCACAAGAGCAACAACTCTCCAATTCTTATTCAACCAACGCATTATCTCTCCTCCTATCAAGGATGCCATAAATATAATTCTTCCAAAGTTCATATACCCTCACTTCAATCCACAAACGTCAATCGCAATCTCTTTCCAGTTTGGAATCTCCTCCAACAGAAACGTTGGTTTCTTTGGCCAATATCCAATCGGATTTTCATAAGTAATCACATTGCCTTCTTGAGTTAAGTTAATGAAGTCTTGTCCAAACACTCCCGCACCACTCATCATTTTTTCCACAATATACAAACGAATTGCTCGAAACGCATCATCACGTGTTTCGTGATAACCGAGCGAATGATTGCCCCATGTATCAATTACATTATATCCCATGTCACTTAATCTCCCTTTACAATAAATCACTATCAATCACCACTTCCAAATTTTTTGCGTGATACAATCCAACTGGACTGATGTATTCTCTTCCCAAACCAACAAAATCTTCCAAGTTTGCCTCAATCAAATTGTTCTCGTATGATTGATAAACCAACTCACTACAATACAACGCATGAATTCCCAATGAAAAGTCCGTATCATATATTGCGTCTTCAAACGACTTACACTTCTCAATTGCGTTCGTTAACTGCTCATCGGTGATTTTTTTGCAACGCATAATCACAACACGATCCGATTCTTTGCAAATGTCAAAGAAACAACTCTTGGTATAATCCGAGTGAGTCATTTCACTTACTTCCCATTTTTTATCAAGACTTACGCACATTCCCGCATGAGAAAATTCCCCAGGAATCAACAAGGTCGTGAGTTTCTTTTTGTCAATCGTAAGAATAACATCACCTGCTTCCAACTTCTCATACAAAGCATGGTATTTTTTTCCCCGAAGATTCGTGTAGTAAGTTGTAAAACGAATATACGGAATTACGTGTTTCAGCAAATACCGATACATCTTTGTCTGCATAATCCAGCCGACAGTTCGTCTGTAAAGTTTACTCATCATCTCCATAGATAAATATGAAGATTAATAGTTTTTATAAAAACTTAAATTGCCGAAAAATGCAAATTATGCGTATTTGCAACTGCTTCGCAAGTCAACTTTCCTTGGTGTGTATTCACACCCAACTTCAAAGCATCATTGTATTTGTCGGGAGAAATCCCACTTGCAATTTCAAGACCATAACGAAGTGTTTGATTGTTTAATGCAACGGTGCTTGTTTGTGGAACTACACCCGGCATATTTGCTACGCAATAATGTACGATTCCACTAACGTCATAAATAGGTTTGTCGTGTGTTGTTGCCTTAGAAGTTTCAAAGCACCCACCTTGGTCAATTGCTACGTCAACCAATACCGCACCCTTCTTCATATACTGAAGATGTTGTTTGCGAATCAACTTCGGTGCAGATGCTCCGTGTACGTAAACACTTCCGATTACCACGTCTGCATCTATGATTTCCGACTGAATATTGGCATCATTGCTAAATAAAGTTTGAACAGACGAACCAAATACGTCATCAAGATAAGCAAGTCGTTCTTGGGATATGTCAAGAATGGTTGTGTATGCTCCGATTCCTTGTGCTATTTTAGCCGCATTAAACCCAACGACACCACCTCCTAAAATGACCACCTTGCCTCGTTTAACACCCGGTATTCCACCGAGAAGGATACCCGCACCTCCGAACGGAGTTTCAAGATATTTAGCACCTTCTTGGACACTTAAACGACCTGCAATCTCACTCATTGGAGTAAGACACGGATGACTATGATTCGGTAACTGAATTGTTTCATATGCAATACTAGTCAACCCAATGTTCACCAAATCCTCAGTTAGTTTTTTGTCGGCAGCCAAATGCAGATAAGTAAACAATACATGGTCTTGATTGAAATGCTTAAGTTCTTCTTGTTGTGGTTCTTTGACCTTGATAATCATTTCCGAGGTTCTGAACAACGCATCCTTTGACATTATCTTTGCCCCAACTGCAAGGTAGTCGCAGTCTTCAAATCCAGAACCGAGTCCTGCTCCGAACTCAACGTTTACGTCATGACCATCCGCAATATACTTTGAAACTGATGATGGTGTTAATCCCACACGATATTCGTGCTTCTTTATCTCCCCTGGTACACCTATGTTCATATCTTATAAATATAATAGTTTTTATAATTTGTCAACCAAATCTCTGGTGGAGGTAGCGGGAGTTGTTTACGCATTGGAAGGATTGTAATTCTTCGGAAGTATTTTTATTTCATACTTTAGTTTCGGAAATCTATTTTTAATTGCATCGTGTAATCGGTTCATAGTTTCAGCTGAATATTTATCAACGACAAACTGTAAAATGAAGGTTACGTAATAATCAGATTCACAATAATATTTAAAATTATCAATCCGTTTTGTGTATCTCTCAACGAGTTTCTCGAAATTATTATTTACAAACGTATAGACACCATTTTCCCAGTTTTCACGTTCGTACAAATATGCTTCACCAATATTAAATGATTCGTGGTTGAATCCGAATTTATACTTTGTATTTCTAATCATGAATCGTTCTTCACCATTTTCAATTCCTAGATCTTTTCTTTCTAAAAATTTGGGATCACAAAAGTATTTAAAATCCGTATTTAAACAATCTATTATTCCGTTTAAATTTGAAACCATTAAATCAAATGGACAAGTTTTATATCCAGTTTTTTTCGTAAATCCAAGTTCTTTTGCTCTAAATTCAGCGGAAGGACAGACATTTCCAAGTGATATTGCAATTTGTTTTTTCATATTATAATAAATATCAAATATTATAATAGTTCAATCAAATTTCTGGTGGAGGTAGTGGGATTTGAACCCACGTCTTTACTTCCTTCGTCAAGGACTTCTACACGTTTATTCTACTTCGAAGTTTCAAAAGGTTATGAAATAGACCAACCTACCCTTTCTATTCGTTTTATTGTTATACAGAGTTTCCAACGAAAAAACAATCTCTGGTTCCCCGGTTAATGACGCCAACACCAAACTAGCCGAGTGATCATTTGGGTGACGGGGTGGACTTACTTATGCCACCAACGCAACCTCTGCGTCTTCCAAAGCAGAAAATTCTGCCTTAGCGTCTGCGATGAGGTCCGCAACGAATTTATCTTCGCCATTTAAACAATGTGATACATTTTAAGAAGGCCAAGTATCATCCTTCACGTGCAGTCCGAGCATCCAGACGCAAATCGAATCCAGAATACCCCCAACAGAAATTTGACTATCAATGAACAAGTATGGAATAAATATAATATAAGAATTTCAAAAATGCAAGAAAAAACTCACCTCCCGAGGGAGGTGAGCAAACGTACCGTTTGATCAGTACTTTAATTACTTATTGAACATGCCCATAACAAAGGACATAACTTTACCGAAAATTCCGGTGAAGTGTTCAATAACCATTCCTACGCCAATGGCGATTATACAGTTCATTGTAATCATTTTCTTCTCTCCCGTTTAGGTTTACATAAACTCAGTCTTTCTTTGACAAGAGATTTCGGAAAAATCCGAGAACCTTGTCCTGAATAAACTTCGCATATGCCGGTTGGGGTATATTCCAACCTATAAACATTCCCAATAATACCACTAATATTGTATCCATCATAATTATAATAAGTATAATATATACCGAGTTTTTATAAAAATTATACCAACGAAGAATTTCGATTTAGTGCAGATGATTCTCTGAGGTTATTGTCCCAAGGTTTTTCGTATTGCCACTTTGAACCATGAAACTTCGTAAACATCCTTCCGATGAAAGTATCCTCCGAACCACCCACGTTCAGTACGTGTCTGTTTGCCATGTGTTCTCCGTTCTTTGCAACATACTTTACAAAGTCGTTGCTCATTACATAAAACTTCCCCGTATAAAACGCAGGAGCACCATCGAGGAATTCCGCATAATAATTCATCTTCAGATTCTTTGTTTTTGCCCATGCTTCAAATCCTTGACAAGACCCGTTTGCAAGCAAATGACTTCCAAAATAATGTGGAAACTCCGAATACCTATCTGAAAACAACAATGCGTTTATTCTGCTCATGTCATAAAAGTAATCCAACACCCAAGGTTGTAACAACGAATCTTGACGTTCTGCATAATCAATTATAGTTGAATCAATTTTAACGAGGTGATCAAAGTCAAAGTTGTTTGCACAATATTTCAACATCTCGTATGTCTTGACAGACAACTTGGAATATTCTTCTTCGCACGACAAAAACAACTTTCCATCCGAATACTTTGTTTGTGGTGATCCTGCATACACCTCAATGACTTTCATATTGGGATTTGAAATCATCTTTGAATACAAACTTGATTTCTTGAACTTCTCAAGTTTATCGGCATCTTTCAATTGAGTGTAAATGCAAACGAGTTTTTTGTGTGGAGTTGTTTGATCAAATTCATATCCGAAATATTCAATATCGTGTTTATGAGATTGTCGCACCGCATCAATCTGTTCTGAAGTTTCATAAAAATTTATGTAATCTTTTTCCTCGGAATTCCTAAACGTAGTTCTTAGTTTAGGAAGTTCGTTTTGTGGAATGCCAATTCGTTTACACACGCAATCATAATCAGACTGAAGATTTTCATATCGTATGTAAAAGTCTGCAAGGGGTGTTCCTTCGTTATCAAAAAACATATCGTGATTTCCATCATTGTGTATATAAGTTTCAAGTGAGTTTTTTAACTTCTTTTGTTTTCTATCAAAGCAATATGCTGACACGCACATATCCCACGGATTACGAATACTAGTTACCTTGAAATATGAATTCCAAATTTCATCTCCGACATATTCTCTAATTTTATGTGGTCTAACATGATTATCCACAAATATTCTATTTCCATCTTCATCATATAAATTTCGTCCATAATCTTGAAACTTTTTTGTAATAAGATTTCCATGTTCATCGATTTCATCAACATTTGCATAACCTGAGTTGTCCCAGTTTAAAGACCCAACGATGTCATGTTTTCCGTCACAATATTTTCCAAGTCCATACATAATGCTTGTACTTGCAGTCTTGTATGACTTCCAATAAATGAACTTGTGTTTGTGGGAGATTATCATTTCCGATTCTTTGAATTTATATAAAATTCAACAACCTCAATCTTTTGTTTCTTATAAGATGTAGTTGCCATAATACAAGTTTCAATATTAAATACCTTGTAATTATTTTTACTCTTAATACCAACCAACTCAGGAAAATCATAAAGAAACATAAAATTATATTTTTTTTGATTTCTCAATTCCTCTATTATAGGATCATCAGATGGCATATCCGTCATTATATAAATGTTTTTCGGAGCATTTGTTCCATCTAACATAGAAAGTATATTTTTGGGACGATTTGCAATGTCCCAGTTACGACCAGATATACCACGATTTCTATGTCCCGAATTACACCTATCAGTTCTCCGAACATGGACACACCCTTCAATTTTATTTAACTCAACAAATTTTCGAGCAAACTCCACATCACCCTTGCATGGTTCAATTACAACCTCATAACTCAACTCTTTACTTATTTTTGCATATATATCGTACTCCGACTCTCGTTTTATGGAATTTATTTGCAGGACCTCATCACAAGAAGATTTGGATATTGAAGTTACTACATTTACAACATCACCATTTACTTTAATTGAATTAATATCATAATATTCAGAAAACACCAAAGGTATCTGTATACCATTATTATGTTTTTTTTCCAAATTTCTCTTTGGTAAAATCAAAATTAAACCAAGTTCATACGCAATTTTTAAATAAATTTCAAATTGAAATGTTTGGTCAAGTAATCCACCACGGGGTTGCTTTTCATCACTAAAATCAATCCGCAAATACTTGTAATTAGTCAAATCGATGTCACCTATATAGTTCTTTAACATTTTATTCATGTCTTATTCTCCAAATTCATAGTCAAACATCTCAATGTCTTTTGCGTATTTTTCTGCAACAATTTGCTTTGTTTCTTCATCGTAATATTCAGTGTAGTGTTTGTGTTTTGATTTGTTTTTGTGTGGAAGTTGTTTTCGTGGGATTCCTATCTTGTCGCAGACAACATTGAAGTCTTCTTGGAAGTTTTCATATCTGCCTACAAAATCAACTAAACATGAATCACCCTCAAATATCCACTCGGATTGGTTATCCCAAAAATACTCTGGAATTTTTTCCAAATTACTCCGAGACAACCATCCTGGATTCATACGCCGATCATGAGATCTGAACCACGACACCAACCTATCCCACGGGTTCCGGATGAATGTGAACTTAAAATATTTATTATAGTTTTTAATTTCTTTTTTTAGGATGGGTCCTTTGATATGTTTATATAAAGATTGATTGACCCTATCCGTTCGTTTTTCATTCAATCTTTCAATAAACAATGTTTCGTCATCTAAGTTTGAAAAGGCATTATGTACCGATGTCGTTCCTGTTTTAGAAACTGCAATATAAATAAAATTATGTTTTTCAGATATAACCATCTCTCATTCTCCAAATTCATAACCAAACATCTCAATGTCCTTGGCGTATTTTTCCGCAACAATTTGACGAGTTTCATCGTCATAGTATTCGGTGTAGTGTTTATGTTTTGTAGCATTTTTATGTGAAAGCTGGTGTTTTGGAATTCCAATTTTATCGCAGATTTTGTTGAAGTCTTGTTGCAGGTTTTCAAATTTTCCAATGAAGTCAACAATATTATTTCCATGTTTATCTAATACAAATCTACTCTGTATACAGGTGTTCGTGTAGAGTATATAGTCTTTGAAGGTTTTGCATTTTAAAAGTTGTTGCCTGCACTCATCACCATATGGGGTATCTTCACTGGAGGCTATTTTTTGTGTATAGTGCCACCTAGAAACGGTTCTAGACCAAGGATTTCTTACAAAACAAAAACTAAAATAATCATCCACATTAAAGACTTCACGAATTACATAAAGTGGAGCGTGTTTCCTATAATTAGGCTGGCTGCGTGGATGTTTCAATATTTTATGTGGGTTTACTTCATCGTTGTATTCGCGAAGAATCGACTGTAGTGAAGTCGTTCCTGTCTTTGAAACTGCCACAAAAACAAATTTATGCGTGTGTGATATTATCATCCAACCATATCCTTATACTCATTTACAATACAATCTATTGTAAAATAATCCCTCATTGTTTTATAGTCTTCATAATAATAATCAACCAATCTATAAAAATTTTTTTTGGCCAAGTCGGCCAAATTAAGTTTGGGTCCACCTGTCTGTAAACGTGGAAACTCTATATTTGTATTAGTATATTCTGAAATAATCTTGTGCATTTTTTGAATTTCATTTGTTGTAAACACCCAATCAAACACCGATAAATTATTACCAATCCAGTCTACCTGCGGTGACATATGGTGATTCAACTCTGCAACATCTTTTATGTAAGTTTCAAAATCATTCGTAAACTCGTTTAAAGTTAAGTTACCCGAACTACCTAACGCACCATGACTTACAACACGGTTAGCAAATGCCGAAATATAACGTTTTATAGGTTCCCGTATAACCACAAACGACTTTGTGGCATCTGATTTAACAAATACAGATTCTCGGTCTGGATTTCTTTTATTTTTATACCCCCAGTAATTATGAATATGAAAGGTTTTTCCGTTCTTTTTTTTATAGGTCTCAAACTTTTTACCTCGCAACATTTCATGTAAATAAAACTTAATCGAACTTGAGCAATTTTTTGGGATGGGGATGTATGTCAAATTATACTTCTTTATATTAATACAAGTTATCTTTCCGTCAAGTTCCATATTACCACTTCCCCACTATTAAATTTTTACAATCAAATGACTCATGTACAACTGCACCAAACCAAACTTCTTTATACGGAATGTTGCGCCGAATAGTTTTTTCAAAAGAAACAGAAAACCAACGATTAACCCACATTGAATATTCTTCAAATGTCTCCAACTCATCCAAGTCCCATATGTTTTCGGTAACTCCTGTTCCAGTTAGTTTATGTTTAGGTGAAGTTGCCCAATTACCAGTTGTATGTGCGATGACCCATGATTTATAACTATCTGATAAATTTCTCCTTAAAAACACCACTCGTTTTGGCATATCAATCTTCAGTATATCACTCAATTGTAAATTTGGGTCTTTGACATGGTTGCGAAAAATCTTAAAAGAAATGTATTTGTTATGTTTTACCCAATCGGTCTTTTCTACAAATTCCTCAATATGTGACTTCATGTCACTATACCCATTCGGACTATACAATTTACCATCAGTCTTTTCAAATGCCTCATACAAACAAACCGAGTGAGAAATCTTATCAAGTTTTTCACATAAAGTAGTTGTACCCATTCTCTGCTCACTTATAATAATCAAAAGTTCTTTTCTATTGATACCATCATCAAAAATATCCTCATAGATTTTCTCAACAGACGAATATTGCACACTAACGTCATTCTTAAAAAATGAAGTTGGATTTGTTTTTATGTAGTTTTTATACTCATCACTACCACCCCAATCTTGATTTCGTTTGACCCGTTTATTAAAAAACTCATATATGTTTGGTTTGATAAACTTGTAATGACCAAGAACACATATACTTGGATGCAATTTAATGTGCTTATTCATGTTTGGCCAGGTCGTATAAGCAGACCAAGGTAAGTTTGCCATATGATCAAAATCTCTCGGAAGCAACCAGTGCATTCCTACCGCAAGTTTATGTGTTTCAAAAAAATCATATTTGAAAAAACTCTTTTTCGTCAAACAAACTGGTTCTCTGTTCGCACCAAATACACGATGTCTCATTCCACCTTTAACGACAAGTTCTCCACCCTCACCTGGATAAATCATATAATCGTCTTCCACAAATTTATCATAGTGGTTTGAATGTGAATAAAAAGGATTTCCACTTTTATATGGTGTTGCATCAAGATGCTTTGGATAAAAATCAATCAAACAGGTTGGAAGAACATTTTGGTCATTTTGCTCCATTTTGTTTCTAATGTCAGATAGACTTTCATTGTTTCTTGGCATTACCAGTTCATCAACATCAACCACCACACACCATTTGTTTTTGCACTGAGTATCGAGAATTTCATTTACCCATGTGATTCCGTATTCGTTTTCCGCATAAGAATCGGTGGTATGATAAACTTGACATTCAATATCAGTTTTGTTCAGCAAATACGGAAGTGTGTTATCTTCAGAATCGTTGTCTACGAACACAAAATGCGTTACACCTAATTTAACATAATGCTGAATAAAATACTCTAATAAAAGATGTTCGTCTCTAATAACACAAACGAGAATTATAGAATCATCCGTGGGATTGTGCGTGAATGACCTTTTAAGTTCCATATCACAAATCCCTTGTTATATGCTTAATATCGTCAAGGTTCATGTTCCACCAAAATTTCGCATCACCAAGTACATCCGATGGAATATCGTTATCAAATAAAGAAACTTTTTGTTGTATGTGAATTTTAATTTTGTTTGGTGCTTTTATTGCAGGATGAGAACAATAACCTATAAACTTATCAGCTGCATATCGCATAACGTTCTTTGTTTTGAAATCAATTTTTGCATCGTGGTCTTTCCATGTATTGTATAATTGCAATCTCGTTACACCCGTATTTGGGACATCCCACGCATATTCAATATCGTGACCAATCATGTCTGAAAAATCATGTGTTAAATTTATGAGTGCTTGGGCAGCTGCTTTGTTGACTGCATATGATTCTGTTCCATTGAACCAAAACGGAAGTTTTCTGTATGTGGTTCGTTTGTTGAACTGAATCAATGTCGGTTGTTTATTGTCAAGCAACTTGAAGTTGTTGTCGTTTCTCATTAGTTTTTCACAATCATCAACCAATGCATCATCTTCAAAAACAACTGCTTTTTTCAAATCATCATCAACTACACGTTTCCAAAATACGTAATGACTTAGATAACAACCAACTGCGCCGTTGCTATGCTTAAAATACAACTTAGAAAGTTTATCAGGTGGAGCAAGAGTAAGTCCAAACTTTTTCAACGCAGTGTTTGGATTCTTGCGGGTATCTACCGCAGGAATTCTAGTTGCACCGATTTTAAGTTGTTCAAACTTTTCCCATCGGTGAATTCTATCATTTAAGTTTATTACAAACGATGGAATCATTTATTACCACTCCACGCATCGGAACTTAATAAGACAATCCTTGACCAACTACATCTGCACCTTGCTTGAGTTTATTTATAAAGTCGTATGTAGATTGTGTTCCAAATCCCCTTGCAGGAACATTGCACATTGCGTAGTCAAGAACACGAACATCAGAATAATAAACTCCCTTGGTGTCACCACGAAATTCCAAGTTTGTCCAACCAATTGCTTGAATTTGTGCATCCGTCAATCCAACGAAATCATAATCACCAATTTGACCATTCACCCACACTCCAATCAAATTACGATTTTTTACCAATGTAATATGATACCAAGTATCCTTGAGTGGATTTGCTGATAACGTAGATGATGCAATATCTTTATTTTTATTGGCATACTTCAGTCTAAAACCACTTCCATTATAATGTGGTTGAAATCTAAACGTATCGTTCTGACCCACAAATTTAACTATCTCAGATGTTGCTTCGGTTCTTACCCAAAATGATACAGTAAAGTTTGAACCAAAGTTCACGTTATTCACTTGTAGTGCTTTTTTTACGTGATCCAACTTCAAGCATCTTGCACGGGTTGCCCAACCATATTGTGTTCCATTTCCTGTATTTTCGGTTGTCCAATGGTCTTGGTTGTTTTCTTGAGCACTTTCTGGTTTGTTGTTTTTGTAATTAAATATCTGACCATAATTGCTATATCTGTCTTGAAACAAATTTTTCCATGCAAAATAAGATGTTTCCAAGTTTAAATCATGTGCGAAACGATATCGTGTTGCAGGTTTATCAACATAGGCAACGTCATCAGCAGTAAACTCATTGTCTGCAACCCACACGTCTTCCAAATAAGAAATGTTGCTTCCTGTAAATACCAATGGGGCATTCAAGTCGGTCATATTAATCAACTCTGGCAACGCACCTACGATTTCTTGTTTACATTCACGAGGACCCCCACCTTGATTTGCATCGATAAACATACGAACATTTTGACCTTCTCGTACAAAGTAAAAATCAATTAGTTTGTTTTTATATGTTGCATCACTAGTTCCGTCTGGAAACATAAAATAATTATGTACACCAACTCCCGTGGAAACTGCAAATTTATCACATACCTTTTGACCTGCATTTGGATGACCCACTGGACATTTTCTATTTAACAAAATCTGTACACGAAAGAATGGATTTGCATTCCAATCAGACGTATCATTGCCCTTTGTAAACAGTACACCATTAAAGTTTTTCATTTTTGCACGAAAATGTAATGTCCATGATTTGTCACTTCGTATTGTTCCTTTATCAAGCAAAGAAACTTTTGCATTGTTTGGCATGTTATTCAAGAGTACATCGTCATCTTTTTTGCTTGTCCAACTTAAATTCTCAGTTGTTCCTGCAATTTCACCACCAATTGATTCCCATACGTCATTTGGTTTTCTTGAATTACGAGCACCACTCGTATCGTGTGAGTTCCACATATCGTTCAACGTCCATCGTTTCTGAAAGTTGATTTGTCTTATACCAAGTGGAAGTCCGAGTGATAGTTTTCCAGGTAAACTCTTGATATCGTTGTCGTTGCTTTCCGCAATTCCGTTTGCCTGATTCGAGTCGTATTGCTCAACTACCTTGTCACGAAAGTTGTCGGAGGTGATTCCACCAATCTCCGCATCAAACAAAGTTTTGATTTGTAAATATGCCCATGTGATGTCGAGGTCTTTTCCCGAAAACCTCAAATCTCCATCAAAGTCAATTGATTCTTGAATGTTCTGCTCTGCCATAATTCATCTCCATTAATTGTTTCTTATAATAAATAGAATATTTAATCCTATTTAAACAAGATTGTATGTTTTATAATAAATATAAAACATTCCAACATTTAGTTGGAGATTTTCCGAAAATTATTCGGAATCGGATGACTCTGATGCTTCTGCTGATGCAGGTGCTTCTTCAGTTGGAGCAGGAGCTGATGATTCGGGTTGTTTCAGATTCTGAACGAGTTTGTCTGAAAAGAATATCTTGGACGCATTAATTTGTTCAAACTTAAAGTTCACTTGCTCAAGTTGTGCTTCCAAATCACGGATATGTGCAACAAGTCCCTTGTTTTCTGCTTCAAGATCATCAAACTTGTAATCTTTTCCATCAACTGTAATTGTAAAATCGTTTTGTTCTGCCATTTTATTAAATCCTCGTTTTAATTATCGTATACTACTATACACATATAAATATAGTATTGTCAATGATTATTTGGTAAAATTAATCCACCTGTGTTAACCTTTATTTTTGAAATTCCTTCTTCAAGAGTTCCATCACGAATCAATTTGTAAAGTTTGTCACGATATTCTTCCCATTCTTCCAACGTAAATTCTATATCATGTGCGTAAGTAAACTTTAGAAATTCCACGAAATCATCAAATTCTTCCAAATGTGTGTCCAACAATTTTCTATCGGCATCCGTCATACCAATAAATATTCAGTACTTGGCAAACAACGCAGATCTTTCCCCCCTGCATAACTAATGGAACTCTGTAAATCCATTGTCATTTCTTGTAACTTTTCAATGTAAGTAAGTTCGTTACAGGGAACTTCACGCAAAACCCCTTCCACGTTTTTCGTATGACCTTTATTGTACTGACTTGCACTTCCGTAATATCGTTTATAGCACACATCCTTGTATTCGGGATTGTAATGAGAAGGACGATATGTCTCACTCTTAAAAAATCCGGTGTGCAATGTCTTGGTAATGTTTTCCGCAGGAGAATCAACGCACTCCGCAAACATCCCACCTACCATAACCATATCTGCTCCTGCGACCATTGCCTTTGCGACGTCTCCGTTGCACTTTACACCACCATCTGCTATCAATGGTACATCCGTATTCTTGGAACACTCAAGCATACAACTGAACATGGGCATGGTGAATCCAGTTTTGTCTTTGGTTGTACACGGACTTCCCTGACCAATTCCAACTTTGATCGCATCTGCACCCCATTCGGTCAATTCATAAACTGCCGCCGATGTTGCCACGTTTCCTGCTATGATAAAAGTTTTATTGCCGAAAATCTTCCTGATGCTCTGAATCATGTTGTTCATCAGAACACTATGGCCATGTGCAATATCAATAGTAATGTAATCCACCCTCAAATCATCCTTTTTAATCTGTTCAAGAGTCTCTATATCACTCCCCTTGACACCAACACTAATTGAAATTGTTTTCCAATGTTCTTCATTTGCAGTTTTAACGAAATGATAGTTGCTGATGTCAAACCTATGCATAATGTAAAAATGACCCCTATCCGACAAATCTCTCGCAAGTTGCTCGTTGATTACCGTTCTCATGTTTGCAGGAACAACGGGTAAACTAAATGTTTGGGGGCCCAAAGTACAACTTACGTCTACCGAACCCCGTGTCTCGATGTTGCTTAACTTCGGAACAAGTACCACATCGGAATACTTGAGTAAACGATTATTTTTATTCATTCCCACTATAATAGGGGAAATACTCGATTACGTCAATTTATATTAACTAACAAGAACCACGATCAACCTCAAGACCATGATACCAACTCACCGATGAATATCCGGGATAATTCCATTCATTGCCGGTAGCGGTACTGGAATAGACTCCTGCGGGTGGATTGGCCTCGTAGTTTGCAGGTTCTGTGCTTCCCACATAGACAACCCAACGGGACCCACCGAATGTCATATTTGACTTGGCAATCGTATAGTCACCCTTTACCCAACTTGGGATACCATTTATGTCGGATGAAATGGTATATGTTCCCCAAAAATCTTCAGTTCCAAGATCCGCAATTCCCGACACACACATTGTAGATATATCTAACGGAGTGGGTGTAGGAGACGGGGTTGGTGACGGACACGGACCCTCGACAAGTTGTGCGCCATTGTTATAGAGAACATCCCACGGTTGGTCACCTCCATCAGCAGCTGCCCAATATTCATCCGGACCAATTGACCATCTACCCCAACTATTGGTATCCCACTCTATGTAATATGATGACATTGGTAGAACATACTTAGGTTTCCCGTTTGATGTTCCTTGTAAGACATATGTCCCATCATAACCGGCCGTACCAGTTACACAACACGAAGGTTCTGGAGATGGTGACGGTGACGGAGTTGGTGACGGTGACGGAGTTGCTACGGGAGACGGAGTTGGTGATGCACCACCTGCACCTGGAATATCAAAGATAACATCGGGGCATAGTGGAGTCATATAAGGTGAACTGCTCAACGGCCTCCATATACTGAATACTGCTTCCACTTGACTATTGCCTTGCCAAGTGTTCCACCCAATAGGAGTGTTCGCATAGTTTTCGTAAAGTTGGTTGGACCAATCTAAATCATCCCATCCATTGTTTGCGAAGTCCTGTAAATAACTAACGTAGTTGCTATGGCCAGAAATCCCGTTGTAAGAGGCATTATATCCCCAGAACCAGTCAAGCACTGAATAGGGGTCACTGGTCCACATATTATCGTATGCTTGTCGTACAGTCATTATGTTGGTGGAATTAAAGTGATTTTGCCACCCCTTCTTTACTATATGTAAATCCAGGTAAACTTGGTCATAATAATCATCCGTGGGTCTGGACATATAATCTGTAAGTTCACTGGAGTAAGCAGATGGGTGTAATTTCAAGTTCCTAATATTAAAAGTGACATCCGAACTCCAGGCGGACGCATTAAAATTGATGGGCCCCAGTTCGACCGTACATGAAATTGGGTTGTCAACGGGACTAGGAGTCGGTGAGGGTGTTGGTGAAGGAATGTTGGTGGGCAATACGTCAATTCTAAATGGAGCCCATGATCCCTGATCCCATTCTCCGTACAAATTAGTGTTGTAGTAACTAATCGACCAATTCCCACAAGTCGTACATAATGGACTCGTTCCGAGTTGCCATTGACTGTTATTTGCGGAGTATCGTATTACAAGCGTTTCATATCCAGGTAGGTAATAGTAAACACAGGTTTCTCCATCCGAAAATGTAGCTTCGGATTGTGCTTTCCACCACGCACCGGTCATACTTGGATCGTCCTGAAGAACTTCCAACCAAAAACCATCTGGACCACCATTAAACGGAGTTGGTGACGGAGTTGGTGACGGAGTTGGTGACGGAGTTGGTGACGGAGTTGGAGTTGGACTCGGAGTTGGAGTTGGACAGACAACGCAATCAAAAAACAAGTTGTAAATATCACCATTGTAACTCAATCTCCAATTATATGCCGTACCCCCATAAATCTTACTTAAATCGGTTATGCAAGTTGAAATATCCGTTGTCTCCGGTTGTCCCGAGACAGGAAACCAATTTCCCGCATCGGACGGATTATTAAGATCTATTACCTTGCGTAACACCCACAGATGTTGTGGTGGACTGTTCTCGTCATTCGCATATACCATCACCGCCGGAGTTTCAAATATCACATAACTATGATTTCCGTGGGAAGGTGTGTGATAATAATACCTCACACTAACTTCTTCAAGAATCTCCCCATTAAAGTCCGTATACATATTAAAGGTCAATGGATCAGATGCAAGTTGCCAATCTCCAAGAAACTCATCTTCAAACCCGGAATCAATACTCTCATTAAGTGGATAATCAGGATCAGTCACACATAACGTTGGGCAAACTTCACATATGAAACTAGACGGCGTTGGTGACGGACTTGGACTCGGAGTTGGTGTTGGTGACGGACTTGGACTCGGAGTTGGTGTTGGTGACGGACTTGGACTCGGAGTTGGTGTTGGTGACGGACTTGGACTCGAAGTCGGAGTCGGAGTCGGAGTCGGAGTCGGACTTTCTTCTGGTGCAAGATCAGGATAACTAGTCGGAGTCGGAGTCTGCGGTGGACTTGGAGTCGGAGTTGGAGTTGGAGTCGTAGTTGGTAACGGAGGACGTGACTCAACCGTTGCGTCCAACGCATGGTCGTATTGCAACGCAGGTTCGACAAGCAAAGACCCCTTACCCGTAATATTTACAGACTCCTCAATGTTCGTTCCTCTGTCAATAACCACCCTATCCCCCACATTAAACGCATCGGAATTTTCCACATTCAAAACCGTATCTCCAGCAGACGCAGGTGAGGTAAGACCCTGTACAACTACGACTGGGCAACTTCCCCAATTTGGTAGATTCTTGTGTTGTCTTATGAATGGTGATTCGTCCGCCCACCCCAAAGAACTTATCATATACGGGCCTAGTCCTGATGATATATGACTTACACACCAATTGCTTAAATCACAATTTTGTATTGATCTTGCGTAGAAAAACATCCACATCATATCATGTCGGGGATTGACCGCGGCCCTGGCCGCAACACCCGTGATATCCCAGTTCGATATATCAAGAGTTTTAATAAACATACAATGACGGAACATACATCGAGATGTCACAAGTGAACTTGTGTCCCAGTGTGTTAAATCAAGTGAAAAGGTGACATGACTCAAATCGACCATGAACGTCATATCCCCACATTGCCGAAATGCACTGTCCATATTTTCAACTTTACTTGTGTCCCAGTTCGACACATCAACCGAAACCAACGGGGGGTCGTAATTGGGATAAAACATTCCTTCAATGGTTTTGAGTTTTGGTGTACGAAAACTAGACAGATCAATAGAGGTTAATCCAGAAGTGCCGAACATCCCGCGCATACTTTCAACTTTACTTGTGTCCCAGGATGATACGTCAATATCACTTTCCGACCCACCCAATGTATTAATGGCATCATTGCCATAACCCACACCGGCGAATGCCCCTTCCATGCTCGTAACGTTACTTGTGTCAAACTTGGATACGTCAAGAGAAACTGGTTTGCAATGGCCGGGCATGGAGAACATGTTCCGAATCGATGTTATTGAAGACATTCCCTCAACCGTTATTGAAATAATCTTATCTGCGGTAATACCAGCCGCCGGCAGAATCTGATCTGGTTCTCCAGTTATTCTGATTGTTCTTGGTGCAGTATCTGAATAAGTGTGAACAATGGTGTCGTTCCAAATGTGTCCTCCTCCCGCGGCAAAATTCTGTATTTCACCGGGTTCCCATTCAATCGTTACCGTTTTATTAGGCAATATTGACTGAATATGCACCGTAAATTTATCAGTTGCCGTTGTAGTGATTTCAATAAATCCGGCCGAGTCATCCTGCCCAACACCCGGACAATTTCCCCAATCGGGAAGATTGCTTGCAGTATCTGCAAATGGTGCATTGTCTGCGAACCAATTTGGTTGAAGTGATATATGACTTACGCACCAAGAACTTAAACCTACAACAGAAGTTAGACTAGTACAATCTCTAAACATAGACTCAAGTAAGTTTCTTTGATAAACCTTAGTTACATCGAAATTACTGACATCTAGTGAAGTTAGAGAACTGCAATTCCAGAACATCGAATACATTCTCTCCACACTACTTGTATCAAAATTACTGACATCTAGTGAAGTTAACGAGCTGCACATGGAGAACATATGATGCATTTGTTCCACACTACTCGTATCGAAATTACTTACATCCAACGATTGTACGGGACAATGGAACATACCACTCATATCCGTCACATTACTTGTATTGAAATTGTCTCCGAAAGTTAGAGAAGTTAGATTGTGAGTGTTGAACATATAAGACATATTCGTCACATTGCTTGTATCCCACCCACTAAGATCAAGAGTAGTAATACCAGTTTTACTGCTAAACAAAAAAGACATATCCGTTACACTGGATGTATCCCAGTTGGATATGTCTCCGTAAGTTTCAGTTGCAAGGGTTGGAGACTCGTTCCATACATTTACCGCAGTTTGAAGTTCTGCTTTATCTGCTGGAGTAAATTGTGGAACACCACCACCCGGACAGGTTCCCCATACAGGAAGATTATTGGGGTCGCTTGCGAAAGGTGCATTTGTTGCAAAAGCGTCCGGTTCACTCGCAATATCGGTTACACACCAATTGCTGATATCAAGTGTCGTGAGTGTCGTGCAATAGCCGAACACACCCGCCATGTTGCTCCTGGAGACACCACTCACATTAAAGTCACTAACAAACGTAGTCAATGACGGGCAAGACCCCACCAACCACCGCATGTCTTCAAGACTACTCGTATCAAGGTTAGACACATCCACTGAAGTCAATGCCGAACACTCCGAGAACATACCATATATAGATTTAAGATTGATCGTATTGAAATTTGACGGAATCACCATAGAAACTAAAGAATTGCAACGATAGAACATATGTTTCATAGTCGTAGTGTTCTGAAATGCGTTGGGGTTACTGCCGAAATCCACTGAGATCAGTGATCCGCATCTCCAAAAGCAGTTGGACACATCAGTGATGTTACTCAAATCAAGATTAGATAAGTCCACCGAAGTCAATGCAGAACAATCCGAGAAGAAGTACTCGATGTACATAGCACTATCCATGCTGAATTCACCTGATAAATTCACCGAAGTCAACGCGAAACAGCTATTCAGCACATGCCCCAGGTTGGTGACGTTGCTCGTATCCAATCCGGATAAATCCAAAGAAGTCAATGACTCGCAAGATTTGAACATTGAGTTCATGGTCGTGACATTGCTCGTACCGAAGTTAGACAAGTCCACCGAAGTCAACACCATGCAAGATTCAAACATGGAGTTCATATTCGTGACCTCATCCGTATTAAATTGGCCGGACAAATCCACGGAAGTCAGTGATGTGCAACCATCGAAAAGGTTGTTCATCGTCTCAACTTTGCTCGTATCAAGGTTGGATAAGTCCACCGAAGTCAATGCAGAACAACCATCGAACATGCGATACATATCGGTGACGTTACTTGAATCAAAGTTGGATACATCCACATCGGTTAGAGATGTACACCCGCTGAACATATTTGCGGTGAATGTGAGTTGAGACATTCCCGATATGGTTGCGGATGTCATATTTTGGTTGGATGTCGCCAGCTGAGGATAGGAGGTCGTGGAATGGCCATACTTAATCAAGTCCCCCGTAATCTTGATGGTTCTTGGTGCAGAATCATTCCAAGTTTTCGTTGGCCATGGCCAACCAGTATACGAGGCATCGACCTGTTCTTCATCACCACCACCCCAGTTAATGGTAACCCCACCCGCAAAGGCAGTGCCTTGGGGTCCGAATGGAAGAATCACCTCATTGGTTGCAGAGTATTCAAGGAGGATGTAATCATCATCACCCGAACTTGGCGATGCAGTTGGTGGAACTCCCATTGCAAGTTTATTAAACAATTTGCTCGTACAACTATAATAGTGGTGTCCTGCATCATCCGTTAATGCAAATGGCAAGGTAAAATCCTCATCAACCCAATCCTCTGCTTGATCATCATATACAGTAAGAGTGACAAATATAGTAGGATGTTCGTTTTGCGTAAACGTCGAATCCTTGTCAATCACAACATACGTTGCTCGCAATGTTGGATCAAACGTTTGTGTCGTATCTATCGTATCACTAAGCACACCATCATCAGACAATAGTCTAATCTCAAGGTCACTTGTGGTTGAACCTGTGCCATCATATGAAATTCCCATACCAATAAATATAAACTAATTATAAAAAATCAGAACATATACTCAATAAACAATCGTGGGTTCTCATAATACTCAATCAATTTCTTCACGGTGTCATTTGATAGTTTTTCCACAAAAAAGTTTGAATCATACTTTGACGAACAATGTGCATCCAATAAACGAGAATAACTTCCGACCATTCTTCCCATACCATCCAAATAAGTTGCCTCTTTCAACTTAACCACTTCGTAGTCGTGTGAATAGAAATACATCAGAAAACGACTTCCATCGTCATTGTTCTGCTCTAAAAATAGAGTAATTGGTTTGACATTATCCCACATAATTTCATATAATTAAGATATTTATATATATTCAGTTTCATACAAATTATGGATTTGTCTACTCAATTGGAATGGTCTAAACCAGACAAAGTACTAACCAAGTACGGGAATCGTTGGAAAAAAAGTTGCTTACTTGACGAGGACTTTGCAGCTGGGTTCTGGGCATTTTGGAAAGGCAACTCCAATTATATGAAGAAACAGGGGTACTCCGTGTCCAAGAATAAGATGACCAGAGAATGGTCAATTACTCATTGGGCAACGAATAGAGAAGATTTGATTGGGGAAGTTGCCGAAGAAAAAGTTGAACTTGTAAGTGAACTCCCGAGCAGAAAAGTCAAAAAGAAAAAAGGTTTGCATCCTTGGCAAGTGGACGCGGTTGCTCGTTTAAGTGCCAGTATAGAAGCACATGGTTCTGCAATGGACGGGAGTGATACGGGGGTTGGCAAAACCTACTCTGCAATTGGAACTGCACGTGAACTTGGATTGAAAATTGGAATCGTATGTCCGAAGGCAGTTCAAGAAAGTTGGAAACGGGTTTGTGAAAATCACTTTGGGATGGTTCCTGAGTTTGTGGTTAATTACGAAAGTCTTCGCACAGGTAATCGTAAAGCAATCGGAACTTGGAAAATGATTGCCAATAAAAATGGTGGAAGGCGTAAAAAGGTATTTGAATGGTGCGTTCCAAAAAACACTTTAATTGTATTTGACGAAAGTCACAAACTTAAAGGCAGAACTTCCTTAAATAGCAAACTTGGGATTTTTGCCAAAGAACAAAAGTACAAAGTTTTAATGGCAAGTGCCACATCTGCAATCAACCCCCTGGATATGCGAGCAATGGGATTTATCCTCGGCCTTCACAACAACACAAGTTTTTGGAGTTGGGTTCGTAGGAACGGGTGCTACCAAGGGAGGTTCGGATATACCTTTAACGGAGACAAAGAAGTATTACGCAACCTACATAAAGATGTGTTTCTTGACAGAGGCATCCGCCTTCGTAGAGATGAAATCCCGGACTTTCCCGAATGTGACGTGCATAGTATTGCATACGACATGGATACCGCAGATACCAAGCAAATCACTCAAGTATTTTTCGAGATGAAAGCAGAACTTGAGAAACTAAACAAGGTTGCCAAAAGTGCAAAAGAAAAGCAGGCAAACCAATTGGTGGTTCAACTTCGTGCAAGACAAAAGTGCGAGCTCATCAAAGTTCCGTTGTTCGTAGAACTTGCGGAAGAAGCAATTGAAAACGGAATGAGTGTCGTGTTATTCATGAACTTCAAAGATAGTATTGATGCCCTTGCGGAACGACTGAAAACCAAATGTATCATTGACGGGAGAAACAAACCGAAGGAACGGCAAGCAAATATTGATGCGTTTCAAAACGACAAGAAACGAGTCATCATCGTAAATGCCCAGGCAGGTGGTGCTGGTATCAGTTTACATGACCTAAACGGAAAGTATCCAAGGATGGCAGTTATTTCTCCAAGTTATAGTGCAATCATTTTAAAGCAATGTCTTGGTCGTGTTCACCGAGATGGTTCAAAGACAAAAGCACTTCAAAGAATCGTATTTGTTGCCAAGACCGTTGAAGAAGAAGTTTGTGAAAAGGTGAAGGAAAAACTTCACAACCTTGATTTGATAAACGATGGTGTGTTGAGTTTAGACAACGAGAAGTTGTTTGAGAGAAAATAAAACCTACAACACTATAATATGAGGTGTGCGATTCATTGCATCTACCAATGTATTATAAATTGAGTTCATTCCAGAGCGTTGCTGAATATTCAGTGATTCAAACGAAGTTTGTCTAGGTCTTTTTTGTGGAAACTGAGTCTTGGTATGTGGGATGTCGAGAAACCCAAGAATCTCGTCCAAATGATCCCACATAAAGGATGCGTTAACAATCATCCGTTTATATGTCCGTTGATTTCTCGCATCAGACCAATTTGTAAATTGTTCATAAAATCCAAAGGTATCCTCTCCTTGATTCACAAAGGCATCAAGTGAATTAAGATGTGGTGGTCTTTTTCCTGTTATTGCCATTGCATGACCTCCTGCGATTTTTCTGTTGAATAAACTAGGAACTATATTCAACGGGCTATCATAAAAGAACACCGCACACTCAATAGGACCATAATTTAAGTCTGTTCTATTAAAAGAGTTTTGTTTAAGCAGATACACATCATCATTATGAGGTGGCTCAATGCGATGCTTTAATCCCTTTGGATTTGAACCAGGGCCTGATTTGATTAAACCCTCCGAATTTATCGGACAATTACAATCCAAATATTTCTTAAACCAAAAAAGAAGAGACGTGGATGCACATCCTCCCATAGAACTTATCAACTTCATACCAATAAATATCGGCATTCATCGTATTTCTATAAGTGGGCAATTGGAATTTGCAAGTGCCATCCAATGAGGTTCATTGCCTTCGGTAAACGGAAAATGAAGTTCATCGTTTTCAGAACGATAAGTTTTTCGTTGAGTTAAAATAGGACTATAAACCTTGGCACATGGACTTAAAAACCCAGCAACCCAACTAAAACTGCTATTGCCTCTGAATATGGTTCTTGCAAAATACAACCGAAGAAAATCAGGTAACCAATCAAACATCACATCGGGTACTTCTTTTGAACCAGTCGGATATTGCCAACCACCACGAATAGTTGGTTTGCCAACTCCCCACTTACCAGTCCAATCATCTGTTGTCCATTCTATTTGGTTAACATCGTATCCATATTTTTTGAATGCGGCTAAATAACTATCCTTTGCAACAACACTATAACCCTGTTGGTGGTTCTTGTTGTAGTTTGCATTGCTAATGTCATCCCGTCTAAGGTGGGCAATGTCGTAAGTTCCTTGTTTGTCCTCCAATCGTTTGTAAACATCCAAGTTTTTAACCGCATCGGAAAACTCCAACCACTTCATCATTTTTTGCTTTGAATACTTTTGAAAGAGGTGTGGAGAATGAGCACACAGACTATCAAAGAATACGTTTCGTTGTCCATATTCACGTGGAAACTCTGGATTAAAAAACTTCAAAGTGTCACCTGTACGTCCGTTGTAAGACTCAACTGAATTTTTCCGTGCGGTGATGTTATCTAATTCGGGTTTGGTTTGATTAACCTCAAGACGAAGTTGGTCATCCTCAATCACCTTGTATCCTTTGTCCGCAAACAATCGTGTTCCTTCCCACTCACTTGGTAAATAAAAATCCATACCCAATTCATCTGCATAATGCCGACCAAACATATAACTGAATACTCTGTTTCCAAAACGACCATTCCAATGCACCATCATCACCTTGTCTTTCTTTTTCGGTGATTGCAATGGAGTTTCTATTTTGGGTTTTTTAACATCATCAATTATACCAAACTCGTAAGCCGCATGAACTCCTTTTACCGACATCCAATGTGGGTGGTTTCCTTCAACAAAATCAAAGTCCACTTCTTTACCCGGAGAATATTCATGTAACCAAGGAGCAAATATTTGTGCATCACTCAACCAACCTGCCCAAACACTAAACGAACTATTGGAACGAAATATGCGACGTGCAAATACAATTTTCAAAAAGTCAGGTAACCAAGATATTTTGACTCCGTTTATTTCTGGTATAGCACCTTTCCAATTCCATCCAATAGAAGGTTCATCGGAAACCCACACAACATCCTTTTCGTTTGTACCAAATTTCTTAAACGCATCGTGATAACTTTTCTTGCTCACCATGCTATGACCACCTACGTAGTTTTTCCTAGAAATGTCGGTGCGCCTGAAGTGAGCAACATCATAAGTTCCTTTTTCTTTTATTAACTCTTTGTAAACTTCACTATTCTTAACCGCATCGGAAAATTCAAAGTAACTACGAAGTTCGGATAACCTCACGTCTCTGAAAAACCAGTCTGCATCCGACACCAAACTCAAATATGCTACGTTCGGTTTTCCATAAGTTGACTTGGTAAACGGATCTATCAGCTCAACAGAATCGGACATTTCCTTGTTGTACTCATCAATCTTTATCTTGTTTTGTTTGAATCCGTCTGTGTTTATGGACCCTCCTGCGTATACAAACCCTTGTTTCATGAAATCGGGAGGAGCAACTGGTGCAGGATTCTTAAAAAGCACCGAACCCTCCCATTGGGAAGGAATGTAAAATTTGTGACCGAACTTATGCTCTACGTGTTTTCCGTATAAATAAGAATGACATCTATTGCCAAACCTACCTATCCACCCAGCACATATTACTTTGTTGGTTTCCAACGGAGGTCAGTCCTTCGGAAGCAACAACACCGAGGCATCATTGCTCTTTGCAACGTTCACCTCTGATTTCAAAACATATCGTTTTGTGACTCGGTTGAGTCCATATGCGTAGTTTATCTTTTGTGCTTCAAACATTCCAAGTTTGGTAACCACACCTGTGTTCTTTCCATTTTCAAAAAGAACATACTCATGTAATTCAATGTTCATATCAATATTCACTCTTCTTTGTCCTTGTTCGTAGATTCATCTTCAGATAGATTATCCGCAAGAATCTTTGAGTTTAACTTTTCAAGTTCTTCGGTCATAATTGCCGATGCAACCCCACATGTAAATGAAAACTTGGTGGCAAACCACATAAAACCCAATACCACATATGGTACATAAGAGTCAAACCCCAGTGCAAGAAACAGAAGTCCTGCTACCATAATAAAAGGCATAAATCGATTCAACATATAGTTGATGATTGAGGTTGATGCGGCGGGTGTATTATCTATATCACTCATAATTTATTTATTTGTCGTTCTAGTTTCCATGAAATGTCTTGCAAAAAACTTCCAGCATAACCGAATGCCCTTGCAATCCAACGAAGTGGTTTTCTAATAAATATGTCGAAAAATCTATATCTGCGGGTATTCATTTTCTTGGCACGAACTATTGCACATTGTTTGATTCTTCCGTCATGCTCTTTGCGGCTCGCATTGTCTATAAGTTTTATATCAACATCGTGAGATGTAACCAATCCATCCTTAACCTCAAATGTTATTGATATGTCGGCATCCGAATCCTTTCCAAGAACATTTGCCTTAGTACCAATCGTACCCGTATAATCAAGTATTTCCCATGAAGATGACTTAATTCGGCAGTACCCCGTACCACCCCAAATCACACCAGGTTCTCCTATTTCCGAATCTGGTACTTTTTCCACTTCAGTCACACGATGAAAAAGTTTACCACTTTCCTTGATAAGAAACTCCCCCGTATGATTATCAAACATATCAATTAAGAATACCGTATCCTCCCAGGATATTCCCAATTTCTTCGTGATATCATCCGAAATTCCTAAATTTTTCTTACACTTTATATAGTTGTGCATTATGTTATACTACCCCAATTTTTATAAAAAGTCAAGAAAAAATTACTTAGTTTTTTCGCAAACTAGCAAAAACTCATAATTGCCAAGAGCAAGTTTCTTAGGACTCCGTTTGGTTTTCATCTGACTGAGTTTTATCTTGTATCTTGACTTATTACCAAATATCTCCTCCGCAATGATGCCCATGTCATTTTCAAGACTATATGTCATTCCATAGTAATCTGTATAATCCTTCACCACAAATCCAAGTTTTGCACCCGGTTTCATAACTTCTTTACACAATTCAAGTGTGGGTTTCCAATACCCACTCAACCACTTGGAATAAGTTTCATATAAACTGGAACTTTGTTCTTCCCCTCCATAAATCTCCAACTTAAAACAGGGTGGGCCGAACAAAACTGCATCAAACGATTCTTCATATTCTTCCGCAAAATTATATCGTTCATCAAGTTTTTCACTCGGACAATCATATAAAGTCACATCCTTAGTTCCATAATCAAGAAACGGATTTTTTGTTGCCTCATATTCCGTATGAATTTCAACTCCCGAGTCAACTACACTTGTCAATACGTCAGAAGCAACAAACTTTTCAAAATTGGTTTGATAAAAGGCAAGTTGATAAGAATTCCAACCCATCGTAGGTGCAAACAGACTCTTCCCACCAAACAACGAATTTAAAATACCCGCATATGTATTTGGATTAAAAATACTAGGACGTGAAATCGTAGACATTACCGAACTCCACACCGAAGTCAAGTCCTTGTCCAAAAAGAAATTGAAACTCGCAGGGCCAACAAAACTACTTCTCAAATAATGCCACTTAAACAGACATTTCAAAATACTTATGCAATCTTGAAAGTCGTTGTGATGCAGTCGTTTCGTTGAATACATCGCACCATAATTTATGTTTCTGAGAATCCGTGCGGAGTCGGAGTTTAACGTTCCATCAAATACATCTCCCGCAAAACACGAAACTGGACGAAAATTCAAACCTGCCTTTACATCTTCAATCGCAATGTACCTATCATACCAATCACGCAATGTTGCTTCTCTGTCCTTAACAAACATTTCATATGTGTTCTCAATAAATTGTTCCGCAACATACGTTCTGAAATCTGCTCTTCCATACTTGGCAACGAAGTTCCTAAACGTATGACGAATTACAGGTTTGGTGATAGAATCCATGTGCATTCTTGCATAATTGGTATATAGAATACTCAAGTTCTCCCCATACTCATCAAGACTTATCTTCTCATCCAAGTCAAGACTTTCCAAGAACTTATCAAATGTAACCAATATATCGTTATCCATCGTTGGAATCTTTCTCTGTTAATTTCATAAATGCTTCCAAATAAAGTTCTCGTCTTTCAAACTCTTCCTCCAACAATTCCAAATAATCAAGTGTCTTTGAAATTTCGGAGATCGGTTCACTTTCACCGTGCTTTACCTCAAATTGTCGTATCCACTTACGCACATACCCCACGTCGGGTCGTTGTTTCAACACCAAATCCTTCTTCATATTCCAATATCCTTTCTCCGATTGTCTTCATCACAGGTGGACATACCGCATTTCCTATTTGAAGCATCTTGCTTGTCTTTGTTCCATACAACTTGTAATCCGCAGGGAACCCCATTAAAACCAAATGATCCTCAATAGATACATGAGTGAACCCCGTAAACCTAAACCTTTTAGGCATCTTTCTTCCATCATACCATTTCAACGGAATGCGTCTGACAGTTGGGCATACTCCATCCAGTGGATATACTTTTGAATTATACCCATCCAAAAGACCTTCACCTTGCGACTCGATTACGTCACTAACAACCCGTCTCGGTTCAGTGTTTCCATCGGGTAAAACTATATTTGAAACAAAATGTCGTTTACGTCTTTGAGGTAGTCCAAAGTTTTGTGCGTCAAGGCAAACCCCTGGCATAGCACGTTTTGCTCCGATGACATTCTCCCACACCCAATATCTAGGACTGACCTCGTTAACAATCTCCATGAATCGTTTAACAAGGGTGTCATCATAACTTCTGTCATAATAATTTGCCTGACTGAATTTTTGACACGGGGGTGAACCAATAATCACATCACACTTGGGTAAATCATGTGGATTGATGTTATTGATATCTTCACACATCACGGGAGATTTTAAATTTAATCTATGGGTTTCACACGCATCTTCCCACAAATCAACCGCAAGGACAACTTCAAGTCCTGCTTGCTCTATTCCAAGAGAACTACCACCGCATCCGCAAAAAAAATCAATTACTTTCAGCATGATTCACTTAACCCACTCAGACAAACCATGACGTATTGCCTCTGCGAGAGTTGAATCAGTATGTCGTTTCATGTATTCTAATGCTGACCACACAACTTCGGCCTGCAAATTATACTCGGCAGACAATTTTAGTGCCTCATTAATCTCATCAAGTTCTTTTCCTACGTCGACCATATCAATTTATGATTTACATCATTAAACACTATTTCATCAGAAGATGCAAGTCTTTTCCACCGAGTATAAAGTCCATTGAAAAATCTAACATAAATCCCATCAGACTTTTCCATCACCTCTGATATTGCATATCTCTTTTTTCCATCAACAAGTTCTGGTAATTTTGTTCCAAGTTCCTTGAGAGTTCCGTCCATCCAGTGTCGTGTGAAAATGTCAATTGCCTTTCGCAATTGTTCATATCTTATATCATAAGCTTCAATTGTCATCTACTTCGTCCTTTCTTACAAATTCATTTTTACTAGTTGAACTTACCCTTAAATAATAATCCTCTTGGTTATCCAAATCATTGTAAAACATTCTTGCTTCAAAATACTGGACAGATTCACTTCTTAGATTTTTTTTCTGATTCTTGCTTTTCAAGTTCAACTTGCCACGTGGGTTTAAAAGCATTTGGAAAAATTTCTGTATAATTTTCTTCATATTGCTTAGTTACCTTTCTGGGGGAGTCCCCCTTTCCAGAGTCCGTCTTACCCGTATAAATACTATTGCTCCCAACGGAACACGAATTATTTGGATTGCAACACTTGTCTGCCATTGCTATTAACTCTTGGGGATTTCGTTGTCAGTTCTAACAATAACTGTTGGTTCTTTGGTCTTTACGGAAATTTCTTGCTCCGTAAAATACTTTGCAGTAACTTGTTCAAGACTCTCACTTACTTTGTAAACAGGGTTCTTCTTGGATGACTTCTTATTGCCATTGAGAACATCGTTATTGTAGGCATAGGTTGCCTGAGAAATCTTCTCAACAACATCCGTGTGATTATCTTCCTCGTTCATCTGAACCACCCATACAGGGCAATCAACTACTTGGACGAATCGGTCATCGGGATCACTTGCCACCAAGACCATCTTCTTTTTCTTGCGTGTTGCGGCCTTTTGCCTAGCAAGTTCTGCTTCTTGATCTTCCAACCGCTTAATTTCCAACATAATGTCTTTCACCTTTGGTTGCTCAACACCTTTCTGTGTTAGTACGTGTTCAATATCGTCTTCGTTTAATCTCATAATTTAGTTTATTATTAGGTTATTCTTGTATATGATTTTCAGCATTGTAAACTGTTGTATCGGAGGGAAGTCTGACATCTTCTTTCCTTGCAAGGGGACTTTCCCTCAAATAATCTCGGATGTCACTTCCGTTTACAAAATTGTCATTGAGAAACTTTAGAACTCTCTCACCCATCCCATCACTTACGTTCCTGATTACATACGACTGCATATCACGATTACTTCCATAACCGAAATGAAGTTCAATTCCACAATCGTCAATCATTCCATTGTCGGTAAACGCACATTTGTGGGTGAGTTCATAGTCGTTCTTTGCCTCTTCTTCCGCAATCTCTTTCTTCAGACTATGAATCTTTTCTTCTTGTGATGCAACAATTTCTTTAAGTGTTGCGACTTGTTCTAATAGTTGTTCATTCATCATAATATTAAATTAGTTATCATAACATTCATCATAGTTTGGATTTTGAAAACAATCATCACAATCTAAAAGACTCGGTGCTGGATATGTGTCTTCGGTGGTCAAACTCTCGGTATTTCTTTGCAGTTGTCGGATATATCCATCAAAAGAGTCTACAAGATTGGCAAGACCCTCAATGCGTTCGGTTTGAGTCCTGACCAATTTCTCAAGGTATGCGACTCTACTTTCTATTGAGTTCACGTGTCCTCCCCGGTTTGACCCTTTTAAGATTTTCCGTAAAATCGTGTATATTAAAATTCGGGTCGGCCTTAGATGGATCTTCACGACTTGCAAGAATTCCCCTCACAACCTCCTTCGGAATACTAACGGGATGACCGTTGTAATAGCACTGATATGGATGTAAACCATTTATATCAAGAGGTGGTGGAACTTGAATAATTTGCAGGCCTGGTGCAATCTCCTCATACAACTCATCTACATCCTCCTCAGGTGCTTCGACTGGCAATGCAACCGAGGTTGCAACGGGAGTTGTGACAGGGACCGTCTTTCTCGGACCAGATACACTATCTGATATGCCCGAGATGAACATCCCGATTAAGATTCCAACAATTAGGTTAATAGTACTCTTTCTCATTTTATATATTCGCAGTTAATAATAGTTCCAATTTTATATTATATTAAATCAGATTTATTATAATAAGTCAACCCTTTTTTATTCTTCTTTTTTGAGAACTTCTTCGAGTTTATCTCCGGCCATCATTAACAATACCGCAGATAAGGTTAGGTGGATGGAATCAATTCCTCCTGGGTTAACCGTAAATGCACAAAACAAGTTAAGTGCAAACAAGCACACTATAAAAGGAAGTTCAATCTTCCTAAGACTTTTCAACATATCACTCATAATTACTCCTTTGGTTTATTCTGTTCGTTCAAATATTTTTCAAGTATTCCGGCCGAATCGAGAATTTTTTGTTGGATGTCAGTCGACAATTCTCGGTCAAATCTAGAAATATCTCTCAACCCCACGTGTAGTGGTTCTGCTAACCACACTCGTTCTCGGGAGGCCTCGATTAGATTTTTCAACGCAACTTTTTGCTGTTCGTTCATACACTCGGGTCCCTCTAATTGAAGTTCCCTCTTAAAATAATTAAAAAGTTTTTTCATAGTTACCTTAACTATATGTTAATTGTGAAGAAAAATCAAGTCTTTTTATCTTCTTTTTTATCGTAAATAAGATACTCCGACAAATAGTCACGCATCTTTTCTGCCTTTGCTGGGGCAAGCATAACTTGATCCCCATGTAAAGTTCCTCTGAATAAAAGTTTCCATGCAAACCTCACTCTGTCCCACATACTCACACCCGAATACCTTCCACCGATTCCATATTTCCAGTAGTTAACATAAAATCCTTTGTCACCATCATCCTCACGATAGTATTGTATTTCAATACCCTCCGAGTGACAATCACATCTAAGAAACAATGGTTCTGCATTGTGTTCATCTTGCCAGTTCGTGGTATCGGTAACTTCTTGTTCTCGTTCTTTTGGTAACCAAGGTACTCTGGTTAAATCCTTTTTTTCATCACTCATAACTTAAAAAATATACAAAGATATTTGACACCGAAAATGGTATATATTCGGTTTGTGTTATTATCAACACTCATTCAATATACTAATTCAATTGGTTATTGTCAACCAATATTCCCGCATATTCTGGATTTTGTGCCAATAATTCGTGAACATTAACTGCCTCATGTGTGCTTGAATACGGATTCTCGACCGTCATGTTAATTATCACCAAATCAGAAGTATTTCCGTCAAATGACCTAAAGAACGCACTGAATGCTTCCTCGGCCGATTCGGACTGAAAATATCTAGTCTGTGGTAGCGCATCATTTCCATGACGATATGACAATTCGTAGGGTCTGAGATTCGTCCATGATTCGCGATTCTTATCTCTTACTCGTTTGTCCGTCATTTTATTTCTAATTATATTATATATTCTCTAATATAATATATATAGTGGCCAAAGTCAAGAAAGATTCAACTTAATTCTGCTCCGTGCCTCA
>Ga0310344_10000360_pt1 | contig 36188 bp, 32 predicted proteins | sample HC15DNA20200_MG_FD_203801 | JGI IMG/M metagenome (GOLD analysis project Ga0310344, IMG submission 203801) | Marine microbial communities from station ALOHA, North Pacific Subtropical Gyre - HC15-DNA-20-200_MG | ecosystem: Environmental > Aquatic > Marine > Oceanic | place: Pacific Ocean: North...
CGTCGTCGTCGGACATCCGGCGAGTGTACCACCGGAGCGGCGCGGAGCCCGGGGTGTGCGCGAGCGTGAGGGAAAGTCAGGGCGGACCTCGTAATGAGGTCCACCCTGGGTGAGCCGGATGGCCGGAGCTCGTGCCACTGTCGGTCGCGTATCATGGCGGGCGTACCGTCTGGGAATCCATCCATGATCTCTGCGCGTGCACGCCGAGCCGCCTCGCTGTTCCGCCGTTCGCTGTCGTGGCAGCTGGGCGTGGTGGTCGCTGCGCTCGCCATGGCGTTGCTCCCGATGCCCCGAGAGATGGTCGAGGTTGTGTACGCGGGCGGTTTCTACCCGCTTGTTCGAGACATCATTACCACCGTCAGCCGCCTCGTCGACCTCGCCTTATTCGATGTGCTGCTGGTCGCTGGGTCGTTCCTGGTCGTGAGTTGGTGGGTCTGGCGTCTCTCTGCCGCCCCCGGTGGTCGTCGACGCGAGACAGTGGCCGGTCTTTTTGCAGGCACCCTGGTTGCCGCGGCGGCGCTCTATCTCGTATTCCTGGCGACCTGGGGCCTCAACTACCGCCGTGAGGCGCTGGCCTCGAGGCTCGAGTACGACGCGGCGGCCATCAACGCGGAGCGCCTGGAGGCGCTGACCGCGTCGGCGATCTCCGAGCTCAACCGGCTCTTTGATACGACGACCGACCTGCGCTGGCCGCAGCTCGATGACCTGCCGGATCGCCTGGGGCCTGCGTTCGAGCGGGTCCAGCGTCAGCTTGGTGGTGTCCGACTTGCCTCGAGTGTGCGCCCTCGTCGCTCCCTGCTGACGCCGTACTTCCGGCGGGCGGGCATCGACGGGATGATCGACCCGTTCTTCCTACAGGTGCTCGTCAACGACACTGTGCTGCCATTCGAGCGCCCGTTCGTGACGGCGCACGAATGGGCACATCTGGCGGGCTTTGCTCATGAAGCGGAAGCCAACTTCGTAGGGTGGCTGGTCTGTCTGGACGGTGATCAGGCGATGCAGTACAGCGGGTGGATGTTCCTGGTGCCCCGTCTGCTCGGAGCATTACCTGAAGAGGTCCAGCGGTGGTTCGAGGCCCAGCTCGCCGACGGGCCACGCGCGGACTACGCGGCGCTCCGCGCGCGCTTGAGTCGGGTAGTTCCCGTCGTGCAACAGAGCGCCCGGCGCCTCAACGACCAGTACCTGCGGGCCAACCGGGTCACTAGTGGGGTGGCGAGCTACGGCGAAGTCGTCCAGTTGGTCCTAGGTACCGAGCTCGGGCGTAGTCAGTGGCCGGCGTCGTCCCTCGCAGTACCCTAGCCTCGCAGGTAGGGGCCAGTTCTGCCGGTGATCAGCGGAACTGCTGAGCAGTTCTCCGGAGCAGGGCTGGTGTTTGGATCGAAGCTTCATCCAAGTACTGCTGCGAGGACGCCTGCCGTCGTCGTATGATCTCCTCACGCCATGACACGGTCGGTGTCGTCGCTGAACGGAATTGCAGGTGCCATGTTCAAGTTGATTCCCACGGTACGCGGGGGAGCGGTGAATTCGCCGATCGTCTTCGATCGCTACGACACGGTGGAGGCGGCGCGCGAGGCGATCAAGGCGCTGATTCACGAGAATCAGCGGGTCACGCGAGTGATGATCGTTGACGACTCCAACGGGTCGAAGTTCGTCGAGTGGATCGAGCGGTCGTAAGACCGCGCGGAGCTGCTCAAGATCGGCCGGTGAGGCCGAGGTGCTCGAAGATCGCGGTGGCGCCTTCCGGGCGATTGAGCGAGTAGAGGTGTATGCCCGGCGCTCCGCCGGCGAGAAGCACCTCGCACTGTCGGCTCGCGAACTCTGCGCCGAAATCGGCGACCGCAGCCGTGTCGTCGCCGAACGACTCAAGTGTCGACAGCAGGCTCGACGGCAGGGTGGCGCCACAGAGCGCCGCGAAGCGGGTGATCTGCTCACGGCTAAGGATCGGTAGTACCCCCGGTGTGAGCGGAACATCGACCCCCAGCTCACCGACAAGGTAGTCCCGGAACGCGAAGTAGTCGTCGTTGTCGAAGAAGAGCTGGGTCAGGACGAAGTCCGCCCCATGATCGATCTTCGCTTTCAGACGCTGCCAGTCGACGTGTCTGCCTTCCGTGCATGCAATGTGGCTTTCCGGGAAACCGGCGGTGCCGATCGAGAAGCCGCTCCTCTCGCGGATGAACTCCACCAACTGGTAGGAATATTCGAAGCCTGCCCCGCTAGATCGATGTTCCTCGGGGGCCTGCGGCGGATCACCGCGTAGCGCCAAGATGTTGCGGATCCCGCGGCTCCGTGCGTCGTCGAGATAGCGTCCGATGTCGGCAAGCGGGGTGCTGATACAGGTGAGGTGTGCCATCGTCGTCGTCTGATGACGTCGCTGGATCGCATCGGCTAGCTCGAGCGTTTTGTCTCGGGTGCTGCCGCCTGCGCCGTAGGTGACGGAATAGAAGTCTGGACCGAGCGCTTGCAGGGCGGGGAGGGTCCGGTCGAACAGCGTGGCGTTGCCCTTCTCGGTCTTTGGAGGGAAGAGTTCGATCGACATGACCGGTCGATCGAGTGCTTTCGCTTCGGCGTAGATGTCGCGGATCAGTCGGATGCTCGTCGGTGTTACGCCGGCCCTGGTCGGTAGGCGCGCGCGACGAGAGTTTGCACTGGCACTCATCGGACGGATCACATGGCTCATCTCCCTGTGTGTTCTCGGCTGCATCGGTTGACGGCTGTAGACGGCCGACGGGAGGTCGACCGAGCCTACCACTGGCGTTTCGAGACTGACAAGGAGGACCGGTTGCGTCCGTCTGCCGTTGGCCATACAGTGCTGCAACGCAGTGTTAGCGTCGGCGACGATTCGCTGCAGTACTCTCTGGAGACCAGAGCGTTATGAGCACCCCAGACAGGTCTGAGTCCGGGTTCGTTCCGTTCGTGCCCGAGGACACCACCCTGCCTGAGCTTACCTTTCGGGCGGTGAGTCTCGGCGTCGTGATGGCCATCGTCCTCGGCGCCGCCAACGCCTACCTGGGGATGCGGGCTGGCTTGACGGTCGCAGCGACCTTCCCGGCCGCCGTCGTCGCGATGGCGGCGTTCAGGGCAATGGGAGGGTCCATTCTTGAGGAGAACCTCGCGAGAACCACCGCGTCGGTGGGCGAGGCGCTGGTGGCTGGCGCCATCTTCACCATCCCGGCCTTCGTCATCAGCGGGGTCTGGGACGAGCTGCGCTACTGGGAGAGCACCGCCATCATGTTGGTGGGTGGTTTGCTTGGTGTGCTCTTCATCATTGTGCTTCGGCGCACGATGGTGGTCGAGGCCGACCTACCGTTCCCCGAGAGCGTGGCGGCCGCCGAGTTAGTGAAGGCGGGGCAAGGCGGACAGACCGGCGCTAAGTATGTCTTTCAGGCGATGGGTTTCGCCGGTGCCTGGGAGCTGATCAAGAACTCGAACGGCGTGCAGCTGGTGGCGAGCTCGGCCACCACGTTCGTCAACCTGGGCCGATCGACTATCGACATGCTCGGCCAGCAGGTGGCCTATGTCGGTGGATTCATCCTGCAGTCCCCGGCGGCATCACCGGCCTTGGTCGGGGTCGGGTTCATCGTGGGGCCAGCCATTTCGTCCACGCTGTTCGCCGGGGCCGTGATGGGCTGGCTGCTCCTCGTGCCGCTCGGGCTGTTCCTCAATCCGGACAGTGTGGCGCAGGCGTCCGACACGTCGGCCTTAATCGCGCTGAGCACCGAAGTGTGGCTGAAGCAGGTGCGCCCGCTCGCGGTGGGGACCATGATCGTGGCGGCGTTCTACACCCTTTTCAAGCTGCGCACCTCGTTGATCGAGGGGATCGGGCGGGCATTCACCGACATTAAGAAGGCCCAGGCGGGCGGCGACGGGGTGAGCCGTCTCAATCTCGATCTGGACTTCACGAAGGTTGGCGTCGCGATTGCCGCGCTGTCGCTGCCGCTGCTCGGCTTGTACTGGTTCTTTAGCGGTAGCCTGCCAGGCGCGGTGCTGCTCACCCTCGTGATGGTGACCCTGGGCTTTCTCTTTGCCGCGGTCGCCGCCTATCTCGTGGGTTTGCTCGGAAGCTCCAACAATCCGATCAGCGGCCTTACGCTCAGCACGTTGCTGATCGCGGCGGTGCTGATGGTGGGGATCGGCGTGACCGGCCCCGAGGGTATTCTTGGGGTGCTTGGCGTCGCCGGTGTGGTGTGTTGTGCAGCCGGGATCGCGGGCGACATGCTCCAAGACCTCAAGGTGGGGCACATTCTGGGCGGCACGCCCTGGAAGATGGAGGTCGGCGAGATTATCGGCGTCGTCATCGCCGCCCTGGTCTTGATCTGGCCCATGATCGCGCTGGACCGGGTCTACGAGATCGGCAGCGCTGAGCTGCCAGCGCCGCAGGCAGGCCTCATGGCTCTGATGGCACAGGGGATCGTGGGCGGCGAGATGGCCTGGCCGCTCGTCGTTACCGGCATGGCCCTGGCGTTGGGGCTGATCCTGATCAATTCGCCGTCTCCGATGCTGATTGCGGTTGGTATGTATCTGCCGTTTGGTTCGACCTCGGCCATCTTTGTGGGCGGGCTGATGGCCTGGATGCTGTCGCGTTCGCTGACCGCCAGGGGCGTCGACGAGGCGGCTGTCACCAAGGCCACCAACACGGGTGTGCTGCTGTCGTCAGGATTCATCGCCGGCGAAGCGCTGATGGCAGTGCTGCTGGCGTTCGTGGTGCTCGGCGGCAGTTACTTCGCGATCGAGCAGGTCTTACCCTCATTCATGCAGAGTGCCCTGCTCGGGTCGGTGGTGTTCGTGTTGCTCTATCACATGCTGGTGAATGTGTCCCAGCGGGCCAGCCAGGATGACGGCTCCGGGCCGACCAGCGCCGCCGGCTGATGGCGACCCAGGGACTCGATTTCGGCGCGGTGCGTCCGCGCCGTTTGCTCAAGTGGTCTGAGGAGGACGGCCGGTGTGTGCTGCTTAGGCCGCGTCTTCGCTTTGCCCGTCTTGCTCGCTGGGTCGAGCGGTTCGGGGGCGATCCCTACTACCGCATCCGGCTCGACGAGGTCGGGTCGCTCGTTTGGCAGGCGTGTGACGGCGAAACCTCGCTCGCCCAGATCGCCCACCGGATGCGCGACCGGTTCGGCGAGAAGGTCGAACCGGTCGACCAGCGCCTCGTCCAGTTCGTCCGTAGTCTCCTGAAGGGGCGAATGCTCAGCGTCGGGCCGACGCCTTCTCAGTAGCGACTTTCGTACCCCAGCACCGTCGGCGGATTGTGTCGGTTCGTCTCGATAATGGCTTGCGAGGCAACGGTCGAGAAGTCCTGTCGTACCGTCAGATGCCGGTAGGACGTGATCTGCATCATCAGGATGCCGAGCATGTCCTCGACCGGATCGACCCAGGCCACCGTGCCCCAGGCGCCGCCCCACAGAAAGCTGCCTGGCGAGAGATGGTCCGTGGCCTGACCCGGGTCCATTACCACGCCGTAGCCTAGTCCGAAGCCGTAGCCTGGTCCCCGCACGTAGACCAGCTTGTCGCCGACGTGGTTGCTGATCATCAGGTTGACCGTGCGTGGACTTAGCAGCCGCACGCCGTCCAGCTCGCCCCCGTTCAGGATCATCTGATGGAATCTGAAGTAGTCGGCGGCGGTCGAGTGCAGGCCGGCCTGTCCGCCGAAGAACTGCGTGGGCTGGTCGGGGCCGGGGGCGCGAAATAGCTCGATGGTGTTGTCAGGTCCGCTGGGCCGATAGACGGCGGCGATCCGGCCCGCCTTGGCGTCGGGTACGTTGTAGTAGGTGTCGCTCATTCCCAGTGGTTCGAAGATCCGTTCCCGCAGAAAATCTCTGAGGTTTCGCCCAGAGATCTTCTCGACGAGAATGGCCACGAAGTCGGTCGACGCGCCGTACTGCCACTCATCGCCGGGGTGGAACGCCAGCGGTATGTCGGAGGCCTGGTCGATCGATTCGGCCAGAGTGGCCGGGCGGGCACCCTGGCCGGATCGACGGGTGCTCAGTCCAGACGTGTGGCTGAGGACGTGTCGCACGGTGACGGCGCGCGCGGCCGGTTCACTGATGGCGCGGCCGCCGATGGTGCGATTTCGCCCGGTCGTGCGGTGTACTTTCTGGCCGGCATAGTTTGGCAGCCACCGCGAGATCGGGTCGTCGAGCCGGAAGTGCCCCTCTTCGTAGAGCATCATCAGCGCGGTCGACACAATCGGCTTTGTCATCGACATGATGACGAAGATGTCGTCAGTCGCCATCGCGTCCCGGGCTTCCTTGTGGTTGGAGCCCTGAGCTTCGAGATGCACCACCTTGCCGTGCCTGGCGATCAACGTGACGGTGCCAGGCAGCAGGTCCTGATCGATGTTGCGCTGCATGAGCGCGCTGACTCGCTGAAGCCGTTCCGAGGACATGCCCACCTCTTCGGGTGCCGCCATCGGAAGGGCGTCTTCGACCGCGCCGCGCAGCGGCGAGCCGGGAAACAGAACGACGAGCGCCGCTACTGTGGCCAGCGCGCCGACAACGCGAAGTGAGCGATGGGCTCTCATGCGTGCTCCTGGTAATGAAAGACGAATTTGGCCGATTATCTACCGCTGTAGACGCCAGGGGAAGTGCGAGCGTTAGCGCGGCCGATACTGGTTCGTGATCGGCAGCCGCCGGTCGCGGCCGAATGCGCGGACCGAGATGCGGACGCCGGGCGGTGCCTGCCGCCGCTTGTATTCCGCGCGGTCGACGAGCGAGACGATGCGCCGCACAAGCCCGGCATCGAAGCCGAGCTGAATCACTTCGTCGGGGCTGCGGTCCGCTTCGATGTAGGCCTCGAGGATCGCGTCCAGCTTGTCGTAGGGGGGCAGGCTATCGGTGTCCAGTTGATGCTCTCGCAACTCGGCGGTTGGCGGTTTCTCGATGATCCGAATGGGAATCACCTCGGTCTCTCGGTTTCGCCAACGTGAGAGGCGATAGACCCAAGTTTTCAGCACGTCCTTCAGCACCGCGAATCCGCCGGCCATGTCGCCGTAGAGCGTGGCGTAGCCGACGCTCATTTCACTCTTGTTCCCGGTGGTCAGGACCAGCCAACCGAATTTGTTCGACAGCGCCATCAGGAGGTTGCCGCGGATGCGTGCCTGCAGGTTCTCCTCGGCTACATTCGGGTCGGTGTCGGCGAAGGGGCCGGCCAGCGCGGTGTCGTAGCTTCCCATCAGATCAACAATCGGCAGTTCGAGCAATTCGACGCCCAGATTCTCGGCGAGCTCGCGCGCGTCGTTCCGGTTCATATCGGCCGTGAACCGCGACGGCATCGAGACCGCGGTCACGGCATTGGCCCCGAGGGCATCGGCCGCTACGGTCAGAGCCAGGGCCGAGTCGATTCCGCCCGAGAGTCCGAGCACGGCGTGTTTGAAGCCATTCTTGTGAAAGTAGTCTGCGGTGCCCAGGGTTAGCGCGCGGTAGACCTCCGCGTTGGGATCGAGCATGGGCGGCGTGGGTCTGGCCTCGAGTGGCGGCGCCGTGGTGTCCCGGCCGGATACCGTCGCGGTCTGAATCCGCTCGCTCGCGGCGAGCCGAGACTGGCGCCACCGCGGATCGTGGAGCCGGCGGCGCGCCACGCTCACCGCATCGATGTCGGCTAGGACCAGGTCCTCTTCAAATTGGAGACCACGAGCTACGACCTGACCCATCGGGTCGAGGACGAGGCTGTGTCCGTCGAACACGAGCTCATCCTGGCCGCCCACGGCGTTACAGAAGGCGACGAAACAACCATAGTCGCCCGCACGCTGCGCCAGCATGCGCTCTCGTTCAGCTCCCTTGCCTCGATGGTAGGGTGAACCGGAGAGATTTACGATGAGCTCGGCGTTGCCGTCGATGGCGGCCCATTGACCCGGGCCACCCGGATACCAGAGGTCTTCACAGACCGTGATGCCGACCCGAACGCCTCCGACCTCGACCACCAGCGCGCGCTCGCCCCGGGCGAAATACCGCTGTTCGTCAAAGACGCCGTAGTTCGGGAGGAAGTGCTTGCGGTAGATCCCGACGACGTCGCCGTCGGCCACCACCGCGGCGGCATTGAATAGGTCGCCGTCGAGCGCAGGGAATCCGACCACCGCGACCGTGCCGGTCACTGATGCCGCCAACGCCCGGAGGCCCTGGGACGCCGTCTCGGCTAGCCGAGGATTCAGCAGCAGATCCTCGGGTGGGTAGCCCGTCAACGAGAGCTCGGGGAAGACGGCCAGGTCAGCTCCCTGGGCAGCCGCAGCAGCGATGTCGGCCTCGACGCGCGCGAGATTCCCCTCGAGGTCGCCGACTGCCAGATTGCTCTGGCAGAGCGCGACCCTGAGCCCCTGATTCCGGGAGGTGTGCTGTCGTAATGCGGTCATGACGGCTCGCGGCTGCGTCTCTGTCACCTTACCATCGGCGGGACGCCAACCAGCGCCGTGACGGGACAGTTACCTGGCGGGGGACGGCCGTTGTGCGCCGTTCTGTGCAATCTCGGTGGGACGCGACGAGCCGTACTACTGACCGGTGGAGCCGAAACCTCCGGAGCCCCGTTCGGTATCGTCCAGGTGCGTGGCTTCCTCGACGTCGACCGCCAGTGTCGGCTGGACCACGAGCTGGGCCACCTTCATGCCCTGTCGGACGGCGAACGCGTCTCTGCCGTGGTTGACCAGGATCACGCCAACTTCGCCACGGTATCCCTCGTCAATCGTCCCCGGTGTGTTGAGCACTGTCACGGAGTGTTTTAGCGCCAGGCCGCTGCGTGGACGTACCTGGGCTTCGGTCCCGCCAGGGAGCTCCACCGCAATTCCGGTCTTGACTAGGCGGGTCTCGCCCGGGGGAATCTCCAGGTCGATGGCGGCGAAGAGATCGAGACCGGCGTCGCCGGGATGAGCACGAGAGGGCAGGATGGCGGCGGGAGACAGCCGTTTGACCTTCAGCCGCATCTGGCTTACTAGCGGATCACTTCCGGCGTCGGCAGCCGGCTGGCGTCGATGCCGAGCTCGCGCGCGATATCCACCAGGCTGGCCTGCACCGCGCGAACATTCCGCGGTCCCATGGCCATCAGCTGCTTCTGGACCGGCTGCAGATCCTCGAACGCGGGGTCCTCGAACTCGTGGAACGCGGCGCGCGCGACGAGACGCAGTTCGCGCTCGAGCACGGGCGTCTCGAGGAGATTCGCGATGGCTCGAGCGAGGGTGCCGTCGAAGCCGCCGTCGGGATTACCGAGCTCGGCGTAGGCGTCGCGGATCAGCGGACGCAAGGAGCGATAGATCTCGGCCGCGCCAACTGGGTTGATCGACGCCACGATCTCCGCGTGCACGTTGTAGCGGGCATAGCTGGCCGGGTCTACCGTTAGCGACGTGCCGGCGCCCGTCGTCGTGAAGCGCTGGGTCGGGCGCAGCGGCGTCAGCCGCTCGGTCGGATTGTTCCCTTCAGCAATGTTCTGGACCACGAAGACGAAGGTGCGGAGTAGGTCGTCTGGAATGAGCCAGGCAGCGAACGCCGGGTGGGACGTCAGCGCGCCGACGAGCGCGCGCACCAGCGAATCGCTCTCGTCGAGCGGGGGCAGAAGAAGCTCTTCGACCGGCGCGTCGGTCGGAGGGGCGGGATTAACGAGCGCGGGGGGCGGCGAAGCCGGCGCGGTGGTGACCGGTTCGTCTTCCACGGGCTGGCCCGTACCGAAAAAGTAATACGAGCCCAGACCGGCGACGACGGACAGGATGACCACAGCGACCAGTGGTCCGAAGTATTGGCCTCCGGGGCGAAATGGCGAGGCAGCTGGTGTCACGCGGCTGTTCCTGTGGCGCGCCTTGCGCTGGGCCAACCCCGCCCTGCGCGATGCGCCCCGGACAGTTGGGCTCTCCCATCATAGGCCACCTTCGCCATGGTCACCAGTCGGTGGCGATTACGGGGCGCGGGCCGCCGAGGGCGCCCGTGGCGTTACGTCGTGCCGGTTGACGATTTCGGAGAAGAAGATCTCGCCGATCCGTCGGTATCCCATACTGGTGGGATGAAATCCGTCGGGGCCGATGACGCCCGGAACGCCGTCGAGCATGCTGTAGAGGTCGATGACGCCGCCCCTCCCGAGCGTCGGGGCCATCGCGCGGATCTCGTCGTTGAGCGCTTCGATCGATGCCCGGGTGCCTGGGTCTGAGGTTTCGCGGGGTGCAGTGGTGGGCGTCAAGGTGGCCAGGAGCACCTCAACTCCCAGGCCCTCGGCCGTGTTCACCATCCACCGGAGCTCGGCGGCGATCGACCTGACGTCGATGGCGGACGTGTTGTTCGGACCGGCTTCGAACAGCGCGAGGTCGATGTCGTTGAATCCCTCGAAGATCATCATGACTTCGGGTTGGGTGGCGAGGAGGGTCGACCTCAGCCGGGCGGCGCCTTCGGCCACCTTCTCACCCGAGCGACCCTCGTTGGCCACGGTGAACTGCTGTGTCATGTACGCTGGCGCCAACAGATTCTGGAGAACCGCGGGATACGCGTTGAGCGGCTGCACGGCCCGTGAAATGCCCGCGATGCCGCGACCGCCTGCCGCCCGAAGCATAGCCGGGATCTGCAGCGGATCACTGCCTGGCGCCGAGAAGCCTTCCGAGACGAAACCCGCGGTGATGCTGTCGCCAAAGGCAAGGAACCGCGTGAAGCGGAGCTTCGGGTCCGGTGGGGTGATGTTGATGTTGAAGCTGCACGCGCTCGCATAGGTCGGCTCGGCCGACGTGCAGGTCACCGTCGAGGTGCCGATCGGGAACGCCGTCCCGGATGTGGGGGCGCATGAGCTACGGTCGACCGTGATGCCTGCGAGCGTCGGCGAACTCCAGGTCATGGTGACCGGAAGTGCATCGACGGACTGCTGTGCCATCGCGGGCGGGCAGCTCATCGGAACCGCCCCCGGGCTCGTTGGGGCGGCCAGGGTGGCCATCGGGGCATTCGAGTCGCCCGAGCAGGCGGCCGCAAGGCCGGCAAGCATAACCACCAGGAACAGTCGCCGTGTGAAGCTCATGAACAGTCGAGATGTCGCGTGTCGAGCGGGCGTCTCTCACCCGGAGATGACCGGTGTGAACCACCGGCAAACGAAACGCAGCAAATATTACGAGGCCAGGGGGCCGAACGCAATCCCGGACGACGTCGGCTAGCGTCCGCTGGGCTGGATGACGCCCTGGTCGTCGTCGTCGAAGGGAACAGTGCTCGCCGCCATCCCGTTTCGCTCGAGGATGTAGGCCACGATGCTCTCGAGGCTCGTGTCATCCGGTTTTCGGCCGGCGGGCGGCATGGCCGCCTTGACGTAAGCGAGCAGCTCACGGGCAGGGCGTCCGCCCCAGAATCCCTGGAAGTCGTCGCCGGCAAGCGGGGGGGCATCTAGGCCCCCGACTAGGGAGGCGGTGTGGCAGGTGGCGCACGAGTCGTTGTAAGCGGTTCGTCCGGCACGTGCCTGATCTCCGGTAAACCGAGCCGGCGCCGATTGAGCCGACATCCAGCCGCCCAGAAGGAAGACCGAGCAGAGGATCGGCAGGAGGAGCCGCATCTCGGGTCTACCAGACCGACGCGAGCCACCCGCGAATTTCACCCTCGGGGTTGTTCTCGGTGTGGATCTGCACGTAAAGCTCGCCCGCCCGCAGCGCCTCGACCTGGTCGCCGTCTAGGTCGACCTGGCCGGTCAGGCGTCCGTCGCGGGCTTCGGTGACCTCGATGGTAAACACCGGCGGGCCACGCCGACCAGGGGGGGCCTGATGCACGTGAGCAGCGGTGGCGGATGAGCTTAGGCCTTTAAATCCGCCGGAGACGTCGAGCAGCCGGCCGCTGAGCGCCGCCTGCACCTCTCCGGACCCCGAGAGCCTCTGGTAGGTTGCGAAATCGACGGGAAGCACCGACAGCCTGCCGCTGAACTGCTCGGCGTCCTGGGCGGCGGTGGCCGCGAGGCCCATCAGGAGGAAAGCGACAGCAACTCGCATCTACAATTCCTGCCCGTTGTCCGGCGTGCGGCCGGTCGACCGGGCGCCAGTGCGTTTGGCCAACTCGGTTTCGATCTCGGTGGTGTGTTCCCCGAGCGCCGGCGGTGGACGATCGAGGACGGCCGGAGTCCGAGACAGCTTGATTGGGTTGCCCAGCGTCTGGATGGGGCCAAGCTCGGGGTGCGTCAGCTCGGGCAGCATCTCCCGCGCCTGCAGTTGAGGGTCGGCCAGCGCTTCGGCCAGTGAGCGCACTTCGCCGCACGGCACGGCGTGGGCACGGAGACGGCCTATGATTTCGTCCCGGCTTAGTCGGCTCACGCGTTCGGCGAGTAGCTGCTTCAGCTCGGACCGGTGACGCATTCGGTCGGTGTTGGTCCGGAAACGCTCGTCGGTTTCGAGCGCGGGCAGCTCAAGGGCTAGGCAGAACTGATGCCACAGTCGTTCGTTGCCGGCGGCCACGATGACGAGCCCATCGCTGGCCTCGATCGTCTCGTAGGGCGTGAGCGAGTGATGGTCATTGCCTTCGCGGCCAAGTTCTTCGCCGGTCGCGAACAGGACATTGGCTGGCAGTGACATCGCGCTCGTCATCGAGTCGAGCAGGGCAATGTCAACGTGCTGACCCAACCCCGTTTCGTCTCGATCCCGCAGGGCGAGCAGGATCCCGTTCATCGCGTAGAGCCCGGCCAGATAGTCGGTGATTGCCACGCCCACCCGCGTGGGAGGGCCATCGCGCTGTCCGGTGACGTGCATCAGGCCCGCCTCCCCTTGGATGACGGTGTCGTAGCCAGGGAGGTCGCGTTTCGGCCCCTGCTGCCCGTAGCCGCTGATCGAGCAGAAGATGAGACGCGGATGCCAGGATCGTACCGAGGCGTAGTCGAAGCCCAGCTTTTTCAGGCTGCCAGGCCGGAAGTTCTCAATTAGGACATCGGCCGTTTCGATCAGCGCTCGGAGGGTGCGCGCCCCGTCGGCGTTCTTGAGGTCGAGGGCCACGCTCTTCTTGCTGCGATTCATGCCCAGGAAGAAGGTACTGACCTTCCCGCCCGCAAATGGGGCCCAGAGGCGCGTATCGTCGCCGTGGGTTGGCTCTTCGACCTTAATGACCTCGGCGCCCATGTCGCCGAGCAGCATCGCGCAATACGGGCCGGCCAGCACCCGCGTCATGTCGATGACCCGGAGTCCGTGGAGGGGGGGCATGACGAGGCCGGATTATACCGTGGTCTTCCGGGTGGTCTGGCTCGATGCGTCGGGGAAGTGTAAGGTGCGTCGGATGACCATGGGGCGAGCGGCGTGAGCGCCGACGGAGCAGCGGCGCGGCCGGCGGTTCGCTGGGAGCGCCTGCTGGCGCTGGCCGGCATCTACGTCGTTGTGGCGCACTTGCTGCCTTCTCCGGCCAGCGTGACCGCCGAGCAATGGCGCCAGGTCGGCGTGTTCTTCGCCACGGTCGGCGGGCTCATGCTGCAGCCGTTGCCCGGCTCGCAGGTGGTCCTGCTCGGTCTCACGGCGATGCTTATCGTGGGGGGGGTGCCGCTCGACCGGGCGCTCGATGGGTATTCCGCGCCGACGGTCTGGATGGTGCTCGCTGCGATGCTGATGTCGCGGGCGCTTCGTGATTGCGGGTTGGCGCGCCGCGTGGCGCTCTGGTTCGTGCGAGCCATTGGTGGCACGTCGCTCGGGCTTGGCTACTCGCTCCACCTGACCGATCTCACCCTGGCCACCGGCGTTCCGTCCATCACCGCCCGCTCGGCCAGCATCGTGTTTCCGATCGCGCGCAGTATCAGCGAGCTCTACAAGTCGCACCCGGGGGCTTCGTCGGCCGTGCTCGGGGGGTTCCTGATGACCTGTATGTACCAGGGCAGCGTCATCTCCTCGGCCATGTTCTTCTACAGCAGCGCCGCGAACTTGCTGTTGGGCGAGATGGCGGCGGAATTCGCCGGCGTCACCATCACCTGGACGAGCTGGTTCACCGCTGGGTTACTGCCGGGCGTGGTCTCCAGCCTCGTGGTGCCCTATCTTGTCTACCGGACACTGCCGCCCACCCTCACCCGGACGCCGGCCGCCTCCTCGTTTGCTAACACGGAGCTCCGGGCGCTGGGACCGATCCGCGGTCGCGAGGCAGTGGTGGCCGCCACCTTCATCGGGCTCATCGTTTTCTGGGTGATCTCGGCCTGGGTGGATGGGCTGTCGCCGACCTTGGTGGCGTTTGTCGGGCTCACCGTGTTGTTCGTCACCGGTGCGCTCGATTGGGGCAGCGCGCTCGACGAGCGGTCGGCCTGGGATGTGTTCGTCTGGTACGGCGGGCTCTTGACCATGGGCGGGGTGCTCAACGACACCGGGGTGGCGACCATCTTCGCGACCTGGTTTGGCAGCTGGTTTTCCGCAACGTCCTGGGTTGTCGTGTTTCTGGTTACGCTGGTGGTCTACTTCTATACGCACTACTTCTTTGCCAGCACGACGGTTCACGCCTTGGCGATGTACCCCCCGTTCCTGGCGATGCTCGTGGGGCTGGGTGCCCCTGCCCCAGTGGTGGTCTATAGTCTGGTGTTCGTCAACAACCTGATGGCCGGTCTCACGCACTACGGCACCACCACGTCGCCGATCATCTTCGTCGAGGGGTATGTGTCGCTGCACGACTGGTGGCGGGTCGGCTTCTATGCCTCAGCTGTGAACCTGGCAATCTGGCTGACTGTTGGCATGCTGTGGTGGAAGGTGCTTGGACTGTGGTGAGCGTGGGGCGCGTACTGGGCGGGCGGCGAGGGACGGTTCTGGCAGTGGCCGTGCTGACGGGCGTCGTCACCGGATGCGGGGAACCGCCGTCCGAGCCGGTCGATCTACTCATCACGGCCGGACGGGTGCTGGATCCAGAAACCGGTCTAGACGAGGTTCGCAACGTCGCCATACGGGACGGACGCATCGTGGCGGTCTCCGTCGAGCAGCCGGCCGCGGACGAGGTGCTCGACGCGCAGGGGTTGGTCGTGGCGCCTGGCTTCATCGACCTCCATGCGCATGGCCAGGACCATGAGAGCAGTCGTTACCAGGCGCGGGACGGGGTGACGACCGCGATGGAGCTCGAGATCGGGGTGTATCCGGTGGCCGAGTGGTACGCCGAGCGTGACGGCCGCGCGCTGCTGAACTTCGGGGCCACGGTGAGTCACCAGGGCGCGCGTCGGCAGGCCTTCGGGGGACTGATTGCGCGCTCGGCTGGCGACGCTACGTTCACCCTCGGGCGGGGTGGGGGCAACGACGCGTTTCTCTACGAGGCGGCCACTGATGACGAGCTTCGTCGCGTCGCCCGGCTGATGTCGGACGGCCTCGACGAGGGCGGTCTGGGCTTCGGCTTTGGGATTAGCTACACACCGGGCGCCAGTCATCGCGAGCTCTGGCAGCTCTTCGGCGTCGCAGCCGAACGAGACGCGCCCGTCTTTATCCACCTCCGGTCGAGTGCCGCGTTTCGGAACGGCGGTGCCATCGCGCCGTTTCAGGAGGTGATCGCCAACGCTGCTACGACCGGCGCGTCGGTCCACATCGTGCACATGAACAGCAGCGCGGGGGAGGCTGCGCCCGACGTGCTCGGTCTGATCCGGGGGGCGGTGAACCAGGGGATTGACATCACGACCGAGGCGTATCCGTATACCGCCAGCGCGAGCCGCATCGAGTCGGCGCTTTTCGACGGATGGGTCGGACGGAGCGACGACGCCTACGGTCGGCTGCAATGGGTCGAGACCGGCGAACGACTGACGGCCGAGTCATTCGAGCGCTACCGCCAGCATGGTGGATGGGTGATTACGCACGGGCGCGAAGAAGAGACGAACGAGTGGATCGTGAGTCAGCCCGATGTCATCGCGGCCAGCGACGGGATCCCGTTCAGCGACGGCCAGGCCCACCCGCGCGGGGCCGGCACCTTCGCCCGTATCCTCGGGCACTATGTGCGTGATCGCGCGGTGCTGACACTGATGGACGCCATTCGCAAGATGACGCTACTCCCGGCCAGACGACTCGAGACCATCGTACCCGCGATGCGCGCCAAGGGGCGCGTTCAGGTGGGTGCCGACGCTGACCTGACGCTGTTCGATCCCGAGGCGGTCATCGATCGAGCGACTTACGCGGCGCCAGACCGTTTCTCTGAAGGTATCCGCCACGTGCTGGTAGGGGGCACGTTCGTGGTGCGGGATGAGGCGCTGGTGGACGGCGTTTTCCCTGGGCAGGCCATCCGTAGCGGGTCTGCTCAGACCGCGACGGATCAGTTCCAGTAGTAGTCGGGGACACCCACTTGGTCTTCCTCACGATTTCGATGATGGCGTGTCGGTCGTCTGCCGACAGCCGGTCGCTCGGAGTAGGCAATTGGCGGAGGCGACGGGACCAGCGGCGCCGACACCGGGCCTAGGCCGATAGCGCACGCATGGTGGTCACCGCCACCAGGAGCGCTGGGACGGTCACACGCATCCGCACGGTGACTAGATGGTACCGGGTCAGGATGCTGGTGCGAGCAGTGCCGCGACCGCGTCGGCCTGTCGTTCAGCATCCGCTTCGCCCAGCTCCAAGAGTTGCTCGATGTAGTCCTGCTGGAACATCAGCAGGCTCAGCAGATCCGGGCTGGCCGTATCCCTGGAGCCGAGGCTGCGGGTTAGGTGCCGGAAGAGAAACGGTAGCTGGGGCTCAAAGGCGCGGGCCAGTCGGCCTAGGTCCTCGGATGGTCGGACGATGACAAGCTCGACCGGGTGGAGGCCGCGCCGGTGTTCGGGGGGCAGCGGGGCGACGAGCTGGTTCAGTCGGCGCAGATTCCACCCGTCCCGATCGAGGTCGTCTAGGAACATGGCTTGGAGCAGCTGACCGGCGATCTGGGCCGGCGGGGGGTAGCCCGAGATCAGCGGCTCATCCGCTTCGTTAGCCGACCGCTGGTACCTGTTTGAGATGGCTAGAATGCGGCGCGCGCCTAGATGGATGGCGGGCGAGCAGGGCGTCATCATCCGGATGCTTCCATCGCCATACCACCCATCGTCGAGGCGGATAGCCGGGAAGAACAGTGGGATGGCGGCTGAGGCCATGATGTGTTCGATCGTGATGGTAGCTTTTCGGCTGCGGCGGTTCGGCCGCTCCCAGTCTTCGATGTCGGCCCCTTGCAACCAGATCACCGACTGGCCGGTGCTGTAGTTGCTGGTGGTGACCGCGAGTGCGCGTAGGCGACGGGCCGCGATGTTGCGACCGATACCGACGATCTCGCCGCTCGCGTTCGGTTGCAGGGTGTGCTCGAGGAACTCCCGGAGCGGAGCGGTGTCGAGTAGCCCCTGGACCTCGGGAGTGAGCACGCCGCCTCCCGAGACCAGGCGAATTCCCCAGCGCAGTACCAGCGCGGCTAACGATGGCGTGTCGACCCGGAACACCTGCTCGACCCGCTGAGCGCGCCACAGGTTCACGAGACCGTCGATCGCTTCCTTGAGCGGACCGACCTGAGCGGACAGGTAGACGGCGTTGATGGCGCCGGCCGAGCTGCCGGTGATGATCGGGAGACGAAGCTGCGGATGTTGTCGGATCAGTCCGCGGAGGAAGCCGACTTGGTAGGAAGCCCGAGCCCCACCGCCGACCAGCACTAGCGCCAGATCGTCGACGGTGCCGTGGGTCTTCGCTGCAGTGGGAGACGTGGGCGGGGAGTCCATCTAGGACGTCGCCGGTGGGGCGGAGGCGAGACGTCGAGTCTCGCCTCCGCCGATGTGCGCTAGTGAGCGAGCGGGTCAGGCCTGATCTGGAACTTGACCAGATTGCTCTGCGTGCCCTTGCCGCCCTCGGTGTGCCAGACGGCGTTGGTGCCGTAGTCGGCCCATACGCCACGGCCCTTCCAGCCGGCATCCGGGTCATCGATGCGGCCGTCCATCCCACGTGAGTAGAACCCCATCGGATAGGGGACTCGAAGAATCACGAATTCTTCGTCTTCAGGGAGGAAGGCGAGGAGCGAATCAGACGTGCTGCCCGTCGCGATCGGGATGTTCGGCCCGAGGCCGAGGGTGTCGTACTGATCTACCCAGTTGTAGTAGTGGAAGTCGGCGCTGCCGTGATCGGTGACCCCCTTCATCTGAGGCCCCGGGGTGGCATGCAGCATCCATCCGTCCGGGCAGTGCTGGCCGGTCGCGGTTGGTCCGTTGAGCACGGTGCACTGGCTGCGGTCGAAGCTGGCCATGTGTCCGCTGCCTGACAGCGCCGTCCAGACGATCCCATCGGTCGTGATGTCGATGCCCCGCGGCGAGTAGCCCTGTATCGGAGCGTCGGCGTTCTCAAACGGCGGCTGGTAGTACTCGGCCATGCAGGTCTCGGGCGGGTTGTTTCCTACTTCGAGCCGCACGATCTGCCCAGGTACGCCGCCCGAGGCGGCCCAGACGACGTTCTCGTCGGTCGGGTCCGGCACGATGCCATACCAACCCCCGCCCATCTCTTTGTCCTTGGTCGGGTCGAGCTCGCCGGCGCGGTTGACCCACTCGGTGATCCGGCCGTCGCCGTTGGTGTCGACGATGATCGGGCACCAGCCTTGGGCCGCCTCTGCGTTACCGGTCTCCTCGTAGACCGCTACGTCCAGCCAGCCGATCACCGGACCGACCGAGCTGAAGTAGAGCCGCTCCACATCCTCGTACCCGAACTGGAGATGATGGGTGTTAAAGCAGGTGTCGATTAGCTCGACGTCCTCGGTGGCCGGGTCGTAGTAGGCAGCGTGTCGGGCGGCCCGGTTCATCGGGTAGTGCTGGGCATATGGGTTCGCTGAACCTTCCCGGCACCAGGCCGGATTGCCCGGGCCCCGAATCTGATGGGTCATCCAGATCCGTCCGTCGGCATCCATCATCGGGTTGTGTGGATTGCCCGGATTGTCCCAGATCAGCTCATCACCCCAGTAGATCGAGGGTTCGAGGTTCTCCTGGTCGATATACGATCCGAAGTCGCCTTCGCCGGGGGTGTCGCGTACCGGGATGTGGACCTCGTGCGCCTCGTTGGTGTTCGGGTCAACCCAAACCAGCTTATCGTTCGCGAACTCCACGCCGTAGATCGGTCCACCGGCGTTGATCGTCGGGTCACGCTTGTCGGTCGCGATCTCGTCATGGATGTAGGCGGTTTCGCCACCCCATTCCCACATGGTGAGCACGACGTTGCGCTCGAGGCCCTGTGGCCGTGGCGGCGCGTCTGGCACCTCACCGGCCATGATCCGGTCGGTCCACTCGGCGTACATCGACACCGCTCGGTCTTCGCCGAATCGTCGCAGGTAGCCTTCCATCATGTTGCCGCGCTGTCCGGCCCGCACGCGATGGGCCCAGGCAGCCTCGGTAGAGTCGTAGTTGCTCGGATTCAGGATTTCGCGGGTGGCTTCGTTGCCGAGCTGGTGACAGAGCTGGCAGCCCTGCTTCAAGCCGTCGATCCAGGCGGCCTGATTCCGCATTCCGGGCGAGATCCCGTTGCCATTTTCGCCGGTGCCTGGGAACTCGCTGGGTGGTGGCACTTCAACCAGGGAATACCAGTAGTTGGCCGGGTAGACTTCCGCCGCTTCTTTAGGAGATGCGGCGGCGGAAGCGCGCAGGTCGACCGTCGCGCCGGGACGACCGCGCACCGGAGTCGAGTCGGCCAGGCCGTAGCCTCGGACCCAGAGTTGATACTCGGCGGTCGGGAGATCCGGCACGACGTAGCGCCCCTGGTCGTCGGTCACGACGATCTTGCGGAATCTAGTATCGAGACCGTCGGTTTCGGCGATGACCCAGACCCCCGCCTCGGGACCGGAGTTGCTTCGGACCACGCCGCCGATGTCGTCCACGTCTATGGACATCTGCGCGGTTACGTCCGGCGACAGCCAAGCCGCGCCGGCAGCGATCAGAAGGGGCAGGCCGGTTACGACGAGTCCCCGTATCAGTCGGTTCTGCATCAGTTCTCTCCTGAGTGCGTCAGCGGATCCTATCCTAGTGAGGTTCTGCCCCCGGTCAGCGCTTGCGAAACATCAGACATTACTGGCACTGGGCCATCGGAATCTCGGCTGCGAGTGCGACCCCTGCCTTCTTGCTCTCGTCGGTCACCGTGCCTTTGACGGCGTGCACGTGGCCGAGCAGTTCTTGGGTGATGTGCATCGCATAGACTCGCCCCTTGGGGCCGACCGCCTCGGCTATCAATCTGGTGATGCGTCAGGTGCCGGCTCCAATGTCCACGACGGTCTGCCCGGTGGCCAGCCCGATGGCTACCGTACGGAGGTGATCCCTATGGACCGTGAGGAGCGTTGTATCACTTTCGTCTAGCGTCCGCCATCCCGAGCCCCTCAGGTGAGGTCGGCGCCTTGGCCGCGGTAGTAGCTGCTGAGGTGGGTCCGGATCGGCGTTTCGAACTTCTCGATCATCCGTTCGGTCCACCGCGGCATCTCGTTCCCCCGCTTCTCGTAGTAAATAGCCACCGCTTCGTCGTGTGCGTCTAGGGTGCGCAGAACCTGGGCGTCGTCAGGGTAGCGCTCTTCGTGGAGCACATCGTCGAGCGCGAATCGAGGTCGTTCGATCGGTGTTTCGGCGGGACGGCCTACGCAGATGCCGAAGAGCGGGTACACGCCGCGTGGCAGGTCGAGGGCCTCGCTCGCTTCGGGCAGCCGGTTGCGGAGCCCGCCGACATAGCAGAAGCCGTAACCGAGCGATTCAAAAGCGAGCGCCATGTTCTGGGCGAAGAGCGTCGCGTCGATGACCGCGAGCAGGAACGCCTCGAGCCGGGAGTCGTACGGTCGGCCGGCTCGTTCAGCTGCCAACCGATGCCGGCGGGTGTCGCCACAGATGACGAAGAACCCTGCGGCATCGGCGACTTTCGTCTGCCCCCCGGTCAGGGTGACGAGCCGTTGCAGGGTTTCGGCACTCCGGATACGGATGCAGCAATACGCCTCGATGGCACTGCTGGTCGAGGCGCGCTGACCGGCCGCGACCGCCGCGCGTACGTCCTCCTCGAGAAGCGGGTCGTCGGTGTAGTGACGGATGCTGCGGTGGCGGTTCAGGAGCGAGAGCGTATCGTTCATGATGAGTATTCGAGCACAGGCCGACGCAGGGAGGTGCCGGTGGCCTGTTCGATGGCGTGGGCCAGCTGCAGGACACCGAGCTCGTCGCCAGGCCGACCCACGACCTGCAGACCCACCGGGAGGCCGTCTGGAGTAAAGCCTGCCGGGACCGACACGGCGGGCAGTCCAGTCACGCTAATGTGGTAGCAGGATTTCATCCAGTCGAGATAGGTGTCCAGCGCCACGTCGTTGATCTGAGTGACATAGGGTTGGTCGATCGGGAACGGGACGACTTGGCAGACGGGTAGCACTAGAAACGGGAACTGCTCCTGGAACTTGCGGCAGCGTTCGTCAAGCGCGGTGCGGAGACGCTCGGCGGCCCCGAGTTGCGGACCGGTGAGCGCACGCCCCGCTTCGATGTTCCAGACCACCGTGTCCTTGAGTTGGTCACGGTGCCGGTCGAGCAGGTCCCCGAATGCCAGCTCGAAATACCACGCTCGCCATATCACGAAGATGTCGTCGGCGCCGGACAGGTCGGGCTCCGCCTCTTCGGTGACGCAGCCGAGCTCTTCGAGCTGTTGCCGGACCGGCGCAAGTGCCGTCAGCACGGCCGGTTCCACGGGCAGGCCGCCCAAGGTCTGGCTCCAGGCCACCCGGACGTCGGTCAGGTCTCGTTCAAGCTGCCCGCTGACTGGCGCGGCCGGCCACTCCCGGGATAGTGGATCGCGCGAGTCCGGCCCGGAGATCGCGTCCAGAAGAAGCGCTACGTCGGCCACCGTGCGACCCATTGGTCCGTGGACATTGAAGGGAAAACGCGGAGCAGGGTTGGGCCAGCGCGGTACTCGGCCCGGTGTCGGACGAAGGCCGACCACGTTGCAGAAACTGGCGGGATTGCGGAGCGAGCCTCCGAGGTCGCTGCCATCGGCGAGCGACGCCATGCAGGTGGCTAGCGCGACCGCCGAGCCCCCGCTGCTCCCTCCACAGGTGCGGTCGATCGCGTAGGGGTTGGCCGTGGCGCCGAAGACGGTGTTGAAGGTCTGAGAGCCGGCGCCAAGCTCCGGCGTATTGGTCTTGCCGAGGCTGATGGCTCCTGCCGCACGCTCACGTTGGACGATTAGGGCGGTCTCGGCCGGGACATGGTCGGCGAACACGGGTGAGCCGAACGTCGTCCGCACACCGGCGGTCACAAACAGGTCCTTGTGCACGGTCGGCAAGCCATGTAGCAGACCCAGGTCGCGACCCTGAGCCTGGGCCTCGTCGGCGGCCGCTGCGGCCGCACGCGCGTGGTCGGCGACCACGGTGACGATGGCATTCAGCTTCGGATTCACGGCTTCGATCCGGGCCAGGTGCACCTCGACGACCTCGCGGGCCGAGACGTGCTGGTGGCCGATTTCCCTGCGCAGCTCGCAGGCTGATAGGTCGACAAGGGTGGTGGCTGTCGTCATGTGAGGGCCTATTCTACGGGGCCGTCGCGGTTCGACTTGCTGACGACGCTGCCGAGGGGTAGGCGATCGGCGCCGCTCGTTCTAGCGCTTTGGATGATGATTGGGCGTCGAATACCCAAGAGTAGGTTCAGGGACTAGACGTATGTTGGAGGCCATGACCGGCGTCGACGGTTGTGTAGAGCGCGTCGCCTCTGGCGACCTCTATGTCATCGTCGTTGGTGACGACGGCGTCGGTATGGATGATCTTGCGGCCGACCCGGGTGGCCGTCGACACGCACGTGATCCGGCCGCCGGCCACCGGCCGGAGGTATTTCACCCGGAGATCGACGGTGACTAGACCACGACCGGCCAGTAACGAATCGCGCAGTTCGTCGGTCAGGAGCAGGGCATAGGCGGTGCCGGTATCGATCAGTGATGCGATCATGCCGCCATGAATCAGTCCCCCTGGACCGGCCAGATCTTCGCGCCAGGACATCTGAGTGATGGAGCGACCGGGGGCAATCTCAATCACTTCGAGACCCACGAGGTTAAAGAAAGGGACCTTGCGGGCCGCCGCTAGGATCTGTTCCTGAAACTCTTGTGTGTCGGTGTTTGCCATGGTGTTGTCGACGCGAATGCGCGGCGTCTGGCAAGTCGAGGCTGGTCGCGACGGACCGAAGAGACTTACCTCAGTGGCTCATTGCGTAGAGGAGCACGTTGATGCCGAGCCCGTAGCCGTCGGGAGAGAAGCGTTCAAAGAACCGCGGATCCTCACCCTCGCGCTCCCAGGCGTCGGCCACGTCGGTGTTGTGCGACATCAGGACCAGGATGCGGCCGTCCTCGTCGGTGATGGCGCGCAGGTGCGCCTCGGCGCTGTCCGCACCACGCTCCGAGGTGTTACCTCCGTTCCAGCCCCAGAACTGGATCGCCGTGATCTGCGGCACCTTCTCGACAAACGACAGGGTGCGGAATACCGGATGTTCCAGCGGGACGTCGTAGATGGGATACTCGGCCGGCGGAAGCACCCTGGCTATCTCCGAGGTCCAGTGCTCCCACGCCCGCGAGCCCCAAAAGTCGTCGACCCACAGGAACCCGCCCTTCAGCAGGTAATCACGGAGCCGGGTGACCTCCTCGCCGTTCAGCCCGATGGTGCCAACGTCGGCCGCCATGACGAACGGGCAGTTAAAGAGTTCGCGATCGGTCAGGGTGACGACCCAGTGATTGGGTTCTCCCCGTCGGTCGGTGCTGATCGACGCCGTGGTCAGTTCCGAGAACCTGAACATCAAGTTAATGCCCGCATACGGGTAGTCGGTGCGCCACCCCATCCCGAGCTCTTCGTATCGCACGCTGGTGTAGGCCAGCTTGCAGAACGCGAAGTCGCGGTCCGGCATTGACGGGGGCGGCCAGCGGGCGGGGAAGTTGCCCTCGCGGAAATACTGTGCGCTCGCGGTTGCCGCGCTGCCAGCGACCAGTAGTAGGGCCAGCAGCGACGTCACACGGAATCGGCGAGCGGACGGTGCGGTCATCGATAGCGACCCGGCCAGCGCATCACGCTAGCTTGGTGCCTGACAGCCTACGTCATCACCAGGGCCTCTGGCAAAAGTGACCGTCTCGGTGAGACGCGCTCGTATAATCGCAGCGATCGTGAGGGAGGCGGCATGAAGCAGGTGGAGAGGGGAGCCGTTGGGCTGGCTGGGGCAGTGCTGCTGGCGGGAGCCGCGCTTGCGGCGCAGGATTGGCCGCAGTTTCTTGGTCCGGCCCGTGATGGAGTCTACACGGGGCCCGCTCTTTCCACCAGCTGGCCGGCTGACGGCCCCACTGTGCTGTGGGAGCGCGAGATCGGGGCGGGTTTTGCCGGTCCGGTAGTCGTCGGCGACCGTCTGGCGCTCTTTCATCGTCGTGGCGGTGAAGAGGTGCTCGAGGGTATCAATGTCGCCAACGGGGCGACGGTCTGGACCCACGCCTATCGAACCACCTACCGTGACGACTTCGGGTTCGACGAAGGACCCCGTTCGGTGCCGGTCGTCGACGACGGAGTGGTGTACACCTTCGGTGCGCAAGGTCAACTGCATGCCGTGGATCTGACTACGGGCGCGGCGCGCTGGAGCGTCGACACGCACGATCGGTATCAGGTGCGCAAAGGGTTCTTCGGGGCGGCCGGGTCACCCCTGGTTTCCGACGGACGGGTCATCGCCAACGTCGGCGGACAGCAGGGCGGTATCGTTGCGTTCGATGCCGCGACCGGGGATGAGCTGTGGACCGCCACCACCGACGAGGCGAGCTACTCATCGCCGGTCGCCGCGACATTCGACGGCGAGCCTTATGCGCTCTTCTTTACCCGGACCGGGTTGGTCGGTCTCGATCCGGTCTCAGGCGCCGTGCGCTTCGAGAAACGCTGGCGCTCGCGTCTCGGCGCCTCGGTCAACGCCGCCACGCCGCTGGTCAATGGGAACCGTATCTTCATTTCGTCTAGCTATGGCACCGGCGCTGCGCTTGTGCAGGTCGCGGCCGGCGAGCTAGTCGACGAGTGGGTGGGCGACGAGAGCATGACGAATCACTACGCGACCGCGGTCCAGCGGGACGGCGTGCTGTACGGGTTTCATGGCCGACAGGAGTACGGGCCGAGCCTACGCGCGGTTGAGCTCGATTCGGGCGAGGTGCTCTGGAGCGAGGAGCGATACGGCGCCGGCAGCGTGACGCTCGCGGGCAAGCACCTCGTGATCATGCGAGAGTCCGGGGAGCTGGTGTTGGCGTCGGCCTCGCCCGACGGGTACCGTCCATTGGCGAGCGCGGGCATACTCCGTGGTGTCGTACGCGCCTACCCGGCCCTTGCCGAGGGTCGGCTGTATGTGCGCAACAACAACACGCTGATCGCGGTCGACTTACGGTAAGGGGAGCACAGCATGAGGAGACGTCTCCGTGTGTCGTCCGTGCTGGTCTCGATGGTGGCGCTCGTGACCTTGTCAGCCCAGTCTCCTGGCATGGTCGAGGCCCGGGTCGACGTCGAGTTGTCCTGCCCCTCCTGCGCGCAAGGGCTCGAGCGGCGGTTGGGTCGGATTGACCAGGTTGCGTCCGTGGCCGTGCGAGCGGATGACGGCCAGATCGTGGTGACCCCTGAGCCTGGCACTGCAATCGATCTGATCGAGATCCGGGACGCGGTGCGCAACGCTGGCTTTATCCCTGATGCGATCCACGTGACCGCCGTGGGTGTGGTCGGGGAGGAAGAGATCCCGGAGCTCGAACTGCCCAATGGCGCCGTGCTGCGGTTAAAAGCAGGCGATGCAATGGTGCCTGCCTCGGGCCGGACGGTCCGCCTCAGGGGCGTGGTGGAGTTTTTGGGGCGCGGTGAGCCACCGGTGCTTCTCGTGCACACGGTCGACCCCTCCTGAGCCGCTCAGGGAGCTCGGGGATTGGGGACGCGCGGCTCGCCAAGTATCAGCGAAGGCCTTGGCACCCGCCGTTCTAGCAGACCGAATCGCTCGACCGTGTGTTTTTTGACGTGGGCGAGCGCTTCGTCCAGGTCGTCAGTTGTCAGCCACAGCGACAGATCTTTCGGACTGATCGCGCCCTCTCGTTCCATCCGGTGAATCAGGTGCAAGAGCCGGCGCCAGTAGCTGGTGCCCATCAGAACAATGGGGAAGCTGGCGATCTTTCCGGTCTGGACAAGCGTGAGCGCTTCGAACAATTCGTCCATGGTGCCGAAGCCGCCTGGCAAGGCGATGAACGCATACGAGTATTTGAACAGCAGCACCTTCCGCACGAAGAAGTAGTGTGCCTGGACCGAGCGATCTAAATAGGGGTTGGTCGCTTCTTCGGACGGGAGCCGGATCGAGCAGGCGACCGAACGACCGCCAGCTTCCTTGGCGCCACGGTTGGCGGCCTCCATGAGGCCAGGGCCCCCTCCGGTCATCACTGTGAACCCCATATCGGCCAGTCCCGTGCCCACATCCCGGCCTAAGGTGTAGTACGGGTGGTCTTCCTTGAATCGGGCCGAACCGAACACCGTGACACAGGGGCCAACGAAGTGGAGACCTCGGAACCCGGTGATGAAATCCTTCACCGCCCGAAGGACTAGCAGGAAGTCGCGGCTCCGGCTGTGTGGACCTTCGAGCAGGATCTGCTCGTCGCGTTTTCGCGCATCCTGACGGGTCATCGTGGTCTCCCAGGCCGCTACTAACCTTCGCCGCCGTCACCCGGCACCGTGACTCGGGCGAACCGTGGCGGACGTTTCTCGACGTAAGAGTTGACGCCTTCTTTGAAGTCCGGATGGGTCAGGCTTGCGGTCATGAGGTCGGCTGACTCGCGGAGCGCTCCGCCCAGCGGCGCGTCTAGGTGCTTGTAGACCTGGTGCTTCATCGTCTGGAGCGCCAGTGGCGCCGAACGCGTTGACATCGTCACTAGATAGTCTTGGGTGGCGTCCAGTAACTGCTCGTGGGGCACCGTGCGGTTCACGAGGCCCAACTGTTCCGCCTCGGTGCCGTCGACCTTCCTGGCGCTGAGCAGCAGATCAAGCGCGCGAGCCGGGCCGACCAGCCTCGGCAGGATCCAGCTGATGCCGTGCTCGGCCACGAGACCACGCTGGGCAAAGGCGGTCGTGAAGAGCGCCTTATCGGAAGCGAACCGGATGTCGCACAGCATGGCGATCACGAAACCGAGACCGGCACAGGGTCCATTGACCGCGGCGACGATCGGCTTCCGCACCGCCATAAGGTAGGTGTAGCCGAGCGCATAGTCTTCGCCGAGCATCTCGTAGTCGCCGGGGCGACCGGAGGTGTCGTGCGTGATCGACGAGCGCGCCTGGCCCTCGCTCGCGGCCTGCAGGCCGCCCATGTCGGCGCCGGCACAGAAGCCGCGACCAGCGCCAGTGAGCAGGATCGAGACGACCCGCTCGTCTGCCTCGGCCGCGGTCACCGCCTCCTGCAGCTCGCGGAGCATCGGCCCGGTCAGCGCGTTGAGACGGTCCGGTCGGTTCAGCGTGATGGTGGCGATTGGCTCGTCCACCGTGTAGTCGATGTTTTCGAACATGAATGCGTCCTCCGTAGCGAATGTGGTGTGAGCCTATCGCCGATTCTCGGGGATGGCCAGTGTCGGTCTGATGCTGGAGAGGGGTGCCTTCAGCCGTGCGGAGCGTTGCTTGTTGGGCCCTTGTTCGCTGAAGTGTTGCCGGGATAGCGGCGCAGGCCGGATCGGGCAGGGTGACCGGGGTCGTCGCGGACACCAATGGCGGGGCTCTCCAAGGTTCCGTCGAATCCACTAGGATGAGGCCCCCACACCAAGCCGAAACCGCACTGGTATCATGGCCGTCCGGTCATGGCAGGGTCCTACTCCAAGGAGCAGACGGTGGCAGGGCAGAAACGCCTCTTGGGCACCTTCGGGGGCGTGTTCACACCCAGCATCCTCACCATCCTAGGCATCATCCTCTTTCGCCGGCTGGGCTATGTCGTTGGTGGGGCCGGTCTGCTGTCGGCGTTGCTCATGTTGGGGCTGGCGACCCTCATCTCGGTCAACACCAGCGTTTCGCTGTCGGCCATTGCCACCAACCGCAAGGTGCGCGGGGGCGGTGACTACTACCTGATCTCGCGGTCTCTGGGAGTCGAGTATGGCGGGGCTCTCGGCGTCCTGCTTTATCTGGCCCAGGCGGTCTCGGTGGCCTTCTACTGCGTGGGCTTCGGTGAAGGGGTCGCGGCGCTGACCGGCGGGGGAGCGCTGGTGGTGCAAGGCGCGGCGGCGATGGCGGCGGTGTGCCTGTTCGGGCTCGCCTACGCTGGGGCCGATCTGGCCACCCGGTTTCAGTACGTGATCATGGCCATTTTGGTGGCGGCGCTGACCTCGTTCTTCGTCGGGGCCTACGGCGCCTTTGATCCGGTCCAACTCCAGGCCAATCTGTTCGCTGACCCGGACGTCGAGGTAGATTTCTGGCTGCTGTTCGCCATCTTCTTCCCGGCAGTGACGGGATTTACCCAGGGCGTCAGCATGTCGGGAGACCTGCGTGACGCCTCACGGAGCCTGCCGACTGGAACTTTCCTGGCGGTAGGGTTGTCGGCCGTCGTCTACGGGGCGGCGATCGTGATGTTCGCCGCGGCTCGTCCGCTTGCCGATTTGGCCGGCGACTACGAGGCGATGAGCGGGATCGCGACCGTAGGCTGGCTGATCGGAGCCGGCGTGCTCTCGGCCACGTTGTCCTCGGCTCTTGCGTCGTTTTTGGGCGCGCCCCGCATCCTGCAGGCGTTGGCCGCCGACCGTCTCTTCAAGGGGTTGGGTACCTTTGCCGCCGTCGACGCCGCCACCGGGAATCCTCGCCGCGCGGTCGTGCTGACCGGCATCATTGCCCTGGTGACGATTGTCGTGGGCGATCTGAATGCCATAGCGTCGGTCGTGTCGATGTTCTTTCTCATTTCGTACGGCCTGCTCAACTACGCCACCTATGTCGAAGCGACCGGAGCGAGCCCTGCGTTTCGGCCGCGATTCCGCTGGTATGACGCGCGCGCCAGCCTCCTCGGCACGTTCATGTGCGGGGCGGTCATGCTGGCCATCGACCCGGCGGCGACCGCTGTGGCCGTGGCGCTCCTGTTTGCCGGTTACCAGTACCTGCGGTGGACGGCCGTGCCAACCCGGTGGCGAGACAGCCGGCGCGCCTATCGTTACCAGAAGGTGAAGGAGGGGCTGCGCGAGTTGGCCGACCAGAAGGAGAGCCCCGTCGATTGGCAGCCGCAGGTCCTGTTGTTTACCGACACCGAGAAACGTCGCGCGCCGATGCTCAAGCTAGCCTCGTGGATCAGTGGCGGCACCGGTCTCATCACCGCCGTGCAGCTGCTCGAGGGAGACAGCGGGTCGGCTTCGGTGCAGGCGGCGCGCCAGTCGGCCGAGGCGAAGCTGCGGGCGGAGCTTCACCGCGAGGAGCTGGACGCCTATCCGCTCGTGCTCGCGGCCCCGGACCTGTCGGTTGCCGCCATGACGCTGCTGCAGTCGTGGGGTGTGGGACCGATCCGGGCCAACACCGTGGCTGTTAACTGGCTCGAGCACGAAGATGGGGCGTCGACCTCACCCACGCTCAGGTTTGGTCGGCTCCTGCAGCGCGCCATGTCGCTGGGGCACAACCTGGTGGTGTTCGACGCTGGTGAGGATGATTGGCTTCGGCTGGCCGAGACGCTTGCGGAGAAGCGACGTATCGATGTCTGGTGGTCGGAGGACGATTCCTCGCGGTTGGCGCTGCTGTTCGCCTATTTGATGACCCGGACAGAGACCTGGGAAGATGCCGAGCTCAGACTGCTGGCACCGGCACCGAAAGGGGGCGAGCAGAAGGTGGCGGCGAACCTGCGCTATCGCTTGGAGGAGCGTCGGATCGAGGCCGAGATCATCCCGGTGGTGGATGCCGATGCCGACGCCGTGGTCGAGCGGTCGGCGGATGCGACCATCGTGTTCCTGCCGCTCCAGGTTGAGGGGAGTTGTTTGTTGAACCCGTTTGGCGACCCGGTCGAACGGATTCCACGCGAACTGCCGCTGGTGACGATGGTGGCCGCCGCCCATGACATTGTGCTGCGGACCGAACCTGAGCCGAAGGCCTCTGTCGACGACGAGTCGCCAGATCCTGACGACGACGTCGACTGAGCTCTTTAGGTCGGTCGTGTCTCCGTCGCATCGAGCTGACGAAGCCAGGCTGCCAGCAGATCGTTCACCTGCTCAGGCGCTTCCTGTTGTACCCAGTGCGAGACGCCAGGTAGACGATGGACCGTCAGGTCTTCGACGAGCGGCTCGAGGTGGTCAAGTAGTTCGAGTCCCAGAGCAGTGTCAGCTTCACCCCAGATTACCAGCGTCGGTGTGTCGATGCGGCGGGCCAAGAAGGGGCGGGGGGTGCGCAGCATGTGGCGGCTGGCTCGGTAGTAGTTGACCATCGCGGTCAGGGCCCCCGGCAGGATCGCTTGGGTCCGGTAGACGTCGAGCACTTCGGGCGGGAAGCGCGATCGGTCGACCGCCAGATCCAGGAACGCATCGGCTATCGGACGTGCGTCGGCGCGGGCGAGGAGCCGTTCCGGCAGCCAGGGGATCTGGAACGCGAAGACATACCAGGAGCGCCAGATCTGCGGCCAGCGGAACAGTTCCTCGACGAAGCGGAGGGGGTGGGGCGCGTTCATAATCACGAGACCGTCGAGGGGACAGGCCCGGGTGAGGGCCGTCATCCACCCAATGCCGCCACCCCAGTCGTGTCCAAGGAGCACGGTCCGCGACGCTCCCGCGGCGTCGATCAGGGTCACGACGTCCCCGACTAGGTGTTCGATCCGATATGCGTCCACGCCTGCCGGTCGGCTGGATCCTCCGTAGCCACGCAAGTTGGGCGCCCAGGCTCGATAGCCAAGCTCGGCCAGGAGTGGGAGCTGGTGCCTCCAGGAGTAGGCCGACTCGGGAAATCCGTGCAGGCAGAGCGCCAGGCGGTCGCCCTGACCGCACTCGTGCACTTCGAACTCGAGCCCATTGGCTGAGACGAACCGGGTTCTGATGGCAGTCACGGTGGCCAGAGATAGCAACGCCCCACGAGCCGACTGGCTCGTGGGGCGCGGGGATCTCCAGAGCGCTGACGTCTACTCGGCCAGCTTGTAGGCGAGGAGGCGGCCCGATTGGCCACCACCGCTCGTGGCCAGGACGATGTACTGCTCGCCGTCCACCGAGTAGGTCATCGGGGAGCCCGTTTGCGGGGCGCTCATGTAGACGGCACCCACCTCTGCGCCCGTCGCCTTGTCGTAGGCGCGGAGCATGGCCCCAGGCTCACCCTCTTCGGTGGTGTAGTAGCCCGATTCGCCCGCTACGACGAGAGCCTTAGTTACGAGCACGCCGACCCGTCCTGGCCAGCCGGTGCGACCGATGTCCTGCCCTTCGAGGAGCTGGTGGTTCCGGATGTTATCCGGGGCCTCACCGTGCGGGATCTGCCAGGCGATGTCGCCCGTATTCATGTTGATGGCTGTGATCCGTCCCCAGGGCGGCTTGATCATCGGGAAGCCGTCGATGGAGGTTGACGCGTCGCGGAAGCTGACCCCCTCGGGACGGCCACGGATGAAGTCCATATCCGAGCGCTCGGGGTCGTTGATCAGGCCCAGTGCTCCGATCTGGGTCTTCGTGTAGACGTAGAAGAATCCGGTCTCGGGGTCGGCCGAGGCGCCCGGCCAGTTCACGCCACCGGTCGAGTTCGGCAGCTGGAGTGTGCCCAGCATGCCCGGCTCGGCCACCGTCGGCGGGTCATACAGCCAACCGATCGTATGTTTGTCGTAGATCTCCTGCGCCCGGCGGCGCAATTCCGGCGTGTAGTCCACCAGATGGTCTTCGCTCAGGTCGACTTCGTCCACCGGGGGCGGCTTGGTCGGAATCGGCTGCGTCGGGGCATACACCTCGCCGGGGACATCGCCCGCCTGGACCGGTACCTCGTCGATGGGCCAGACCGGCTCACCGGTCTCTCGATTCAGCACGAACATGTAGTTCTGCTTCGTGGGCTGGATCAAGGCCTTGATTTCGCGGCCGTCGACGGTGATATCAAGGAGCACCGGCGCCGCCGGCAGGTCCCAGTCCCAGATGTCGTGGTGGACGGTCTGGTAGTGCCAGACACGTTCGCCGGTGTCGAGGTCCACGGCCACGACGCTGCCAGAGAACAGGTTGTCGCCCGGGCGGTGCCCGCCGTAGTAGTCGCCCGTCGGGGCCTCGACTGGGAAATACACCATGTTCAGCTCAGGGTCGGCCGCCCATTGAGCCCACACGCCAGTGTTTCCGGTGTATCGCCAGGAATCGTTGCCCCAGGAGTCGTTGCCGAACTCGTCGCCCTGCGGAATCGTGTGGAAAATCCACTTCCGGTCGCCGGTACGCGCGTCGAAGCCGCGCACGAAGCCCTTGACGTTGGTACGCGATGGCGGGGCGCCGCCGGGGAGGTGGGCCGCACCGATGAAGATCGTGTCGCCGGCGACAATCGGGGCCGCGTGGAGGCCGATTTCTGAGGTCGGCTCCAGGTCCTGGTCGATGTTCTGCTTCAGATCCACGATGCCGTTGTCACCGAAGGCCTCCATCGGGTGGCCGGTCAGCGCGTTGACCGCGGCCAGCTGGTAGCCCGGGGTGACGTACATGATGACGCCGTCCACGCCGTCGTCCCAGTAGGCGAGTCCGCGACCGGACAGCCGTCGCGGCGCCTCATCGCCCCGTTCGCCTTCATCGACCCGGTGCATCCAGAGCAGCTCTCCGGTCGCGGGGTCGAGGGCGACGGCGGCTCTGCGGGTGCCGGCGGTGACATACAGGATGCCGTTTACCATCAGCGGAGTGGACTGATACTGGTTCTCTGGACGCGGGCCAAGATTGTCGGTATTGAAGGTCCACGCCAGCTCCAGGTCACTGAAGTTCTCGGCCGTGATTTGGTCAAGCGGCGAGTAACGGTCGTGGGAGAGGTTGCCGCCGTAGGATGGCCACTCTCCATTGGCCGTGCTCGGCTCCTGTGCTACGGAGGACAAGGTCACGAGCAGCGCGGTCAGTACACCGGCCAGGGTCAACTTCGAATGAGCTCTCATCAATCGTTCCTCATCGGTCCTGTCGTCGAGCAAGAGCTTCCGCGACCCGGAGTCGATCCGGGACATTGCCAGACGACCTGATGCAGCAGCACATGATAGCGGATCTGGCCGCCGAGCTCACCGAGGAAGGGCGCTCGATGCGGCCGAGCGGCAGCATCGCACCATCGAGACCGGAGAGCCGCGCCCTCAGCGCCGAGGGGATGAGTTCGGCACGCAGGGCGCGGCTGTGCCGTGCGCCTAGCCGGCGTTCGCTGACGCGCGGACGGCTGCGAGCTGAGCGTCCCGACCCTCTTCCCACGCCGCGGTTTCCTCGACTGTCTGCGAGAAATAGGGGAAGAACGGAGCGACTGTTGCCATGGCTTCAGCTTTGGTGTCGCGTTCCACGATGCAATAGCCCGATATCGGGCTGAACCAGCGAATCTCCTTGAAGGAACCGTCAGCGAGCGCTCTGTCCCCGCCTGCGCAGGCAGCCTCCCACGCCGCCAAGACCTCCTTCGGGTCGGTGGGCCAGTTGCCAGGATTCGCTTGCCAACGGACGAAATAGGTTGCCATGTCGTACGCCTTTCTTTGTCGGGGTAAGCTAAGCGTCGAAGCGTTAGCCTCAGAGTATAGACGACGGTCCCTGCAGGACAGTGGCCGTGAGGACAGTGCTGACTGCGTCGGTCCCGTGCGGCGACGTCGACTGCGCCATCTACCATCTCGGCGATTCCGACGCCAGACCCTGCCATCCATAACGCGCGGGCCGCGAGCCCTGGGGGCGAAAACGTGAAGCTCTTCGCCATCGCGGATCTCCATCTGAGCCACCGGCTCAACCGAAAAGCGCTCGAGATCTGGACGGCCCGTCCAAACGACTGGTTGATCCTCGCCGGCGATGTCGGCGGCTCGCTCGAGCGGATCGAGCTTGGTCTGCGCGCCGCGACAGAGCGGTTTGCGCGGGTGTTCTGGGTGCCCGGTAACCACGAGCTGTGGAGTGACGGGCGCGACACGCTGAGAGGAGTGGCCCGCTACGATGCGGTGGTCGCGCTCTGTCGGCGTCTCGGGGTGGTCACGCCGGAAGATCCGTATGTGGTCTGGCCCGGAGGCTCGCCTGCGATCATCGCGCCGCTTTTTCTGCTCTACGACTACACCTTCGGACCGGACCATGTGCCCCCGGACGAGGCCGTGGCCTGGGCCGCCGAGGACGGTATTCGGTGCGCCGACGAGCGCTACCTGTCGCCCGAGCCTTACCTGACAAGGGCGGCGTGGTGTCACGCCCGTGTCGCGGCAACCAAGACCAGACTCGCGGAAGCCGCTGCGCAGTATCCGCTGGTCCTGGTGAATCACTTCCAGCTGCGTCGCGAGTTGGTCCGGGTCGGTCGCATTCGTCGATTCGTCGTCTGGTGCGGCACCCGACTCACCGAGGACTGGCATACGCGTTTTCGTGCGCGTGTGGTGGTGTCGGGGCATCTGCACGTCAGGACTACGGACTGGATCGACGGGGTCAGGTTCGAGGAGGTCTCGCTGGGCTATCCTCGTCACTGGCGTCAGGAGTGTGGCATCGACCACTACTTGCGCGAGATACTGCCTGGGCCGGTCCGCACGAGCGACCGTGGTGGCCCGGTACATTATCGCTAGAGTGTGTAATGAGCGGGGGTGACGCTGGACCGGTCCGTGGGCTCGACGAGGGGGAGGTGCATCTCTGGTGGGTGCGCCCCGACGACGTCGATCCGGCATGGTTGGACAAGGGACGGGCCCTGCTGACCGAGGCCGAGCTCGAACGGGTGAGCCGGTTCCGACGCGCCGCCGATCGGCGGCGCTGTCTCGTTACGCGTATGTTGGTGCGGACGACGCTGTCCCGATACGTGGATGTGCTGCCCGAACGCTGGCGCTTTCGGGCCAATGCCTACGGCCGACCGGAGATCGAGTCGCCATGTGCGTCCCTCCGGTTTAACCTGTCCCATACCGACGGTCTGGTGGTCTGTCTGGTCAGCTGCGATCGCGAGGTCGGGGTGGACGTCGAGTCGACCTCGCGCACGCACCGTGGCCTTGACGTGGCCGAACGCTACTTCTCGCCGCGGGAGGCGGCGACCCTGCGGGCGACCCGCGCGTCGGCGCAACCAGACCGTTTCCTGCAGTTCTGGACGCTCAAGGAGTCATACATCAAGGCCCGAGGACTGGGCCTCGCCATTCCGCTTGCGGCATTCACCTTTGATCTGCCTGATGAGATGAGGTCCTCCATCCGATTGCACACCGAACCAACACTGGGTGACGATCCGGCACGCTGGCAGTTTACGCTTGGGCGGATGGGCACGGGGCACCTGGTGGCGACTGCCGTCGAGGGGCGGGGCGGGCCACCCGTCGTGATCGTGCGCCGACCGGCGACCGACCTCGGTCAGGATCGCGACGAGGCTACCACCCCCTGAGGACGTCGACGACCCGGTCGACAGCTGCGCTACTGAGCGCCGGGTAGAGCGGCAGCGACACCAGTTCACCGCACACCTGGTCGGCAATGGGGCAGGGGGCTGGCGCCGTCGACGCAAACGCCGGCTGTGCTGGCATTGGGACTGCGTAGTGCACGAGCGTGTCGATCTCGGCGGCACTGAGGTGTGTCCTGAGTTCGTCACGCCGTGTCGACCGCACTGGAAACAAGTGATAGACGTGTCCGGCGTCGAGCTGGGGCGGAAGCTGAAGGTCGGCGCCGGTCAGGCCGTCTCGATAGCGCTGGCCGAGCGCGCGGCGCCGTGTGGTCCATTTGGAGAGAAACGGTAGCCGCGCGCGCAGAATTGCGGCCTGTAGCTCGTCGAGACGCGAGTGAGGCGAGGCCTCGGTGTGGCGGTCGCGCGCCGATTGACCGCCGACTCGTAGCTGTCGCACCCGTTTGGCCAGGGCCTGGTCGCGGGTGGTCACCGCGCCGCCGTCGCCCAGTGCGCCGAGGTTCTTGGTGGGGTAGAAGCTGTAGGCGGCGGCGATGCCGAAGCTGCCGACCGGACGTCCAGCGCACTCGGCCAGATGCGCCTGTGCGCAGTCCTCGACCAGTGCCAGGCCATGTTGGTCGGCGAGCCCCGCCAGCGCCGGCATGTCCGCCGGCTGGCCGTAGAGATGGACCGGCAGAATTGCCGCCGTCCGGGGACCGATCAGGCTGGCGACAATCTTGGGGTCCAGGGTCAATCGCTCCCGGTCCAGATCGGCGAACACTGGCCGAGCCCCGGTCATCATGATGGCCTGCGCTGTATAGACTGCCGAGAGCGCCGTGGTGATGACCTCGTCGCCAGGGCCGATGCCGAGTCCGCGAAGGGCCAGGATCAGGGCGTCGGTGCCCGAGGCAACGCCCACGGTGTGCGTATTGCCGGTGG
>Ga0310344_10000361_pt1 | contig 36151 bp, 30 predicted proteins | sample HC15DNA20200_MG_FD_203801 | JGI IMG/M metagenome (GOLD analysis project Ga0310344, IMG submission 203801) | Marine microbial communities from station ALOHA, North Pacific Subtropical Gyre - HC15-DNA-20-200_MG | ecosystem: Environmental > Aquatic > Marine > Oceanic | place: Pacific Ocean: North...
CCCGAACCGCTGACACCGGTGACCACGATCAGCTGACCGGTCGGGAGCGTCAGATCGACGTCCTTCAGATTGTGGGTTCGGGCCCCTTTAATGACGATGTGCCCAGTCCGGCTGGCAGGCGACTCTGACATGGGTGTGGCTCAGTGCCGAATACCGATGGCACCAGAAACCCCCATCCTAACGTGAGGTCACCGCAAAGGTCCAACGCACCCGGCGACGCCGCCCGGCGTCATCCGTCGCGACGCCCCTAGCGTCCAGCGGACGACTCCTCCGCCCGCGCGCCACCGAGAATTCCGGCCATGCCGATGTTGCCCTCGTGACAGGCATACTCGAACAACGCGTCCTGGCTCCGCCCCAACGGGACCATGGCGGTCCAAGGGCGTACCCATGTGGCCTCGTCGGTCAGCGTGATCTCGTACTCCAAGGCATCCGGGCCAGTGAGTGTGAACCGCTCGACCATGTGCAGGTTCTCGGCCGCCCCACGGTAGCGGCTCTGTGGCGAGTAGTTCGTCGTCTCCACCACCAGCGTGTTGCCCTCCCAGCGCCCACGGGAGTCGCCGTGCCACTGCCGGATCGCGTCGTGCGCGTGCGGCATGTCGCCGATCGGGATCACCCGTGCGTCATGGATCATCTCGCCAAGGATCACTAGGTGATCCGGCGTCTGGAAGATCTGATAGTAGCTGTTGTAACCAGCACCCAACCCGCCCACGCGTGGAATGCCATAGGTGATGCAGCGCACCTGCAGCGATCGGTCTTCAGGACCGTCGGCCGAGTGTTCGCGCCGATAGGCGGCCTCACCTTCTATCCGAGCCGTCGCCTCAGTCGTGTAGGCGGGGAGCTTTCCGTCTGGCGGGTCGGTAATGAGCGAGGTGCGGTGCTCGAACACCCGATCGACCATCCAGACCGAACTGTAGTTCCCAGTGCCCCCGTCTCGCGAGACGTTCTTCGCGACATTGTCCAGCACGGCATTGAAGACGCCGTCGGCGAACGCGGCATCGTCGGCGCCGCCAAACAAACGCTGCGCCGTCTCCTGCAGCTCAGCCACCTCTTCGTCGGAAAAGACCGCCTTCCCCACCAGCGAGTCCGGCCGCTCGAGCGGTGTCGCCGCGTTGTTCGCCCACACACCCTGCAGATTCACGCGCCCATCGCTGGTCCTCGGCGGCGTCCAGCCCGCCGGCTGCGCCAACGCCGTAGACGCCAGCACCAGCACCAGCACCAGCACACCACCGATCAGTCCTACAAGTTGTCGCGTCATCCGCACACCCAGCTTTCTTGCTTCCGGCCTGTGACTTGATTCGCAGAAGCGGGCACTTCTCCCTGACCACACGAGCGGCAGTCAGCGTATCCGGCCTCACGCTTCGACAACGGAGATGCTCGCGAGCATACCCCGGACTCGCGCCCTCTGCCATCGTCGGCGGGCGGCCCGGCGAGCGGTTGGGCCGTGCTAGGATCGCCCGGCTGGACCGTCGCCGCGCTTCGGCGCAGACGGGTTAGGCGCCCACCTAGGCCGGCGTAGCTCAGTTGGTAGAGCAGCTGATTCGTAATCAGCAGGTCAGCGGTTCGAGTCCGCTCGCCGGCTCCAATTTAGCCCTTATAAAGTCGAGGAGACTTGGGGCAAGGCTTCCCTGTGCTCAGAGTGGGATACCTTTGCCCTGCGGTCACCCATTGGTAGAATCACAACACACCACATCGTTGTGAACGGAGTGATTTGTATGACGCGCTACCACCTGTCAGTTACCGCACCGATGTTGCTCATAGGCCTCCTGTGGGGTGTGCCCGTTCAGGCACAATGGTCCTTAGTCGACACGCTCCTGACTCGGGCTGAGCGGGGAAGTGCCGACGCACAATTTAACCTTGCAGTTAGGTACGACTTCGGCGAAGGGGTCTCTGAGGACGCCACCGAAGCGGCACGGTGGTATCGCTTGGCGGCGGAGCAGGGACACGCCGACGCGCAATTCAACCTCGCGGTCAGTTACGACTTTGGTGAAGGCGTCTCGGAGGACGACACTGAAGCGATACGGTGGTATCGCCTAGCGGCGGAGCAGGGACACGCCGACGCGCAATTCAACCTTGGGGTCAGTTACGCCGACGGCGAAGGGATATCCAAGGACGCCATGCAGGCATACATGTGGCTCGACCTTGCGGCCGCACGAGGAACCGGTGAGCAGCGAGAGGAGGCCGCCCGTCTTCGCGACCTGACTGCAGACGCCGTGATGACTCCGGAGCAGATCTCCAAAGCCCAAGGCCTCGCTCGCGAGTGGGAGACCGCGCACCCGCGGTAAGTTACCGTCAGCTCTTCTACGTGCACAACGGTGTCGGCTCGGAATCATGGACCGACAACGGCTTCACGAGACGGTCGTAACTACGGTAGGCTGACGCCATCCCAAGCATGGTCAGTGACCGCCCGAGGGGGCGCTCACCCAACCGAGGACCCCACAATGCCCACGCCATCGCGCATTACACCCTCCGGTTTGCTAGCGCTCTTGATCGCCACATTCGCCTGCGCCGGCTCGGCCACCGTGTTCGCCCAATCCAACCGCGAGTTCGTCCCGGTCACCGACCAGATGCTGCAAGAACCGGCCGACGACGACTGGCTGATGTGGCGCCGCACGCTTGACGGCTGGGGCTACAGTCCGCTTGACGAGATCACGCGCGAGAACGTGGACCGGTTGCGCATGGTCTGGACACGCGCACTCGGGCCCGGAAGCCAGCAAGGGACGCCGCTGGCCTACGACGGCGTGCTCTACATGCCAAATCCACGCGACGTGATCCAGGCCCTGGACGCCGTTACCGGTGACCTGCTCTGGGAGCATCGGCGGGAGGTACCTGACGGCGTAGCCGAAGGCGGTCTGGCCACGAACAATCGCAACGTCGCGATCTATGGCGACCGGATCATCGACACGAGCATCGACGACTATGTCTTCGCTCTCGATGCCACCACCGGCGAGATGGTCTGGGAAACCGAAATTCTCGACTACGAGACCAACCGGGCGATGCAGAGTTCGGGACCGATCGTCGCCAACGGCAAGGTCATCTCGGGGCGGAGCTGCGTTACCACCGAGTCGTGCGTCATCACGGCCCACGACGCCACGACCGGGGCCGAGCTATGGCGCCGGTCGACCATACCGGCACCGGGCGAACCGGGTGACGAAACCTGGGGCGACGTCGCCTATGAGGAGAGGCGCCATGTTGGCGCCTGGATGGTGCCTAGCTATGACCCCACGCTTAACCTGGTCTACATCGGCACGTCGGTCACCTCGCCCGCGCCGAAATTCATGCTCGGCGGCACCGACCTCGCGCACCTGTACCACAACTCGACACTAGCCCTCGACGGCGACACGGGCGAGATCGTCTGGTACTACCAGCACCTCAACGACCACTGGGATCTCGACCATCCCTTCGAGCGGCTGCTCGTGGACACGGCGGTCGCGCCGGATCCGACCCAGGTGGACTGGATCAACCCGAGGATCCAGCCTGGTGAGACCCGTCGCGTGATCACCGGCATCCCGGGCAAGACCGGCGTGGTTTACACGCTCGACCGCGAAACCGGCGAGTTCCTGTGGGCTACCCCGACCGTGACCCAGAACGTCATCAGCAACATCGACGGCGCCACCGGTGCGGTCACCGAGAACTCGGAAGTTATCTTCACCGGCCTGGGCCAGGAGGTACTGGCCTGCCCGTCCTGGATCGGAGGCAAGGACTGGGAGACGGGCGCCTACAGTCCGCTGACCAACACGATGTACTACCCGCTACGGAACACGTGTGCGCGGGTGCTGTCGACGATGGAAGGCGGCCTGGCCATCTACCGGCTGGCGGCCCGGTTTCAGCTAGCGCCAGGCAACGACCAGCTCGGCACCGTTCGCGCGATCTCGGCCGAGACCGGCCAGACCGCCTGGGTCCACGAGCAGCGGACCGCCACCATGTCGCTCATGACAACCGGGGGCGGACTGGTGTTCGGCGGCGATGTGAACGGGCGATTTCGCGCGTTCGATCAAGACACCGGCGAAACACTGTGGGAAATCAACCTCGGGTCACCTGTCACCGGCTTTCCCATCAGCTTCGGCGTCGACGGGCGCCAGTATGTGGCCGTCAGCACCGGCAGCGCCGCGACCGCGTCCGGCTTCATCCGCCTGACACCGGAGATCAGTCCCAGCGCTGGCAACAACCTCTTTATCTTCGCGCTGCCCGAATAGCCTGGCCAAGAGTGCAGGGCAACGCCCCCTCTAACTAGAAGATCGCCAATGGGTTCAGCGGCGAGCCGGTGCCACCGCGCACGCGCAGCGGCGCTCCGACGAACATGAACTCCCACCGGTCGCGCTCGGCGGCCGCCGCAGCCACGGCGTCCAGGTCAAGGTTGTCTAGGATCGGCATCCCTAACCCCACGATCACGAGCTCGTGCAGCGGATTGGCGAACCCCTCGAGTCCCGACGGCATGACGTCGCTCACGCCGTCGCTGCCGATTACGGCCACGTCGCGCGCCTTGAGCCACGCGGCGACCGAGGCATGCGACCCGGCCGCGCGCGCCACGAAGTTCCACTGGCCGAGCTGCCGCACCGCCTCCCAGCGACCGGTCCGGATCAGCAGCACGTCACCGCTAGCCACCCGCACGCCGGTGGCGCGCTCCCACGCCTCTAGGTCCTCGACCGTGATCGCCGTCCCCGGCTCGAGATAGTCGACGCCCCGGTGCCGCGCCATGTCGATCAGCACACCCCGGGTGACGATGCCGTCTCGGGCGTTGTGAATCCCCAGGCGCTCGGCCCCCGAGGGCGTGAGCCCGCTCACCGGAAACCCGTTATAGAGCTGCCCGTTGTGGGCGAAGTGCGGGAGCCCGTCTAGGTGAGAGTGTGCGAAGCCGTGATACTGCACCGAGTAAACGTCGCCAGCCACCTCATGGCCGGTGAACATGGAGGTGCTCAAGGCATGCTCGAACGGGTTCGCATTGAGGGGATCGCGCGTGGTGTTCAGCTCAAGCGCCATCGACACCGAAACACCATCCTCGACCAGCTGGCTGGCCGCCCGGCGTTTCTCGTCGGTAATGAGATTCAACGTGCCGAGCTCGTCCTCAGTGCCCCATCGCCCCCAGTTCGAGATCTGCTCCATCCACTGCTCGAACTCAGCCCGGGTGATCGGCTCGGCGCCCTGAGCGGCCGCTGTCGCTGGCCACGACGCCAGCCCGACGCCAGCGGTGAGAGCAAGGTATAGGCAAACGGTTGCGGTCGAACGGAACGTGCCGAAAAAACGCATCTTCCCTCCACTGTGTTGAATCGCGACGCCCCCGTGTTCTCCTCCACGAGGGCGGTTGACCAGTAATCGGCAGCGCGCTAGCGCCCCGCCTCGGCCTCTTGCTTTCGGTTGCCGGCGAGCATGTTGAGGAGCCCGTAGTTGCCCTCGTGGCAGGCAAACTCGAAGACCGGCAGCGCGCTGTGCTGCATCGGCAGCTGGACCGACCACGGCGCCCCCCATGTATCAGTGTCGATCACCGTGAACTCATAGAGCATCGTGTCGACGTCCACGCGGGTGAAGCGTTCGACCAGTGTCCGGTTCCGGCTGGTGTTCCGCCAAGTAATGTGGGTGCGGTCGTCGTTGAAGTCCTTCGTCTCCACCACGAGCGTGTCGCCTTCCCAGTGGCCTCGCCCTTCGCCCACATACTGTCGGACCCCGTCGTCTGGGGCTGGCGGCGCGTCAATCGGGATGATACGCACGGTGTGCATCATCTCGTTCATGATCGCCACGTGATCCGGTGTCTGGAACAGCTGCATGTTGTTGTTGTAGACGCCGGGCAGCATCGGCGGTCCCGCATTGCCGCTCATGAGGCAACGATCCGAGTTGCTGAAGTCTAGGTGTGACTCGGCGCCGACGACGGTCTCGCTGAACGATGAGCGCGCGCCCATGGTCCGGGCCCGCTCCCGCCCCGCCAGGGTCAGCTCTGGCATCCGGCCGTTCGGTGGGTCGACAATCAACGACGTGCGCAACGTGCTGACCGGCCCGGTCCCCCAATCGAACCAGAAGATGTTGTACGAGCCGGTCTGCCCCTGCAGGCTCGGATGATCGGGTGAATCGAGCCATCGGCCTGGACGGTCGCCAGCAGTCGGTATGGCGACCGTACGCTGGGCCGGCCGTTCTTCCATCGCCTGCTGGCTGGCTCGCTCGTTATCCGCGATCTCGGCGGCCTCCTCGGCGGTCAAAAACTCCCGGTCGCCGAAGCGTTCCGGGCGTTCCAGCGGCGTGCGGGTCTTGTAATCCCAGACCCCACCGAGGTCGGGCGCACCCCACGCCGTGCGGGGCACCTCGTCCGGGCTCGTCTGGGCCGTGGCCGAGACAGCAATCAGCGACAGCGTCACGAGGCCACAACCGAAGGCAACGCACAACTTGGACATCTGGACTCCTCCTCACGAACGGTGGCCGCTTCCGGCTACCACGTCGGGTCGAGGATGCCTGCAGCGAGGGCCGACGTCAACACCACACACCTGCCACTCATGGCGGGCCACGGCACCAGGCTCAGATTCCCCGGATAGTAAGATGCAAGGCATGGGTTTGACAGGCCGAGCCACCGTCGACGGCAAGTTCCTGGCGGTCGATGGCCAACGCTTCCTGGTGGCCGGCGCTTCCTATGGCACGTTCGCACCCAATGACGACGGGGTGCAGTTCCCAGCCGCCGAACAGGTCGACGCCGATTTCGCCCAGATGGCGGCTGCGGGTGTGAATACGGTTCGCACCTATACCCCGCCTCCAGAGTGGGTGCTCGATGCGGCGTCCAGGCACCAGTTGCGGATCATGGCGGGCCTCTCATGGCCGCAACACACCCCCTTTCTCGATGACCTCCGCGTGGCCAGGCGGATCCGGCACGACGCGACCGATGAAGCGAGACGTCTTGCCGCCCACCCGGCGACGCTGCTCATCGCGGTGGGCAACGAGATCCCCGGCAGCATCGTTCGCTGGCATGGGCCGCATCGGATCGAGCGCTTCCTCCGGGCGATCCACGACGACGTAAAGTCGGCTGCGCCAGACAGTCTGTTGACGTACGTGAACTTCCCCCCCACCGAGTTCTTGCAACTCGACTACTTCGACGTTTGCGCCTTCAATGTCTACCTCCATGAGGTATCGGCACAGCGCGACTATCTGGTGCGGCTCCAGCACGTGGCTGGTCATCGACCGCTGCTGCTGTCCGAAGCGGGCGCCGACAGCCTGCGGGAAGGCCTGGACGAACAGGCCGAGACCACGGTGATGCAGCTGCGATGTGCCTTCGAAGAGGGTGCCTGCGGGGCGATCGTCTACGCGTGGACCGACGAGTGGTGGCGGGGCGGGAACGTGATCAACGACTGGGCGTTCGGGCTTGTCGACGCTTCGCGCCGCCCGAAACCCGCGCTTGCCGCCGTGACCCGCGTGTTCGACGAAGCGCCGTTCCCGGCGGCCGACGCGGCCGACTGGCCTCAGGTGTCGGTCGTCGTGTGCGCCTACAACGCCGCCGAGACCATCGACGAGTGCCTGACGTCGCTCGAGACGCTGACCTACCCCCGTACGCAGCTAATCGTGATCAACGACGGCTCGCAGGACGAGACCGCCGAGATCGCCCGCCGGCACCCAGAGGTGGAGGTCATCGACCTGCTGAACGGAGGCCTCAGCGCGGCGCGTAATGCCGGACTGGCCGCCGCCACCGGGGAGATCGTGGCCTACACCGACGCGGACTGTCGGGTCGACCGGGACTGGCTAACCTACCTGGTGCAACCGCTCCTGCGCTCAAACCTGGTGGCCGTAGGAGGGCCCAACGTCGTTCCGGCCGACGATCCATGGAGGGCACAATGTGTCGCCCGGGCACCTGGCGGCCCCACCCACGTCATGCTCGACGACCGGATCGCCGAGCATGTCCCTGGCTGCAACATGGCCTTCCGGCGAGAAGCGCTGCTCGCGGTCGACGGCTTTAATCCGGTGTACCTGCGCGCCGGTGACGACGTCGATATCTGCTGGCGGCTACAGGCCGCCGGGCACCGGATCGGCTTCGCCCCGTCCGCCCTGGTCTGGCACCGTCACCGAGGCACGGTCGGCGCCTACTGGCGGCAGCAGGTCGGATACGGCGAGGGAGAAACCTGGCTCGACGCGCATCACCCGGAGAAGTTTCTCGCCGGCCATATGGTCTGGCATGGACGGATATACAGCCCCCTGCCCTTCCTGCGGGCGGGGCTCGAACGGCGCGTCAACACCGGGGTCTGGGGCACGGCCGCATTCCCCTCCGTGTACAGCACCCAGACGCGGCAGGCACCGTATCTCCCACATTCGACGGGCTGGATGGCGGGCACCCTCGCGTTGCTACTGATCGGCACCATCGGACCACTGGCCGGCATGGACGCGGCGTGGCTGCCACTGGTCGCCGGCATCGTGACGCTGCTCCTCACCCTGGGCGGCTGCCTCCGTTACGCATGGCTGTCTGACCTGACCGGCCTGCCTCGGGTCTGGGGCCTGCCGGGCCGCCTCAGCCGCTGGTTGTATCGTGGGCTGATCGCCTGGCTGCACCTGGTCCAACCGGTGGCGCGAACGGTTGGACGTCTCCGTGGCCTCTCGCAACCGGAAGCGGTCGCACCACAACACGTCATGCGGCATCCCTGGAAGATGCCGATGCCGAGCCTTCGCGACGCGGTCACCGCCCTTCGCCTTGTAGGGCGCGGTGGCCGTCAGCGCTCGTTCTGGAGCGGGAGCTGGGCGTCGCACACGACGCTCCTCAGCGAGCTGGTGGGCGTGCTCCGAGCCGCCCGTCCAGCGCCGCGTGTCGACGTCGACGAGGGCTGGATGCCAGACCAGGACCTCAGCTTGGCCGTGGGTCGATGGGGATGGCTCCACGTGGGCATTTTGGTGGAGGAGCTTCCCCAGGGGGCCTGTCTGTGCCGGGTTCGGAGTCGCCTGCGGCCGAGCTTCAACGGCACCCTTCGCGGCATGACGCTGGCCGGGCTGGTTGCCAGCGGCATGGCGGCGTCGATGGCACTCTATACCCCTCCGGTCGGCGTGGCCGTGGCCAGCCTCGCCACCCTCGGCATCGCGGCACGCACGGCCTGGCAGACCGCGCGGCTGGTCGCCGTGCTCGACCGGGCGCTGACCCACGTCACCTCGGCTGCCGGGTTCGTGCGTATCCCGGTCCAGCATGAACCGGAACCCTTGACGCCAACCGCCAAAACCACGGCCTCGGAGATGGGCCGCTAACCCACGCTACCCAAGGCGTACAACCTGACGCCTCGACACGAAGGGGAACGCCAATGCCGCGTGCCCTACTCTCTAGCCTGCTGCTCATCCTCCTGTCCGCGGCAACCCCCCTTGGGCAAGACGGCGGTTCCACCATCATCCCCAAGCGGGAGGTGAACGAGGTACTACTGCAGGGCCTCGACAACCTGGCCGCGGGCCGCACGGTGAGCGACATCGTCGTCCGTCACCTCGACGTGGGTGACGAGCATCTGGGCGTGTCGGTGGTGCAGCGAAGCAAAGTGGAGATCAGAGACAACGTGACGGGCATCGCCCACCCCGACCTGGACGAAATCTACTACGTGCTGTCGGGCACCGGCACGATGGTGACCGGTGGTGAGTTCGTTGAGGTGCGGAGCAGCGAAAGCGCGCTCCTCGGACCGATGGAACGAGGTGAGATCCGCGGCGGCGTCCTGCAGTATGTCGAACCGGGCGACATCGCGATCATTCCCAAAGGGATGCCGCACGCCTGGCACAAGATCGACACCGACTCGATCAGCTACATCATCTTCAGGGGCGACCCCCGCAAAGTGATGGACGTAAGGACGCAGTAGCTACTCGGGCAACGCGAACACCCACATCACGCCACTGCCCTGCGGGATGTTGGTGTCGGTAAAGTTCGCGTAGGAGGTAGTCATTCCGATGCGGCCGCCGGCGCCGACGGCCAAATACTGCCGGCCGTTCACCTCGAAGGTCACCGGCGCACCCGAGATATCGCCATTGAGGCGTGTCTCCCACAGCAGGTCGCCCGTCTCGTGGTCGAGGGCGAAGAGCCGCCGGTCGGCGGTGCCGCTGAACACCAACCCACCACCCGTGGACAGCGCCGAGGCGGTGACGGCTACACCATTCGGAACCTCGTAGGTCCAGGCACGGTCCCCCGTCTTCGGATCAAAGGCAGCGAACTCACCAATGTAGTCATAGCCCGGCACCATCTTCGTGCGGCTAGCCATACCCCGATAGATACGTCCCGGCTGGTAGTCCTCCGACACGTAGGTCACGTCCATACAGCTGTTGTTGAGCCCGAGGTAGTAGAACCCGGTTGCGGGGCTGTAGCTGGGCGCGTTCAGGTTACGGGTGCCGTGGAAATGTGGACACACCTCAAACGTCTTCCCCGAGTCGACGTCTTCCATGGTTGGGATCTGCTCGGGGTTGTAGATAGGACTGCCGGTATCGGTCCAGCCCTCGATGATGTTGTCGTAGCCGGTCCGGAACGCGTGGAGGAAGCGGCCGGTCTCGCGGTCGAGCACCAGGCCCCAGCCGATCTTGCTCGTTTCGATCAGCGCTTTGAACACGCGACCGCCGATCTCCAGATCCACGAGCATGCTCTCATGGGCGGCATCCAGATCCCAGTTGTCGGCCGGCACCACCTGGAAGTGCCACTGCAGCTCGCCGGTGTCGATATCGAGCGCCAGGATCGAGTTGGTGTAGAGCGCATCGCCCGGCCCGCGCAGGGTCGAGGCCCACGGGGTCGGCTGGCCGGTGCCCAGGTAGATGAACTTCAGCTCGGGGTCGTAGCTGATGGTGCCCCAGGTGAGGCCACCCATCGGCGGCAGCTCGCGCTCGGTCCAGGTCTCGTAGCCGGGCTCGCCGGGTGCCGGGATGGTGTAGGTAGTCCAGAGATGCTCGCCGGTCTCGGCATCGTGCGCGACCACCAAGCCCCGCGCGCTCCGGTCGCCGCCGGCGAAACCCAGAATCACCTTGCCGTCGGCAATCAAAGCCGGATGGGCATGACCCAGGCCGTCGCTGTAGTCGCCGGTGCTCACTTCCCACTGCAGATCGCCCGTCTCGGCGTCGATGGCGACCAGCGCCGAATCAGCGGTGCCCCAGTAGACCAGGTCGTTGTAGAGCGATACGCCGCGCGAGCGCCCGAGCGCCTGCGACTTCTGGATATCTTCGGGGTAGCTCCGCTGATGCACCCAGGCCACTTCCCCGGTCTCGACCTCGAAGGCCGTAACGCGGTCGCTCTCGGCCACATACATCAGATGATTCGATACCACCGGCGTCGGCACCCAGCGGTTGGTGTCGCCCATCGAGTGGGCCCACACCAGCCGGAGGTCACCGACGTTGCCGCGATTGATCTGGGTCAGCGGGCTGTAGCCGGTCACATCGTAGGTACGGCGGTAGTTGGCCCAGTCGCCGTCCTCGGGGGTCAGCAACCGCTCTTCGGTGACCTCCTCCCAGTTGGACGTCTGCGCGGCGCTCGGACTTCCGACGCCGAGCTGCACCACGATTGCTCCGCACGCCACCAGACCCACGTGTCGAATTCGCTGCATCACTGCCTGCTCCACTGCTGGTTCACCTGTTATCGCGAGACCGTCATCACCGCCAGCACCTTGAATCCTTCGCCAAGTCGCCGTTCGCGCTGCTGCTCGGCATCAGCGGCCGAGCGGGCCACGATCGGATAACCGCACGCCACCTCGCGCCGCACACAGACGGCGAGCGCCTGCTGCACCAGCACCTCGACCTCCGGGGCGTCCGGTCCGTCGGCGCCGATCGCCCCGGCCAGGTCGGTGGGCCCCAGGAAGATCACGCCGATGCCTGGCACGTCGAGCACGGCATCGAGCTGGTCGATGCCCACCGTCGACTCGATCTGGACCATCGCCAGGAGCTGCCCCGACGGCGCCTCGGGCCACACGCCGGCCTCCGAGGCGTCCCGCAGGGACGCAATGGCACGTACCGCCTGGGCCGGTGTCTCGATGTCCGGGAACATAATGCCCGGCACACCCAGCTCGATCAGAGCGCCAACGACGGCCTCGGGCGCTTCCACCGCGCTCAGCGGGATCCGCACCACCGGCAGCGCACTCGACCCACTCCGGTCAGCCTTCAACGCCTGCAGCCGCCCCTCGATCGCGTCCAGATCGAAGTCGCCATACTGGGCGTCGATCACCACGAAGTCGAGGTTGGGCGCCCCTTGGGTGAACGTGCCGATCGCCGGCTGCCCCGCGTCGAGACGCGCGGCGACCCGGTTCTCGACCGCCACCGGTTGCGCGTGGGACACAACGCCCAGCCCAACCGCAATAGCGACAACGGAAGCGGCAACTGACTTCCTCACCATCAAGCTGCGCCAGCATATCGCGGAAGCGGCCCCGAGGGCGACGGACCGGCTGAACCGACGGGCAATCGGAGGTAGGATTATCACGCTCATGGTGAAGTTTGATTGCATCGTGCAGGAGGGCTGCGTCGACGAGACGCTGCGCCCCAAGCTGGCCACGGCGCTCGAGAATGTCTGTCTCGATGTGCTGGGAGCGACCGCGGGACCGGCCGAGTTCTCCTGGGTCGTCGTGAAGAAGGGGTTCGGGTTTCGGGGCGGCGAGCCGTCGAACACGTCGCTCGTGCGCGGACGCATTCCAGACGGGTGCGACCGGGACACCCGCGAACGGCTGCTCAAGAGCATGGCGGACGAATGGTGCCGGCTGACCGGCGCCACGGCGCATGACCTCGTCATTTCGGCTCGGGACGAGAGCTGGGCCGGCTAGGCCCTCAACACAGGAGAAACGGCTGTGCCTGTCTACCGATGCGTGATTCCTGAAGGCTCGTTGACCTACGACCAACGCGCGGAGATCGCCACCGCGTTCACCGACGTGCATTGCGGCCTCTCGGCGGCGCCGCGGAACTTCGTGCAGGTGGTGTTTCTCGAAGCCACGGCTGGCTTCGAACTGCCCGACACGCATGGCAGCGGCACCATCAAGGCCGACACGCCCTACTTCGTGGCTGGCGGCAACCGCGGCGGCCGACCACCCGAGTTGAAGGCCAAGATCCTGGCCGGACTGCTGAAGCGCTTCTCTGCCATTGCCGGCGTGCCGACAAACCAGGTGAGCGGCCGCATCAGCGAGGCTCCGGCGTCGTGGACCATGGAAGCCGGCAAGGTGTTACCTGAACCGGGTGAAGAGCCGGCCGAGTGGTACGAGCACGCCGCCGTCTCCGGCTAACCGCGACCGTCAACGCCCAATCGCACACAACCAAGGAGGAGTCAGGCATGCCTGACACGCGCACCACCCCGGACGCGCTCAAGCGCGAGAGCCGTCGTCGTTTCATCCAGTTCCTGGCTGGCAGCCCGCTGCTGGCCGCCGCCTACCCGGCCCTGCCGGCAAGCTGGCAGACCGCGGTGGCGCAAGAAGCCAAACGTAAGGCCAAAGCGGCCAGCACCTGTTCCACCTGTGGGCAGCCGCTGGTGGCGGGGGCGCCGGGTGGCGCGAGTGCACAACAAGGCGCCATACCAGACCCGAACCGCTTCCTCGAAGGACAGATGACTGGCCAGGTCATTGACTCGCCCGAGCTAGCGGTGAACGTGTGGGACATGGAGATGACCACCCACGCGAACAACCTGCCAGAACACTGGTCCTTCCTGCACCTGGGCGTCGACAACTACGAGACCAGGTACGCAAATCGGTCCGGTTTCAATCGGCTGGCCTTGCGTCCGCGTCGTCTCGGCCAACCGATGAACGACCTCGACACGTCGGTCGAGCTCTACGGCAAGACCTACGGGTCGCCGCTCTTTACCTGCCCGGTGGCGGCGCTTCAGGCGTTCCACACCGAGGGTGAGGTAGCCGCGGCCAAGGCGGCGGCCCGCCACGGCGTGTGGCCGGTGCAATCGCACGAAAGCTCGCAGTCGTACGAGGACATCGCCGAGGGGTTCGGCGAGCCCCACTGGTTCCAGCTCTACATCCGCCCCGATTGGAACGTGGTCAGACGGTCCATCGACCGGGTCGAGGCAGCCGGCTGTCCGGTGATGGTGTGGACCATCGACCTGCTGGGCGGCAGCAACCGAGAGCTGAGCCGACGGTCGTCAGGGTCGGAAGGCGCCGCGGCCGCGCTCTGCCAGAACTGCCACAACCATCGCGAAGGCTACCAGCGCCCGATGCGACGCGACCTCGATGGCCCGGCCGGCGAGCGTCCGCCCTACGACTGGGATTACCTGAAGCGGCTCAAGGACTACACCGAGATGAAGGTGCTGGTGAAGGGTGTCGTCACCCGCGAGGAGGCGGAACTGGCGGTCGAGTACGGCGCCGACGGGGTGTTCGTGTCGAACCACGGCGGTCGCGGCGTGAACATGATGCGGGGCACTATCGACGCGCTGCCGGAGGTGGTGGAAGGTGTGGCCGGGCGGGTGCCGGTGCTGATCGACAGCGGCGTCCGACGTGGCGCCGACATCTTCAAGGCGCTGGCGCTGGGCGCCGATGCGGTCGGCATCGGGCGTCCCTACGTCTGGGGCCTCGGCGCCTTTGGCGAGCCTGGCGTCGACAAGGTGCTCGATCTCATCCTGGACGAGTTCCGGATGGTGATGCGCCAAACCAGAACCACCGCCATCGACCAGATCGTGCCGAGCTTCGTCACCGAGGGTCAGCCGATCATGATGCGGGACAACCGGCTGGGCTTCGGACTGTAGGAACGCGGTAAGCTCGTACACAACAACGGCCGGCCCCCTCGTGGGCCCGGCCGTTGTTGTGTACAGAGACTGCCACCCTACTGTCCGTCGTCGTCGGTCGTCCCGGCCGACGGTACCTCGAAGGGATATCCGGGTGGTCCAAACTCGTAGTACGCGGCCAAGGAATCGATCTTGTCCATGTCGGGATAGAGCACGCCGAAGGCTGGCGCCTCACGACTACCGCGGGGCGAATACCAGACTGCGCCGTCGCCCGTCACCTGAATCTTTGGCGAGTCGGCGTGACGCTGCGGTTTCGGATAGAAGGTGAACTCCTCGGTGTTGGGATTGAAGCGCCAGATCGTCGCCCCGTAGTCGCCATCGATCCGCTGGCCCACGTCGGCCGCCCAGATATTACCCTCCGGATCAGGTGCCACGTCATACGGCTCGGCGTTCTGCTGCGGAATCGACCACTCGGTCATCTTGCCGGTCGACTGGTCTAATTTGACCAGCTTGCCATCACGCTTACCGGCCGAGTAGATGCCCCACCAGATATTGTTGTCTTTGTCGACATTCAGCCGGCGGGTATGTGCCGGGTAGGTCGGCGCCGTGTACTCCGTCCAGGAGTTGTTCGAGGTGTCGAACTTCACGATCTTGCCACCGCTCCAAAGCGCAATCCAGATGTTGTCGTTCTTGTCCGCCACCACGCCGTAGGGAATGGCGTGCGGGGTGGGGATACGGAAGACAGACACCTCACCGGTTGCCTTCTCCCACTTGCTGAGCGCGCCGCCCATGATCCAGCCCACGTAGATGTTGCCCTTCGAGTCCATCGCCAGCGACTGCATGAACTTGGTCGGGTTGCGGACCACGTCGTCCGGGTCCATCAGGATCTCGTGCTCCCACTGCTCGCTCTTCGAGTTGAAGCCGAGTAGCCGCTTCTCCTTGTCGCCGGTGCGACCACGGTGCTCGGGCAGCCAGATCATGCCCTCCGGGTCGATCAGGATCTCGTGGTTACCATTGCGCGGATCCGGATAGAGCCACTCCTTCTGCTCACCGGTGCGCGGGTCGAGCTTCACCAGGCGATGCGGCACGCCGCGGTCGACAAGCCAGACGTTGCCGTCGGCATCGAAACGTGGGTCCTGCCCATAACGGCTGACGCGGTCGCGCGCCCACTGCGGATCGTTCTGACCCTCGCCAGGGCTGTCCTTCGGCAAGTAATACTCGATATACATCGCGTTGCCGAGCGCTTCCTCATCGATGGGCGTCTGCTTCTCGATCGCTACGCGGCGCCGTCCGCTGTCGGGCCCGAAGTTCTCTACCACGTAGTTGAGCAACGCGTCCCGGTCCTCGCGACCGAAGCGGAACATCGAAGCTCGGAATGACAGTAGCCCCTGGCCATACCGGGTCGGGTCCTGCTCGCCCAGCGTCGACCCCACCATGTGGTCGATCCAACTCTCCCACTGCCGCTGTGTCCCGGGGCGGGTCGGGAAGAAGTTCTCGCCGTGGCAGGCCATGCAAACCTCCTCGGCCACGTCGCGCCCCGGTCCCGGCGGATAGATCTCGTCGTAGCTGGCGTACTGGACCTCGCCACTCGTCCCGCGCTCCATGGCGGTCCGACCGGCTGGAATCACGAGCGGTGGCGCATCACCAGACAGCGGCCCCAGGGTCAGGCTGACCACAGGGGAATCGCCGGCCGACACGGTGATGATCTGCACGTCCGACTCGAGTCGTTTCGTGCTAGCGCTCACCTCGTAGGTCCCGGGAAACAACGCCACGGCTCGGAACTGCCCACCGTTGGTGTAGACCTGGTAAACGATACCGCGATCGACATTTCGCAAATAGACCTGCGCGGCCTGAAACGACTCGGAAGCCGAGACGGTTCCGGTAACACTTGCCGTACCGGGCACTTCCGCCTGCGCGCCTGACACGAACAGGAGGCTCATGCCGATCGCGGCGACAGACAGCCGGAGCCCGGCCCGGACGACGTTGTTCTTACGCACACAACTCATCGTTCTCTCCTCGTGAGGCCTGAACACAGACCGCTCAGCCAAGTTCCGATAGTTCGCGAAGCCGCCCGCTGCTGTCCCCGAGTCGGTCCACCGGCACCTTCATTTTGTCCAGCAGGGTCAACAGCAGGTTGGTCATCGGTGTGTCGTTGGGATAGCGTAGGTGGCGCCCGCCCGCAGCAACCGGCTGGCCATCTCCAGGCCGTCGCGGTGGGCCGCCCAGTGCAGAGCAGTGGCGCCGTCTGGCGTGGCCGAGTCCACCGGCACACCAGCACCCAGCAGACGCTCCACCGCCGGCAGGTCACGTGCCTTGACCGCGTCGACCAGACGCAGGCCACCCTCGGCCGACGTCGCCGCGCTCACGGCACCGAGCATGGCGGCCGCACCGAGGCGGCCGACATGGGTTGGCATGCCGCACAGTCTACCAAGTCTTGTCAGTTTCTGGGCGGGCGCGGGACCAGTGAAGGCGTGGCGTTCCGATAGGCCTGATACTTCGGCAGCTCGCCCCATCTAGCCTCTGCGCGCGCCTCGAGGAGCGGCACCCCGCTGACCCTGGTCAACAGAAGGTAGACGAAGACCGGAGAAATCAAGGTGACGTGCTGCCATCCTCGGAGCGCCGGCAGCGCAACCACCGCTACTCCGACCCACAGCAAGATCTCGCCGAAGTAATTCGGGTGTCTGGACCAGGCCCAGAGGCCGGTCGTGATGAACTGCCCGTCGTTGGCCGCGTCCCGGCGAAAACGCGCCTTCTGCCGGTCGGCCGTCACCTCGATCCCAAAGCCAGCCAGCCAAATGACGACGCCAACGGCGGCCACCCACCCCAGCGGCTCGATACGCATCGCCGTCATCGCGGCCAGGGCGCCGGAGACGGTCAGCAGTACCCACAGCGCCTGCAGGGTCCAGGTTAGCAGGAACCTAGGAAAACTGGGCTTCAGTTCGTCGAACCGGCCATCGTGACCGTCGCGCCTGATACGACGGAACAGAAAGCTCCCCAGCCTGACCGCCCAGGCCGAGACCATGCCGGCCAAAAGCAAGGACCGCGGGTCGCCTCCCAGGGTCATCGCCAGCGCCACGGCAACCACCGTCAGATAGGTCAGACTGCCGGTGAGATCGAAGAACCGCTCGGTCTGCCAGATGTAGGCCGGGACAAAGACGAGCCAGTTGATGCCGAAGGCCAGCATCCCACACAGCGCGAACAGCGGCGCGCCGTCCACCCACACGCCGTGCTGGCTGCCCGCCCAGCTCACCGCGGCGGCCACCGTCACGCTGATCACCACCGCCACCAGGCTCCGTAGCGCCCGCTTGTCCATGGGTAAAGCATAGCGCGCACCCCCCGTGGCATTCAGACCACGCCGGCGCCAACCCCGCAGGTTCTGGGCCACAATGACGCATGCTCTTCGACGTTCGTCGCGCCCACACGCTGGCCACGACCCTCCTCGCAACCGGCCTCTACCTAGCGGTCGGCTGTGGCAGCGCAGACTCCAGCGCCCCCGCGAACGCGCTTCCCCGCACCGAGGCTGGGTATCCCAATGGGCCGATCACCGTAATTGCGCCGGCCAACCCTGGCGGCGGCTGGGACCAGACTGCGCGCCAGTTGCAGCAGGTGCTCAGAGACACGGGGTTACTCGGTGTCCCGGTGGAGGTGGTCAACCGGGGCGGCGCCGGCGGCACCATCGGACTGGCCGATCTCGTCAGCCGCCACCGGGGCAACCCTCAGACGTTGATGGTGTTCGGGCAGGTCATGCTGGGCGCGGTCCGTACCAACAACAGCCCGGTCTCAGTGGCCGACACGGTCCCAATCGCGCGACTGCTCAACGAATACGAGATGGTGGCGGTCCCGGCTGATTCGCCGTTCGACACGCTGGACGCTCTGATCGAGGTCTTCCGAGCCGCACCCGAATCAATCAGCTGGGCTGGCGGCTCGGCCGGCGGCATCGACCACATGCTGGTGGGGCTGCTCGCGCTGGCGGCCGGCGTGGACCCGGCTCGCGTGAACTACGTCGCACACGCCGGGGGCGGCGAGGCGGCCGTAGCCGTGATAGGCGGCCACGTCTCGGCCGGCGTGTCCGGGGTTGGCGAATGGAAGGGCTTCGTAGACACGGGACGGATGCGACCGCTGGCCATTTCGGCCGCCGAACGACTCAGCGACAGCGAAACACCGACCTTCCGGGAATACGGTCTGGACGTCGTGCTGGCCAACTGGCGCGGGGTCCTGGCTCCACCCGACACCGACTCGATGACGCGCGCCTGGCTTGCCGACGCGCTCGACGCCATGCGTGACAGCCCGGCCTGGCAGCAGATCCTCACCGACAACGAGTGGGAAGACAGCTTCCTCAGCGGCGCGCCACTCGACGAGTTCCTCGCCGACGAACGTGCCACCGCCGACCAGGTCCTTCGCTCGGTTGGCCTAGTGCGATAGGGTGGCCCGATGCGTCCACCGCTGGCCCGAGCCCTGCTGGTCGCTGCCGCGCTGACCTACCTCGCCGCCGCCTTCCAGATTGACACGCCCGAGGATCAGTACGCGGCGGTTGGCCCAGGGGTGTTTCCGATGATCATCGGCCTCGGGCTGGTGGGATGTGCCGGCTGGGTAGCAGCCACCGACCGGACTACCAGCCCGCTGGACTGGCGCGGCGTCGGTGGCGCAGCGGCAACCTATCTGGCTTACCTGGCGCTCTTGCCCATGGCCGGCTTCCTTCCAGCCACGGTACCGTTCGTGGTGCTCCAGGCGCGCGTCCTCGGCAGCCAGCGCTGGCGCCGTGACCTCGTCGTCGCTGCACTACTAGCCACCACCGTCCACGGCCTGCTCACCTTCGTGCTGGGCGTGCAACTACCGCAGGGTCTGCTCGGCTGATGTCCAGCCTGAGCTACCTACTCCCTCAGCTGGGCGCCGGGTTCGCGTCGGCCCTGGTCCCCACCAACCTCCTGCTCGGCGCGGTCGGAGTCACCGTAGGCACCGCGATCGGTGTGCTACCAGGTCTCGGGCCGGCGCTGACCATCTCGCTGCTCCTTCCCATCACCTTCGGGATGGATCCGGTCGGCGCGTTCATTCTCTTCGGCGGTATCTACTACGGCGCGATGTATGGCGGGTCGACCACGTCCATCCTGGTGCGAATGCCTGGCGAGGCGTCGAGCGTCATGACCGCAGTCGACGGCTACGTCATGACCCGTCGTGGTCGCGCCGGCGCCGCGCTCGCCACGGCCGCCATCGGGTCGTTCGTGGCCGGCACGTTCGCCACCGTAATGCTGATGCTGCTGGCGCCGCCACTGGTCGAGCTCTCGCTCGGATTCGGACCGGCCGACTACGCGGCGCTTATGGTGCTAGCCCTCACCAGTGTGGCAGGTCTGTCCGGGGCCAACCCAGCACGCGGGCTACTGGCCATCTTTGTGGGCCTGGCCCTCGGCACCGTCGGCATCGACGTGCAAACCGGACAAGCGCGTTTCTCCATGGGTATGCCCGGTCTGCTCGGGGGCCTGAATGTCGTGCTGGTCACCGTGGGCCTCTTCGCGGTGGGCGAGGTGTTCTGGCATGCGGCCACCCGACTGGACGCACCTACGGGCGTGACACGTCTCGACGGGCCGGCGCGGCTGACCCCATCGGAGTGGCGTCGGTCGATGCCTGCCTGGGGCCGCGGGACGCTCATCGGCTTCTTCACCGGGGTACTGCCAGGCGCTGGCGCCACGGTGGCCAGCTTCCTCTCGTATGACGTCGAGCGACGGGTGTCGAAGACGCCGGAGGAGTTCGGCGAGGGTGCCATCGAAGGGGTCGCCGGACCAGAAGCCGCCAACAACGCCAGCGCCGGGGGTAGCCTGGTGCCACTGCTCGCGCTCGGCGTGCCGGGCTCTGGCACCACCGCCGTCATGCTAGCCGCGTTCCAGATGTACGGCCTGCAGCCCGGCCCGCTGCTCTTCAGCCAGGAGTCCGAGCTGGTCTGGGGGCTCATCGCCAGCCTGTATGTGTCGAACGCCCTGTTGCTACTACTGAACCTGCCCCTAATCCGGTTGTGGGTTCGCCTGCTCGAGGTCCCACCAGCCCTTCTCTACGCGGCCGTACTCGCGTTGGCTACCGTCGGCGTCTACACTCTCAACAGCAGCCTCTTCGACGTGGGTGTCGTCTATGCGCTGGGTCTGGTGGCCGTCGTGCTGAGACACCAGGAGATTCCGCTGGCGCCGGTGGTGCTGGGCGCCGTGCTCGGACCGCTACTCGAACAGTACACACGCCGAGCACTGGCCATCGCCGATGGCGATCCCACCGTGTTCTTAACCCGCCCGCTCTCGGCGGCCCTACTGGGATTGGCCCTAGCGTTAGTGGTCCTGCCACCACTGGTGCGGGCGATAAGAACGAGAATCTGAGGTCGGCGAACGCTACTCGCCAACCGCGATCAGGGCCTGCTCGGTACGTATGAAGATCCGGCCGTCGGAGACGGCCGGCGACGACACGACCGGTTCACCAAGATCGTTCCGTGCGAGGATCGAGAGCGTCGAGCCGGCCGCCAGCACCACGGTCTCACCCGTCTCGCTGAAGAGATAGACCTTCTCGTCGCCCGCCAGCGGTGTCGCGGAAAACACCCCGCCGATCCGGTCCTGCCAGACCCGGTCTCCGCTGGCCGCGTCGACGGCCGTGACAATCCCCCCGCCATTGGCCATATAGACCAGTCCGTCGTAGTAGAGAACCGACGAAATGTACGGGGCGCCGGTTTCCACCTTCCAGACAAGGTGGGTCTCGTCGACCACGCCGCGACCGCCCGGGCGAAGCGCCAAATACGGCCCGGCCCGGTGGCCGCGCGAGGTGTAGATCACGCCGTCTTCATCGTGGGTGGCCGAGGGCACCGGATAGTCGTTCAGCCCGTCGGCATGCCACAACCACTCGCCCGTCGTGGGGTTGTAGCCATCGAGGCCGGCGCGGGCATTGACCACCAGTTCGTCCCCGGCCGGGCCGGGAACGATCAGTGGCGTAGAGAACGAGCGCAGGTTCTGTCCGCGATCGGCTCGCCACCGCTCCTCGCCGGTTGCGGCATCAAGCGCCAGGATGTAGGCGCCGCTCTCGTGGTCGGACTGCAGGATGAGCAGCCCCTGGTAGAGCACGGGCGAACTCGAGTGGCCCCAGACGATCTCGTAGGGGCCGTAGTCGCGAGCCAGGTGCCGCTGCCAGAGCGGCTCGCCGTCGAGGCTCAACGCCACGATCTGTCCGGTCGCGAACCAGCCGAACACCAACTCGCCGTCTGAGGCGGCGCTCGGGCTGGCCATGTTGCTCTTCAGGTGTCCGAGCGGCTGATCTCCGTCGGCGGGCAGCTCGAACTCCCAGAGCAACTGCCCATCCGTCTGGTCGAACGCGCTGACCATGAAGATGACCTCATCGCCACGGCCGTCGACCCGCTCGCCACCCAGCGGCCGGTCGGGCGCGGCCCCACCACCACGCACGAGTTGAGGGTGACCTCCAGGACGGAGCTGACCGCGACCGCGCTGTTGAGTCAGGAACACCCGGTTACCCACCACGATCGGAGACGACACACCGAGGCCGTTCAGCGGCGTGCGCCAGGCTACGCCAGCGTCCCGACTCCAGCTGACTGGAAGGTTCTGCTCGGTGGAAATGCGACGCCCGTCCGGACCGCGCCATTGCGGCCAGTCCTCGGCCTGCACATTCACCGTGCATAGCGCCGTCGCCGCCAGGAACGCGAGACCCACCCGCCGCATGGAGACCTCCTACCGGTTGCCGAATGACCGCTCAAAGAGATCTTCGATCGCCTGGCGCCCCGCGTCACTCAGAAAACGCGTCCCGGTCCCAGTGAATCGGGTGCGCTCGATACGCGGCGGGTCGACCGGCGCCCAGGTGCCGTCACCCCAGGTCAACCACTGCTCCCGCTTCTGATCGAACACGAATAGGCGCTTTCGCAGGTGCTTGGCCAGCTCGGCCCCCCACCCGGTGCCGCCCTTGACGGTGTCGTCCTCGAGCACCTCGCCCACGACGAACACTTCGCCAGCGGTCGCGACCTGATGCCAGATCGACTGCAAGAGGGTCTGGAAAGCGGGCGTCTCAGGGAACGAGCGATGCAGCTGCGCAGTGATGTAGGCCTCGCTCACAGCGCCGCGCTGCAGCTCGGTGGGCGTCAGTTCGACCAGCCCGCGCTGCCGCTCGGTGTCGCGGCCGGCGAACGAGAAGGTTGTCTCGCCCGCCCCGAATCGCTCAGCGGTCTCGCCGAAGATGGTCTCGGCGCCACGGGCCCCGCCAGACAACAGCGTGTAGGCGCTGGCCGGCAGCCGCACGACGCCGGTCGCCGTCTCGTCACGCACCAACCGCATCGTGTCCGGATGCAGTTGAAGATGCGTCTCGGCGGTGGCGTCCCGGGCATGATCCTTCAGCAGCCTGACCCCCACGTGGGTGCCCTCCGGCTCGAGAAAGACGGCCAGGTTGATCAGCGCCTCGTATTGCGCACACGGAGGAGGCACCAGCGTCGGATGCGCCGGTGTCTGGTCGCGATGCGTCTGGGCCGCAATCCACAGGACAGCGCCAAGGCGGCGGGCGATCTGCTTCAGGGCGCCGAGCTCGGCCGCCCGCTCCACAACCTCGCCCCCCTCCCAGTCCAGCCCGTCGACCATGATCACATCCGGTTTGAATCCGGTCTGTCCATAGAGCGCCACCAGGTCGTCAAGGCGCTCGTGTGGAAACGACGCGTCGGAATACGCCTGAATGATACGGTGGGTGTCGACGCCGGCACGCACGGCATCTCGGTCGTCGAGTGCCGTGGTGTCGGCCAGATCCTCGAACAGCGCGTCGTACCACGACCGCACATGCTCGAGGTCCTGGCCCAGCGCCACATGCAGGACCGAGTGGCCTCGCAGCGCGTGGTCGAGCCCGATCTGCACCAGGAACGCGGTCTTGCCAACACCGGCCCGCGCCATCACCACCCCGAGCTCGCCCTCTCCCAGGCCCTCCTGGCAGCAACGCTCCAGAATGCGCAGTGGGCTGTTCTCGTTGACCTGATCAAGCTGCATGCTGGGCGCCTCCTGCCCCCTCGACCGGGGTGTCCGGTCACGTCGTTGATGAAGCGGCCGCACCGCATCGAGCTGAATCACCTCGGCACTAACTCGCACGCGCCTTCTCCTTGTCGGCGGCCGCCTTGGCCTCGATAAGCTCGGTCTGAACCGCTCCCGGGACCGGCAGATAGCGGGAGAACTCCATCGTGAAGTCCGCCTTGCCCTGGGTCGCCGACCGCAGCGTGGTCGCGTAGCCGAACATCTCGGCCAGCGGCACCTCCGATTCGGTGATGGTCATGCCGCCCACTTCCTGCTGGCCGATCACGGTACCTCGGCGCTGCATGATCGTGGTCAGCACGTTCCCCGCGTGCTCCGAGGGCGCTTCGACCGCCACCCGCATGATCGGCTCGAGCACCTTCGGCGCGCCCCTGTCGTAGGCCTCGCGCCAGGCGCCGCGCGCCGCCTCCTGGAACGCCACATCGGACGAGTCGACCGAGTGGTGATTCCCGTCGTTGACGACCGCCCGGACGTTCACCACCGGGGCGCCGAGCTTCCGGCCCTTGGCCAGCATCGACTTCAGCCCCTTCTCCACCGCCGGGATGAACTGTCGGGGAATCACGCCGCCCTTGATCTCGTCCACGAACTCGAACTCGGCCTCGGTGTGCGGCTCGATGTAGCCCACCACACGCCCGTACTGCCCCGACCCACCCGTCTGCTTCTTGTGTATGTAGTCGAAGTCGACCCGCCGGCTGATCGTCTCGCGGTAGGCGACCTGCGGAGGCGACACCTCCACTTCCACCTGATACTCGCGGCGCATCCGCTCGATGTAGACGTCGAGCTGCAGCTCGCCCATCCCGTGGATGACCGTCTCCCCCGATTCGGGGTCAGCCCCGGCTCGGAATGTCGGATCCTCCTTGGTGAACCGCTGCAGCGCCTTGGTCAGATTCGTCTGCGACTTGTTGTCGGCCGGGGTCACCGACAGCGAGATCACCGGCGCCGGCACGTGGATGGACGTCATGCTGACGTTCACCGTGCCGTCAGTGAACGTGTCGCCCGAATGGCAGTCGAGCCCGAAGATCGCCACGATATCGCCGGGGCCAGCTTCGGTGATGTCTTCCATCTCATCGGCGTGCATGCGCACCAGGCGCCCCACCTTGGTCTTCTTGCCGCTTCGGCTGTTGGTGATGACGGTGTCCTTGGTCAGGTGACCCTGGTAGACACGCATGTAGGTGAGCTGTCCGTAGCGTCCGTCCTCCAGCTTGAACGCCAGCGCCACGGCCGGTTTCTCCGGGTCCGGCTCGAGCCCGACCTTGGCCTCGTCCTCGGCGTCGAGGTCGATGGCGTCATTTGAGATGTTGGTCGGGTCCGGCAGATAGGCCACCACGGCGTCCAGCAGTTTCTGCACCCCCTTGTTCTTGTAGGCCGACCCCAGGAATACCGGTGTGAGCTGGAGCGACAGCGTCCCCTCACGCACCGCTTTGTGCACGAGGTCCTCGGTGACCTCGCCCTCGAGCACTGCCTCCATCAGCTCGTCTGAGAACATCGACACCGCGTCGAGCATCTCCTCACGGTAGCTCTCGGCATCAGCCGTGAGCGCCCCCGGAATGTCCCGTTCGACCACCGTTTCGCCGAACTCGCCCTCGAAGTAATAGGCCTTCATCCGAACCAGGTCGATCACACCGGCAAAGTCCTCCTCGAGACCGATCGGCAGCTGCAGTAACACGGCGTTGTGGCCGAGCTTCTCCCGCAACGCATCGCGGACGCGAACCGGATCTGCGCCGACACGGTCGCACTTGTTGACGAACGCGACCCGCGGCACCGCGTACCGGTTCATCTGGCGGTCGACGGTAAACGACTGGCTCTGCACGCCGGCCACCGAGCACAACACCAGCACGGCGCCGTCGAGCACCCGCAAGCTCCGCTCCACCTCGATGGTGAAGTCGACGTGGCCCGGTGTGTCGATGATATTGATGTGATGGTCCTGCCATGAGGTATGCGTGGCAGCGCTCGCGATGGTGATACCGCGCTCCTTCTCGAGCTCCATCGAGTCCATCTTGGCGCCGACCCCATCCTTACCTTTCACGTCGTGGATGGCGTGCACCCGGTCGGTGTAGTAGAGGATGCGCTCGCTGAGGGTCGTCTTCCCACTATCGATATGCGCGGAGATCCCGATGTTACGGATCGTCGTCAGGTCGCTAATCACGGTCGTTCACCTTTCACTGGCGGGCATCGGTCGCGCATCGTGGCCGACAAACACCCACCTAGTCGGCGTCCGTCGCCAGCCTTCACCGGCGTTGCCGTACTGTTTCCAGTGGGTCGAGAGTCCAGAGGAACCCGTGTGATGTTGGGCACCTCTCGCTTCAGACGGGGGCATCCTCCGGCGCCTTCGCGCTCAAGAGCCCCCACGCAGGGATGCGTATGACCGACGCATCCTATTCATTGTAACGCGGTTATGTGTCTGAAAGGTTAAAAGTAATGGAGTCAGAAGCCTATGCCCTTGAAGGCCAGATCTTCGGCGTCCTCAACCCGTTAGCGTCGATGCATGTTCGATGATCGACTACCCGCAGCCGGCACGTAACACAGGCTGAGGAGGTAGATCGAGCAAACGTCGACGCCCAACTCTGTGTGCAGACGCTCAATCCATCCGCTCAGGGACGTGGTCATCTTCGAAGCTTACTTCGGGCGTCGGTTTATGGTCGCCAGGCCAACTGGGCGTGCTACAGTCTCGCCCCATGTGGCAACACGATTACGTTCCGGTTGGCGGGAGCCTTTTCCTGTCCACACTGATCTCAGCGATTCCGCTGGTGATCCTGTTCTATCTGCTCGGCGTGGCCCGCAAGCCAAGCTGGGTGGCCGGGCTCAGCGCCCTCGGAGTGTCGCTGGTGCTCGCGGTCGGCATCTACGGAATGCCCGCCGGACTGGCCGGCGCCTCGATGGTCTATGGCGCCGCCTTCGGACTGTTTCCCATCGGCTGGATCGTGATCGCGTCGCTCATCCTCTACCGTGTCACGCTCGACACCGGCAAGTTCGAGATCATCAAGGACTCGATCGGCGCTCTCAGCGATGACCGGCGGCTACAGGCGGTGTTGATCGGCTTCGCGTTCGGCGCGTTCATCGAAGGCGCGGCCGGCTTCGGCACGCCAGTGGCGGTGGCGGCCGCAATGCTGACCGGCCTCGGCTTCGCGCCGTTCTATGCGGCGTTCATCTGCCTGGTGGCCAACACGGCCCCGGTCGCGTTCGGCTCGCTCGGCATCCCCGTGGTCACCCTGCAGGGCATCACCGGACTCGACATGGACCCGCTCAGCTCGATGACCGGCCGGCTGTGCGCCCTGATCGCCATCATCATCCCCGCCTACATGGTGGTGATCATGTCTGGCTTCAAGCGCGCCTTCGAGGTACTACCGCCGATCGCGGCCTGCTCGATCTCGTTCGCCGGCGTACTCCTCTGGGCCACGAACACCCTGGGCCCTGAGCTCGCGGTCATCTTCGCCTCCATTGCCGCCTTGATCTCGATGGTGCTGGTGATGAAATTCTGGCAGCCAGCCCAGGTGTTCCGTCTCGAGGGCGACACCGAAGCCACCGCCAAGGGCCACAGCCACAGCATGGGCCAGATCTTGTTCGCCTGGAGCCCCTACATGCTGCTGGTTATCTTCGTGCTCGCGTGGCGGCTGCTGCCGCCGGTTACCAGCCTAGTCAACTCGGTCACCTTCGCCATCGATGTGCCGGGCCTGCACAACCTGATCATGCGGGTACCGCCGCTAACCGCCGAACCCTCGCCCTACGGCGCGGTCTACAACGTAAACTGGCTGGCCGCAGCCGGCAGCTCCTGCTTCCTGGCCGCATTCGCCGCCTCGCTCGTGCTCGGCATGTCCCCGGTCAAATTCGTGGGCGTCGTCGGCTCGGTGCTCAAGCAGCTGTCGATGCCGCTGCTGACCATCGCCTCGGTACTCGGGGTCGCGTTCGTCATGAACTACGCCGGCATGACCTCGACGCTGGGCCTGGCGTTCGCCGCCACCGGCGCCGTCTTCCCCTTCTTCAGCGCCATGCTCGGCTGGACCGGCGTATTCCTGACCGGGAGCGACACCTCGTCGAACGCTCTCTTCGGCACCCTCCAAGTGGTGACCGCCAACGCCTTGGGGCTGAATCCCATACTGACGGCATCGACCAACGCCGCCACCGGGGTCATGGGTAAGATGATCTCACTGCAGAGCATCGCCGTGGCCGTCGCCGCCACCGGCATGGCGTCGTCAGAAGAAGGACGTCTGTTCCGGATCACCCTGAAGCACAGCATCGTGCTGGCCCTGTTCATGGGGGTCGTGACCATGATCTTCGCCTACGTGCTGCCGGGACTCGTACCGCAGCCGTAAAGCTTTGGGTTTGGGAGACTCTGTAGGGTTGGGCCCTAGTTCCACGTCCCCGTATGGCAGGGCTGACACCGCGCCTTCTCCAGCGGTCCCTGCCGCCCCCACACGGGGGGTACCGGTCACAACCCGCTAGATCCTTCACAGAGAAACGCGGGGCCGGCGCGTCGATGTCGATGAGGTATGGTGGCAGCGTAGCATGTCCGATCTCACCATTCGGCCCGCCACAGCGGACGACCTTGACGTCATCGTCGACTTCAACGCCCGGATCGCCTCCGAGACCGAAGATACCGTTCTCGACCGCAACACGCTTCGCGCCGGAGTGCAGGTCCTACTCGAGGATCCGGCCAAGGGCCGTTACTTCGTGGCATGTGTTGACGGCGTGGTGGTGGGCCAGGTCATGCACACTCGGGAATGGAGTGACTGGCGCAACGGCGACATCTGGTGGATCCAGAGTGTCTACGTCCACGCCGATCATCGTCGACGAGGTGTTTTCGCCGGTCTCTACCGACACCTGCAGGAGCTGGCAGAGACCGCCCCCGGCGTGGTAGGACTACGGCTGTACGTCGAGGTGGACAACACACCGGCGCAGGCCACCTACGCCCGACTGGGCATGGACGACGCGTCGTATCTGGTGATGCAGGAAATCTTCGGGTGATGGCTCCCAGCGTCGCCCATCGCTAGACGTTCGGCGACCTGCTGCAGCGCACCGAAGCGCGGTCGCCGGACGAACCGGTGCTGGCGTGCGATGACACCCGGTGGAACTACGCCGAGTTCGACCTTTTCTGCACCCGTCTCGGACTCGGACTGGCAGCGCGCGAAGTATCGGCCGGCGACCGGGGTGGACGGTAAGCACCGAGGCAGTCACCGCACACTGCCGAACGCACCTGACGGGATTCAAGGACCCAAGCGAGTGGTCATCGTCGACCGGTCTCCGAAGAGCCCAAGCAGCAAAGTGCTCAAGCGGGATCTCAGGAAAGCACACGCGGAGCTGCTACAGGGCGACACACCAGACTGAGAACACGTCGCGGACCGGATCGGAGACTAGCGAGGTCATCATGCGCAGACTCTCGAGAGTGAGCGTCGAAACAACCGCCGTTGTCGGTTGTGTGATCGGCTTGGGCGTTGCACCGGCCATCGGACAGGACGTGGAGTGGCGGACCTACGCCGCCGACCACGCCAGCTCGAAGTACGTACCGCTCGACCAGATCAATGCCGAAACGATTCGCAACCTTGAGGTCGTCTGGCAGCAATCGACCGTGCCAGACGGCACCCGCGGCGACATTACGGTCGACGCGCCCAGCGCGTCGCAGAACACCCCGCTAATGGCCGATGGCCGACTCTACATCAGCACGGGGCTCGGCCGCGTGGCCGCCCTCGATGCCACGACGGGCGCGCTCCTCTGGCATGACCCTCCCCCACCATCCACGGACGGGACGCCGCCCCGCCGGGCGAGCGCCGTGCGAGGCCTGGGCTACTGGACCGACAACAGCGATACCCGCATCCTGGCCATTCTAGGGTCGACTTTGGTCGCTCTGAACGCCGCCAGCGGAGACCGCTATCCTGACTTCGGCGAAAACGGCGCCGTCGACCTAATCCAGGGCTACGACGACCCGCGCGTTGACAGTTTCCGCTGGCGGTCGGCCCCCCTCGTGGTCAACGACATCGTCGTCGTAGGCTCGATGATCGGCGACATCACTAACCACACTATGGCCGCACTCAAGGAGATGCCCCCGGGCGACATCCGCGGCTTCGACGTCCGCACCGGTGAACAGCGTTGGATCTTCCACACCATCCCGAAGGAAGGGGAACCAGGCAACGAGACCTGGCTGTCGGCACTAAACGAAGATCGGGCCTCGTGGGAGTACACCGGAAACACCAATATGTGGGCGTCTCCGAGCGCCGATGAGGAGCTGGGCTACGTGTACATCCCGCTCTCTACACCTACCAGCGACTACTACGGCGGTCACCGCCCGGGTGACAACCTCTACGCCGAAAGCCTGGTCTGTCTCGATGCCGAGACCGGCGCACTAGTCTGGCACTTCCAGGCCGTGCACCACGGGCTGTGGGACTACGACTTCCCCGCCGCGCCGACCCTCGTCGACATCACGGTGGACGGTCGAGCCATCAAGGCGGTGGCCCTCGTCAGCAAACAGGCTCACACCTACGTCTTCGATCGGGTCACCGGTGAACCGGTCTGGCCGATCGAAGAACGGCCTGTCCCCTATGGCAACGTCCCGGGCGAATGGTACGCCGAGACGCAGCCGTTCCCGACCCGTCCACCGGCCTACGACCAGCAGGGCGTCACCATGGACGACCTGATCGACTTCACCCCGGCGCTACGGGCCGAAGCGATCGAGATTCTCGACGACTACGTGTGGGGTCCGCTCTTCACCCCACCGACACTGATCGACGACACCCCTGGCGGCACCAAAGGCACGATGGTCGTGCCCGGCCTGGTGGGAGGCACGGACTGGAATGGCGCCGGCGTTGACCCCGAAACGGCCATTCTGTATGTCCCGTCGGCACACAGCGGCACAGTGGTCGGTCTCGGCCGATCCGAACATCCACGCTCAGACGTCGACTGGACCCTGAAGGGCGCGCGTCACATTCCAGGGCCGCAGGGCCTGCCGCTGTTCAAGCCACCCTACGGCCGGCTGGTGGCCATCGATCTTAACCAGGGCCAAATCCTCTGGAGCGTGGCCAACGGGGACGGTCCGCGCGACCACCCGGCGATCGCCCATCTCAACCTCCCGCCGCTCGGACAGGGCGGCCGAGCCGCGCCACTAGTCACCAGCAGTCTCGTCTTCCTCGGCGAAGGCGCGAACGTGGGCGCGGCCTTCCTTCCACCCGGGAGTGGTGGCAAGATGTTCCGGGCCTACGACAAGGCCACGGGCGCAGTGGTGTGGGAGATGGAGCTGTCCGGTGGCACCACCGCAGCCCCCATCAGCTACATGACCGGCGGACGACAGTACATCCTGGTCACAGTCGGCTGGGACGACATGGGGAGCGAATACGTCGCGCTAGCGCTACCCGAGTAGCATTCGCTGGCGATCACCTGAACGAAGTAGAAGAACCATGAAACAGAGCTATCGAGTATTGAGCGTCATCGTTTCCGGAGTCGTTATCAGCGGTTGTGGAGGAAGTGCCCCAGAGGCACCGGCCGAGGAGACAACGCCGGCGGAGGCACCTGCGATCGGCGAGATCGTGCGGCTCGACCCGCGCTTCGACGCGCTCGTCCCAGCCGACGCGGTCATCGAGAAACTGACCGACGGCTACACCTTCACTGAAGGACCAGTTTGGGACCGCCAGAATAACCGGCTGCTGTTCTCTGACGTCCGCGAGAACCACATCCATCAGTGGAGCGAAGCGGCCGGGGCCAGCGAGTTCATCAATCCCGTGTTCGAGGGCGACCGCACCGGGAAACGGTCGGTCAGCTCGAACGGACTGACAATGGACGCCGACGGCAACCTCATCCTCTGCGAACACGGCTACCGCCGGATCTCACGGCTGGAGGACAACGGGTCGCGCAGTGTGGTGGTCGAGGCCTACGAAGGTGGGCAACTGAACAGCCCGAACGACGCCGTGTTCGCCTCAGACGGGTCGCTGTATTTCACCGATCCGCCCTACGGCCTTGAGGGGCTCGAAGAGTCGCCCGAGTGGCGTGGCTTCAACGGCGTCTACCGGCTTTCGGCCGACGGCGAACTCGAGCTGCTGGTCGAGGACCAGACCCGGCCAAATGGCATCGCGCTCTCGCCGGACGAGACGACCCTCTACGTCGCGAACTCTGATGCCGAGAATAAGGTCTGGATGGCCTACGACATCGACGACTCCGGCGCGTCGAATGCTCGAGTGTTCTACGACATCAACGACCAGACCGAATCTGGAGCTGCCGATGGTCTAAAAGTGGACGTGAACGGGAACCTGTTTGCCACCGGACCTGGCGGGGTGTGGGTAATCACGCCCGACGGCACGCATCTCGGGACGATCAAGCCGGGCGAGGTCACGGCCAACGTCGCCTGGGGCGGCGACGGAAGCACCCTCTACATGACCGCCAGCACTGGTCTTTACCGAATCCACCTGTCAACCGAGGGCATCATCCCCGGACCGTAGGAGAAACCTGGCGGCGCTGCCGGTCCACCATCGCGCCGAAGTAAAGGACGTCGATTCGTACTGTAGCCGTCGTTCTTAAGGCAACTCGTCGTAGATCACGCGGACCGCTGCCTCGACCCGGGTTGAGTTGTAGTCGGGATAGCGCGACGACAGGTCCACTCCCACAACCGCCTGGTCGGCGGTCTGACCGTTCTGTTTGGCCTGCCGCACGGCGGCCAGTAGATCGGCGGTGAAGCGCTGAAACTCCTGCAGGCTCTCCCAAGTGGTGACCGGGATATGTCCAGGGACGACGGTGTCCACACCGTCGATGGTGTCGACCGCTCGGCCCAACGTCTCTGGCAGTGCGACACCGCTGCCGCCATTGTTGACGTCGAGGAACGGCGCGTCACGCCACGGGAACATGTCGCCGGTCTGCATCACGCCGAGCGCCGGATACACGATAAAGGTGTCGCCACTAGTGTGCCCCGCGCCGAAATAGTAGAGGTCCACCTGGTCGGCCCCGGAGCCGAGGGTTAGGCGGTCCTCGTAAATCTGATCCGGCAGGAACGCCGCGCCGTCCCCCTGGAAGTTCTCCATCCGCTCCATATTCGCCTTAGTATTGGCATGAGCCACGATATTGACCGAGTCGGGGAAGCCATCGTTACTGCCCACATGGTCGCCATGCGTATGGGTATTGATAATCGTAACTACCGGCTTGTTGGTGACCTCACGAATCCGTTCGAGGAGCGTCGGCCCCCATCCCGGCAACTTGGTGTCGACCACGGCTACGCCGCGGTCCATCACGAAGACCCCGACGTTCCCGCCGCTGAACACCGACCGATCGACCGGCGTGTTGCCCTTGATCACGTAGAGGTTGCCCTTGACCTGTTCGATCGTGGCGCCGTCGATGGCGCCCTGGCTCGGCTGCCAGGCGGCCGCGCCGACCGACAGCAGACCGATCGTCACCAACGCGGCGAGGATGCGTGTGCGTGCCATACGAAGTTCCTTTCTCGGTTGGTCGAGGATACCACTGAGACATTGCCCCCGAGTCCGACCGGCGCTACGATGGCCGCGACGTCTACGCTGAGAAGGGAGCGACAGGATGAAAACCCACGGACGCATTGCCTTGGCTGTGACCTCGGTCCTCCTCTGCCTGCTGGTCGTCACCGCGGCGCCCTCGATGGGACAGCTCAGCCAGGCTAACTTCGTTGGTGGCGCGCCGACACGCGGCGACGTCGACGTGCGCCCCTCACGGCTGACGTTCCAGCCCGGCGCCCGATCGAATTGGCATAGCCACGGCAACTTCCAGATCATCATGGCCGAGAGCGGCTCGGGGCGAACCCAGCGGCGCGGCGAAGCGATGGTGGCGCTCGAAGTCGGCGTGCCCATCTACACCCCGGCCGGGGTGGTGCACTGGCACGGCGCGGCAGCAGACGAGCGGCTGGTGCAGCTCACCTTCAGCAGCGGCCAAACCAACTGGGAAGGCCCGGTCAGCGAGAACGACTACCTCGGACGGTAGAACATCATGCGACCACGGCACCTCGTCGGCGTCATCGTGGCCACGTCGCTGCTTGCGGTTACAACGGGTGACTGGATCTCTGCCAAGGATTGGCCGCAGTGGCGGGGAGAAGAGCGGCTTGGTCTGTGGACCGAGACCGGCATCCTCGAGCAGTTCCCCGAAAACGGACTTAAGGAGACCTGGCGAGTCCCGGTGAGGGCTGGCTACTCCGGTCCAGCCGTCGCCGACGGGCGCGTCTTCGTCCTGGACTACGTCGAGACCGAACCGCGGACCATGGACGGCACCGAGCGGCTGCTCGTGCTCGACGAAGAAACGGGCCAAGAGCTCTGGCGCCACGAGTGGGCCACCACCTATCGGATGTTGATGTTCACCTACGCCACTGGGCCGCGGGCGACGCCCACAGTCGATGGCGATCGCGTCTACATCACCGGCTCGACCGGCCGCATCTTCTGCTTCGACGTGGAGACCGGCGCCGTCATCTGGGAGAAAGATACCGTCGCCGAGTACGACACCAACATCCCGATCTGGGGCACATCGAGCGCCGCTCTCGTGGATGGCGACCTCGCCATCTTCGTGGTGGGCGGTGAACCAGACGGTCTGGTGATGGCGTTCGACAAACGGACCGGCCAGGAGGTCTGGCGTGCCATCGAGAGCCGGACCGAGATGGGCTACCACCAGCCGAACATCATCGAGGCGGGCGGTGTTCGTCAGCTGATCGTATGGCACCCGCGCGGCCTAGCCGCGCTCGACCCGCAAACGGGCGAGCTCTACTGGGAAGAGCCGTTCGAAGGACGCGCCAACCTGACCATCGCCGACGCGGTACGGAGCGGGTCGTATCTGTTCGTGTCCGGCTTCTACAGCGGCTCAATGATGATGCGCCTCGATCTCGATCGCCCCGGGGCCATCCCGCTCTGGAAAGGCTCCAGTAGCCGTGTCCTCGACGACGACGGGGTCGAGATCGCGGAGGAAGGCGGTCTCCACACCATCATGACCACGCCGCTGGTGGTCGGAGACTATATCTACGGCATCGGCAGCCATGGACAGGTGCGGGGACTCCTCGCCGAATCAGGCGAGCGGGTCTGGGAAGCCGATGGCCTGACCAATCGTGAGCGATGGGGCACGGCCTACTTCGTGCAGCATGAAGATCGCTACTTCGTCTATAACGAGAACGGCGAGCTAATAATCGCGCAGTTCAACCCGGAGGGGTTCGTCGAGTACGACCGCACCCACCTGATCGCCCCAACATCGAACTCGGGCTATGGCGGTTCACGAGTCGGCACCGCGCGGCGCGCCCGTCACGGCTACAGCGACCGGCTGGTCGTATGGGCGCACCCGGCCTACGCCAACAAGCACATCATCGTGCGCAATGACGAGGAGGTCGTCCGCTACTCCCTTGCTTCGGAAGACTACTAGCGGCAGGTCAGACACCGCCTTCGTGCCTATAATGAAATCTCGACTCAATACCGGTCTTTGGGGACCCTGGAGGAACAACATGAAGCTCCGCACCGCAGCTTTGCTCACCGTCGCGCTGCTATTCGTCGGTCTTGTCCCTTCGGCAAGCGCACAGAGCGACCCGTCACGCTGGGCCCAGGCCATCGACGCGTTCGATGCCGACGCGCCCAACCGCCCGCAGGGCGCCATCGTGCTGACCGGCAGCTCGAGCTTCGCCAGGTGGAGAACGATGGAAGCCGACCTCGAACCGCTGACCGTGGTACCGCGTGGGTTCGGCGGGAGCACGATGGCCGACGTGCTGCACTATGTCGACCGGCTGGTGAAACCATATGCCCCACGGGCCGTCGTCATCTACGAGGGCGACAACGATACCTTCTACGGCGTCGACCCGATGACGATCGCTGGACAGGCCAAGCAGGTCGTCGCCAAGATCCACGCCGCGTCGCCAGACACCCGCGTCTATCTCCTGTCGGTAAAGCCGAGCCTGGCCCGCGTCAACGCCTGGGACAAGGCTCAGGAGACCACCGCGCTCTACAAGAAGATTGCCGCCAGCGACGACCGGCTGTTCTTCATCGACGTCGCCACCCCGTTCCTCAATGCAGACGGCACGGTGATGGACGACGTCTTCGTGGATGACGGCCTGCACCTGAACGATAAAGGCAACATGATCTGGGCCAAGGCCATCAAGAACGTTTTGATGCAGCACGAAGCCCAGTTCGAAATGCCGAAGGCAAGCGGACAGTAAGGACTGATCGGAGGGTCGGTGCTTCCGGCCCACCGCTTCACGAGGGCTACAAGCGCTCAATGCGAGCTATAGCTGGCGTGTGTCGCGCCCTCACACCTGAACACACCCGAGCACCGTCCTGAAGCCGGGTGTGAAGGGACGTCGCCCGCGCCCCTAAGGGTGTGTCCCCCACATCAGTTCGGCCACGAAACCTGCCGGGATCCCCACCATAAGCAGGGCCATGCTGATCAACAGGAACCGGCCATAGATCGGCACCCGCACCGCGCGGTGTGAAAGCTCCACCGACACGGTTTCGGCTTCGTCGATCGCCTCGTAGGCGCGAGCCAGGCTGTCGGCGTCGGTCACGTCGAAATAGTCGCCCCCGAAGGCCCGAATCATCTCGATCAGCGCCTGGCTATTGCCTACCTGCTGGGACAG
>Ga0310344_10000362_pt1 | contig 36123 bp, 35 predicted proteins | sample HC15DNA20200_MG_FD_203801 | JGI IMG/M metagenome (GOLD analysis project Ga0310344, IMG submission 203801) | Marine microbial communities from station ALOHA, North Pacific Subtropical Gyre - HC15-DNA-20-200_MG | ecosystem: Environmental > Aquatic > Marine > Oceanic | place: Pacific Ocean: North...
CCGAATTTGACAATGCAAATAAATCACATGGAATATGTTCGTTAAAATCTACTTATTGGCAATAAGAATGAAATATGATTAAATTTAGTACGGAACAGGAATATAGTGCAAGTCAGGAGATACCTATGATAAACAATTCAGCAAACATCAAAGACTTCGTTAGAGAAAAGTATGGGGAGCGAGCCCGCCAAGTCACGCAATTAACCGTTCTAACCAATATCAGTGAAGCTGAATCCTGTGCGGATGGAACCTGTGAAACCAATCTCGATACATCATTTGGAGCATTTTCCAACTTATACGCACAAGCAGAACTTGAAGGTCTACCGTTAGAGGCAATAGCATCATCTGCTGGGTGTGGCAATCCAACAGCGCTGGCTGGCCTCAAGAACGGCGAGCGCGTGCTTGACCTAGGATCTGGGGGCGGTATTGACTGCTTCTTAGCCGCCCGACAAGTGGGTCAGAATGGTCATGTCACAGGCCTCGACATGACAGCGGATATGATCATGTTAGCTCAGAAAAACGCTGCATCATTGGGCGTCACAAATGTAGACTTTATCCACGGGGAAATGGAGCAAATACCGCTCCCCGACGCTAGCATAGATGTAGTTATTTCTAACTGCGTGGTCTGTCTCTCTCCAGACAAAGACGCTGTAGCACGTGAAAGCTTTCGCATCCTTTCACCGGGTGGGCGTTTACATATCTCGGACATGATGTCGCTTGGAGAGGTTCCAGAAACTCTTCGCAACGACCCAGAGCAGTGGGCTGCTTGCGTTACTGGAGCAGAAGACCGCGATGCTTACCTAAGTCGACTGGGCAATGCTGGTTTCACCAACATATCTATCGAAGAAGAAGAAGGGACTGCCCGAATCTACGATTTGAGTGCCCCAGCTGTCATCAGCGTGAAGGTAGTAGCTTTTAAGCCAAATTAGGTTACTAGCCAATGATTCTAGTGGCTGCACTAATAGCCTGTCGCTATTGGTGCGGCCACTAGAGTATAAAGCCATGAACTACTGACCATGCGCAGTCACAGCTTCGGATTACCCAAGATTAGTTTGAAAAAATTGCACCGCTCGAGGCCATGTATCATATGCAGAAGCCAGATCATATCCGCCTTCATTCGAATCATTAAAGAACCCGTGGGCAGCTCCTTCATATATATGAACTTCAACTGATTTGTTGTGTTCAGTTAGAACTCTTTCCAGTTCATTAGCTGTACCTGCCTCACCATCCCCATAAAAAGCCAGAACGGGTGCCTCAATCCCAGACAAACTGTCTACCGGATTAGGAAGCCCACCATAGTAAACGATAGCACCGGCAACATTGTGATTTCTTATTGCTGTCGTTAAGACTAATCCTCCACCCATACAATACCCGACACATCCAAATCTCGACCCATTTACAAATTCTTGACTCTCAAGCCAAGCAGCGGCTCCATCGATTTCTTTTGCGGCCGTTTCATATTCAAGTTCCATGAGTAGTTTTTTTGCTTCGTCTGGCTCTGCAGTCACTTGACCGTGGTATAGGTCAGGTGCTATCGCCACGAATCCCAGTCGAGCAAATCGCTCTGTCACATCTTTAATATGCGCATCCACACCCCACCATTCCTGAATTACGATGACCGCAGGATGAGGCCCAGAGCTTTCTGGACGAGCCAAGTATCCATCAGCCGTATTACCGTTAGCGCGGAAATTCACAGTTTGAGTAATAATGTTTTCAGGCATTCTATCCCCCCTCTGCTTTAATTTGAAACTAAGTTTGCCACTTAACTGGTTCAATTCGCAAGGGCACCATCCATAAAGCGTGTGCCTGTAGCACAAAATCAGGCACACGCTTATTGCACTACAGAATACGCAACCTAATTTATTATATGCAGTGATTCATTTATGATAGTTACGACAGCAAGAAATCGAGATGCTAATGAAGTATGAAAGTGCCTCACAACACAACCATTTGGTCTCTAAACGAAAATTTCCAGCAATTTTCCGTTCTTTCGAGGTAATCTCATTCCGGTGGCTCTGGCTAAGTATCTTATTTTCATCCATGTCGATGGGCATTCGTATGCTTGCTCAAGGCTGGCTAGTACTTGAGATGACTGATTCAGCATTTTGGGTAGGAGCAATTGCAGGGATCCAAGGTCTAGGTTTAGTAGCTTTTGGAACTGTTGGTGGAGCAATTGTCGACAGATTCGAGAAACGCAAAATTATCACAACAGTGCATGCATTTACCGGAATTGCAAGTATCATCACAGCTTTACTTGTAATTACAGATACCATCGAATTATGGCATATGCCCTTTCTCGCTTTTGCTCAAGGTTTGGCAATGTCTGTTCAAATCCCTGGAAATAATTCACTGGCTTACCAACTGGTAGGTCCCGACCGATTGCTAAACGCAATGGCCACGAGATTAGCGGCGATGAACATAAGTCGGATTATCGGTTCCTTAATTGCGGGAAGCTTGATAGCACAACTAGGCATCGGTAGTGCCTACATATTCGCTGCCTCCGGATCCTTGATTGGCATCATATTCTTGTGGCGTATTCCTGAGAGCGGTCCCAATACTGACCCCCGGGTTGCGTTTTGGAAAGAAATTAAGCATGGAATTGAATATGTCTGGGCTAATCCGACAATAAGAAGGCTACTATTACTAAGCCTATGCATGGAAGCATTTGGATTCTCTCATTTCGTCATGATGCCCGTGATGGCCCGAGACGTACTTGAGGTGGGGGCCACAGGACTTGGGTACTTATCAGCTGCTAGCGGTGTCGGGTCTGCTTTAAGTACTATAGCAGTGGCAAGTCTTGGAGACTTCCACCGCAAAGGCATTCTGCTAACCACCGCAGCCTTAGCTGCAGGGATAGCTCTAATTCTATTCGCCATATCCCCGTGGTTCATCCTATCTTTGTTCCTCGTGGCCCTCGCTGGTGGCACACTAATGGCATACGACGTAACTATGGCAACCATGCTTCAACTTATATCCACCGACAATATGCGGGGACGAGTACTCGGGGTATATGGGCTAACATTTGGCTTCACCCCAGTAGGTGGGCTACTAGCAGGGTCAATTGCCGCAATTTTTTCTGCGCCCTTAGCAATTTCCGCTGGAGGCGCTATCATTGCATTATGGGTCACGTCATTGTCTCGATACACCTTCGGATTACAATCGCCTACTCTAGGAATGACAGAAAACGACCCTGATGGTGAGCACCATGGAATCGCAGAAGATTAGCTTGACTCAAATACTTGACACAATAGGGATATCTATCGGATTTATTTGCTCTATGATAGTTGTATTTTGGGCATGGACAACCATACTCTCTGAAGTAGGTCTATTTTACCTTCTAGGTTCTGTGATCTTTTTCCCTCTCACATTAATCCTCGCTGTACCGATAGTTTGGATATTGAGTGATGGATTTCCTGTTGCCCTCACTTTGATTTGGATTTTGATGTGGGGTGCCCCAGTAGCAGGGGTACTCCTGACAACCAGAAGATATGAGCCACCTTCTGAAGCTTAGCTCATACCATATTCTAGCCAAGGCTATAACACCAATCCGTGACTTTTATACTACCCCCCCTACGATACGTATCTCGCACTTACATGCGCTATGTGGTACGCTTATCGTAGATAATATGACACATGATTATTGTATTAGTCTTTCAAGTCCTATATAGAGAGAGGTGCTCGTATGGTCACTCGTTCGTCCGTTCAACCCCTCGTCAATACTAGAGTTCTTGACCTCACTCATGGCATAGCCGGTCCTTACTGCACTAAACTCCTAGCAGATTATGGTGCAAATGTAATCAAAGTTGAGCGACCTCAGGTTGGCGATCATTCCAGAAAAATAGGTCCATTCCCCAGTGATATTCAGGATAACGAAACCAGTGGAGTTTTTCTCTTTCTTAATACCAACAAGAGAAGCATCGCCCTTAATCTTGATAATGAATCAGATATAAAATTCTTCCGAGAATTGGTAAGTGAAGCAGACATACTCGTTGAAAATTTCCAGCCTGGCCATTTGGGTAAATGGGGACTAAGTTACGCTGAGCTAGCGAATGAGAACCCCAATCTGATCATGACATCTATAAGCAATTTCGGGCAAACGGGTCAATATAAAGATTACGTAGCATCCGACCTCGTCCTGTATGCCATGGGCGGCAACATGACCCGCACGGGTCTACCGGACCGATACCCGTTGCAACTCGTGGACAAACATGTTCAATATCACGCAGGCAATGTAGCTGCCATGGCTACCCTCATTGCTTGGTATAGTCGCAACCACAAAGGAGTAGGTGGACAACATGTCGACATATCCATACTAGAAACCCAACTAGGATCTGTGAATGGCAGCTTACAATCTTTTGTAGGCTATCAATATACCGGTGACAGGCCACTGCGCCTTTCCCAAGGCGGGGCAATTGGACTCCCTGGAAATGGGTACTTCCCTTGCCTTGATGGATATGTAGGTATCAGTGCGCCATATGCACGATGGCCCAATGTCGTTGCAATGCTAGGTATGCCAGAATTACTTGATGATCCTAGATTCAATACCCCTGAGAAACATGCCGATCCTGAGGTACGTGAAGAATTCATTGGAACTATATGGCTCCCTTGGGTTTTGGAGCGAACCAAACAGCAATTTGTCGAAGAATGCCAAGCCCATGAGATTATTTCTGGATTAATCAATGACGTCAGTGAGGCAATGGACCACAATCCTCAAGCAGATTCAAGAGGTTATTTTACTCGTAAGCTGCACCCCAAAGCAGGTGAATTACGTTACCCTGGAGCGCCGATCCACACTCCAAAAAGTTGGTGGCAGCTGCATCGCCCAGCCCCATTACTTGATGAACATCACCAAGAAATCCGCACACACAAGTGGAACAGCACGCCTTTAACGGTCCCCCGGTTGACTCAATCGGTCAGCACACTGCCGCTTGAAGGTATTCGCGTCTTAGATATCACCCTAGCTCTCGCCGGTCCATATGCAACTATGCTACTGGCCGACCTCGGAGCAGAAATTATTAGACTGGAACCTCTTAGTTTTCTACCATTAGGAGGCAGAGGACAACTTGCACGACCAAATCCAGACCAAGAGAAAGCCGCACTGGTATCACTCTACGCCAACCGAGAACCAGGTCAACGCCCTTGGAACCGAAGTTCCGGCTTTAATGCAATGGCACGAAACAAACGCTCAATAAGTATCGAATTAGGTACACCGGAAGGGAAAGATTCTTTCCGCAAATTGGTAGAAGTAAGCGATTTGTTCCTACAGAACAGTGTCCCTGGAGCTATGGAACGATTAGGTCTTGGGTACGATCAATTGCAAAAATGGAATCCAAAACTGAGCATGATTTCTATTGCCGGTCCCGGACAAACTGGTCCGTGGAAAGAATACCGAGGCTGGGGCTACATATTTGAAGCACTTTATGGATACGGCTCAATTATCGGTTACCCTGACATGGATGCCGATGGCATGCCCGTAACAGTACCGTCTGACCCAGCAACCGGGGTAACAGCAGTAATGGCTGCCATGATGGCGCTCAACCAACGGGAATATACAGGAAGTGGCTCCTTTATTGATATATCACTCGGAGAGGTTTATGCCGCTCACATGAGTGAGCATTACATGGATTACCAGATGAACGGAAGGGTAGCCGAACGAATGGGCAATCGACATCGATCAATCATTCAAGGAGCATACCCCTGTGCCGGGGACGACGAATGGATAGCAATTTCGATCAGCACAATTCAACAGTGGCACACTCTTTGTGAAATAATGCAAAAGGATAAAATAGAAATCACCGAAGCATTTAAAACCATGGCGGAACTCAGGGAGCACCACGACACTGTAGATAGCATACTAGCTGACTGGGCGCATCGATACGATAATTACCAAATTTTCCACCGTCTGCAGGCAGTAGGAATCCCCGCCGGTCCTTTAGTCCACCCAGAGCTAGCCTTCGCCGACCCTCACTTGAGAGAGAGAAACTTCTTTGTTCCTGTAGAGGCACCGGAGGTAGGCGAACATTTATATCCATCCACTATATATAAAATGTCAAAAATCCCATTTGGGGTGCAAAGACCACCAGTACGCCTCGGAGAGGATAACGAATATGTCTATCGCGAGGTTCTTGGATTAAGTGAAGACGAATACGCCCACCTCAAATCTTTAGGACATATCGGCATGGATTACCTACCTCAAGTTCCCTAAGATCCAGTGAAATTCGGCTAGCTGACCGTGCTACAATGCGAGCACCGTGAAAACTAGTACCACAACAACAAAGAAGCCCCGAATTTTCTACGGCTGGTATATAGTCGCTGCTGCGGCCGCCATCAACGTATACGGAGCCGGCGTATGGTTCTATGGATTCCCCATCTTCTACAAAGCGCTACTTGACGAGTTCGGATGGACTGCCGCCGCAGGAGCCTTAGTAATTTCCCTATCGCGTCTGGAAGGCGGGCTTGAAGGTCCCATCATTGGTTGGGCAGTAGATAAATTCGGCCCACGTTTAATGGCCATCATAGGCGCGGTTATAACCGGAATTGGCTTCATGGTGATGAGTGATATATCGGAATTTTCGATCGGTCCCATACGAGTAAGTTCATTCGTCGCCTTCGTCCTCCTCTATGCAGGGTGGATGTCGATCGGATATAACACAGGGTTCGGGCATGCAAGCATGGCATCGGTAAATGCCTGGTTCATCAGAAAACGGTCAAGAGCTTTCGCTATATTCTCCATGGGCGCAGGAGGAAGTGGGTTCACGGTCTTTCTCTTAGGATATCTTGTGGATCGAGTAGGATGGCGAGATACGGCATTCCTAGCCGGGGTGGGTATTTTCGTGATCATCATCCCACTTTCGCTACTTCTTAGACACAAACCAGAACAATACGGCTATCTCCCAGATGGAGATACACCAGACGACTTACTCCAGAGAAGCACCGATCAGACTTCCTCCGGGAGCAAATCACAGAAAACGATTCCTACAGACACCTATGATTTCTCTGTCAAGGAATCTCTAAAAAGTTTCGCGTTCTGGATGCTCATCCTAGGAACAGGAGCACGAGCATTTGCTATGACCTCAATAGTAGTGCATCAAGTCGTATACTTGACTGAAGTTCGGGAGATTCCGCTCGTACAAGCAAGTGCTGCACTAGGAGGTATGGTTTCTATCAGCTTGATAGGTCGATTAGGGTTTGGCATCCTTGGCGACTATATCGACAAAAGACATCTCTTGATAGGTACCATACTTCTCCAAGCTGTGGGAGTCTATATACTGATGACGGCGACTACGATTGGGACCGTTTGGGTTTTCGTTGTCGTCTACGGAATCGCTTACGGAGGAGCCATTCCGGTATATATGGCAATCATCGGAGAATATTTCGGCCGTAAGAACTACGCAACCATCCGCGGATTCAACCAACTTTTTCATGTTCCTACAACAGTAGTAGGACCCGTTTTCGCAGGATGGGTATATGACACCACCGGAAGTTACAATTTCGCGTTCTCTGTATTCATTGTGACGATGTTGATTGGCGTGGGCTTCATATTTTTTGCGCGAAAACCCATACCCCCAATACATGCACAAGCAAATAACCAGATCTAAACTACATAAATATATATCCTATTGATTTCACCAAGCACCTCAGTTGAGTCAAGGGACTGGAAACGTAAATAGAATGGAGGGATAGCAAGAATGCCCCCAACTATTGCTGAGCAGCTTGACCCTATTTTTAAGGCCCGTTCTATTGCAGTGATAGGTGCTTCCAATACCCCTCCCAAATGGGGATACTCCATAATGGATCGTTTAGTGAACGGCGGATTTGAAGGATCCATTTTCCCAGTTAACCCCAGAGAATCACGAATTATGCACCTACCCTCCTATCCCGATGTAGCCTCAATTCCTGAAACCATCGATTTGGCCGTTTTCGCAATACCCGCACACCTCGTTCCAGACGCAATGCAAGAAGCGATAGCATCAAACATAAGGAGTGCCCTCGTTATTTCCGCTGGATTTGCTGAAGCTGGTGATGAAGGAATCCTACTACAGGACCGTCTCACATCTATAGTCCGGTCTGCTGGGATAAGGATGATCGGGCCAAACTGCAATGGCATGTGGAGCGCTGATGCAAAAGTTAGCCTATCTTCAGCAAAACCAATAAAGCCAGGTTCTATAGCATTCGTCTCACAAAGCGGAGCATTTGGGGGAATGCTCGTTAGCCAAGCTGAAGAAAAAGGATACGGATTGAGCAAATTTGTGAGCAGCGGAAATCAGGCTGATCTGAGTGAAGCGGATTATATCAATTACCTAGCCCAGGATGCTTCGACAAAAGTTATAGCCCTCTATATGGAGGGTGTTCGCGATGGAAGAAAATTCATGGAGGCCGCAAGGGCTGCAGTACGTAAGAAACCAGTCATCATTTACAAACCAGGTAGCAGTGAGATTGGAACAAGAGCCGTTCAATCCCACACAGGATCTCTAATGATGCCGGACAGTTTGTTCGATAATCTTTGTCAGCAGATAGGCATCATACGGGCTAAAGAGACCAGTCACTTATTCGATATGGCCGAGGCACTTGCAAATGCCCCCTTACCACCATCGCGTGGAGTCGGGATTATTTCAATGACCGGTGGCCAATGCGTCGTTAGTTCAGATACTTGTGCTCAGCTAGGACTTGATGTGCCAGAAATCGATAAAGCTACACAAGATTATTTGACCCAAAATGTGCTCGCTGCCCATGCACCAACACCCCGCAATCCTATAGACATCGCCGGTGATTTTCGAACCCCTCTCACGTTCGCCGAAATAGCTGAAGCAATCGCTCCACTGCCTTCCATAGGAATTCTATTGATCAGCCCGCCATCACAACGTTCCGGAGCAGGTGCAGAGATTAGTGCTGAGGCTGCAAGACGCATCGCAGCTATACCCCACAGATTCGGAAAACCTGTGCTAGGTCTCGGCATGTCACCCATAAGCAACCCTAAGCCAGGATCAGTGGCAGAGATTTTTCAGCTGGCCGGCATACCGGGGTACCAGAGACCAGAAGATACTGCAAGAGCAGCTTATGCTTTAGTGAAATACGCGAGCATAAAAGCTAAGTTTCCTCACAAGTAAATTCCCCACTACTTACTCCCGTGGCTTGCTCCTCGGACCAAAGGGTTCAGGCATAAATGGACCATCACGAGCCTCAAGGAACGCCCTAAAGCCCCCTTCAAGTCGAGCTTTATCCAAATGTGCAACGTCAGACCGATCAGTGGTAGCTCTGACAATAGTAGAAAGGAACGCGTTCACATTCAGGGCATTTCTGAGGCCCATAGCTTCGAGTGCATACGTCGTCATCATCTTGTTCACGCGAACAGACTCCCGCGGAACTTGGGCCAACCTTTGGGCCAAAGCTTTGACATGATCCATCAGTTTCTCATGCGGGACAACTTCGTTAACCACACCAATTCGTAGAGCTTCCTGAGCATCAAAATGGTCTCCAGTGAGAGCGTACCGATGAGCATTTTTCCATCCGCAAAGCAAAGCAAAAAGAACCGAGGAATTTGAAATCATCCGAACCTCAGGTTGAGCGAATACAGCACGTTCCGAAGCTATAGTGATGTCGCATGCCAAGGAATACCAAAACCCACCACCAATGCACCACCCATCAATCGCAGCGATAACGGGCTTAGAGAGCTGCATTATATGCATCAGCATATCGGGATTCCGCAGACTTGAATTCCATTTTTGCCGCTGATCTGCTACTTCTTCTTCATCGGGAGCAGCATCCCCTTCTTCAGAGCTATTTTGCGAAATGTTATAACCCGAAGAAAATCCCCTGCCAGCCCCTGTGAGGATTATTGAACGAATGGATTCGTCCCTGTCTCCCTGCTCCAAAGCAGCATGTAACTCACCTTCCATAGGGGGAGTAAGAGCGTTCAAGGCCTCGGGCTGATTAAGCGTGATTACCAAAACCGGACCATCCTGTTCATAGGACACAAGGTTGTAGTTCGACATGTTAATCTCCTTTTGAAGTTTTATTGCCATACAAACTGCGTGCGCACATGATCACCCCAGATACATAAAACTGCAATCCCTTGTTGACTTCATAATGTGCCGTTGGTAGTCTGAGATAACTGCAAACAGCCCTACTAATCATAAGAATAACTTCTAGCAGAAGGAAAACACCCTGTGGACCATAGCCAGATCATCTATGGAGACAATTTAGAATCGCTGCAGCAAATGCCAGCAGAATCAGCCAATCTAATTTACGTGGATCCCCCTTTTAACACGGGCAAAACTCAAACAAAAACGCGGTTAAAGACCACCCGTGACCACGAGGGAGACCGCACTGGATTCCAAGGTTTGCGATATAGGACCGAAAAAGGAGCTACCACTTCATTCAGCGACACCTTCAGCGACTACATTACCTTCCTTGAACCACGTCTACTCGCAGCACATAAAGTACTTGCTGCCAATGGAACTCTCTACTTTCATATTGACTATCGTGAGGTTCATTACTGCAAATTGTTGCTAGACCAAATATTCGGACGTGCTTGTTTCCTAAACGAAATTATATGGGCATATGATTATGGAGGCCGCACAAAGAAGAAGTGGGCAGCCAAACACGATAATATCCTTGTCTACGGAAAAGATCCAAACAACTATGTATTCAATATCGATGCCATTGACCGCATACCTTACATGACACCAAATCTTGTGGGACCGGAAAAGGCAGCACGCGGGAAATTACCTACCGATGTGTGGTGGCAAACCATAGTACCTCCTGGCGGTAAAGAAACCACTGGATACGCGACTCAAAAACCCCTGGCAATTCTTCGTAGGATAATCAAGGCCTCTTCCAACCCTGGAGATACCGTGCTAGATTTTTTCGCAGGTAGTGGCACAACTGGAATCGCGGCCCATGAACTGAAGCGTCGTTTTATTCTTATTGATAACAATGAACTAGCTCTACAAACAATGGCCGCCAGGTTCGCGGGCATCGATGCGATCGAATTCGAACAATTCGATCCTACCCCGTACCAATAAGAATCATTGGAGGAATTCCTATCTCCATTGCAATTGCGCACGTCCAACTATAGGATTATCTGCACACTCTGCAAATTACATTCGTGAGGCAATAGTACTAATATTGAGTAGGAATAAGCATGGATTTACTAACACCCCAAGAACAAGCTAGTGTAGGTCATCGGCTTCGAAGTGCCTTCTCTTTCTACGGGTGGAGGCTCGTCGCCGTAAGCGCTAGCATGCTCACCTTGGTATCACTTCTCGTGTTTCAAGGGGCTGGAGCCTATTTCCACATCCTTGAGATCCGTTTCGGGTGGACAAGAAGCATGCTCTCATTGGCATTTTCATTGTCGCGTGCAGAGGGAGCGATTCTAGGACCAATTGAAGGCTTCCTGATAGACAAAATAGGCGCAAGGAAAATGGTTCTCATCGGATATGTAATCATGGCTATCGGATTCTTCATGTTCTCCCAAGTACAAGAAATATGGCACTTCTACATTGCGTTCCTTACCATTACCCTCGGTTCAGGAGTCGGAGGTTTCCTGCCATTAATTACTGCCGTAAACCATTGGTTTAATAGAAAACGAACGAGCGCAATGGCTGTCACCATGTCAGGAATCAATCTTGGGGGGCTCTTCGTCCCGCTCTTAGCACTAGGGTTAGCGTCTGCAGGTTTTCGATGGACAACCGGAGGAATCGCATGCCTTCTACTCCTCATCGCATACCCTGCTTATAAGTTCATACGGACATCCCCCGAAGAATATGGCCTAACTCCAGATGGAGAACCTCCACCAGTCATTGAACAACCAAACGACAACACTGCGATGGCTGAAGACCAAGGACTTACTGCCCGGGAAGCTCTCAGAACGTCGGCATTTTGGATTATAACAATGTCCAACATAGCCTCTGCAGTTCCACTAGTTTCACTGATGGTGCACCTCGTACCAAAGTTGACAGACATGGGACATTCGCTCGAACAAGCTAGCATAATTGTTACCGTATTTACGCTAGTAGGCATCCCTACAGTTTTCTTAGCTGGATACCTGGGAGATCGGTTCCCAAAAACTGTCCTGTTATTTATATTCATGGCAATTCAGGGAATCGCAATCCTCGTCCTAGCAGTCGCAGATAGTCCGATGTGGGCATGGGTATTCGCACCTCTGTACGGCATAGCGTTCGGAGGGAGAATACCGTTGTCGACGGCTATGAGGGGTGAATATTTCGGGCGCAAAGCATTTGCCACTATCATGGGGATATCTCAATTCCCATCGAACCTAGCGATGATGCTAGGACCCGTGTTCGCAGGCTGGGTATTCGATATTCAAGGAACTTATTTCATTCCCTTCATCGTATTTTCCGCCCTAAGTTTCGTTGGAGGAGTGTTGATTCTTTTCGCAAAAAAACCCCAACTAAGGCATGGAGACTAAATACTGAGGAGCACTTCAGAAAAGTGCTCCTCAGCGTCCCTATTTGTTTTTGTCGAGTTGTTCAACTTGGATACATTCTAGCATGGCTCAAAACTATTTTTTGGGAGCTACCAGTATTTTCGCACTCTTATCTAGCGGCCAGTAAATACTGGAGTCCTTTTTTCTATGAAAGCTTTTACCCCTTCGGCATGATCAGCAGTTTGCCGGAGCATCGCCTGCCCATAGGATTCAAATTCAAGGGCAGCCTCTAGTTGACCTATCCGACTTTTATACATTCCCCTCTTCGCCATACCCATAGCGAGAGTGGCTCCTTTAGAAAGTTGTCTCGCCAATTCAACACTTGAGGCCATCAGTTCCTCTGCGGGAACAACCTTTGTAACCAATCCAATATCTAGGGCTTCCTGAGGGGCAATTGGACGCCCAGTCCACACCAATTCAAGAGCTTTGGAGGTGCCTAAAATTTCCGGCAGAAAAAATGTGCCCCCACCATCAGGCATATATCCTCTGCGAACCCAAAAAGCACCAAATTGGGCACTTTCCGAAGCAATGCGAAAATCGCACATACACGCATAGGAAAGACCTATGCCAACTGCCGGTCCATTTACTGCTGCAATAATAGGACGGTCACAATTCCAAAAAGCCATGGAAACCGCTTTTTCAGGATGAGGCTGCTTCCAAGATTCATCAGTCTCTAGTCGCTTCGACATTCCCTTAACGTCGCCACCAGAGCAAAAAGCCCTCCCCGAACCGGTAAGGACAATAGCCCTTACATCTGAGGATAAGTTTTCAAGTATTTCTATCATACTTTCAGTCATATCAGTGCTTGAGGCATTCAATCGATCAGGGCGATTCATGGTAATTATGCCAACTCCGTCTTGGACTTCATAAAGAACATCTTTTAGATCCATATCTCTGCTCCCCTCCATTTATTCTGTATAATGCCGAACACGACCTTGATACCTGCTTGGATGCCCAAAAGGCAGGAACCCTTCTATGACGAAATCATATTAGCATCCGTAGAAGTTTATGAGCAATTCGTATATTGGTCTTCTCTTGAGCGATACAACGTGCAATTGTTACACTGATGCCAATAAAAAAAGTAAATCTCGATAGCTAGGGATATAAATCAGAGGCTACAAGTTGTTTTACATCAAGGGATTAATCAAAGCCTGTACATACTCTCTGGACGGCCTCAAAGAGGGTTTTCAGAATCACAAGCACTTTCGTCTAGCAATAGCACTAACACTAGTACTATCACCAGTTGCCATATTTATCGGTGATAATCAAACAGACAGGGCATTTCTTTTGTTTGTCCTATTATTGATACCTATTTTTGAGCTTGTTAACTCCGCCCTAGAAATCACGATCAATCGCATTGGCCTTGAACAGAACCCGTTATCAAAAAAGGCTAAAGACTTAGCATCAGCAGCTGTGTCGCTTTCCATCGTTAATGCCGCTGTAGTCTGGAGCTTACTAATCTTTGGCTAAGACTACCCCTCTATCATCCAGCTACTTCAATTTCAGTTAGGCTTGGCTCCCAGAACAGATTCCCGGAACCAATTCCAAGGGGTAAGTTGCTTGTAATGCAAAATCCACTCCTGAAAAAACTTAGGAATATACAACAATGCCAGCACAAGGACTAGTTGCAATTTATTTGTAGGAAGTAATTTAGGGGAAAACCTTTCTGCCAAAATGGCAAATAAGAAGAAGTTTTCAAACAAGTTCGGGAAAAAGAAGATAAGTTTTCTGTATTTTTCCCCGGTGAGGGCAAAGACGACAATACCAAGTAAGCGGAAACAATAGAGACCTATTGAAGTATTACGAACAAGTAGATTAGAAAAGCGCACCGCGACAAATGCTTCAATAGTCAAATAGTACATATCAAGCCATTTATCAAACGACTGGTAATGATCTCCGAGACCAGGCTCCTCCCCCAAGACAGATGCGAGAGCATCAACAAGGATAACGTCGACACCATCAAGAAGCATCGACCCAACGGATCCACCTATCCTCCAACGAAATATAGTGAGCGGAAACAACAATCTAACTACGAGAACGATTATTGCGGATATGGTCACATCATCCTCCAATTGCCATTAATACTGCAGAACGCAATCTACATCATGCAACAGGGTGTCGTTCAAAAGTTTGTTGCGCTATGGCTAAATCCTGAGGGTTATCCACTTCGATCCACTGACGACCAAGCACAACCTGAGGAGTCACCTGAATATCTTGCGACTCTATAAGGTCCGCAAGGACAGCTTCGTAAAATATGCTAGTGTGTCCATCATCGATTCGTGCCTGCAATCCTGGGAAAAATTGAGTAATTAATGTCTTCTTTGAAAACTTATATATATTCACTGTCTTTAGGAGATGTTTGTAATCCATCCCCTTAGTTTGTGCTTCCTTCAGAAGCATTCGAGTAACCCGTCTATAATTAGCGACAACAACGGTTCCGTCAGGGTTCCCTGATACGTAATCAAGCACAGCAACATCGCCACTTTTACTCGCAACTAGATCAGCTACGATACCCTCTTCACACAAGACATCACCCTCCATTAGCACACAATCATCGTCCGCAAACGGACCCAGGAGGTTGAGAGAGTAGATATTATTTGTTTCTGCATACCATGGGTTATCCACATACGTCAGTTTAATAGAACGGAACCTAGAACCAAATCGGTCCACAATCATACTCCCTTTGTATCCTATCGCAATAACACATTCCTGAATACCAACACGATCTAGCATAGATAACTGATGATAAAGTATTGGCTCGCCAGCAACTTCAACTAGACATTTGGGCCTATTGTCAGTCAGCGGTGCGAGACGTGTACCCATACCTGCTGCAAGAATTAAAGCCTTAGGCATAATCACTTCTCCTTGGTTTTGCAATACGAACTAGCTATCCTATTACCTGACGCATGACATCTACCAACATGGCATTATCATCTGATGTTCTGGAAGCTAGTCTAATAAAGGACTGATCCAACGCTGCCTTGTTACTACAATCGTTGATCAATATCCTGTCTATGTTCCACAAGTCGTCAACTAGGGACGCCGAACTACGCTCTGGCGGCAATTTGCAAAGCACGAAATTTGCAGTTGTCGGATATGCATAAAGGCCTTGCAGTTCCCCAAGTCCTCCCGACAAAACCTTCGATGCTTCCCTAACACTGGTGCAGGCATCTTGAAATTCTCGATCGTACTTCGGCAATTCTTCAACGAAATACTGAGCCAAGGCATTGATGCCCCAAAGGGGCAAGTGCCGTCGTATAGTAGATATCCAATCCGAGTTACTAGAACTGACGTACCCCAAGCGCAATCCAGGGATTCCGTAAATTTTAGATAAACTCTTCAATATTATGAGGTTAGGATAATCATCAATAAGATTAGCTACGGTTTCTTCCTCGGGGCTTGCACAAAACTCTAGAAACGACTCATCAACAATAATCAAATCTATATCTCGGAGTGCATTGAGAACAGTTATCGTCTTTTTTCGAGAAATAAGACTTCCTGTCGGATTATTAGGACGAATCAATAAGGCAGCATTAGCATGGCTCTCTCGAACTGTATTGATAAAAGCAGTCTCGTCGAAATCAGTACCGGGCTCCCAATGCGCTGTGCTAATTTCTTTTCCAAGGTCACGTGCACGGTTAATGTATTCATCAAACGTTGGGATCGGAACACACAGACGGTCTACGTACAAATCAATAATCGCCGCTATAAGCTCACTAGCCCCATTTGCCAGAACTAACTGGTCCTTATTCAGACCAATCAGTCCTGCATATAATTCAGAGACGTACCAGTTGGTTGAGGGATACGATTTAACCAGTTGAGCCACCCGAGTGGTCAGCGACTCCATAAAGGCATCAGGCGGAAAATATGGATTGGTCATGAATCTAAAATCTTTCAGATTTTCGTTCCAGTAACCACCATAGATACTTGATATCGTTGCTCTATCCAACATAACGGCACGCCCGACCCTTACCCACAATCTGTGCTAACATCAACATTAAGTTAATCGCTGATTGACGGCGATTCTATCAGAATAAGTACCTGAACGCCAACGGTCACGCTTGGACCTGCCCGACTTACCACGCAGGAATGGTGTCGTATTGGGGTTAGATGCGAAATGAATGACCAAAGGAGTGTGCAATGGATAAAGGTAGCGGTGCTGACAAAGCAAGCCTAGACTACTCGCTCAAGTATAACGTGCAAATGGATCACTCGATAGCAGAAAGAATCTTAAAGGAAACCAGAACAATCCTAAATGAACTACAGATTCGTTTCTTCCTCTTCTCAGGATCATGCCTTGGAGCCGTACGGGATCAGGCATTTATACCCTGGGATGACGATATAGATATATTGTCCATAGTATGGGAGCACGGTATAGATCAACAGGGCATAGACAAAGCTATTCGAACATTTGAACAAAACGGGTTTTATGTGGGTCGTATGAAGGGGCAACACTCAACATCCTTCTCTATGATTAAGGACAATATAAGGGTCGGCTGGGACTGCGCAGTTCCCTTCAACGACAACCTCCATATCTTTCCCGGTGTCGTGGTTCCGGTACAACTATTTGAATCTCCACGGGAAATTAGCTTCCTAGGAGAATCATTCCTTGTACCAGATCCTCCGGAAGAATATTTGCGTATCAAATACGGAGAGGAATGGATGATACCCAAAAAATCTGGAAGCTATGAAGCAGATGTAGTAAAAAAGATCCCAGGAGGCACTCTGACTGGAGACAGCGTCTGGGTCCGCGTCTTAAATAGTCAGGCAGCTCCTATAACATCTGGGAGTGTGACCCTGGTCGGAGGTCAAACATCCTCTCTTGATCTACAAGGATTGGCAGAGTTAAAAATACCTCAATCAGACTGGTATTCACTGGTTGTCACCTATGGAACAAGCGAAGATGTCCTCTACATGGAACAGCTTACCCCTGGGAAAACATATGTCTATGCCACCGATGCGATGCAAAAAGCCGCAGAGGAAATAGGAGAAACCGCAGGCACCCTAGGGAACCTTCTGTACGAAGAGTAGAAGAGTAACAGACGTAGCGAAACTACACGCCTCGGTTTTCGACTACTTCAGTACTCTGTAGACACGAATCTGGTGATACGCCTCAGGTTCACCTTTTGGCAACATCTTTATCTCATCAGAGGCTTCAACCAATTCGCACTGACCAGAATTTACTAAATCCTGTTCCTTTTGAAGATATCCATTCGACTCAAAAATATCAGGTCGGATTGTTAATACAAAATATCCGCCTGGACGTATTATGCGTACAACCTCATCCCACCCACTGGCTGGTGCGTGTCCTACAGTAAAAACTCCAGTAGCAATTGCCGCTCCGTAAGCGTCTGTATCATACTCTAGCGGTTCACCAAGCACCGCCTGTTTAAGTTGTGCGTATACCCCCAACTTACTTGCCAAGGCTAACATGCCTTCCGACAAATCAAATCCGTCAATTCGGGTATATCCCCAACGCTGTAGCTCACCGCCACACAATCCAGTCCCACAACCAACATCAATAATTGATACATCTGGATCGGTATACTTCATCAGTACCTCAGCGGCCAGAACATGACCGCTCCAGGCAAAATCCCTATCGAGATCTGTATCGTAATCCTCCGCCCACTCATCATATCGGGCCGCAAGCTCCGCGTTATCCTTCGAAGCATACACCCACCGTACACGATTGGTTTCAGTCATACTCCCCCCACAAGCACAGCCTTCAACATTAATTTCAGTATCCACATCAAAAACGAACAGCTATGTGCCGGTAAAATTAGGATCCCTTTTTTCCAAGAAAAAGTCACGCGATTCTTTTTGATCATTCGCGGCTCGGCGAGCTACACTCAAACCATGAACCTCAAATCGGAGCTGGTCTTCCAAGGAAGCACCCATACTATGCTGCAAAACACGTTTTGCCATTTGGGTCGCTACTGGTGGCCATTTAGACATATCTTTAGCCAATTGAACCGCATCGCTTACCAGAGTCTCGGTATCAAAAACACGATCGAGAAGCCCTATCCTATAAGCTTCTTCATATCCAACAAACCGTGAAGAATAAATCAAATCGATAGCCCGACTGTAGCCGACAATACGTGGCAAAAAATACGACATCCCCGAATCAGCACTTATGTTGCGCTGTAAGAACATTGTGTTGAATCGTGTATTTTCAGTGCCCACGCGCAGATCACACGCTAAGGCCAAAGAATATCCTGCACCGGCAGCCACCCCATTCACCGCAGCAATTGTGGGTTTATCCAGGCGCTGGTATATCGAAAGAGCCTGTCTGCCAATCCTCCCATATTCATCAAGCATCTCTTCTCTACTTAGAGTCGGTGCTTCAGCTGATCCATTTGCCGGAGCTGGCCCGACATCTGCCCCAGAACAAAACCCCCTACCTGCGCCCGTGAACACTACTGCACGAACAGTATCATCCGCGTGAAGCTCTTCTCCAATGCCAATAATTTCCTCCCAGAGGGTCGGATTCAATGCGTTCAATCTTTCAGGACGATTTAGTGTCACAATCGCTACATGGTCATCTTTCTCTAATAGTATATGCTCGTATGTCACAGCTTTGCCTCCTTGCTTATTAATACAGCATGACATTCATCAATATAAATCATGCTCAACGCGCCCCCACTATACGTATTATTTGCAAAACCCTCAACATACACCGCTACTCTATAGAAATATAACCACGCAAGGTATAATGTTCAGCAAATAATAAAATAGACGCCATAAAAATTGAACTAACCCTCTTAACCATACCTTAGGTGTAGCGATGCCTCCAAAAACTTCCAAAACGATTATTCTTCCAATTGCACCAGCGCTCCCCTCTGCTGAAGAATTAGACATCATAAAAACACTTCAATTAATCAACGGGGTGAACAGCGCTATCCTACAGGAAGAAAGTCGTTTTGCAGAAATCACCATTGATCCACAGAAAACCTCCATCTCCACACTAGTGCAGACTCTAGAACATTCTGGATTTACGGCGCAGACAGAAGAAATCACGCTCAATATAGGTGGCATGACATGCGCTGCATGTGTAGTTCATGTAGAGAATGCACTTACGGAAGTTGAAGGGGTACTGTCGGCAAATGTTAACCTTGCAACGGAGCAGGCCCGTGTCCACTACGTTCCCACTATGGCCACCCTACCTGCATTGACCGCCAACGTTGATGATTTTGGTTATACGGTTGAGGGTATAGCTGGTGACTTAGATTCCAGTGACCAAGACCGCCTCGCCAGAACAAGCGAAATCAAGGCACTGCGAAAAAAGTTGGCAATCGGATCTGTATTTGGGGTGCTCGTAATACTCGGAAGTTTCAAAAGCTTGTTCCCATGGGTTCCATCGCCTCTGCAAAATTGGTTTACTCTCTGGGCCCTCGCAACCCCTGTCCAATTCTGGATTGGATGGCAATTTTACACAAGCGCGTGGGCTGCCCTAAAACATAGAACTACCAATATGAACACCCTGATCGCTTTAGGCACGAGCGTAGCCTATCTATATAGTGCGGCAGTCACAATGTACCCTAAGCTATTTACACTAGATACCAATACTGCTCACGTATATTTTGATACTGCAGTTATGATCACAATGTTCATACTAGCCGGTCGCTATCTTGAAGCACGAGCAAAAGGACGGACCTCAGAAGCAATCAGGAACCTAATGCAATTGCAGCCTCCAACGGCATTTGTTTTAAGAAACAATCAAGAAATAGAAGTATCTAGCAAAGAAGTCATACCCGGCGACATCATTCTGATTCGCCCTGGGAACAGGATCCCCGTAGACGGAGTCATTATACATGGAACGTCCTCGATCGATGAAAGTATGTTAACCGGGGAGAGCCTGCCGGTACATAAGTCTGTGGACTCGCCTGTCTTCGCTGCGACACTAAACTATGATGGCCACTTCAGATTCCGCGCAACAAAAGTCGGTGCAGAAACTGCACTATCTCAAATCATCAAATTGGTTCAGGATGCCCAAGGATCCAAGGCACCAGTTCAAAGAATTGCTGACCGTGTGTCAAGCTACTTCATACCGTCAGTAATATTCATAGCTCTGGCAACTTTCGGAGTATGGTTTATAGCCGGACCAGATCCCAATTTGACGTACTCCCTTCTCAATTTGGTAGCGGTGCTCGTCATAGCATGCCCATGTGCGCTTGGGCTTGCTACTCCAACAGCCATTATGGTTGGTACAAGCAAAGGGGCCGAATCAGGCATCCTAATTCGAACGGCCGAGGCTCTCGAACTTTCCCGAAAGGTTGACATAATTGTCTTAGACAAAACAGGTACCCTAACAACCGGCACTCCCAAAGTGACAGACGTTAGTTCCAACTTGATATCAACAGAAGCACTCCTCAGATTAGCAGCAACCGCGGAACAAGGATCTGAGCATCCCCTTGGAACAGCAATAACCGCTGCAGCACAGGATCAAAACATTACAATCCCTGAAGTCGAAGAGTTCACGGCAATTCCCGGGAAAGGTATAACGGCTGCCTCCCAAGGAAAGTTAATCCACGTGGGTAATGCCGCGTTCATGGAAGAACAGAACTGTAAAACAGACCTACTTATCGATGAAGTACAACTCCTTGCTCTCCAAGGCAAAACCCCTATTTTCGTAGCCCAAGACCACACTATTCAAGGGGTTATTGGAATAGCTGATAGTATAAAACCTGAAGCTTCAGAGTCCATACGATCACTACAAGCTTCAGGGCATACGGTCATCATGCTAACGGGAGATAACGAGCAAACCGCAAGAAAAATTGCCAATGACCTGAGTATTGATAAAGTCATATCCGGAGTTCTTCCGGATGAGAAAGCAAAAGAAATACAAGGATTACAAAACCAAGGCAAGGTTGTAGCCATGGTTGGAGACGGTATCAACGACGCACCTGCCCTTGCCCAAGCTGATGTAGGAATGGCCCTAGGCACTGGTACCGATGTTGCAATGGAAACTGCAGAGGTAACTCTGGTACAAGGTGATCTCCGGGGTATCATGAAAACCCTTGAATTAAGTAAAGCAACAATGCGTACGATAAAGCAAAACCTATTCTGGGCATTTGCCTACAACACTGCACTAGTACCCATTGCAACAGGACTTCTCTACTTGATATTTAATGACAAGACCGTTCCAGATGTGCTAAAACCATTGCTAGGTGACTTCGGGTTTCTCAATCCGATGGCAGCGGCAGCGGCTATGGCCATCAGCTCATTTACCGTTGTCAGTAATTCACTTCGTCTACAAAGACGCAAATAATCGCAACTAAACTAAAAGGTGGTATATATGAAGATCCCATTTTTCTCGAAACCCTCAGGCAATACTGCTGTCGATCCAGTCTGCAGTATGGACGTCAGCACCGATAACGCCCCAGGGGGAACCCACGAATACAACGGAGAAACTTATTATTTTTGTGGGCCAGGATGCCGTGTCGCTTTTTCCAAGGAACCAGAGGCCTACCTTTCTGGGGAAAAACGAATCGAGATGTAGTAGTGACTGCTACACTAGGGGACAGTAAAAAATCTAGCCAGAGGACGGTACATCCATGAAAACGAACGTAGCGCTACAATTAGCGAACCAGGGCAAACTCGAGATCTGTGAAGTCGAACTTCCCGCGCCCCAGGATGGACAAGTCGTGGTGAAGTTGTTCTCAAGTGGGGTGTGTCACTCACAACTCCATCAAATGCATAACGCCAATCTTCCTCGCCCGATGGCCCTTGGTCATGAAGCCACCGGGGTAGTTGTCCAGGTAGGCAAAAGCGTTAATCACGTAAAAGAGGGAGACCATGTTATCGTCACATGGGTTAGAAGAACTCCTGTGAGAGGTATGCCTGTGAATGCCCCTAGCGGTGCCACCTACAAAGGAGAGACAGTCCATGGGGCAGTATATACTTTAGCTGAGGACGTGTTGGTTGACGCAAACTACGTGGTGCCTATTCTCAATGAATACCCCACAGATGTCACCTGCATTATTGGATGCGCCGTCCTCACAGGAGCAGGTGCTGTTCTTTACACAGCAAAAGTCCAACCAGGCCAATCTGTAGCGGTTTATGGAGTAGGAGGAGTAGGACTTTGCACTATTCAAACAGCAGCCATCGTCAACGCCTATCCGATTATTGCTGTTGACTTAAGCGATGACAAACTTGCGATGGCAAAAGAGTTTGGGGCAACCCATACTGTCAACGCATCCAATACTGATCCTATCAAGGCTATCCACGAAATAACTGGAGGAGGCGCAGATTTTGCATTCGATGCCATTGGAGTACGGATCACCAATGAGCAAATCTTACCTTCTACTCGAGCAGGTGGCTCTGGTGCAAGCAATCAGGGAGGTGTGGCCGTACTGATAGGACTTCCAAACACGGACGAATCCATGGCGATACCACCAAGACAATTTGTCGGCGGTCAGCGACAGTACAGAGGCAGTCTTGGAGCAACTTACCCAGACACCGATTTTCCTATGTTTCTCAGATGGTTTAAGGAGGGCAAGTTCCCGCTGGATAAACTCGTAACTCAACGGTACCCACTAAGTCAGGTCAACGAAGCCTACACAGCATTGCAGAACGGTGACATACTTGGAAGAGCTATCATTGAATATTAATTAAGCCCTAACAAATATGGAATCTATACCACCCATATAAAAGCAGCAATCTAATTAGGAAATTTAATGTAGGACACTCAAGCCTCAGTGAATCTATCTACCAGCATCATGAGGTTCAAACTTGTACAGCGTGAGTTCCTCAGTGGCGTCTTCAAACACTACTGACACTCTCATCCCAATTTCAACAGCATCGGGAAGGCAATTGATGAGATGACTCATCACCCGAGGACCTTCATCCAATTCGACAATAACTGTTACAAAAGGAAGATCGTCTCTAAAGGCGGGCCCCACACCACCATGTATCGTGGTATAGGAATAGACCATCCCTAGCCCTGAAACTTGCTGCCACACATAATCCACTGAGGAGCAATCAGGGCATACTTCTTTCGGGATGAACCGTAGTACTGAGCACTGACTGCACGCCTGCATTCGAAGTTCCTTACTTCTCAGTCCTTCCCAAAATGGTTCTGTCAGCAACGTGATTTCCGGTATCGGTTTACTGTAATTCATAAGTTCTACCTTCGACCAAAGATGGCAGCATACTGCCCCTGAAAAGTGCCTCCGGTACCGTGGGCATATGCCAAATTGCAGTTTTCCACTTGCCTTTCGCCTGCTTCTCCACGTAACTGGCGAACTAGTTCAACCACTGTGTAAAGACCACACCCACCACCGTGGCTATTCGACAGGAATCCTCCATCGGTGTTCACTGGAAGCCTTCCACCTAGCTGTATAGCCCCACCTGCAATAAAATCACCACCTTCTCCCTTACCACAGAAACCGGCATCTTCCAGTTCTATGAGCACATTTATAGAAAAATGATCCGAAATACCAGCTACATCTATATCATCCCTACTTATACCTGCATGAGCAAAGGCAGTGGTAGCAGCGACAACTCCCCCAAATGAAGTCATACTTGGGGCAGTCATAATGTCATGAAACGTAAAGCCTTCACCCCAGCCCATCAAAACAATTGGGGTGGTTCGCAAGTCCTGAGCACGCTCCATAGTGGTCATCACGATAGCCCCACCACCAGCATTCACAAGGCAACAATCATAAAGATGTAGTGGATCCGCTATCATTCTAGATTCCAGAACGTCCTCTACTGAAATCAGCCCCCGCTCCCCCATTACGGACGCAGGATTCAACGTGGCATGCTTTCGAGCTGCCACAGCGACCTCCGCGAGTTGCGCAGGAGTGGTTCCGTATTCATACATATGTCTTCGCGCTGCCATAGCATAAACCGCTGCAGGATTTGAGCCCCATATATGTTCAAAGGAACTAGGGGTCGGCCCACCACCAGTCCGGGACCCTGGCCTGATCGCACCACCTGAGGCAGTCGGGATAATCACCACGTCGGCATAACCCCTCTCTATAGCCATCGCGGCAATTCCTATCCCTGAAGAGGATGAGGAAGCTCCTACTCCGGTCTGCGCCTGAAACCGCAAAGTCACACCAAAATTATCCGAAAAGTCTCCTGCGATCCCGGCACCCTCTGGACCAGTTCCGATAATACCATCGATATCCTTAACCCCAAGCCCTGCATCTGCTAGAGCACCCAACACGGATTCGGCATATACGCTCCCGGCAGTCCGATCACTGAGCTTCCCCTGCTCTGTCATATATATCCCGACTATCGCAGCACGCCGCGGATCACTCATTCACCCCTCCATTCAATATTCCAAACATCTGAAAATCACCAGTTTGAACAATTTGTCTCATCCATCTCGAAGCATTGCACACATAAAAGATTCAACATTTTGGGATCCAATCATACAGTTCTTTCCATCGCTTAGTCTCAACATAACCCCTTGATCGCCACGAACAGTATATGCTTTCCCTCTTGCCCCATATCTAATACCCCAACCCCCATAATCGCGGAGTCCACGGTAGGTTGCTGCTTCTACTTCAAGCACATCCGGGTGCAAAAATTCCACCCATCTCCTATGAAAAGGCCTGAAACGAATAAAAAGCCCCTCGCCTGTCACCACCGTATCTAACCTACAAGCGTAGATCAAAGCCACTGGCCCAACACCAAGAACTAAGGCAATAGCAAACAAGAATAAGTCAGGCAAGGGATTATCTCCAACTTCCAACCCCAAGATAATTTGCCTGTAGATCAACCAGCAAAAAACAAGAGGGGCGATAAGAACAATACCCCATATCCACCATTGATCAAAACGTTGAGACTCGGTATAAAGACTGTCCTGTTGATTCATCCCTTCCCTCATGCCTATGACCAGCAATTTCTACCAACCAACAAGATAGCTATCTACCATGGTACACAGGATCTCGTTTTTCAAGGAACGACACCAATGATTCACGCCGATCCTCAGTTCCCCAAGATGGAGCATTTGCGAGGCCCTCCATAGGAAGAATCGTATTTAGATCCGTCGATGCTGCATCATACAGAAGTTGCTTCGTAGATCTTACCGCAAGCGGCGGATTGGCAGCAATTTCATGGGCAATACTCAAAGCATCGGCCATCAAATCTTCCTGAGGCACTACTTTATTCACTAGTCCAACCCTCAATGCCCAATCCGCATCGTACACCCTGCCCGTTAGTGCCATCTCTGCAGCGATTCCAGGACCAACCAAGGATGGAATGAGGTACGCAGCTCCCGTATCAGGAACTAGCGATCTCTTAATAAAAACGCACGAAAATCGCCCGTGCTCGGAAGCGATACGAATATCACAGGCCAAGGCTATCGAAAGACCCATCCCAGCAGCGACTCCATTAACCGCAGCAATAACAGGCTGAGGTATTTCGCGGACAAGTGGCGCGGGACTTCGCCTGGCAGGATCTTTTTGGCGCTCCTCGTGATCGCGTTGAACAGACTCTATAGTCCTCTCCAATTCTTGAGGCAACCCATCTGCTTGTTCTCCAACATCGGCCCCAGCGCAAAAACCACGCCCCTCACCAGTGAGAACAACAACGCGAATATCCGGAAATTGCCCACCTATTTCTTCTAGCACAGTGACCAACTCAAATCGAATTGCCTTATTCAGCGCATTAAGTTTTTCCGGTCTGTTCAAGGTAATTACAGCAACATGTCCTATGGTTTCCTTCTTTAGCAACTTGTAGTCCATCGGGCACCCCCTTATTTGCTTATCAGGCTTCCTTACTTACCAACGAAGCAAGACCAGTCCGCAACACAGTCAGCCATAATGCAATCGTATACAGGACATATATCGACGTCAAGCGCCATATATGAGCACGTTTGCTACGCTTTATGATTGTTTGCATTACGCAATCGCCTAAAACCGACACTACCTACAACAGTGACTCCTCGCATATAATATCTACAGTGCGTGCCCTACGTATAAGTAACAAAACAGAAGGTAGCATGATGAAGTTGTTTCGAACTGATATCTACTATGGCTGGTGGATACTTGCTTGTGCAGTTCTTTCCCACTTCATGTTTACGAGCTTAGGGCAAATGGTTTCTGGAGTCTTTCTTGATCCGATTGTGAAGGAATTGGAAATCAAAGTTTGGCTCTTTGCAGCAGCTGTGTCAGTAGCAACTGGTATCGGAGGAATAGCGGCTGTCTTTATTGGCCCATTAGTGGATCGCATCAGCCCTAAACGATTAATTTTGTCAGGAGCTATCCTCTGCGCTATCGGATTAGTAGGGCTGTCGTGGCAATCCTCCTTTGTACTGTTTTTCGTTTTCCAAACTGTCAGCCGATCTTTTGGGCTCAACCTTTTCGGTGGGCTAGTAGTAAACGCTACACTGACCAAATGGTTTATTGTTCGTCGTGGTTGGGCACTGGCAATTGGGTCGATGGGAGTATCTCTTGCCGGCATCATCACCCCCATCACAATGACTGCAATAATTGACTCTTTTGGATGGCGATCAGGATACCTTGTACTCGCAGGAAGCGTCATAGTACTAGTAGTTCCAATCGCGTTTGTTATGAAACGCCAACCTGAAGATATGGGTCTTTTACCAGACGGCAATTCTGATCAAGCCAAAACCCCTGAGAAGAATGCCAAGGCTGAATCTGCACGGCTTACAGATGACCTCCAGACCCACACACGTGACCAAGCCATCAGGACTCCTGGTTTCTGGCTGCTTACTCTTGGATACGGGCTTAATGCTGTGGCATTGGGATCTGTCATAATGTATGCCATACCTTTTGCCACAGCAGCAAATTTCACCCGATCAATTGCAGCAATCGGACTAGGCATTAATGGACTAGGCAACCTCACCTCAAAGGGTGTCTGGGGGTGGTCGCTTCAAAGAATTGATGCCCGCAGACTCGCTGGATCAGCGTTTTCCACTTCCGCATGCGGCGTTCTACTTATGGTGGTAGCAGCGGGAAATGGGAACACCCTTCTACTCGTTATCGGTTTTTTCCTTTACGGATTCGGATTCGGCGGAACCATTCCCATCAGTGAATTCCTGTGGGCACGATATTTCGGAAGGCGACATATTGGGGCCATCAGGGGTCTAGGTCGTCCACTAACCCTCATATTTAGTACAGGTGGACCAATAGCCATCGGCCTAGTCTATGAAGTTTTTGGGTCATACAACGAAGCATTCGTAGCACTGGCAGTCATATACATCTTGGGAGCGATAACGATTAATGTTTCCAAAATCCCTAACCCTCCAGCCCAGGTTAGCCCGACCAACTAATAAGCCTATTCTGTTACACTACGGACCAATTACAATCAACTCAATTGCAGGCCAACTACTGTGTTCAGTCAAAGGAGATAAGTTGCCATGATGAGATTCAAACATTACACAATAGCAGTCCATGACCTTGGATCTGCAGTCCAGAATTACAAAAACTTGTTCGGTATGGACGCCCTCAATGAACCCCAACACAACGACATCGGAAATTTCGACTCAGTGTCTATGGGATACGAAGGAAAAACAGTGTTACAACTCATTCAATCTTCATCTGAAGATACGCCAGTAGCTCGTCTGATGCGCGACCGGGTCAATGAGTTCAATCCCCATGGAGAGGGCGTATATCTTCTAGCTTTTGAGGCGGATGACCCCGAAGAATTGGCTCAAAATATCGAATCTCATGGAGGGCGTATTACCCGAATACCAGGTAGCACTAATTTCTTCGTTCACCCCACTTCGTCAAATTTTGGTTTTATGGAAATTTTCCCGACCCCGAAGTAGTACAAATACTAACCAAGCTAGTGGATACAAAAAATTGAAGGACCTCGATTTCGCAAAACAGGAACTGCACACGGTCTCAGCTGCTTTCGAATGCCCTGCCTTGGTCGTTATGAGCGGGCTACCAGGATCAGGGAAAACCTATTTTTCGAGACAACTAGCCAAAGTGATTCCATTAACACTCATCGAATCAGATCAAATCCGAAAAATCCTAGTCCCTCAGCCCATCTATACCGGGGCAGAGAATGCGAGAGTTTTCCGTACAGCCTACACGCTAGCAGAAGAATTGCTTCGAGGTGGTATCTGTGTTGCGTTTGATGCTACAAATCTCATCAGGAAAAACCGAAAAAACCTTTATAAAGTAGCCCACGCAACTGGGGCAAAGTTAATCCTTATCGAAATAACGGCTGCGCAAGAAGTTATAATGAACCGCTTGCAACAACGTGCCTACCAATCATCTGCAAACGATTATTCTGATGCAGACATAACTGTGTATAACCGACTGTCTAGCACAGCTCAGCCTATACTAAGGGATCATTTGGTCGTTAGAACAGATGACGATATAACTCCTTTCGTAGCTTCCGTCGCTGAAACCATTTCCAAATGGACGGGACCTCCTGTCACAATGCCCTAGACAGATCAAAAACATTCCTATCATGGGAGGTAGCCATACGATGCAAGACCTTCATACAACCAAGGGCGGAAAATCTGTTGTGTTCCGAGGAGATGGGGAGCCACGAACGATTCAAACCTTTCTCGGTAACCTCAACGATTTCTCTGCCACACAAACCCTCGAGGACGATAATTTTTCGATAGGTGGCCTAGTAGAGCAATTAGAACAAACAATTGCAAGAATACTCAAAAAACCTGCGGCCATCTTCATGCCAACGGGCACTTTGGCAAACCATCTGGCGATCAGAAAACATGCGACACCATACGGCAGAGCTGCAGTTCAAGAGCAAAGCCATCTTTACAATGACACCGGAGACTCACTTGCCCGACTGAGTGGGATAAACCTTGTTCCACTTGGCAAAGAAAAACCTTCATTCTCTTTGGAAGAACTTCGCAAAGCTTACGAAACATCAACCACTGGAAGGGTCTTTAATCCAATATCAGTAGTATCTATCGAAACCCCTGTCCGACGACAACATGGGCAAACTGTACCTTGGCAAGAACTTCAGATACTCACAGAATTTTGCCGAGAGCATAATCTACCAGTGCACCTTGATGGGGCACGAATTTTCATGCAGGCCGCAGTTGAAGGCCAAACAGTTCATCAATACGCCGAACTATTTGATTCAGTGTATATATCCCTTTATAAATACTTTGGGGCGCCTTTCGGTGGTGTCCTAGCGGGGGAATCTAGCTTCATAGATGGGCTCTATCACGATAGGCGTATGTTTGGATCGGGTTTAGCACATTCCTCCATGGTCGCTGCATTAGCCTTACACGGCATTAATGAATTCGAACCCACATTCCATGCAGCCATAGAGAAAGCACACCTACTATTCGCAGACCTCAACGCACTGGCGCATTTAAATGTCGATGCGTTTGAACATGGGTCAAATATATTCACCTTAACCGTATCTGAAGACCTAAATCTTGAGAAAATAGCCCAACATCTCAAAGCCATTGACATCTTTATATACCCGGAGCCTGGCACTCAAATTGCGTATCTACACATAAATTCCACCATACTGCGCCAAACTAACGTGGAAATAACCAAGGCATTCATTGACGCCATCGAACTGTCATTCGTACCCTAGAGCTCCGAGAAACTTATAACCACCCGTACAATTCAAAGTCGATAACTCCACGCCCATCAAACCTAACCCCTTCCTTCTCAAGTCTTTTTCGCTGTTCATGAGACGAAGAGCCCGATCCACGAACGCTAACTCGCCCTTTAGCGTTTATCACCCTGTGCCATGGCAAATTCATAGCTGCAGGGGCTGATGCCATAGCATAGCCAACTAATCGTGGAGTACTACCTGGAACTAGCATTGATATCTGACCATACGATGCTACGGCTCCATATGGTATCTGCATCACAATTTCATACACACGATCGTACAACGTACCGGCATTTGACCAAGAGCGAATGTAAATGTTTTCTTCCATACCTTATATGCTAGCTAAGTTCCATAAGTTTTGCATATTATCCCCTTCGCCATCTTATAGAGTTCGTGGAAAGTACCGGAATGTATGATAGACTCGCCAACATCCAAGACTAGACAAGGATCCCAGACAAATTTGAACTCTACACCAGAGACACCATTATCGCAGGAAACCGGAACCCAACCTCCCAGATACCGCTGGGTAGTTATGGGCTTCCTGTGGTCTTTGAACCTCGTTATTCCCATAACCGCGATGTCCATAGGGGTCATGCTCCCATCAATGACCGAGGAATTAGGGATAACCCCAGTACAAGCTGGCATGCTCGGAGGGGTATGGTTCTTCGGATCTGCGGTAGTATCCCTGCCCGCCAGTATTTGGCTCTCTCGATATAGCCCAAAAAGAATAACGTTCTTGTCTCTGCTATTATCAGGATGCACAGTATTACTGCAAGGATGGGCTCCTGCCTTTATCTCCCTCCTCGTGTTCAGATTTCTTTTCGTCATTGTGGCAGTCAGTCGCATGCAAGCAGAGGTCCTACTGATTCACCAGTGGTTTGCACCTAGGCAAATTGGAACCGTCCTTGGAGTCTCAACCGGAATGATGGTGATCGGGCAAATGATTGCTGTCGGCCTTACTCCTTATCTTCTGATCGCTTTATCGGGTTGGCGTAATGTCTACTATGCTCTAGGCTTAATTATGATCGCTATGGCTTGTTTATGGGTAATCATTGGCAGGGAACGATCCCAAGCACGTTCAACAGAAAATAAAGGCAATCAAGACCAATCCCCCATTAACGTCCTGAGAACGTATAAGTTTCTCTGGATACTTGCTGCGGCGCCATCCGGTGCAGCCTTGGCATTCTCTGCAGTAATGACCTTCTGGCCCACTTTAGCACTGGAAACGTTGCCTTTATCACTCACCGAAGTCGGATCCCTGATGACGGTATTCTTGCTCGGCGGCATGGCAGCAGCATTCGCTGCAGCCCCTCTTTCTTCTCGCATTCGGCGAAGAAAACCATTCCTATGGCTAGCAGGTATCCTGCTACCGCCTCTCTACGTAGCCCTGTTCACCACCAACTCAATATTTATTGCCGGGCTCCTCTTATTTCTCGCTGGCTGGAACGCACAAATATGGGTGCCGATCATTAGAACCATTCCCTTTGATTTACAATTAGCGCCACGAGAAACGGCGGTAGCCACGGGCCTTGGAATGACACTACTTCCCATTGTTGGCGCAATGGGACCACCACTGGTAGGTCTCGTGCAAGAAATCACCGGATCGCTAGAAATCGGCCTCTTGTCCATTATAGCGTTCCCTCTTACCCTAGTTATTGGAGGTTTCCTCATACCTGAGACCAGTCCTAATCGGAATGGAACAACTGCGAGAGACTCCGAACACTGAACCCATTTCCCTGAAATCAGTCCCCTTACTCACACGCATTTGAAAGGAGCGATCAATGACCATAGAAGGAATAGATCACATAGTAATAGCAGTAAGAAATATAGACGAAGCAATCGTGAATTATAGAGATACCCTTGGGCTCACAGTTGGGGATTCTGAAGTAGGCGCGAATGGCACAAGAGCAACCAAATTTGATCTAGGTGATGGCAGATTTCTAGAACTTGCAGAACCATCTGCTCCTGACACACCTGTAGGACAAACTCTCGAACGAAGAGGTGGCGGTGTACACTTAGTAGCCCTCAGAGTGGCAAATCTCCAAGCAGCAATCGAGGATTACAAGAGCAAAGGAGTTCAAGTAATTATCGACGGTGCAGAAATCACTACGAGCACGAAGCCTCAAGTTTTCCTGCACCCTAGATCCACAAACGGATTATTAATTGAATTGATAGAACACCCTGAATAAGCCAGACGATTAGGTCCCCCAAAAAACATGCCGATAGAGTCAACAGCGTAGGTCACAGCTATCTCAACTACCATAGCCTCGTACTTTTACAAGACATCTGTCTCTGAGAGAAACGTAAGGTCGTCGCTAGTAAGGCCCAATTCCCCACAGAATATCTCTTGGTTGTGCTCACCTATAAGAGGCGCTCGACGGGTAATACGCGATGGAGTCACGCTGAAAATTCCACCTGGACCCGGATGTCGAAACCGCTCACCAACTTCAGGGTAATCAACATCTTCCCAGAACCCACGATCTTCATATTAATCGCAACATTAATTTCTGATACACTCATGGAAAACGAAACTATCAGAGAAATCAATTTAATGAATAATTCAGAGATTTGCTTTTTGCCAGCAACAGAATTAGTTGCCAAGATACACTCTAGGGAAATATCTCCCCGAGAAGTAATGGAGGCACATCTTGAGCAAGTGGAGATCGTCAACCCAAAAGTAAATGCGATAGTAACTTTCCTACCAGATCAAGCCCTTGAGATGGCAGATCTCGCCTATAAGAAACTAAGCCAAGGTGATGCGGTGGGATTACTCCACGGGCTTCCTATCGTCCACAAAGATCTGTTCCCAACAAAAGGAATTCGTACAACCTACGGCTCTCCAATCTACACCAACAATATCCCTACCGAAAATGCCCTGATTGTTCAACGACTGCACAACGAAGGAGCCATTCCAATCGGTAAAACGAACACACCTGAATTTGGAGCAGGATCCCAGACCTATAACGAAGTTTTCGGGGAAACCCTCAACCCTTACGATATAACAAAAACCTGTGGTGGGAGCAGTGGGGGAGCTGCAGTCGCTCTCGCTACAGGCATGAGTCCCTTGGCAGATGGCAGTGACATCGGCGGCTCTTTAAGAAACCCCGCAAGTTTTTGTAACGTGGTTGGATTACGGGTATCCCCAGGAAGAGTACCCTCATGGCCAAGCAATACATCATGGATGCCCATGTCCGTACAAGGACCTATGGCACGCACAGTTGCAGATGCTGCCCTAATGCTTAGCGCTATTGCAGGACCTGATTCACGCGTCCCTATTTCCATACCTGAATCTGGGAAGAGTTTTCTTGAGCCGCTGGACCGAAACTTCCAAGGTGTCCGTATTGGGTGGAGCCAAAACCTCGCTGGATTGCCGATTGACCCCAGAGTTGTCACCATTATCAATTCCCAACACAAGATATTCGAGTCTATAGGGTGCCTGATAAATGACAGCGAACCTGACTTCACTGACGCTGATGAAGTGTTCAAGATATGGCGGGGGTTTGGCAGCGCGATAGCATATGCAGAACTTCTACAGACACACCGGGATTCGATTAAGGAAACGCTCATCTGGGATATTGAGCAGGGATTAGGTTTGAGCGAAAAGCAAATCCGCTGGGCAGAAACAAAGCGTATGGAAATTTTCCAGCGAATGCATGACTTCATGGAAACCCATGATTTCTTGATCTGCCCAGTCAGCCAAGTGCCACCATTTGATGTGAGCACCCGTTATATTACGGAAATTGATGGACAGGCTATGGAAACATACATTGACTGGATGAAATCTTGCTATTACGTCTCAATTACTGGGCACCCGGCAATATCAGTTCCATGCGGGTTCACTGAAGATGGATTGCCCATAGGAATACAAATTATAGGCCGTTACCGCGACGAATTCGGTGTGCTTCAACTTGCCCATGCATTTGAACAAGCCACCTCCTACTGGAAGATAAGACCACCTATGCTGTAGCAACTAATCAATTGGGCGGGTATAGCTAGCTACTGTTGACAAAGCAAATAGAACCTATAGGGTTAAACGATCTTTTAAGCACGTAGTAGGTGAACATTGAAAATACTTCTCGTCTTCTGCCATCCAAGGGAATCTTCACTAACCGGGGAAATCGCTCGATCTTTCCAGATGGGAGCCATCCAGGCCGGGCACGAGGTAGAGTTCGTTGATCTTTACCGGGAGGACTTTGACCCCATCCTATACGAACACGATGAACCCAGTGATGGCACCCTGGAAAGCTATTCTGAGGACATTCAAACAGAATTTCTTCGCATCAACCGCAACGAAGCTGTAGTGATGGTGTTTCCCGTATGGTGGTGGTCAATGCCAGCAATGCTCAAGGGTTGGATCGACCGCGTTTGGAACTACGGACTGACGTACGGCCCTGCCAGTCATAACATAAAAAAAGGCCTCATAATCGGTCTAACGGGAGCAACTACAAAAGATCTCCAAAAGCGTGACTACGACACCGCAATCAAAACAACCCTAGATGTTGGGATCTTGGACTTTAACAGCATCCCTTCGACACAAATGGTTATCATGGATGGCACAAGTGAAGGGGAATCCTACCAAAAAAAACATATCGAACTAGCGCATTCGATAGGCCTGGAATTCTAGTTCAGCAGCTTATCAGTATCAAATACTAATCACTGCATAGTCCCAAAGCGCGAGAGATTGAACATCGAAATATCAATATCGCAGTTCCTTTGAGCAACCAGATCTCCTATCGCCTTCCCAGTTATCAATGCAAGAGTAATACCCTTATGGCCATGGCCCGTGGCTAAATATATACCATCCAAATCAGGAATTTGACCGATTATCGGAAGATCATCCGGGGTACTTGGGCGAAGGCATGCTGTTGTACGAATAACCGACGCTGCTTCAAGTGGAGGAATCATATCTATAACCGAAGCAACTATGTCCCGTTCAGCCTCTTTAGTTGGGAACGGGTTAAATCCGACTGCTTCGTCAGTAGTACCCAATAACAAAGCACCGCTGGCTTTGGGCAACATGTAATTAGCGTCATGAAAAATACTGTAGGATGGCAGCCTAAAACCTGATGGGAGAGCAGCGTGAACTATTTGCCCTCGAAGGGGCTTCATCGGAATGGTAAATCCTAAGGAAGCGCCTAACGCCACGGCCCACGGCCCGTTTGCTATAACAAGATTAGCCGTTTGTATAGTCTCGCCACTTTCCAACTCGACCTCAACGATCTGTCCCGGCAGCTGGACAATTTTTACCGCGTCCCCGGATTTTACCGTGACTCCAAGTTTCTCTGCTGCCCGGAGCATTGCGAGGCAAAACGGATACGATTCTAACTGCTTCTCAACAGTCTCCACAGCTCCAAGTGCCTTGTGACTCAACCATCCGTATCGAGACTTAAGTTCTGAAGGCTCGACCCAATTAGCCGAAAGGCCGAGCGATTCTTGCCACTGCACCTGATATTGTAAATCTGTAACATCAGATCGGTTTAATGCAGGTCGAACCTGAGTGATGTCCGAGAACAGATAATCAATTCCACTTGTGTCCATGATCTCGTCCGCAAGTTCATGGTGCATTGCTATCCCCTGCAGAATGAACTTCGTATACATATCCGAATATTGATGCCTGCCTACAGCGGCCAACTCTCCAGCAGCGTTGCCGGATGCCCCGCTTCCTATACCATCACGCTCTAGAATAACAGCCTGTATACCATGATGTGCGGCAAGAAAGTAAGCAATACTGCAGCCTATAACTCCCCCACCAACGATTACCACATCATGGGCACTCTTCCCTCTTGTTGGCATAATTGTTCTTTCTACCGTCAAAGGTTATTGCTGCGCCTTTTACTTTAATCAGTTAACCCTATTATAAAGGGGCCTTAACTCGTTGCTGGCTTTGGAATACCGTTTGTAGCACGCTTGCCTGTTTCTGGTAAAAAAAGACCGGCAATGACTAGTGTAAGTGGAACGAGCGCTATTATACAAAACGGAACAGTATAAGATCCTAAGAAATCAGTCAGTGATCCAACAAATATAGGTGAGACTACTCCAGCAAAATTACCCATAGTCAACACAGCAGCTGTCACTAGGCCAACGCTGCTAGATTTAACTCCAGGCAACTCCATTGGAATCGTTAACGCTGCAACAATGAAAAT
>Ga0310344_10000363_pt1 | contig 36116 bp, 31 predicted proteins | sample HC15DNA20200_MG_FD_203801 | JGI IMG/M metagenome (GOLD analysis project Ga0310344, IMG submission 203801) | Marine microbial communities from station ALOHA, North Pacific Subtropical Gyre - HC15-DNA-20-200_MG | ecosystem: Environmental > Aquatic > Marine > Oceanic | place: Pacific Ocean: North...
GGTGGATTGGGGGGATGCCATCTGGTACGGTCTGCCGGCACACATGGGGAAAGGTTTTAAGGTGGGTGATGATACACGTGGTCCTAATTTTGATCCCACCTCTGGGAATAGACAACCCACGGAAGCTGAGGTGAATAGAGCCAGGGAATATATTGGTTTTAGGTTTCCGGGACTTGAGAACGCTCCTCTTTTGGAAGGACGAGTTTGTCAATATGAGAACTCTCCAGATGGTCACTACATAATAGACAAGCATCCTGTAGCCCAAAATACATGGATTGTTGGAGGGGGATCGGGAACTGCATTCCATGCCGGACCAGCTCTTGGCGAAGAGATTGCGGGGCACGTCTTGGAAAAGACAAAACCGGATCCATCGTTATCTCTGTCTCGTTTTGAGGTATAGACTGGAATGCACTGATGAAGCCACCCCCGTTCGAATACTTTCAACCAACCGTTTTAGAAGAAGCCCTCCAGTTACTGAGGCAGTATGGTGATGATGGGGTAATACTGGCTGGGGGGCAGAGCTTGCTTCCAGTACTTAACTTCAGGTTGACTCAACCTGAAGTTCTCATTGATATAAATCGGCTTGAGAGTAGCACTGACCTCGAGGTGTCTCATATTCAGTCAAGCCAAAGCGAACTAAGCTTTGGACCCTTGACTCGGCAGAGAGATCTTGAAATATCTTCCCCGGTGCGAAAAAGCTGTCCGCTGCTTTCCGAAGCGGCTCGCTATGTAGGAAATCCCACAATACGGAATAGAGGCACTTTTGCTGGTAGTTTAGCTCATGGTGACCCGGCGGGAGAGTTTCCTCTTGTCACTACAATCCTGGGTGCTGAAATGCTTCTGCTTTCCGAAACTGGATCCCGAAGATTGAATGCTGAGGAATTTTTTCTAGGACATCTCTCAACAGCCCTAAATGGATCTGAACTACTGGCACAGATTTATATCCCTTGTTCGGAGGCTTTGACAGGTTGGGGCTTTCACGAACTGGATGTTACGCCTAGAGCCCTGGTAGCGGCTGCGGCTCTGGTGACTTTAGATCGAGAGGGTAAATGTTCTAAGGCTCGGCTCGGTTTTGCAGGAATGGGGCCGGTACCGATGAGAGCTAGGAAGGCCGAAGCCTTATTGAAGGGACAGAGAATCGGTAAGGAGATTATCCTTGAGGCAGCTCATGTTGCAGCGGTACAGGAAGCTGACCCCATATCGGATGAAATGGCCTCTGCTAGTTACCGCACGGCTCTGGCAAAAACCTTTCTGGTAAGAGCTATCGGAGATGCCATGAAAAGGTTAGAGGAGAGAGGCTAATGGCAACAACGAAGGAAATTCGACTGAAAGTTAATGGTGTCGAGTATGTTCGCTCAGTAGATGTTCGAACTCTACTTTTAGACTTTATACGTGAAGAGTTGCATTTAACCGGTACCCATGCAGGTTGTGAGCACGGTGTCTGTGGGGCCTGTACGGTGCTTTTAAATGGGAAGAGTGTGCGGTCTTGTCTCTTACTAGCGGCCCAGATTGACCAAGAAGAAGTACTCACGGTTGAAGGTCTTGCAATAAACGGTCAACTCAGTGAACTTCAAAATTCTTTTTGGAATCACCATGCCTTGCAGTGCGGATTTTGTACTCCAGGTTTTCTCATGACTGCTCAAGAGTTGATCAACACAGGAGAGGCGATAAGTGAGGAGCATTTACGGGAAGCTCTTGCGGGGAATTTATGCCGATGCACGGGATACCAAACCATTATTGAGGCGGTTCTAGAAGTGTTATCCAGTCAATTTCTGAGTACTGATCCTGAATCGGATACTGTTGATTCGACAGGAGGGAGAAGTGCCTGAATTTAGCCGGTTTTCTGGTGCAAGAATCAAGAGACGTGAAGATCCTAGGTTACTCACAGGTAGAGGTAGTTTTATAGCTGATATTTCCTTGTCGGGCATGGCTGAAATTGCGTTTGTGAGAAGTCCTTTAGGACACGCTAAGATTCAGTCCATTGATGTAAGAGAAGCCGAGCTATCTCAGGGTGTTTTAGCTGTGGTTACTGGTGCCGATCTGGTTGCCGAGGCTGAAGCATTAGAAGCAACTCTTCATGAGGTCCCAGGCCTGGAACACATGGCGAGAGAGTGCAAGAAAGCTAAGTGGTATCCCCTGGCACTCGAGCGAGTCCGTTATATGGGCGAGGCTGTTGTTGCGATAGTTGCTGAGAACCGATATTTAGCTGAGGATGCAGCTGAAAAAGTCATGGTTGACTACAAACCTCTTCCCGTAGTGGCCAATGTAGCCGATGCATTAGGTCAAGATGCACCTCTCCTGCACGAGGAGTGGGGAGAGAATCTGATACTCAAAAATACTTTCAAAAACGGTGATCCTACAAAGGCGTTTGAAGATGCTCCAGTGACTATCAAGGAGACATTTGACACGAATAGATGCACCGGCTTATCTCTTGAAACGCGAGGAGGTGTTGCCGAGTATGATCCGTTTACCAAGAAATTGAAGTTTTGGACGTCCTCTCAGATCCCGCACATGGTCCGGATGATCCTCCCTGATTTGATAGGTGTTCCGGAAAGTCATTTACATGTGATCACGCCAGATGTTGGGGGTGGGTTCGGAACTAAAGGACAAATCTATCCGGAAGATGTAGCACTGATTGCATTAGCCAAACGATTGAACCGGCCGGTACGGTGGATTGAAGACCGTTTTGAAAATCTCATTGCGGCAAGTCATGCCCGAGAAGGAACTTTTACGGTTGAAATTGCTGCAAATAGGGATGGCGAGATAGTCGGTCTAAGGGGTGAACTTTTTCACGATGTGGGAGCCTATCTTTCATTTCCCTATGGGGTTAATGAATCAATACACACTGGTATGGTGCTCCCCGGCCCGTATCGGATCCAAAATTACGAGTACACGATGTATACCGTTGCGACCAATAAGGCTCCGCTTGGTCCGTATAGGGGGGTGGGTGCACCAATGGCTACTTACATCGGAGAACATTTAGTTGATTGCGTAGCCCGAGAACTTGATTTAGACCCGATCGATATACGGCTCAGAAATCTTGTCAGAAAGGAAGAGTTTCCCTACACCTCTGTAACCGGATTGGTATTTGAAAACGGAAGCTATATTGAATCAGTCGAGAAGTGCCGAGAGTGGCTAGATTTGGATGGATTTCGACATAAACAGAAGCTTGAAAGAAAAGAGGGTAGATATATTGGGGTAGGCATATCCTGCTATGTGGAAGGGGCAGCTCCAGGCTCTCCTTTTTTCGCTTTATGGAACGCTAGTGGTTTTGAGACGGTAACTGTTCGCCTGACGCCTTCAGCAAAGATCATTGTTGAAAGTGGCATGGCTTGTCCGGGACAAGGTTACGAAACAACATTAGCGCAGGTCGTTGCGGACGAACTAGAGGTCGATATGGAGGACGTCTCTGTATCGCTTGGAGATACAACTAATAGTCCTTTTAGTTGGGGAAGCCACAGTAGTCGTTTCATGGTTGTTTGTGGTGGGGCCTGTCTGTTGGCGATTCGAGATGTCAAGGATTCTCTCTTGCAGGTAGCTGCTAATTTCCTTGAAGCAGAAGTAGGGGATTTAGAGTTTCGAAATGGAAGTATTGGAGTAGTAGGGGCACCCGAGAAATCTGTGAGATTAGAGCAGGTATGCAGGTTTGCTTTGGTCCGTACCGATTTATGGCCAGATAGTACTTCTCCGATCCAGCTGGAAGCGACTCGTACTTACGAACCGCCGCCCTTATCGACCCCTAATGCCACTCACGCAGTCGTTGTTGAAGTTGATGAAGAGACCGGCGAGGTCAAGATACTCAAATATCTGGTTGTGCACGATTGCGGCAAGATGATTAATCCGATGATAGTCGAAGGTCAAATCAGAGGTGGCACAGTTCAAGGTTTAGGCAATGCAATATGCGAGCATCTTCCCTATGGTGAAGATGGGCAAATGAAGGCAGGATCGTTAATGGATTATGTGATTCCAACGACCAAAACAAGTCCTAATATCGATGTGGTCCATATTGAGACTCCCTCTGAGCTGGCCTTGAATGGTTGTAAGGGTATGGGGGAAGGAGGGGCCATAGCTGGACCTTCGGCTATTGCTAATGGAGTGGCTGACGCTTTGTCTCATCTGGGTGTAAGGGTGACACAACTCCCCATCACTCCCGAACGAGTTTGGACCCTCATACAAGAGGCAAAAAATAAAGGGCTGGAACGGTCATAAGACATCAGAGTCCTAAAAGGAGTAGTTATGAATTTCAGCAAGAAGTTTAATTGTTGCCCTCTCAGTTTATTGGGGGATTTTATTCCAACGTATTCGATGAGAGTGGTGATGAAATCTTGCCTTCTTTGTCTACTAGTACTGGTCATTGATGGTGCTGCTGTCTTTGGTCAAAAGACTAAGGTTATAAAAGGAGCCGTCCTGATTGATGGTACCGGTGCTCCTCCAATACCAGAGTCGGTCTTGGTTATCAGGGATGGGAAGTTGGTAGCTGTAGGACCAGCTGGTCACGTAGCAATCCCGGACGGATCTGAAGAGATAGATGCTCGTGGGAAATTCATAATTCCCGGCATGATGGATGCGAATGTACATCTTTTCCGAGATGTCTCAATTGAGTTTATAGCCCGCTACGAAGATCGTTTGGAAGAATTGATCGAAGAGGGAGCACAGATTTCACTCAAGTATGGTGTAACTACCGTTTTCGATTCTTGGGGACCATTACGTCCTCTTATGAATGTGCGTGATCGCATTAACAAAGGAGAAATACCGGGTAGTCGAGTATTTGTAGCTGGAAACATTGTTGGCCTGAGTGGTCCCTTCGGAAGGTCTTTCAATGCGGTAGGTAAATGGATCGCACCTAAGGAATTTGTAGAACGAATTAACGCTATGTTCGAAGAGGGAACTGGGACCAGGCTTTCTTGGTTGCCTCCCGAACAGGTTGGTCAGGAGATACGGACATATATTGGGCTTGGTATAGATTTCCTTAAGTATGCGGTCAGTGGTCACGATTGCAAAGGGTGTTCTGGTTTCCCAGAAACATTGGATCTCAGTTCCGTACTTTTGTTTACTCCAGAAGCTCAAAAGGCCATGGTCCATGAAGCTCATAGAGCTGGCATCATTGCTCAGACGCATACGACTTCTGTCGAGAGCTTAAGGCAGGCCGTAGAGGCCGGGGTCGATATGCTGCAACATGGCGCTATAACGGGTCCGATTCCAATACCTGAATCCACACTTGAGTTGATGCTGGAAAAGGGTATTTACTGTGCTGTGCAGCCTCGTACAGCAAAACGTTTAGCTATTGAGAAAAAGGATGCTGCACTTTTCCGCCGTTCAATCCAAGTACTGGAAGCTTGGGACGGAAACATTAGACGACTTATAAAGTCAGGAGTTCCGTTGCTATTGGCCACAGATGCGGGTGTTTCAAATCCCATCAAGACGGAAGTCGAAGCAGGAAAGGACGTTTTTGATGTTGAACATCCCGAGATGCTAGGCGAGGCTCATTTTATTTGGTTCAGAGCTATGATTGAAAAAGGGATGACCCCTATGCAGGCTATTGTGGCCGCGACTCGGAACAATGCAGCAGCTTATGGAAAGCTTGATCAATTTGGAACGGTTGAAGTGGGGAAACTAGCGGATCTAGTGGTTCTGAATGCAGATCCACTAGAGGACATCGAGAATACACGGGAAATTCATTGGGTCATCAAGGAAGGTGTGATCGTAGATCGTGAATCTCTTCCAGTTAACCCTCTTCTGACTAAACCCTAGAACGAAGTCAAGAAACAATTTGGTTGTAAGGTTAAGGGATTCGATTCAGTTCGAAGTCGACTTTTCTCATTTCACGCTCTGTAAGGTGTTGTGTGGTGGGGCAGTGTTTTCTGGGGTGTTCCCTATAGGGTTCAGTTTGGAGTTGAGATGAAAAAGGTCGTGTTCTTTGCCGCATTTGTGCTTCTACTGGTCTGGACCTGTTCAGTAACACCAGATATTCCTGGATCTCTTTTTATTCAGAACATAAGCCTCATTGATGGAACTGATATGGGGATTCAGAAAGATATGGATCTTCTAATTAGGGACGGATTGATTCAGGCTGTAGGAAGGGAGTTGTTTATACCTCAGGGTATAAAAGTTATTAACGGGACTGGTAAGTTTGCTGTTCCGGGTCTCATAGATGTCCATGTTCATCTAGATGCTCCTGTGGTCTCTCAGCTTTCCAAGGAGGAGAGAGCTGAAATAATCGCCTATACCCCAAAAGCATTTCTCTACAACGGAGTGACGACGGTCCTCAATCTGGGTTCTCCGGAAGACTGGATTTGGGGGATAAGAGAGGCCCAGAGGAGAGGAGGTATGATCGCTCCCCGTGTCTATGCTGTCGGTGAGTCCTTCAGTCCAAGGGGGGGATGGGGTTATGGTGAAGGATCTCAGGACGCAGACAGTGCGCGAAAAAAGGCGCTTCATCACGTAGAGCAAAAGACTGACGGATTTAAAATCGTACTTGAGGACGGGCTAGGTCGTTCGGGAACATTTAGAGAGATGCCCGAGGAGATGCTAGATGGGATTGTTGAAGTGGCTCGAGAATTTAAGATACCACTGTATGTACATGCCATTAATATTGAGGAATATCGGAGAGCCATTGAGATAGAACCACGAGCAATTGTTCATGGTTTAGAGGATCCAATCTCCCCAGAGGACCCTATTCTAAGGGAAATAATCTCGGGATCGACGATTATCATACCGACTCATAGTCTCTTTGAGTCCTTTGTTGGAATGGCTAAGGACTTTGATGATCCTGTGCTGATATCAAGTGTCCCTCGATTCCTCATAGAAAAAATGCAAGATAAAGTATTTATGGAGGAGGAAAGAAAGCAGTTCATCAATTATGCTCGGATGGAGGTCTATGAATGGGTTAGGGATAAACTTCCGATTTTTAGAGAGAACATAGCAAAAATGCATCAGGCAGGGGTCAAACTTGCCGTGGGAACCGATGCCGGAGGGCAGGTTGGGTATAACTTCCAAGGCTACAACACTCCCTGGGAAGTAGAGTTGTTGGTGAAGATGGGTGGCCTAACTTCGTTGGAAGCTTTGCAGGCTGCCACTCGGAATGGAGCCGAGGTCATCGGGATTCAGGATAAACTCGGGACTTTAGAAAAGGGTAAGTGGGCAGATCTATTAATTCTTGGGAATGATCCTCTGGAAGATATTGGTCATATTAGAGATATCGAATTTGTTGTACGAGCAGGCGAGATTCATAATCGAGCCGATTTTGCTGTGGAGAACTAGTGGGCTTATGACAGAAAATTCAGTTGGTCCAGAAATCGGACTAGGAGCCGATACCCTTAATAGACTATAGATGTTTTTCTATCTAGATTTTCAAGGCTAAGTCCCTCGAATAGGATGAGTATTTAATGAGTCGATCTTGTTTGAGATCCAGAACTTTTAAGACAATCCGATGGATTGTCTTAGTGACCACGATCACTTTCCATCTGAGTCCAATTGCTATCTCTAGTGAGGGAAATAGCCAAATTTCAATTGTTGGCGGGACACTCATAGATGGTACTGGAGCCAAGCCATTGGAAGACGCTGTTGTGATTATCGAGGGGGGGGAGATTCTCGATGTAGGATCTAGGGGGCAGATTGAGTTACCTGAAGCGGCACATCGAATTCAAGCTCATGGACAGTACATAATCCCGGGTCTCATGGATGCGAATGTTCATCTCTTTAGGGATGTGTCGGTTGAATTTATTGCACGATATGAAGGGCGATTTGAAGAGTTAATAGAAGAAGCGGCCCAGATCTCTCTTAAGCAAGGGGTAACTAGTGTTTTCGATACTTGGGGCCCTATCCAATCACTGATGAATGTTCGTGATCGGATAGATCAGGGTTATGTGGTAGGAAGTCGGATTTTTGCGGCTGGGAACATTGTGGGGTTTAGTGGGCCATTTGGCAGGGAGTTTAATGCCACGGCCTCCTGGACGGCCGCTGGAGAATTTATTGAGCGTGTCAATGAAAAATTCACTAAAAACGTAGGCCCCGATCTACTGTGGATGACACCTGATCAGGTTGGCTTGGAGATTAAGGAATACATCAATCTTGGGATCGATTTCTTGAAGTATGGTTCTAGCGCACATGACTGTACGGGCTGCTCGGGATTCCCACAGCCTTTAGGACTGAACAGCATGCTTATGTTCAGTCCAGCGGTACAGGAGGTTATCGTGAATACATCCCACAAGGCTGGCATAACCGTCCAGAGTCACAGCAGCTCTGTCGAGAGTCTCCGATTGGCCTTAGTTGCTGGAGTCGATCTGCTTCAACATGCATCCGAGACCGGACCGACGCCTATCCCCGATGCCACAATTCGTCTCATGGTTGAAAAAGGTGTTTATGCCGCTGAATTGCCTAGGACTCAAAACAGGCTGAGATTCGAATTGGAAAACCCTGAACTCCTTCATCGCCCTAGGGAGCATACACAAGTTCTTGAGGAAAATTTAATCCGTCTTATCAATGCGGGTGTTGCAATAGTTATGGCGACAGATTCAGGAGTATCTAATCCGGTTAAGACAGAAGTCGAGGCTGGGGGGCAGGATTTTGGTGCCGAGCATCCGGAGGAATTAGGTGAAGCCCATTTTCTTTGGTTCAAAGCGATGCAATCCAAAGGAATGAAGCCGATGGAAATGCTTCTAGCAGCTACTCGGAATGTGGCAGCTGCTTACGGAAAACTGGATTCCTTGGGGACTATTGAGAAGGGGAAATTAGCGGATCTGGTAATTTTAGGAGGTGATCCGTTACGAGATGTGAACAATTACAGGAAGATACGAGCCGTTGTCAAAGGAGGTGTGCTGGTAGATCGAGCGGCACTACCTATTCGAAAGGTTTTGACTTCCCGTAACCAGCCCTAGTAGGCAGCCTATTGAGGTCTAACCCTAAAGGTCATCTCTTGTGGTAGGGTCAATGTTTGCCCATCGAAACTGGCTATTACGATTCCGTCGCGTTGGTAATTCACCCTAGATTCCCTGAGTGTGAACCAGCGATTTACTTTTAACCTGAGCTCGTTTCCCGAACGAGTGAAATGACCTGAACCAGCCACCCCTTCTCCCGGGCGCTCAGCAACTAGAATGAAACGATCACCTACTAATCCTAGCCCCCCTTTATCGAGATCGATGATTTTCCCAATCCGATCCACTTTTGCAACGCGGGTCAATTTTTGGATAACTCCCATATCGAAGCTGAGGGTTAGTCTGTTGCGTGAAAGCTCCGGGATAATATGATGCAGGCTGTTGGACCGTGACTCCAAAACAGGAGTCCTAGTCGGTTCGATCATCAAACCGACTTTCGCCAGCAGGCGTATAAGGCCTTGATGCCACTCATAGGTGCCAGAATGTCCCATACCTAATTGGTCAATAAAGATTTCCCCATCGTTAATGGTTTGTTGGAGGAAACGTCCGTTTTGGAAAAGGAAAAGTCCGGTCAGAGGGACAGGAGGATTTTCACCAATTTGGAGTGTTTCGTAGGACCACAGGCCATCAATAGCTTCCATGATTTCAGGATCCTGAGCCATTAGGGGGGTGATGCTCCCAAACATCAGGAGAAGAAGGGGTAAATAAATACTAGTAGGGGATCGCATGGGAAGTACCACCTCAAGGTTGTGATGACTGGGTAAAAGAGGGAATAAATATTTGGAGTTGCTTTCATTCTACCGCCCCAATTAAGGAATGTCGAAATCGGTGAGATACTGGATTTACTAATTCGATACCTCTAGTCTTGTGTTGGTTCTCAACCAGGCCTTAGCGAAGGGAGAAGGAAAATGGAATTTGGATTTATGCTGCGGTTTAGGGATCCTCCAAGAGGTGAGAACGTGCCGGAGATGTGGTTAGAGAATATCGAAATGGCGCAATTCTGTGAAAGCCTCGGGTTCGATTCTTGTTTCACTACCGAGCACCATGGCATCGTTGATGGATATAACCCTGCCCCTCTTATCACCTGTATGGCCATTGCTGCTAAAACTGAAAGAATAAAAGTAGGGACTGGTGTTTTTCTTTTACCTTTTTACCATCCATTACAGGTGGCGGAAACAGCTGCTATGGTGGATGTGCTTTCCAACGGCCGTCTGATTTTGGGGCTGGGTCTATCTAACAATGAAAAGGAGTTTGTCAGGCACGGACTCAAGATTCGCAATCAAGTGACTCTCCTCGAAGAGGGGATCGAGATTTTGAAGAGGGCCTGGACAGAAGATTCTGTCTCTTTCTATGGGAGAAACTACAGCTTTAAGAATCAGAGGGTAACCCCCCGTCCAATCCAAAAACCGCATCCTCCCATTTGGCTTGGAGCAGGGACGGAGTTTGGGATCCGTCGGGCTGCTCGGTTAGGTCTGCCAATTTTCATCTCAAGTTATACTCCTCTTCCCGTGGCTCATAATTGGGTGAAACTCTACCGTGATTTGTGTAAGAAAAGAGGGAATAAACCTGAGGTAACTATTTGGCGTGATGGTTATGTAGCGCCTGATTCTAAAACAGCGGAGCGAGTTAGAAAGAGTTTCTGGAAGTTTGCACGAGAGGAACGTTGGTTTTACTTTTCTAGTTTTCCCGGAAGAGATGCAGAGTGGTTTGGAATAGCCGAAAGGATCAAGACAGAGGAAGATTTCTCCAGAAGCGACGTTGATCCTTGCCTTCTTGTGGGGACTCCAGATGAAGTGATCGAGCAAATAGAGATTCTGCGTGAAGAGTTGGACTGTAAGCATTTGGTTTTCCGGAGTCGATTTGGTACTGGACCTAGCGTAGAGGAGGCTAGATCCAGTCTTAAGTTGTTCGGCGAAAAGGTTATCCCTCATTTTAAATAAGGAATATTCGAACAAGCTATTCTGAGAGTGGTCAAAATTGAGGGTGGAGTTAATTGGAATTAGCTTCAGGCTTAGGGGGCACTTCATTGAAACGTTTCGGACTTAGTTCTGGGGCCACTTTTTCAGAAGTTATACACTCTGCCGCGAGGCGTCCGACTTCCCAACTTGCACCCATTCCGAAACCGCCAAGCCCTGCAACCCAGTATAATCTAGGGATTTTAGGATCTGGGCCGATGATGGGACGGTTATCTCTGGAGAAAGTCCTGAAACAGCTCCATGATCTCCGTTGCTGAATCTTTCTAATCTGTGGAAGTTCATGAGATATAGTGTTCATGAGGCGTTTCTGGATTTGTCTATCGACGTCTGGAGACAAAGATTCATCTGGTTCTTCGTCACAGATGCAGAATAGACGTTCTTCACCGTATCCCCGAAGATAGAAACCCTTACTGATATTCCAGATAAAAGGTTCTCCAGGGGATGGAGGTGGAGAGGTTTTCAGAACGAATAAATGGCGCTTGTAAGGTCGAAGAGTCATGGAGGATTGATCAAGGCCAGGTATTTTCTCTGCCCAGGCTCCACAAGCATTAACTAAAGTGTCGCAGGAAATCATGTTCTCAGAGGAATAAATCTCGAAATGTTTATTCCTTGAGATATGCTCGGCTCTGTGGTTTTTAAGAAATTTGACTCCTCTTGAGCTGGACTCCTCAATGTAGAAAGAAAGGAGTTTGTCGACTTCCAGTATGCAATCACTTGGTGTCCATAGTGCTGCCTGAAAATCATGTCCCTTCAAAACTTTCATTCGTTCCTTGATTTCTGACGGATCAAGCATTTCTGAATCAAACAGAGATGGAGTGCGCATTTTTTCCAGAGTTGCCCGTTGTCCCAAAAGGAGAGAGCCCGTTAGGTGGATGGCGTTTCGAGGGAGGTATTTGAAAAAAGCTTGCTGGCTTTTCACTGTCAGTTCTTGGATCACGCTATCCGTAACAGGTTGACGTAGCATGCCAGCATTTCGACCGGATGCATGTTCTCCGAACACTTTTTCAGCCTCGAGGACCAGGATTTCGGCCGAAGTAATTTTACTTAAATGAAAGGCTGTTGCCGCACCTGCAAAACCTCCTCCCAGGATTACGATGTCTTTGTGCATGGTCTGTTTTCTGAATTAACTAGTGTGACGTTGATTTTAGCACTCCGGATAGGGCTGCTGTGTATTCAATTCATTTGGTCCTGGAGAAATATTAATCTGCAATGTATCTTGCTAGGGTACCGACCTTGGGATAATTATTATCAGCCCTGTTTTTGTTAAATTATGAGCGAGTATAGAGCATGAATATTCACGAGTATCAGGCGAAGGCGATTTTAGATTCCTTTGGTGTGCCGGTCCCTAACGGGAAAGTTGTGGTAAGCCCAGAAGAAGCTTTTGATGTTGCCCGGGAATTTGAGGGAGTTGTAGCCGTAAAGGCGCAGATTCATGCGGGAGGTAGAGGTAAAGCGGGTGGCGTTAAGATTGCACGAAATGCCGAGGAGGCCAAAAGCTATGCCGAATCTATTCTTGGGTCTACATTGGTAACGCACCAAACGGGTCCTGAGGGTAGGGTGGTAAGTCGAGTTTTGATCGAGGAAGGGGTTCAGATTTCTCGAGAATTCTATCTTGGCTTGCTTGTGGATCGAAACTCGAAACGTCCTGTGGTTATGGCTAGCAGAGAAGGTGGAGTTGAGATCGAAGAAGTAGCCCGGCGAAATCCAGAGCTTATTTTAAAAGAAATAATTGATCCCAGAGTGGGCTTGGAAGAATCTCAGGTGCGCAACCTGGCTTCTGGTATAGGACTCGATGATGGATTGCAGGGGGAGCTGTTTCGATTTTTGAACTCGCTCTACAAGGCCTTTGTCGAAACCGATGCCTCAATGGTGGAGATAAACCCTTTGATTGTAACGGAGAGAGGGGAGATTCTAGCTTTAGATGCCAAGATGAATTTTGATGACAATGCACTTTACCGGAGAACTGAGATTGCTGAACTCAGAGACTATGAGGAAGAAGAAGAACTAGAAATACGTGCTTCGAAGTATGGGCTAAATTACATCAAGCTGGATGGGAGCGTAGGTTGTATGGTGAATGGTGCTGGGTTGGCGATGGCGACGATGGATATCATCAAGCTCTCAGGAGGTAATCCGGCAAATTTTCTTGACGTGGGAGGGGGCGCCAGTGTTGAGCAAGTCAAGAATGCATTTCAAATTCTCATTGCTGATGAAAATGTTAGGGCAGTTTTAATCAACATTTATGGCGGTATCATGCGTTGCGATATTGTGGCTCAAGGAGTAGTTCAGGCTGTTTCTGAGGTGGGGGTTGAAATTCCTGTTGTCGTTCGCCTAGAGGGTACAAATGTTGAAGAAGGACGCAAAATTTTACGTGAATCCACAATTCGATTTGAAGTTGCAGACAGTATGCGAGATGCTGCGGAGAAGGTCTGCGCAGCCGTTTAATAAGTTAAGGGAAGTATTGTCGATTTAGTCGGAGTTATTCTGTTTTGTCAATTTGGGTAAGCCAGGAAACAAGAGTTGTCGTCCAGGGTATTACTGGGCGAGAAGGCAGCTTTCACGCTAAGCAATGTTTAGATTACGGAACTCTTGTGGTTGCTGGGGTGACTCCTGGTAAGGGAGGCCAGGAACACCTAGGGTTGCCTGTCTTCGATACAGTAAGAAAAGCAGTTATTGAAACCGGAGCTGATACTAGTGTTATTTTTGTGCCCCCTCCATTTGCTGCGGACGCTATCATTGAGGCTGTCGAGTCCGAAATCAATCTAGTGATTGCGATCACAGAGGGTATCCCTGTTCAGGATATGATTAAGGTTTGGGATTGTCTTAAGGAGAGTGAGAGTCGATTAATCGGGCCAAACTGCCCAGGTATTATCTCCCCCGGGCAATGTAAAATCGGAATTATGCCTGGGGATATACATCTTTCTGGTCGTGTGGGGGTGATATCTCGGAGCGGGACTCTGACCTATGAAGCTGTTCATCAATTGAGTCAGCGAGATATCGGTCAGAGTACTTGTGTTGGTATAGGTGGTGATCCGATAAGTGGGACTAGTTTCATAGATGCGCTCCGTGCGTTTGGAGAGGACGAATATACAGAAGCTGTCGTGATGATTGGTGAGATCGGTGGGACAGCAGAGGAAGAAGCAGCGTACTACGTCAAAAGCGAATTCAATAAACCTGTAGTCGGATTTGTAGCAGGGCAAACGGCACCTCCGGGTCGCAGGATGGGGCATGCAGGAGCTATTATCTCTCAAGGAAAAGGCACTGCTGAGGAGAAGATGAGTACGATGCGTAAATGTGGTATTGAAGTTGTCCGAAGTCCTGCTGACATCGGAGAGGCACTCCAGGAAGTGTTGAAAAGGGAAGTTTAAGATTATGACACAGGCAACATTGGCATTGATTAAGCCCGATGCGACTCAGAGGAATATTGTTGGGAAAATCATTAGCCGAGCGGAGGATCAGGATTTATCGGTAGTAGCAATGAAGCTCCTGAAGTTATCAAGAGAGGAAGCTGAGGGTTTCTACTACGTTCACAGGGACAAAGCTTTTTTCGACAGCTTAACGAGTTTCATGTCTGAGGGACCAATCGTAGCCATAGTATTCCGGGGAGAAAATGCGATCGAAAAGTGGCGTCAGATCATGGGGGCAACGGATCCTGTTAAAGCCGGAGAAGGGACTATTCGTGCTGTTTTCGGAGAGACGGTTGAACGGAATTCCACGCATGGGAGTGATAGTCTCGAATCCGCCCGATTCGAGATAGGGTATTTTTTCCCAGGGCTGAATCTCGTTAAATAGCATTCCGTTGCATTCCTGAGAGTCCTGGAATACTGAGAGTTTTCTAGCGGAGTATTTCGTAGAAGACGGTTCTGTCAGCCTTGTTAGGTTGTTTTTTTCAGGTCTCCTTCTCTAATGAAAATGGGTTCTTAACTTTGAATTTCCCTGAAATTATTTCATTTGAGAGATTCATGGAGATCTGTCTCTACGATCCAGTGGAGGGGTATTACCATCGTGAAAGAGAAAAGATCTTCGGGAGAAAAGGAGATTATTATACTTCTCCACATACGCATGAGTGTTTCGCGCATTGTCTAGCGGAGGAAATACAACATTGGTTCTGTGTTCTTGGTGAGCCAGCGAGGTTCCATGTCTGTGAGCTAGGTTCTGGAGACGGAAGGCTTGCATCTCAGATTTTGGAGTACATAAACGATAACCATCAAGATCTCGGAAAATGTCTGGATTATATTGAGGTTGATATAGATCGAGGTGCTCTTCCGGAAGACATAACGGGGGTGGTGTTTTCCAATGAGTTTTTTGATGCTTTGCCAGTCAGGCGAGTTCTCTACGAAGATAAGGCTTGTTGGGAAATCTTTGTAGATCATTCTGAAGGAGAAGCAAGGGAAGTATTGAAACCTTTGAAGGATCCCTTTGTCGAAGCTTATCTTGAGGATGGATTCGATCTTTTGAGATCGGGCTGGATCTACGAGGTGAACAATCGAGCTTTTAAGATATTGAAGGATTTGAATGAAAGACTCTCAAGTGGATGTGTGGTGACGATAGATTATGGATACATGGCCTCAGAATATGAGGAGATGGCTACGGATCAAGGCACCTTAGCCTGCTATGAGAGGCATCAAGTCACTGATAATCCTTACCAAAACCCAGGGACTCAAGACATCACTTGTCATATAAATTTTGAAATGTTGATGAAATGGGGGGAGGAGTTGGGATGGTCTAATCAGGAGTTGATCTCACAACGTGAGTTTCTCTACAAAAGAGGGTTACTTGAAGTTCTCGAGGTCGAAGAAGAAGGAGGGTTGTTCCGGTCAGATCGTCTTGAAGAACGGCTGCAATTGAAGGAGTTATTACTTCCTGGCGGAATTTCCGATCGGATGCGAATCCTGGTGCAGCAGGTGAGGTTGGGCTGAAATTAGAAAGTGCGAGGGCCCCCCTCCCCATGTTTTTAAGCTTTCCCCAAAGACCCCTTCCAAGGTCTATTTATATTTACGTTTTGCAATATGAGGTGATAGTGTCTCCTGCTGCATTGCGAGGCAGTCTTTATTTTTATCCGACTGTTGTAGAGTCGCAGCCATGTTGGTGAGAAATAGTAGGTGGAGATGTTCTAGGTGAATATTGTTTTACTCGGGGCGCCCGGTTCCGGAAAAGGGACTCAGGCGCAAAACCTTCAGAATCAAATTGGATTCATACACATCGCGACGGGAGACCTGTTTCGAAAACACCTGAGTGATGAAACCGAATTAGGTTTATCAGCTAAGGCCTATATAGATAAAGGTGAGCTGGTTCCCGATACAGTAACAATTGACATGTTGAGAGAAGAGCTCTTGGCCGCCGGTAATGAGGCCGGAATCTTGTTCGATGGGTTTCCGAGGAATCTAGAACAGGCTGAAGCTCTAGATACTTTGCTTTATGGGTCAGGACGTAGTCTTGATGGGGTTGTTTATGTCAGAGTTTCAGACGAGGTCATACTCAGGCGATTGATCGGGCGCATGATTTGCAGGGAATGCCAGGCACCTTTCCACAAGGAGTTTAATCCCTACAAGGAATGCCCCCAAGGAAAGTGCGAAAATGGAGAGTTCTTGTATCAGAGGGACGATGACAAGTCAGAAACTGTTTTGGCAAGGTTGAAGACATTTCACTCCGTAACTACTCCCCTGATTGAATATTATCGTGCTAGAGGGCTTATAGGAGAAGTCGATGGTGAAGGTCCCGTAGATATTGTTGCAAAGGGTATAGAGCGATTTATCGGGACACTTTCCTAGATGATTTTTTTTCTGGATGGACCAGATGTCACTGAAAAAAAATGTTACACGAGGGTTTTTTGACGAGTTCTCCCATGATCTTGACCCCAAGAATAATTCCTCAGTGAAAAAAGAGAGGATTAGCCCTCGCCTGATCGTCGAACTGGATAGGAAGGAACATTTCTTTAACCGGGAAGTTAGTCTCCTTGATTTTCAGGAACGCGTACTGGATCAGGCGAAAGATCCGAGACATCCTCTTCTTGAGCGCATTAAATTTCTTGGTATCGTAGCCTCCAATCTGGATGAGTTTTTCATGGTGCGGATGGCTGGTTTACAGGAACAGGTTTCCCTTGGGGTTTCAAAGCTGTCTGTTGATGGATCATCGCCATCAGATCAGTTGGCCATTGTTAGGAAATTATCAACTGGGATCAAAAGAAAAATTGACTACTGTTTCAACGAAGAGCTGATACCAGAATTAGCCTCCAATGGAATTCAATTGCTGAATTATGATTCGTTAGATTCGAAATGTAAGAGGGAGATGAAAGACTACTTTGAAGGAGTCATCTTTCCGGTGCTAACGCCTCTAGCCCATGATCCGAGTAGGCCTTTTCCTTTTATATCTAGCCTGAGTCTTAACCTAGCCGTAATAGTCAAAGAAAAAAATGGGATTATTCGGTTTGCTCGAGTCAAAGTTCCTAGCACGCTACCTCGTTTTTTGCCGGTCGACTTCGAAGGAAAATCCAGTAAAGAACTATCCGCTCGGACATTGAGGTACACATGGATCGAACAGGTGATTGCGGCCCATCTAGATAGGCTTTTCCCTGAAATGGAGGTAGTTGAATCGTACCCTTTTAGAGTGATCCGCAGTGCAGATATGATCATCCAGGAACTAGAGGCGGTGGATCTGCTTGCCACTATTGAGGCATCGGTACAGAGGAGGAAATTTGGGCGTGTGGTCCGAGTTGCAGTCGATGATGCGATGCCAGGGCATATTCGAAAGATCCTAGTGGATAACCTGGAATTAGAAGAACAGGAACTCCACAGAGTGAAAGGACCTCTTGGTCTTAATGCCCTGGTCAAGTTCTCTGGAATAGAGCGTGGCGATCTTAAGTTTCAGAATTTTTCTCCTAGACTTTTGTCAGCAAGTAAGGGGCGGGAGGAGCAAAGAAGCATCTTTGCAATGATACGAGATAGGGACGTACTTCTACACCATCCATATGATTCATTCGTACCTGTTGTCGAATTTCTTAGGCAGGCAGCTCATGATCCTCATGTATTGGCTATCAAGCAGACGCTCTATCGCGTGGGGAAGGATTCCCCAATCGTTGAATCCCTGCTGGAGGCTAGGAGGAATGGCAAGCAAGTAGCTGTTTTGGTCGAATTGAAAGCTCGATTTGATGAACAAAGTAATATCGGCTGGGCTAGAGCCCTGGAAAGGGAAGGGGTGCATGTCACATATGGTTTGCCTGGCCTTAAGACTCACTGCAAAGTCGCTCTTGTGGTTCGGGAGGAGGCTGAGGGGATCCGTCGTTATGTCCATTTAGCGACTGGGAACTACAATGTGATCACAGCCCGTCTTTATTCGGATGTGGGGATGTTTACCTGTAACAAGGAAATAGGAGAAGAGGCATCAGATCTTTTCAATTATCTAACCGGCTACTCGGCAAAACAAGATTTTAAAGCGATGTTAGTGGCGCCAGTGACACTTCGACAAGATTTAACCAGGCTGATCGAGAGAGAAATTAAGCATTGTCAAAATGGAGATGGGGGTCACCTCATTTTTAAAATGAATTCCATAGTTGATAAGCAGATGATTCAGTTGTTGTACCGGGCCTCCCAATGTGGCCTGAAGATAGATTTATTGGTGAGAGGTATTTGCTGTCTCCGGCCTAATATAAAAGGTCTCAGTGATAATATTCGAGTAGTGAGTATTGTGGGGCGTTTCCTAGAGCATTCTCGGATCTATTACTTTCGAAATGCTGGAACGGATGATGTCTATATGGGAAGTGCCGACTTGATGCCTCGAAATCTTGACTCGAGAGTGGAGACGCTAGCTCAAGTAACTGAGGAATCCTCTCGAGAAGAACTGATTCATTTTCTAGAGTTGCAGCTTTCAGACAACGTTAATGCTTACCAACTGAAATCTGATGGCAGTTGGATCCAGGACCATAAGGAATCTCGAATGGTAGACAGCCATTTAGAGATGATCGAGCGTCTGGAGAAAACTGTTGATGAGGCTTCCTCGTGAAATTCAATGTTCCCCAGTGGCCAGATAGATTGGGATTGATATAGGTCAATTATGCAGATTGGGCTTGTTGGATTTCCTGGTGCGGGAGTTAAAACGGTTTTTTCAGCAATTACTGGGCTAACCCCAGCAGCGGGAATCGGATCCACTATTGTTGGGACTAGCAGGTTGGCTGTTTTACAGGTTCCCGATCCGAGATTGGAACTCATTTCTTCAGTCTACAACCCTAAACGGTCCACTCCTTCTACGGTAGAGATTGCTGAATTTCCAGGTGTTTTTGGGGCGCGTTCTGATCCTCGAGTATTGGCTAAATGTCGAGAATCTGATGCGTTAGCTTTGGTTATAGGGGCTTTTGATAGTGCCTTGGATGAGGCTCAAGGGAGTTGTGTCACATCGTTATCTGGTGCGCTGAGGGATGAAATGATTCTTGCTGATTTGACTGTGGCAGAATCTCGACTGACCCGCCTTACAGCTAGTCTCAAGAAAAGGAAGAATGAGATTGAAGAGGCGGAACGCAAGGTTTTGATTCGATGTCTGGAACAGTTAGAAATGGGACGTACTTTGCTTGAACTTGATTTGGTGCCTGAAGATCAGAGAAGAATTAGAGGATTTGGTTTTCTAAGCCTGAAACCTGTTTTCCTTTTGATTAATATCGGTGAGCGAGATGTGGGTAAGGAACAAGAATTCGCTGAGAAGTTTCTTGGAGAAGGCCTGACTGCCCGGGCTTTGTGTGGTGACCTTGAGTCGGAACTGGCTACTATAGAAGATGATGAGAGAGAGCAACTCATGGATGATTTTGGTATAGAGAAATTTTCAACTCCTAAAGTACTCCGGGCTGCCTATGAGTGCATGGACGTGTGCACTTTTTACACTTACGGGGAGGATGAGTGCCGATCATGGACGTTACGCAAAGGACAAACCGCGGTGGATGCAGCAGCTAGCATTCACACTGATCTTGCGCAAGGTTTCATTCGTGCTGAAGTGGTTAGCTTCACAGATTTTCAGGAGTATGGATCTATTAAGGATGTGAAGGCTGCTGGCAGATTTAGGTTGGAGGGAAAAGATTACACAGTACAGGACGGAGACCTAATAATTATCCGGCACAGCTCCTGATATCAAAAGACCTCAAGGTCTGAATATTCTACCCAGTCCTTCCATCAAAGCATCTGATCCCGTCCCTGAAATGAGATCAGAGAATCCCTCAATGGCCGAATCGAGTTGTTGGATGCCTTTGAGAACTTTGGAGGGGTTGTCCAGATGTATGTCGTTGATCTTGAGGACTAGTGATTTGTCAAAGATAGCTAGTCGGGTATCGATGTTTATGTTGCGGAGATTGGCTGAGATGATTTTAACGTTGCGATTTGGAGAAGAGGGAAGTCCTTCCGTTTGGTTTTCGGAAGTCAATGATTGAAGTCGGTTAATGAGGGGGCGATAGTTACAGATCGATTCTCTGCATTCTATGTTTAATTTGATTGTCTCTACTACCAAATGATCAATTTTAATTTCTCGTGTCAGTAAGGTGGGCAGGCTTACATGAGCGGTCAAAGTTTGGATGTGAAGCAGGTTTCCCCCAGAAAACTCTTTAGGGTTTTTCAGGGATATTCCCTTCACTCGAAGAAGGCCTTTCAAGGGAGATATCTTGACATCTTGTACTGAGGATTCTACTCCTAGATATTTTTTGACAAAATCCCCAGAATTATCGAGTACCCAACTTTCCATTAGGCCGGGTATCAAGAATGCCAAGAAAAGCAGAAGAGCTATGAGGAGTATCGCAAGAAGACTGGAAGAATTCATTGGTATGTGACCCTTTGCCTATCTTAAACATTTTTCTAGCTGTCGTCCCAACGTGGTACTGACTTTTCTAAGCCAGAGATTCCTAGTTCTTTACAAAGGTCTAGAAATTTTTCTCTACAGACTCCTTTCCATTTCAGATCATCCAGTTCTTCTGCAAGAGGAACATCTCGTCGTAAGGTGGCTAGTCGACGATAAAGGAGTGCGTTCTCCCAAGAGTCCCGTAGATTTTTATTCAATCTTTCGAAACCTCGGACTGAAACTTTCCAATCAGAGGCTTTTCTAGGGATGTTTTCCAGGTGGATATAGTGAGAAAGAATTACCGATGAAGATTTTCTTCCCCAACCACGAACGCCAGGGATTCCATCAGGGACGTCTCCGACAAGACCAAGTAAATCAGGGATGGATTCTGGAGCGACGCCGAATTTTTTCATAACCCCTTCCAAGTCCAGTATCTGTCCATTCCGGCGGTCGAAACAAACAACGTTTTCATTAATGCATTGGGCGAGATCCTTGTCAGGCGTACAAATCAGGATACGAGCTATTCGAGGATTGTTTTCCCACTTTTTCGCAGCTGATGCTAGGGCATCGTCTGCTTCAAAATGAATCATTGGCCAGACTACTATTCCTGCAGCTCGTGCGGCTTTTTCAGCGAGTAGGAACTGTTGTTTGATTTGAGGGTCTACTCCCTCCCCAGTTTTGTAATCTTTGAATAGTTCATTACGAAATGAATGAATAGTCCTATCGAAAGCGCAGGCAACGTGAGTTACTTTAGATAGCCGAAAAAATCTCAGTAGACTCCTGAGAAAGGTGACTGTGGCACCTACTTCTTTTCCTTGAAAGGTTCTTTTGGGAGATCCGTAAAAAGATCGAAAAAGCTCATAGGTTCCGTCCAGGAGATGCAATTCGAGATTTGCTTTTAAGCTGTGCATTTCTGCATTCCTAAAGCCGATCGAATATTTTCATATCGGCTCTTATGGTATCGGGTAATGGGAGTGCTTTCTTTAGAGCGTAATCGATCCACACGATAACTGATGAACCATCTGCGATTGAAGATTCTTGAGTATCCATGAAAATCCCATGTTGCATGACATAGCTACGAGTTCGTAACTCAGTGACACGTGTACCGATTTGCAGTGAGGAGGGGTATTTTATTTCTTGCCTGAAATCACATTCAATATGAGCAAGTACAGGTCCGGTTTTTTTATCCTGCAGAAGGCGAAAATGACCTAGGTCTGACATATAAGATAAGCGGCCCACCTCCATGTAAGAGAAGTAATTTGCATTGTTTACATGTCCGAGTGCGTCGGTATCTCCCCACCGAACTTTTAGTTTTGTCCAGTGGTGGAAATCCTCTCGGTTGGCGGGTGCGTTCCTTGAATTACTCACAGTATTCCCTATAGATCTTAACAGGTGTTGTGGGTTTTTTTACACAGTCTAAGTATCCGATTCCCGAAGAGATACATGGTGCCTAGGACTTGAATTTGGAAAATATTGTATCAGATTGTCGAGATTAGACTGCCTTTGATTACGATCACGTCGTTTGAAGAAAATCGAAAGTGTGTGTAGTTGCTTTTCCTATCTGGCATCCGAAGGGAATCGTCTGCTAGAATCTCCCTCTTGATCTGGTCGAGTGTGCATCTTTTTGTGCCAAGGCCGGACGTGACGGTGGGCCGCTAGCTCAGTTGGTTAGAGCATCTGCCTTTTAAGCAGAGGGTCGCTGGTTCGAGTCCAGCGCGGCTCACCATTATTGTAAGTGTGTACTCAGCTCTTCTTGATAAATGTAGTAGACGCCATGGATAAAGAGACCTGCATGATCGAAACTGAGAGTGCGTTGCGTGAGATATTGGATCCTCCAATATCTCTATCGTTGCGCAAGGTGGGGACCACCTTGGATGCCCACTGCAGGAAATTTATTTCTCTGTCACCTTTTCTCTGTCTGGCGACTATGTCTAAGCAGGGAGAAGCCACTGTCTCCCCCAGGGGAGACCCTCCAGGATTCGTTCAAGTTTTGGATGAAAAGACACTGATCATACCTGATCGGCCCGGTAACAATGTCGCCGATTCCATGGAGCGTATATTGGAAATGCCAAGGGCTGGTGTGCTTTTTTTTATTCCTGGATTCGATGAGACCCTACGAGTAAATGGAGCCGTTAACATAACGACTGATGAGGGAATTCTGGCAAGGTGTGTCGTGGCTGGCCAGACTCCTAAATTGGCATTAAAGTTGACTGTGGAGGAAGTATTTTTTCATTGCGGAAAGGCTCTCAAGAGATCGAGGTTATGGGATCCTGATAGTCAGAGAGATCGAAAAGAGATGCCTAGCCTAGCTAGGATTATTCTTGAACAGACCGCCGATCCTAATGCACCAATTACTCAAGAAGAGATTTCCGAGACCGAGGAAATGGTAGAAGAAGATTACCGTGAAAGTCTTTACTGACTTTCACATAGTATCTTTTGGGTTCATGGTTGGAAACTTATATTCATGTAATGAATTAGATTTTGGTCTTTAAGTCTCCTTTAAATAAACCTTTATAGCCAATGTCATCCTTCTTCGACTTCGAAACCTGACTCTCTGATTAGTCTGCGGGCTTCATTGGCCTGCTGTCCTGGTGTGGTCAGATAGCCTTCCACGAAGATCGAATTCGCTGGGTAGAAGACTCGTGCACCTTGATCTTCCATGTAAAGTTCACGTCCAGCGGCCATACGGATTTCACTTTTCGGATTGAGCAAACGCATTAGGCAAAGTGCCTTCAGCCCACGTTTGGGATCTATTTGAGGCTGTCCGGAAAGTGGTGTGCCGGGGATAGGGTTCAAGAAATTTACTGGAATAGAATCTATTTCCAATCTTCGGAGTGCATAAGCTAGTTCTACGATGTCATCATCGTTCTCTCCCATCCCCAAGATTCCACCGCAACAACTCGATAAGCCAGCTTTTTTAACGTTAAGAATGGTCTCTATCCGGTCGTCGTAAGTATGAGTAGTGCAAATTTTAGGATACATACGTCGGCTTGTATTGAGGTTGTGGTTTACCCACCCTACACCGGCCTTTTTGAGTTCTCTGGCTTGATCCTCGTCCATGATCCCCAGAGAAACGCAGATTTCGAGGTTAGGGAATTCTCCTTTTATCTGGCGGACAGCCTCACTCATGTGTTCGATATCACGCTTTTTAGGGCCTTTTGCACTCATGACCATGCAGTAGCGCTTTGCACCGCCAGACACTGCTTTTTGTGCTCCGTCACGCAACTGATCAATTGAGAGCAAGCGGTATTTGTCGATTGAGGCTTTTGAGATTGCAGATTGTGAGCAGTAGTGACAATCTTCGGGGCAGATTCCACTTTGAGCGTTCTGGAGTAGGCATATTTTCACCTTGCGCCCGAAGAACTTTTGCCTCACTTGTAGTGAGGCATCGAGGAGGGACTGTAGGTCTTCTTCTCTGGTGCTTAGAACTTGATAGGATTCCTTGCGTGTCAAGGATGCTCCTGTAATTGATTTTCGGGCCAAATTGGAAAAGTCTTTCATGGGATGTTCCTCTTTACTTTGTTTCGAACCCCGGGTCAATCCTTTTAAGGAGTTTTGGCAGATCAAGACAATTGATTGCTGCATTCTGGATTACAGGACGATCCTTTTCTAGATCTCCAGTGAGATCTAGAAAAGGAAGAATACCAAGGCAAGGGACATCCGTCAGTTCGGATAAGGATTGTGGGTTGGTTTTGATAGATACATTCGAGGTCGAAGTGGGATGGTTTAGAACATATCCGAGTATAGGTATAGAGTAGGCTCTTAGGTAGTGAAATGTTAAAAGGGCATGGTTAAGAGCTCCGAGTCGAGAGCCTACTACTACAAGGGTAGGTATCTGTAGATCCATTGCTAAATCAGCAAATGTATAAGTAGTAGTTATGGGTACTAAGAGTCCTCCGGCTCCTTCGACTATCACCAGCTCGTAGTCACGAGTATGATTTTCGAAAAGGGCCTTTAGTTTTTCTGGATGGATAGGATTTTTCTCCAATTTGGCCGCAGCATAAGGGGCTAGAGGTAGCTCATAACGAAAAGGACAGATCTGATATAGAGGGGCTGAGGAGTTAGCATAAGTTGCTAGTAGCATAGCGTCGCTGGGGTAAAGATCCCCATCATCTAGCACTTCGCAACCAGTCTCGACTGGTTTCAGTACGCCTACCTTCTGTCCCATTTCTGTGACGGCAGATGCAATACCGCAGCCTACAAGAGTTTTGCCAATGCCGGTGTCGGTCCCAGTTATTAGGAAGCTTGGCATGTGACAGCCTCGATTGAATCTCGGGTAACATTCAGAAGTATATCTAGTTCATTAGCATTAATACTCAAGGGAGGCATTAGTGTGATGACATCGCCTAGAGGTCGAAGGATTACTCCTCGCTTGCGAGCTTCCAAAATGACTTTAACCCCTATTTTTTGGGTTGCTGCATAAGGAATCTTTTTCTCAGGATCGAGCATTAACTCAAGCCCAACCATGAACCCTTGCCGGCGGATATCTGCCACATGATTTAGTTGGGAAAGATCTGAATCAAGGCGATCCTTTAATCTTTTGAGGATAGGTTTTAATCTGGCGAGAACATCTTGTTCCTGGAAGATTTGCAAACTTGCGAGGGCTGCCGCACAGCCTAGGGGGTTTCCTGTAAATGTATGACCGTGAAAAAAAGTTTTAAATTCGTCGTATGGAGCTAGGAAGGCAGAAAAGATTTTTTCTGTGGTCAGAGTTGCGGCCAGTGGTAAATAACCTCCGGTGAGACCTTTTGCCAGACATAGGAGGTCTGGCTGAATATTGGCCTGCTCGCACGCAAACATAGTTCCTGTGCGACCAAAGCCTGTAGCCACTTCATCACAGATCAACAGTATATTGTGTTGCCTGCATAGATCCCTCAAGATGGACAGGTACTCGATGGAATGTGTCCACATGCCGGCGGCACCCTGAATTAGTGGTTCAACGATCAAAGCCGCAATTTCTCGATGGTTGGCCGCTATGATGTTCCTCGCCTCCTTTCCTGCTGCCGTTATAGATTCCTTGTGGGACATACCTTTATAGAAACGAAACACGTGAGGTGGGGTCAGTCTTAGGCTATCTTGGAGTAGCGGTCGATAGTAATGATGAAATAGTTTGGAGTAGCCGACATTAATGGCTCCTAACGTATCTCCGTGGTAACTGTTTGCAAGTGAAGCAAATTTGATCTTGTTCACATTACCTTTCAACTGCCAGTACTGAAATGCCATCTTTAGTGAAACTTCAACAGCTGTTGCTCCAGCATCTGAATAGAAGACACGTGTTAATCCTTTAGGTGTGATTTTGACTAATTTTTCTGCCAGTTGGATTGAGGGAATATTGGACAGTCCGAGAAGGGTTGAGTGAGCAACTTTTTCTAGTTGCCTGGAAATGGCTTCACTGATGTCAGGTTGGACATGGCCATGCAAATTACACCAAAGCGAGGAAACCCCGTCCAAGTATCGTTTCCCTTGGGTATCCACTAGGTAGTTTCCTTCGCTTCGAGAGATGATGAGCGGGTCTTCTTCTAACCATTCCTGCATTTGTGTAAAGGGATGCCATAAGTATTTATGGTCTGTTTCTTTTAATCTGAGGTAGAGATCCGATTCCATTAGATTATTCCTAACGCTCTTCCTGCTTCGGAGAAAGCCGTTACAACTTGTCTGAGCTGATCTTTGGTATGTGTGGCCATAGGGGTTAATCGGATACGGGAGGTTCCCATTGGAATTGTCGGGGGGCGAACTGCTTGCCCCCAGACCCCTCGGTTGAAAAGTTCTTCTTGTAGGGACAGGGTAGTGCTTTCTGAACCAATTAGAACTGGGATAATCTGTGAGGAGGAACTTCCTAAGTTGAATCCGAGCTGGGAGAGATCGTTCCTTAAAAGGGAGGAATTTTCCATCAGATGAATTCGCCTAATTGGCTCTTTCTGGACCAGTTCAAGAGCGGCTAGAGCAGTAGCAGCAGCTGAGGGTAGGAGGGCTGTTGTATAAATGAAGCCCCGGGATTTATTGGTGAGCCATTCAATCAGATCATGATTTCCGGCAACATAAGCACCCATACATCCCAAAGCTTTCCCCAATGTGCCCATCTGGATATCTATATCCTGGCTCAGGCCCAGTTTCTCTACTATACCTGCCCCATTTGGTCCGAAAACACCAGTGGCATGAGCTTCATCGACCATGACCCAGGTATTATGTGTTTTAGCTAGTTCAACAATGTCAGCTAGAGGAGCGATATCTCCATCCATACTGAACACTGTATCCACAACAATTAAGCGATGTTGATAGGCTGTGTGCTCTTTAAGGAGCTTTTTTAGATGGTCCATATCTCTGTGGCGAAAGACCTTGATATTGGCTCCGGAGAGTCGGCAGCCATCAATGATGCTAGCGTGGTTAAGAGCATCACTGAAAATGATGTCATCCTGTCCCATCAGGGCAGAAAGAGTGCCTAAATTAGCGTGATATCCGGTTGGGAAAACTAGAGCGGATTCTGTTTTTTTGAACTGAGCTAGGCGTGTTTCTAGTTTCTCGTGGGCTATCATACTTCCGGAAATGAGTCGGGATGCTCCTGCCCCACAGCCAAATTCCTTGACGGCTCGCACGGCAGCTTTTTTAAGGGACGGATGGTTAGCTAAGCCAAGATAGTTATTAGAGGAAAGTGAGAGAGTTTTCTGTCCCCTAATTGTTACCCACTCTTCTTGTGGCCCTTCTACAGGTTGAATTTGACGGTAGAGATTCCCCCCCTTAATCTTTTCGAGTCGGCAGATAAGAGTCTCTCTGAACCCGTGTTCTCTCATTTTCTGCACCTGCTTGATCCTTTTCAACGTTTGCTTTTGAACTAGCTTTAGAATTCAGAGGAAATTGCCATAGCAGGGAATCCTTCTAGATAGATTCTACGGCAGTTTTCCGATTCCAGTGCCTCTATATAAACTGTATGGGCTTGGGGAGAGTCGAATGGAAGTTTTTCACCCCATTCCACTACGATTATCCCGTTCTGATCAAGGATTTCTTCCAGTCCAGTAGAGAGAACATCTCGGAGGCTATCGAGACGGTAAAGATCCACATGGTAGATAGTGCCAGCTGATGCGTGGTAGTGATTGATCAGAGTATAGGTGGGGCTGTGTACCAATGAAGTGTCGGTTAAACCCAAGCCGCGCGCGAGTCCTCTTGTGAATGTTGTTTTTCCTGTACCTAGATCGCCTCGAAGGAGTATTAGGGATGGTTTCTCAAGGCAAGCCCCTATTCTCGCTCCTAGTTCTTCTGTTTCTGAAGCATTTTGGGTCAGAAATTCTTTCACTGGACTAGATTCTCTAGATGTCTGAATATTTTAGGGAGCTGATCTATAATCCCACTTGCAGTGACTGAATGTTCGGTTATCTGAGCTGCCAGATCTCCGGAGGCCGAATGTAAGTAAACAGCAGTCATGATTGCCTCGTTCACATTTTCTGGAGATTGTAGGTTTTGTGCCTGATATATTCCCATTAAGGCACCTATTATTCCGGCTAGGACGTCTCCTGATCCGGCTGTCGCCATGCCAGGATTTCCTAAAGGGCAGACTTGTACTTTCCCATCTGGACTGGCAATCAAGGTTCGGAAGTCTTTCAAAACTAGCCATAATTGGTATTCGATAGCGAATTCCCGTGCGATGTTGCAGCGGTCAGAACGAATTTCAGATATCTCTAGGTCTGTAATTCTTGCAAATTCGCGAGGATGGGGCGTTAGTATAAGAGGCCGGTTTTTTTCTCTCTGCAGGAGTTCAGGTTGAGACTGAAAAGCGTTGATCCCGTCGGCGTCAAGGACGATAGGAATAGAAGCCTTATCTACAAGGTTTTTTATCAGTTCACGTGTTGTTTTCTTGGTTCCAAGACCGGGTCCTATTACCAGACAATCTTTCCCCTCCAATGATGACTGTAGGGCGTCGAGGGACTTTGAAGATAGTTCTCCTTCGGGGTCGGTTGGTAATCCTATTGTCATGAGTTCGGCATGCGGTTCAGCAACGATGGCTTGTACAGTGTCGGGTACAAGAACTGTAACTAGGCCTGCGCCAGTTTGCAGAGCTGACCATCCTACCAATCTTGCGGCTCCCGACTTTTCTCGGCTACCTCCTACTATAGAAATATGGCCAAAGTCACCCTTATGGGAATCAACAGGTCGACGAGGAAGACATGCAGTTACCTGACTCTCTTCAATAGTTGAGAGCCAGAGATTATTTGAATTAAGCAGGTGGTGAGGGCTTCCAATAGGGACGACACGTAATTCCCCAAGGCTGTTTTGATCAGAATTTAGAACGTGTGCAATTTTCGGTGCTGTGAAGGTGACTGTTGCATCAGCACAAACACATAGTGAGGGTGGGGACATCGAATCGGCTTGCATTCCAGTAGGTATATCTACGGAGAGACAGAATGCAGGGCAGTGGTTTATTCTCTTTACTACCTGGGCATAGAATTCTGACAGGGGACGAGTGAGGCCTGTTCCCAATATGGCATCGATGAGAATGTCGTATTGATTCCAGTTTGAAATTTCCAATTCTTTAGCATTTGTAAGTTCTTGTACGCTGCCACCTAACTTTCTATAAGAATCCAGATTCTCTTTGACGTTTCCTTTGAACTTGTCGTTCGTTGCCAGCAAGAAAACCGATGGTGTGAGACCCTCTTGAGACAGTAATCGAGCAACTACGAGCCCATCTCCTCCGTTATTCCCTTTTCCGCAGAGAATGCCGATGCGTTGCCTCTCTAATTTCCCAGGGAAATATTCGAGTAATGTGCGGAAAACTTGAAAACCGGCGTTCTCCATTAGGACTCTTTGAGGGAGATTGTAGTCTTGACTACTAATCCGGTCAATTTCGGACATTTGCAGGGTGGTGAGAATTTTCATACTGGATTCAATTATGAAGGTTTCAAGCCGGGACTGAAACTTCTAGAATGTTTTCACATCATAAATAGCAGACTTTATTTAGCACGGTTCTAATCGAGGGCTGCCTGAAAACTAAAGTAAAAGTAATTAGAGGAAAGTATCTGTTCCGAATTGGAAACTCCCTGAATTCAACACAGGACTTAGATATAATTAGGTGCTAGCGCAAAGGAAACATCAATGATAAGCCGACTAGGCACAAAAATTGTTTTAGTCTTTTACATACTTTTGCTGCTACAGCTTCCAATCCAGGCAGGCCGTAAACATGCCGACGTAGATAAAATTGGGAATCGTAAGATTAACGGGAAAGTTGCCGGTCTTTTCCCTAACTTTGTTTCTCTCGAAAAGGAAATACAGATCGGGGCGGGGTACGCTCAGGAGATTGAGCGTACAGCTCGATTGGTAGAAGATCCCGTTGTTACTGAATATGTGGACAGTTTGGCGCAGAGGATTGTTCAGAGATCCGATGCAAAAGTACCTTTTGTGGTCCGTGTATTAGACACAGAAGAAGTTAACGCTTTTGCTCTTCCGGGCGGATATTTTTTTGTGAATAAAGGATTAATTTTGGAGTCTGAAACAGAATCCGAGTTGGCAGGGGTTATGGCGCATGAAATAGCTCATGTTACGGCGCGCCACGCAACAGAGCGGATGACCAAGGGGCAGCTACTTCAGTTTGCAGCGCTCCCCGCACTTTTTGTTGGTGGATATTGGACGCAGGTTGCAATACGCCAGGGGATGTCTTTAGGTCTTTCGATGTCTGTTCTGGGTATTACTCGACAGTCGGAAAGAGAAGCCGATCAACTGGGAACTCAATACCTTTGGAATACAGGATTTGATCCCACCGCTTTTATTACTTTCTTTGAAAAGCTGAGCGCGAAAGAAAAAGAGAAGCCGGGGCGGTTCGCAGGGTTTTTCAGAACGCATCCTCATGTTGATCAAAGAATTGTTCGTGTTCAAGAAGAGATCTCTTTCTTGCCGGTCAAAGATGAATATCTGGTGACTGGGTCAGAGTTCGCCAAGGTCAAAGCCCGACTTATAGCGATGGATAATCAGCTGGTACAGCCCGGCAGTGCTGCAGCGCCAAGTTCGAAACGCCCGACCTTAAAGCGTAGGACGAATACGGATCGTAGTGAGAAGGAAAGGCCTACTTTGAAATCGGATCGGCCTACATTGAAACGTAAAACTTCTGATTCTGATTCAGATAATTGATTTTCTATCTAGGATCTCCAGATTCTCAGGATAGAGGGGTGATTCTGAAAGGAGAAAGTGAATATGTTTAAGGGTATTTTCCCGCCATTAACTGTGCCCTTTGCGGAAGATGGAAGCATTCTTTGGGGTAAGGTGGAAAGTAACTTGCAGACCTATCTGACAACTAGGCTTACTGGGTTTCTTGTTCTTGGCTCCAATGGGGAGTCGGTACATCTAACGGATTCAGAGAGGTATGAACTAGTCCGAGTTGTCAGGTCTTGCGTGCCAGCGGATAGGTCGTTTGTCGTAGGATTAACGGCTGCGACTCTAATTGAGGCTCAGAATTTTATCGATAGTCTTTCTGGGTTGAAGATCGATGCTTTTCTAGTCAGTATACCGTCCTACTACAAGAACAAGATGACGCACATTGCCCAAGCTACATTTTTTAATGAGGTTGCGGAGTTCTCTGATGTTCCAATACTGCTGTACAACGTTCCTCAATATTCAGGCGTAACGTTGCCACCTCTTATGGTCAAGGAACTCTCAGCTCATCCTAATGTAATTGGAATGAAGGAAAGCTCCGGAAATTTGATCTATTTACAGCAGATTCTCGATATCGTTGGAGATGCGGAATTCGAAGTTCTGCTTGGCTCCGCACAGATTTTAGGACCAGCTAAACTTTTAGGTATCGAGGCTGCAATAGTAGCGATCGCCTGTGCCTTACCAGACCTCCCCATCGATGTTATGGAGGAGAGAGAAGGGGATGCCAGGGAAGCTCAACTTGACCTATTCAGAATTTCCCAAACCCTGACGGCAGAACACGGGATAGCAGGTTTGAAGAAGGCAATGGACCTAGCCGGCTATTGTGGGGGGTTTTGTCGTGCTCCACTACTGCCATTGGAAGCTAGTGCTGGCCGAGCCATCGAAAAGGTGGTCGGTCCTTTTGTCCAGGTAGCGACAACCGCTCCTTGACCTGTTTCTTAAGTTCTCGGGAAAATGGACGCAGAAAACCATTCCAAGCAAGTTGATGTCCTAGCCATAGGTGCTCATCCAGATGATGTTGAACTATGCTGCGGTGGGACCATTGCCCGACTAGTGCAATTGGGTTACAGGGTCGGTCTTGCCGAAATGACGAAAGGGGAATTAGGTACCCGAGGAACCATTGAACAGCGCTCTCTGGAGGCTTCCACTGCAGCAGATATTCTTGGGGTATATGAGAGAGAGAATCTGGGAATGCCAGATGGGGATATACAGTTGACAAGCGAAAATAGACTTTCGCTTGTAAGGTTGATTCGAAAGCGACGCCCTAGGCTGATAATAACGCACTCCAAAGTGGGGCATCCCGATCATTGGCAGACTCATGAATTGGTTAATCAGGCTGTCTATCATGCAGGTCTTGCCAAGTTTGAACCGGGCCTTGAAAGACATAAAACCGATAAAATTGCCTACTGGCTTCAATACCACCAACAAAAAATACCCAGTGTGGTAGTGGATGTCTCGAAGACTATGGATATTAAGGAGGATGCAATTCGGGCATATGGATCTCAGCTTCACAATCCAGACTCTACAGACCCTGATACGGTTTTGACCCATGTAGATTTTCTCGATCGAGTGCGAGCGCACAATCGCTTTATGGGGAACCTTGCGGATTGTTCTTTTGGTGAAGGTTTTCTATTTTCACGCTCGGTGAGAGTGGGAGACCTGGCGGCTTGTTGATTGAATGAACAAGCAGTTCTGAAATGGCTCCGTTGATTTTCTAATTACCAAAGTATTTTAAGGTTGATGATTAGAATTATTGCGAGAAAGACACAGCTCCAGAACCAAGCACTAAGATACCAAGCTTGTTGTTCAACTCTGAAAAATTGTTCGGAGGGAACTAGTGCGGCCGCCTCACGGCGTGTTTTTTCTAGCCAGTTGTTGGAACTGTTACTCTCAGCAGGTGTCCTTTTTTCAAATGCCCCTTTTTCTTCCCATCCTTTTATTGAGGTGAAAATAAGTGCACTCCCTGCAGTTATCAAAAGGCTCCACAGATAAGCCCACCGTGGGTGAACGAACCAAACCGGGATGTCCCAACCATAGTCGTAGCCCAAGAAGGCGATTAGGCCATAGCCCATACCGACTAGGAGAGCGAAACTTCCTGAGCCCCGATGCACCCGGGTGAGCGTTCCCATTAGATAGATAGTAAAGAGAGGAGTAACTGCTACGTTGGAAAGGCGAATGTATAACGCTACCATCCCTTCACCGAGGAAAGGGATATAGGCAAAGGATACTGCGATGACGATAACTGTTGCGAAACGAGACACCTGAAGATAGTGTTTATCTTCACGATCTGTTACGAAAAAACGAGCATAGATATCTCGAGTGAAAACAGCAGCGAGGGACGATCCGATTGAGTCATAGGTTGAGATTCCTCCCGCTAGTACTCCTGCCACAACGATCCCAATCAGGCCAGGTCCCAGATATTCGACAATAAGTCGGGGGAAGATTTCATCAGAGGTCTCTAAATGAGGCATTACACTCCTGCCAAGGACTCCAAGCGATATGTTGAACCACATTACAAAAACGAGAACAATACTGGCGGCTAGAGCTGCCCAGCGCAGATGAACGAGCGAACGGGATGCGAGCATGCGCATTGCCTGGGAATGATTGACAACTACATAGGCAGATAGCATCAGAGTCCAGGAGAAGACGATTAGTGCAGCGGGCACTGATTCACTGTTTTGCCCCCCGACATGCAGCATAGTGTCAGAAAGAATGGGATCTATGTCCGCGAACCTGGCTTCCAATCCAGTCCAACCTCCAACATTACTCCAGACAATTGTCCATAAAATTGCTGCTGCGATGAACATCACAATGGATTGCATGGCATCCGTCACAGCTACAGATCTCAATCCACCAGAAGCAGTGTAGAGTGCGGCGCCAAGTGCAAGAGCAACGACGATATACCAACTAGTAGTGCTACTAGTTCCAGTGAGAATTTTAAAAGTCAGGTAGAGAGAGAACGAGATGTTTGCAAGAACATTTGTCCTATACTGGATCTGGATAAGAGCACTCAGGACACGAGTGGTTGGGCCGAATCGGTACTCGAGATATTCAGCGTTTGTGAACATGCCACTTCGATAGAGTGGTACAAGCACAAAATAAGCGACAAGAAACCAGCCCAAGGGCAGGCCTATCCACCAAGCTGTCAGATTGGTTAAGCCGTAGTTGTAGGCACCACCGACTACAGCCACGTAATCACCACTGTCTACAGCCGTAGCAAACATCGAGAGGCCTACGATCCACCAGGGTAGGCCCCTCGCAGCAAGGAACCAGTCGACAGAGCGTTGTGTTCCTCGGGCTAAGACGAGCCCCCACAGTACAATGGAACCGTTGATGATGATGACAATAAACCAGTCCAACCCCGTCATGAGAGTAAGTTAATCAAGAAATGGTTGTGAGGGCCAGGTATAATTTGCCAGATTGACCTGATATTGGTGTAATGCGAGAATGCTGTTGTATCCATAATGGCCAGGGCTAGTAACTCTGTGAGTAAATCATACCCAGTCGAGCACTACGAGAAGAGCGGCATTGGCTTTCCTGTCAGTGTGTTAACGGCAGATGAAGTGGATTATTTTCGGTCTGCAGTAGAGGCGCTTCAGGAAGAACTCGGAGGTAAGCCGTCTGCTGCGGATATGGCACAAACTCATATTGCGTTCGAATGGGCACATCGGCTCGTCACTCATACGAAGATCCTGGATGCAGTTGAGATGCTTATAGGCCCTAACTTACTTGTATGGTCGACCTCGATTTTTGCTAAATATCCTCGCGATCCGGGTTTCATCTCTTGGCACCAAGACGGAACTTATTGGGGCCTGGATTCATCTGAGGTAGCAACAGCTTGGGTGGCTCTCACAAACAGTACTGTTGAGAATGGCTGTATGAGAGTAGTACCGGGTTCCCATTGCCAGCCTATTCACAAGCATGTAGATACTTATGCTGAAAATAATCAACTGAGTCGAGGGCAAGAAATAGCAGTTGAGGTTGACGAAAAAGACGCACTTGAAGTCGTTCTAAATGCTGGAGAGATGTCCCTTCATCACGTCAATATTATCCATGGATCAAATGCCAATAGCAGTGATGATAAACGCATTGGATTTGTTGTCAGGTACATCACGCCCTCAACTCGCCAGAGTGGTCATAGCCAACCCGTGACTTTAGTACGTGGAATTGACGAGTATGGACATTTCGATCTAATCCCAGAGGGGCCAACCGTTGGAATTAAAGAAGGTATTGCTGCTCACCGGAGGAATACTAGGGCGTTAATGGAGTCTCTGCGAAAAACAAAGGGTGCTTACTGAGAGTAGTGGGTGTGTTTTTTCAGGATGCATAATCCTTCCAGTGTCCTGCATTCTGAGGATCCGATACTCTAGGATTACATCTGAGGGAAACACACCGAAACTGGACCGTCTTTTAGGCCTTTTGAGTGTCTAGGAACTGGTGGAGACGATGGGATTCGAACCCACGACCTCCTGAGTGCGATTCAGGCGCTCTTCCGAGCTGAGCTACGTCCCCCACCTGGTTGAACCCCATTCTACCCGAGGAGACTCTCATGGTGAATGTTCTGAATAGAAAAAGTCTAGGGATGCATTTGTTTAGGGAGGATATTCTTGTCCTGATTATCTCCTATTACAATTAAAGTTGAAGTAGAATGGACTACTACCGTTATAGCTCTCATGAGAGGTCCCTATGAAGATTTTGATACAGGTTCTTCTTTTTCTGAGTATCAGCTCTTGTCAATCGGGAGGTATTACTAACAGTTCTCTCAGAAACCGCTCAGAAAAATCGGAATTTAAACTCATATTAATTCTGGTGGTGGATCAGCTTCGAGGAGACTATCTAGATCGTTTTGAACCAGTGCTAGAGGGCGGGCTGTCTTGGCTAACTAAGAACGCTATCTGGTTCGAGGACGCACATCAAGATCATGGTATTACCAGTACAGGTCCGGGTCACGCCTCCATATCTACAGGAACACATCCTTCCAGATCGGGCATAATCGGCAACCAATGGTTCGACAAACAGGCAGGGACTATCGAGTATTGCGTTTCAGACGAGAATAGCCCTTTGATCGGAGTTTCTCCCGAAAACGGACGTTCACCAGTTAATCTCGAAGTGACAGCCTTCCCGGACTGGTTGAAAGATCAATGGCCCAGTTCTAAGGCGTTTACGGCTAGCTATAAGGATAGGGCGGCAATTTTGCTAGGAGGTGAAAGTGCAGAAGGTGCTTATTGGTACAGTCCTTTCAATGGAAGCTTTGTCACGAGTACCTACTATCAAGAAAATTATCCCAACTGGGTACAAAATTTCACGGCCCAGCAGTTGCCAGATCGATTCT
>Ga0310344_10000364_pt1 | contig 36102 bp, 29 predicted proteins | sample HC15DNA20200_MG_FD_203801 | JGI IMG/M metagenome (GOLD analysis project Ga0310344, IMG submission 203801) | Marine microbial communities from station ALOHA, North Pacific Subtropical Gyre - HC15-DNA-20-200_MG | ecosystem: Environmental > Aquatic > Marine > Oceanic | place: Pacific Ocean: North...
GTCTCGTATGCTTCCAGTCCACCTGCCGAGGTGATTTTTGCTGAAGAAACCCCAGAAGAAGCACCCACCGGCAGTGTAATAGCACCTGACACATGCTTCCGTCAAATTGAATTCATTGGCATATTGCGTGATACTGAGAACCGCGACCTTGCGGAAGCATGGATTGACTTCATGTTAACTTCCACTTTCCAGAACGATGTACCAATGCAAATGTTCATGTTCCCAGTAAACCCTCTAGCAGAACTACCGGCAGAATTCATCCAGCACGCACAAATCGCCGCGCAGCCGGCAGTTGTCGAACCCAATGACATCAACAAGTACCGCGAAGCATGGATACAAGCCTGGAGTAACATCATGCTGCGATGATTGCCCCTGTAATCAATGTTAAATACTAGAGACTCAGATGTAAGCCGAAGGACAAGAACTTTGACGGTTTACCTGCGACCTGCGCTTTGGTTGCTACCTCTCTCATTCCTAGGAGTGTTCTACTTCTATCCTCTGGGCGCTGTCCTTACATACAGCCTTGCTGATGTGGAGCGTACAGTCAGTGCCCTAGAATATCTAAGAGACTCCTATATTTTCCGCACGCTGACTTTTACCATATGGCAAGCATGCCTTTCCACGATACTCACACTGCTGGTCGGTCTTCCGGGAGCTTACCTGATCGGCACATACCGTTTTCGAGGCAAAGCGCTGCTCCGCACCTTGACAGCGATTCCTTTCATGATGCCCACGGTTGTTGTGGCATCCGGGTTCAATGCGCTTCTGGGAGCACGCGGGTGGATCAATCTAGGATTGATGCGCGCGTTGCATTTGGAGACACCTCCACTAATAGTCGTTAATACTTTGTACGCTATTCTGCTTGCGCACGTATTCTACAATACCACCATTGTAATGCGACTGGTGGGAGATTTCTGGGCACGACTGGATCCGCATTTGACACAGGCCGCACGTACATTAGGCGCCACGCCGTGGAGTACATTCACCCGTATCACTGCTCCTATACTTGGACCGGCTGTACTAACTGCCGCCATACTGGTCTTCATCTTCAATTTCACTTCCTTTGGGGTCATCCTGATTCTAGGAGGTCCCCGTTTCGCTACGCTTGAAGTCGCCATCTATCGTCAGACTCTCAATTTTTTCAACATGCCTCTGGCGGCGCTTCTCTGTCTGATACAACTACTATGTACCCTAGGACTTACTTTCGCATATACCCGTATGGCAGCTCGTATTAGTCGACCTCTAAGAACACAAACAGCGCAGACAACCCAGCGTAAATTGAGGAAATGGCGTACGCGTCTAGCTGCCTGGGTAATAATAATCGGCTTATTAGCTTTGCTGGTTGCTCCGCTAGGTGCCCTAGTGGTCCGCTCTACCTTCAAACTCGAAGCAGACAGAGCTGAGCGCGGTGTCCTGACAACAGGCTTTACCCTAAACTACTATCGTGAACTTTTTATCAACAGACAACAGGCACTCTTTTTCATCACGCCAATTGAAACAATCGGGATATCCTTGAAAAACGCGTTGTTAACAATAGTACTATCATTAGGACTAGGCATACCTACCGCAGGAATGCTGGCACGTAAAACACGATTGGCCCGGTGGCTAGACCCAATCATAATGCTCCCTTTAGGCACTTCTGCAGTGACTCTTGGATTTGGCTTCATTATCGCCTTCAGTCGCCCACCACTTAACCTCCGTGCCTCCCCTCTATTGCTACCACTAGCACATACCTTAGTAGCTTTCCCATTTGTCATCCGCAGCTTGCTACCAGCGTGGCAGAGTATAAGACCACAACTACGGCACGCCGCCGCTGTTCTAGGCAGTAGTCCAGCACGTGTATGGCGTGAAATTGACCTACCCCTTGTTGGACGAGCAGCAATAGTAGCCGCAGCTTTTGCATTCACCATTTCTTTGGGAGAGTTTGGGGCAACCGCGCTCCTATCCCGGCCAGAATTCCCCACTGTCCCGGTTGCAATCTATCGTTACCTATCGCAACCCGGTGCTCTCAATTACGGTCAAGCACTAGCATTGAGTACAATCTTGATGATATTCTGCGGAAGCGGAATGTTAGCTATTGAATCACTGCGTTTTGGTCACACCGGAGAAATCTAAACCCAAATGCTTGAAATCCAGTGTGTCTCCAAATCCTTTGATAAAACTGCGGCACTGAGTGAAGTTTCCTTCTCAGTAGCAAAAGAAGAGATTGTCGCAATACTCGGTCCTAGCGGATGCGGAAAATCAACTCTCCTAAACATTATCGCGGGTCTCATGACGGCAGAAGACGGCACAGTATGCTTTGACGGTAAGCCGATTACGGATATCCCGCCACACCAACGCAATTTCGGCCTGATGTTCCAAGATTATGCACTTTTCCCGCACCGTGATGTCTTCGGCAATGTCGCATTTGGTCTACAGCAACAGAGTCTTCCACTGACAACCATACAGCAGAAAGTCACTACAATTCTCAAAAAGGTCGGTCTTACGAACTACTCGCATCGTGATGTGAACACTCTGTCTGGGGGCGAGCAACAACGGGTAGCTCTAGCACGAGCACTAGCGCCACAACCACGTCTATTGATGTTGGATGAACCTCTAGGTTCACTTGACCGCCCATTGCGCGAGCATCTACTCAGCGAATTGAGTCAAATCCTGCGTGCCCTTCACCAGACAGCAATCTATGTCACCCACGACCAGGAAGAAGCCTTCACCATTGCCGATCGAATCATCATAATGCGCTCCGGAAAGATTAAACAGGTCGGAACTCCCAATGAGATCTATACCCACCCAGCCTCGGAGTATGTAGCACGCTTTTTGGGAATGACAAATATCATTTCAGCCACACCGGAAAGACAGAATGGGGAAATCGGTGTACAGCTTCCAGCTGCGGGATGGCACCCGCTTACCAACTTTCATAAACAGCCATCAGGTGGTCACGCGCCTGTTAGTGTACTTCTGCGTCCGACTGGCGCAATAATATCGCCACAGGGAAATTTGCTTGGCAAGGTGACGGGAGTCTCTTTTCGCGGTTCCTCAATACGTCTGCAGCTTCAACCTAAACAAAGTCCTCCGCTCATTTTCGAGTTGCCGACACCAGATGAACTACCGCAAGTGGGCACGCAAATCCGACTAAAGTTGCCACCGGACGCAGTAACCTGGTTGCCTAAGGGTAATGCATGAAAATCGGCGACCACATGACTGTACGTAAATTGAACATTGCCGGTGAGACGGAATTAACATGGACAGGGAAACTACGTGAGCATACAGCTGACTGGCTGCAAATTGAAGCACACTTTGACCTTTACCCATACATTGATCTTGGTTATGCAGTATTCGAGCGTGGAGACCGATTTGTAGAATGGTTTTTCACCAAGAATTGGTATTCAATTTATCAGATTCACTCACATATAGATGACGATCTAAAAGGTTGGTATTGCAACATTACTCGTCCAGCACATATAGCAAATTCCGAAATCCACACAGTTGATCTTGCCCTGGATCTTTGGGTAGACAAATACGGCAATCACAGGCTTTTGGACGAGGATGAATTCGCACAGTTACAGATTTCCACCCAAGAGCGATACCAAGCGAAAAATGGACTAGCACAGCTGTACTTATGGATAGGGCAGCGCTATCCGCCATTCAACTTGATCTCTCCTACCCCGAATAATCCTTGACACGCCAATGCTGCTGCGGATATAATCCCAAGTCCTTCCTCGGTAGCTCAATTGGCAGAGCGATCGGCTGTTAACCGATTGGTTCCAGGTTCAAGTCCTGGCCGGGGAGCTCCAACACAAGGCTAGTGTCCCCTTTATGGACGCTGGCCAAGGCCAAACAATGCCTGAACTACCTGAAGTCGAAACCCGCGTGCGTCAGTTACGAGGGCCCTGCGTTGGCCGGTCCATCAGAAACACACACATAGGCTGGCCCCGTCAGATTGACAGACCTTTACCTGCCGTATTCACCAAGCGCATACGTGGACAGCGGATTACAGCAGTAAGACGACGTGGCAAGTTTCTCGTCTTTCAACTTAGCGAAGACGCATTACTATTTCATCTACGTATGAGTGGAGACTTATACATAACCGAAGAATCTACAACTGTTGACAAGTATGCCCACACAATTATGACCTTGGACAACTATCAACAATTACGCTTCTCTGATCCACGCAAATTTGGCAGAGTCTATCTAGTTAGAACAGCAGAAGAAATTACCGCAAGGCTTGGTCCAGAACCATTATCAAAACAATTCACGTCAAATAGTTTTGCTCGTTCGCTCGCAAAACGAAAACGCATGTTAAAGCCTCTACTACTCGATCAGAGCTTCCTCGCCGGGATGGGGAACATCTATACCGACGAAGCTCTACATCTCGCAGGGATACATCCCATGAGACGCAGCGATACGCTCGTGCCAGCGCAAGCACGATTATTGTGGCGAAGTCTACGGAGAGTATTACGAGACGGAATTCGAAACAACGGTGCCAGCATCGACTGGGTTTACAAGGGTGGGAGCCAACAGCACCATTTTCGCGTCTACGGTCGACGTGGAGATCCGTGCCACAGATGCAGCCTACCTATTACTCGTACTACAGTAGCACAGCGTGGTACATATTTCTGCCCCGGTTGCCAACCCGAGCACAAGCCCTAAGTGCACATTAATTAAGCCGCTAACGACGGGCGCGCCGCTTCTTGCGCTTTTTCTTTTTAGTATTCCTCGAAGGGTGTCTAACCGACCGAGCAGTTTTGTCTCCCGAATGTCCCATGTGACAACTCTTGAACTTCTTTCCACTCCCACACCAACATGGGTCGTTACGACCAAGGTCGGTCCCACCTGATTTCGATTCGTCTTGGGGCCTATCCGTACGGACGCCGGTCAACTCCCCAGGGCCAGATGTAAACATACAAGCAACAAGACCATTGCGCATATCAAGAATTAGCTGTTGAAATAAATCAAATGCACGACTCTTGTAAGCTATCAACGGGTCGCGCTGCGCATATGCCTCAAGACCAACAGACGTACGTAGTGCCTCCATAGACGTGAGATAATCCACCCACAATTGACTACTAATAGAAAGTAATATCTGTCGATAGGCCCCGATTACAACACCTCGCCCAAGCGCCTCTCGCACTTCCTCGCGCACCTTACCGGACAGCACACTTAGCTGTTGTCCCTTAATAGCTTCGTATTCAGTTCTACCAATCCTAGCGCGCAGCATAGTTGCGTGCTTTTCATCCAAATCATCGAGACGCTGCAGATGCAAACGCTGTAATTCTGTCTCGCCCCACGAGTGTTTCAACACTTCACTTGCCCGCGTCAAATGATCTAGTACATGTTTCGACAAAGTTTCATCGTCATCTCGATGCACCAACTCCGCCGAGTGATACACATACGGGAAGCGTTGCTCCATACGAACCACCCGCTCACGAGTCTTCTCATGGAAACTGACATCACGACTATATGCCAAGTCTAAAATTAGGCGTCCCCAATCACTGCGCGTCATATCTGCTGAATGGGTAACATTCTGCTCAAGGAAGTATTCTATTTCGCCAATGTGCTTCTCAATGCGAACATTCTGCTCAATCGCCAGTATTTCCAACACATTATCGTGCCAGTCATCCCAGTCAAATTGATCCCAAGCAGGCAGGTCCAGCAGTAACTCCAACCGCGTACGCGTTTCAATTCGACGCATTGCACCACTAACCAGTTCTATACCTAGCACACTCTCAATGAGTGTCTTCACCTTATCCTGAAGGTTATCCATGTTCAACTCTTGGAGCTCTTCACGACCTAACTGCAGAGACACCCCAGCAGTGTCGAGCATTTCTCTTGCTACCTGCGTAACTGGCAAAGCATGTCCGGCTTCCCGCGCATCCATCACAGCTCCTTCATACGTCATTTCTGCAAGTTCGCATCTTTCGCGTATCCGCTCAGGCAATTGCGCAGCTAGAGTATTTAACTCGGCATCATATGAAAGCAGCATACGTTCCAGTGCTAAATCGGCAGCACTCCGGGCCATTTGCAAAAGTGTGGTTCTAATTTCAGTTTGTTGTCCAGAAAGTGCCCGAGCACAATCTTCAACATCCCCCGCATGATGCTGCACCTGCCAGAGGTTCCCCAATGCCGGTACCGCCTGCGCCAATGAATCCAGAATCAACTCTATGCTGAAGGGAAAGAAAAGGCTGCCATCCGGATGCTGTAACGTAGGTTGAGTGCTATCTAGCCAAGCCAGCAACCGCCAATGACCCTCCTCATCCGCACTGGACGCTGTCACCCGTCTTCGCACTTCAGCTACCAGAATTGCCTCGATGTCTTCGCTGAGGTCATCCTTGCGGAAAATACGATTTCGCTGCTGGTAAAATTTGTTGCGCTGCACATTGAGTACATCGTCATATTCGAGCAAATGTTTGCGCACGTCGAAATTAGCACCTTCTACTCTCGTCTGTGACTGCTCTATGCTCTTATTCACAATGCCATGCTCAATAGGCATTGCCTCATCAATGCTCAAGCGCTCCATAAGGTTTGAGACATTGGCACCGCCAAACCTACGCATAAGCTCATCCTCTAGGGAAAGGTAGAAACGGCTAGAGCCCGGATCCCCCTGACGGGAGGCGCGCCCACGAAGTTGGTTATCAATGCGACGCGCTTCGTGGCGTTCCGATCCAACCACGTGTAGTCCTCCCAACCCACGCACTTTCTGTTCGTCATCAATATACTGTAGAAATGCCCGCACCTCCTCTTCATAAATTCCGTAGTCATCAGAAGAAAGTGCGGAGATTGCCTCAGCACGTTCCTCATGATTCATACTAAAAGGATCACTGCTGCCCGTGCGCTTCAAAACGCGGTTGACGTTGGCAAGCGCCTCTTCGGTAATTTCACCGCCTAGCTTGATATCTACACCTCGACCGGCCATATTAGTAGCAATAGTAACCGCTCCAAGTTCCCCGGCGCTCGCTATAATTTGTGATTCTTCATCATGCTTCTTGGCGTTCAACACTTGGCAAGAAATACCCGACTGAAGTACTTTGCTTAGTTTTGAATGCAGCTGTGATTCAATGCCGAGTATATCGCCCAACCTCGAGATGTTTTCAGCAGAATTAGGATTTAAGCGCAGTTTCAGCTCTTTTGCGAGGGGTCTCAATTGCGATGTCTTCAGTTTCTGCAACGACATATTGAACAGCGCAAGTTCCGGCACTACGCGACCATCCTCCTCTCGATCATTGGCCTCGAACCATGTATCCCGTAGTATCCAGACCAAAGCCAACATGCGTAGGGCATCTCCCCGGAAGCGGGACGCCAATTGTTCAGATGCCTCCACCGAAGTGGTACCAATCAACATGGGCTGACCACGTACATGACGGGTAAGTACTTCCCGCATAAGGGCACGGAGCTTGGCCTCCTCGGTACGAAAGACTAGGTCATCATAATCTTTACGCCTGTGAAGTAATGGTATATCAGGGTCATTCACATGCGCAATAAAGGTAAATCTCGAGCCATTTTCACGGAAAGCAACCTCGGTCAAATCAGGGTCGACACGAGCACGATAGTCAAGATGAGTAGGGATTGCAACAACGTCAATCTTGTAAATCTTGTCAAATTCCTCAGCTTCAGTCAGGGCGGTACCAGACATACCAGAAAGCTTCGTATACATGCGAAAAAAGTTCTGCAGAGTGATGGTAGCGTATGTAGCATTCTCCGCCTGAATATCCACTCCTTCCTTAGCCTCCACAGCTTGATGTAGTCCATCAGACCAGCGGCGTCCTGGCATCACCCGACCAGTGAAATCGTCTACAATGACCACATGACCGCTTCTCACTAGATAATCTTTGTTCCGCTTAAAAATGAATTCGGCTCGCATCGCCTGTTCCAAATGCGATTGAATCTGCGCTTGCTCTGGGGTGATGTCCTCCGGACGATCGGGATCACGGAGCATCCGGCCAAGTAGTTCTTCAACCCGATCGTAGCCTTCATCGGTAATGGATATTCCACGTGCGCGGTCATCAATATCATAATGATTAGGTTTTAACTGACGCACAACCTGTGCTAGCTCCGCGTACATAGTCGGATCGTGCTGTGCAGGCCCAGAGATAATCAGTGGAGTACGCGCACTATCAATGAGTACATTATCTACTTCATCAATTATGGCGTAATGCAACATTCCCTGCCGTCTTTCATCCAAGCGATTAGCGATATTATCACGCAGATAATCAAATCCAAATTCATTGTTTGTACCGTAAGTGATATCAGCATCGTAAGCCTCACGTCGAGGCACAATCCGCATACGGTTGCTATCCTCTTGCGACGTCTCGTGCTCAGGATCAAAAACGAAGGCCATTTGTGCGTTGTCAGTACGACCAGCGTCCTGGAGAATACCAACTCGCATGCCAAGCAAATGAAATATTGGGCCCATCCATTTCGCATCACGGCGAGCCAGGTAATCGTTGACCGTCACCAGATGCGAGCCACGGCCCAGAAGCGCGTTCAGGTAAAGAGGCAGAGTCGCCACCAAAGTTTTTCCCTCGCCGGTACGCATTTCCGCAATGCGACCTGCGTGAAGCACCTGGCCGCCAATTAGTTGAACTGGGTAATGGCGCAATCCGATGGTACGGACTGCAGCTTCCCTGACCGTGGCAAACGCCGGAACCAGAATGTCATCAAGAGCAATTGCTTCAGCATCGGCTATGGCTTCTTCATCGGTAATTCCAGAGATGGCGCTACTCAGGTGCTCTCGAAAAAAGTCTGTTTTGTGGCAAAGCTCAGAATCGGTAAGCGCCTGATATTCAGGTTCTAAGGCGGAGATTGCATCAGCGACAATTTCATACTCTTCCAGGTCGCGCTCAGTCGGGTTTCCCCCGACCGCTGTTAGCAGCTTCTTAAACATACTACCGTGCTATTCGTTAAACATCTCTCCGACACTGCGACCCTCATGAGCACGCAAAATAACTTCTGCGAGCAAAGGGGCGATAGACAGCACAGTCATATTGGGAAGCTTCTTGGCCACAGGAATATGTACTGTATTAGTGGTAACAATCGCCTTGAAATCAGTTGCCTGCAATCGTTCGATCGCCGGATCCGACAGGACGGCATGCACAAAAGAAAGGTACACATCTCGCGCTCCATTGTCTTTGACAATGTGATAGGCCTCTGTAACAGAGCCGGCCGTATCCACTTCATCATCAACAATGATTACATCGCGGTCATTCACATCTCCGATCACTCCAACGGCCTCAGCCCGGGAATCATTTTGCTGTCGGCGCTTCTCAATAAATGCTATCGGCAAACCCAGTCTGGCGGCAAAATTGCGCCCTTTCTTTGCAAATCCCAAATCTGCAGTCACAACGACTGGATTGTGCATATTCTCGGAGTGCTGTTCAAAATGGTCACTTAAGATGTGAAAGGCAGTCAAAGCATCACCAGGAATAGAAAAAAAGCCCTGAATCTGTCCAGCATGCAAATCAAGGGTCATGTAACGATCTGTACCAGCCACCTCAATCATGTTGGCCACTAAGCGTGCGGCAATGGCCACGCGCGGCTGATCCTTTTTGTCGGAGCGTGAATAACACAGATAAGGCACAACCGCAGTTAACCGACCAACTGAATCCAGACGCAGAGTCTGAAGCATGATGAGTAATTCCATTAAATTGTCATTCACTGGTGACGTTGTGCTCTGAATTACATAAGCATCCTGTCCTCGTGCACTAGCGTGCAATCTGCAGAAAAGATTCTCGTTGGGAAAACTCAACAAATCGCGACCACTCAAAGGTACTCCAAGATAATCACTAATTTCCCCGGCAAGCTCCGGGCTGGCGGAACCGGCGTATAGTCGAATTTCACCGTACATGCGTGGGTCACGTAAGTTTGTCTGTGTCATAACTCAAGCCTTGTCCAAGCAAGATGCTTGGTATTTTTCTTCAATCAGTCTAGCAGCAGCACTGTAAGGATCTATATCCCGCAACACAATCGACTCCAAGAGAGCATCAAATTGCTTTCGAGAAATGTCTTCCATGAACCTAGTATACAACCGATTACGAAGAAGAGACTCAAGTATAGCGCGAATGCGTGTCCGCCGACGATTGTCTATCTCAGCACTATTCTCCAGATACTCCCAGTGCTGCAGCAAACTTTTGATCAGCAAATCCACACCGTCCCCAGACCTAGCTACAGTGGACAGTAGAGGCACTCGCCATGCTAAATCACTGCCATCAAACTGCTTCGATTTAGCATGATGATCACTAGGCGCTGGGCTTGGATTCATCACCACATTAGACCTCATGTCAGCAAGAACATGTTCAGCACCAGGAAGGTCAGCCTTGTTGACCACCAAAATATCGGCTGTCTCCAAAATACCAGACTTTATTGCCTGAACATCATCACCAGCGCCAGATGCAACCAACACTATTGTGGTGTGAACATGGTTAGATATCTCAACTCCGGACTGACCAACACCTACAGTTTCTATGATCACATAATTAAAGCCAGCGGCATCAAGCACATCCGCCGCTGCTCCAGTCGCATATGCCAAACCTCCCACTGCGCCACGACTCGCCATACTCCGAATGTAAATACCGTCATCACCCGTCAAGTCTGCCATACGCACCCGGTCACCAAGGATCGCTCCGCTACCAAAAGGACTAGAGGGATCTACCGCCAACACACCGACCGTATCCCCCAGTACACGCAATGATTGTGCTAAAAAATTCACCAAACTAGATTTACCCACACCAGGAGCACCGGTCACTCCCACAAAATGCGCTTTTCCCCCATAAGGATGCAGCTCCGCAAGAATATCCTTACTATGAGCATCTCCATTCTCTACAAGAGTCAGCACACGCGCTAGTGCCCTCCGATCACCAGATATGATTTTTTTTGCTAGAGACATTGGCGTGCAAAAGATAATATGGATAATTAAGTCAAATAATCAGTCTTGGAGATCACTCTCAATGACATTAGCAATTGATGTGACAATATCACTTGTCAGTGTTCCAGGACCAAAAACAGCCGAGACGCCCGCATCCATCAGAGTGTTTACGTCACAATCAGGGACAATCCCGCCCACAATAACTGGAATATGAGCCAAGTTTTGTTCCCTCAGTTTATCCATCAAAGTTGGAAGTAGAGTATTGTGTGCCCCGGACAGAATAGAAATACCTACCACATTAACATCCTCGTGCAAGGCTGCCTCTGCTATCATCGCCGGAGTTTGGCGTAGGCCAGTGTAGACCACCTCCATTCCAGCATCCCGCAAGGACCGGGCAATGATTTTCGCTCCACGATCATGGCCATCAAGCCCAAGTTTTGCAATAAGCACCCGAATTGGATGTTTACCCATAATAATCTCCCTACAACTACAAATCACGATTATACCGCGTTTCTTGACACGTATTAATCCCTCATGGTATCATGGACTTCATTCCTTAGCACTCTCATATTGAGAGTGCTAATTAGCACTCTGAGACATTTCTAACACCTATGGAAACACTTACTGGTCGCCAAGAAAGGCTACTAGGCCTGATTGTGCGCGAATATGTGGAGTTCCCCCGTAAGAGCGGGGTAAGCTCAAAAAGGCTTGTGGAGAAACACAAGCTCGACTATAGTTCCGCCACAGTACGTAACGAGATGGCAGCTCTCACACGACTAGGATTCCTCAATCAGCCATACACCTCCGCAGGTCGCATCCCTACTGAATCTGGATACCGCTACTTCGTAGGGCGATTGGTAAATGACGATTCCCTACCCTCAGCGGAGCGGCGCCTGATAAGCCACCAGTTCCATCAGGCTCGTACCAGTGTAGACCAATGGGGCCGTCTGGCCGCAGCCGTACTTGCGCATCACACACAAGCCGCCTCACTAGTTACTGCACTACACAGTCCACAAGCAAGATGTAAACATATTGAGCTCATATCAACCCATGGGCATCAAATTCTAATGGTTTTAGTGCTCCAAGGTGGAGAAGTGTTGCAGCAACTCTGCACGCTGAAGCAGCCAGTATTACAAGCAGAACTATCGAAAATCGCATCGCGATTAACGGAGAAATGTCGGAGACATGGAGCCGACGCCGTCGAAAATAGGAGCAATTCGGTCGCAAGCTGGCTAGAACGCACGATTCTAGTACAAATGGCCACAACGATGCGCCAAGCCGATTCGTTCGTAGCTGGCGAGCTGTATCTAGACGGAGTACAAAATGTGCTCTCTGAGCAAGAGTTCACCGATTCTGCCAAGGCGCGTAAGGCACTGCAACTACTGGAGAAACGAACCTTCCTCGAGGATTTTCTGGCTTCAGCGCTCAGTCCACGTATTGGCGGCGTACAGGTGGTCATCGCCGGAGAAGGAGATTGGAGCGAGCTTCGTGAATACTCTATGGTACTGGCGCGTTACGGTTCTCCCAACGTGGCTACTGGTGCAATCGGTGTTTTTGGCCCAACGCGCATGGCCTATGAGCGCGCCATAGGAGCCGTGCGCCACGTTGCACACCTAATGACCAGTCTAGTACACGAAAGCTACGGGTGACAAATGGGAGCCGCAAAATAGCAAGCAACCCCGGAGCGAAGAATCCCAATCGACCATCAATAATGGAGTGATTCTGTGATTGACGAAGAAAAAAATATACTGAAAGAGCAGCCTACAAAAAAAAGCCTAGATGATGAGCCAACAAGCGCAACTCCTGAACACAATCAGGAAGACGGAGAAGAAGCAACAGTACATGATGAAGACGACATAGCGGAGGTTTCACCGGACGAACTCACTGTCGAACAGTTGATAGATAAACTTGCCGCTGCCGAAGCATTGGCGGCAGAGAGATTAGATGGACAGCAGCGTTCTCTGGCGGATTTCCAAAACTACAAACGTCGCACCACGCGAGACATGCAGCTGATTCGCCAGAACGCTGCCGCATCTTTACTAACAATGTTCTTCCCGATTCTAGACGACCTAGTACTAGCCCTAGATTCGCTGCCAAACAGCGGAGATGGCGCTGCGTGGAGTGAAGGAGTAAACATGGTACATCGAAAGCTTGTGTCTGTGCTTGAGGGAGAGGGGGTCACACCAATTGAAGCCGAAGCAGGGCATGAATTCGACCCACATTTCCATGAGGCGATCGTCCAAGAAGAGCATCCGGAATACGAGACCGACGTTATAATCGCCGTCGTACGATCTGGATATCAATTAGGTGAGCGCGTGTTACGGCCAACTCAAGTGCGCGTGGCCAAATAAAACGCAAAGGAAACAGTAATTATGGGTAAGATAATAGGCATCGACCTCGGTACTACCAACTCAGTTGTGTCAATTATGGAAGCCGGGGAGCCCACAGTGATTTCCAGCTCTGAGGGTGGCCGACTAGTGCCTTCAGTTGTAGCCATGAACACTAAAACCGGGGAGCGTCTAGTGGGTCAAGTTGCGCGTAGACAGGCTATTACAAATCCTGAAAATACACTCTTCTCCATTAAGCGATTCATCGGCAGAAAATTTGATGACCCCGAAGTACAGCGTGCCATGAGCCACACACCATACGAGATTTCCGCAGCCCCCAACGGAGATTTAAGGGTTCATATGGGTGAAAAGGAATACTCCCCCCAGGAAATATCAGCTATGGTACTCGCAAAACTAAAAGATGATGCTGAGGCTTATTTAGGAGAAGCCATTACTCAGGCAGTAATTACCGTACCAGCTTACTTCAACGACACACAAAGGCAAGCTACCAAAGATGCGGGCCGCATTGCTGGCTTGGAAGTGCTGCGAATAATCAACGAGCCCACAGCTTCATCCCTTGCTTATGGACTTGAAGAAAAATCTGAGGAAACTATTGCAGTGTTTGACCTAGGAGGTGGCACCTTTGATATTTCTGTTCTAGATGTAGGGGACGGTGTTTTCGAAGTGCGTGCCACCAATGGCAACACTCATCTAGGCGGAGATGATTTCGACTTACGGGTACTTGAATGGCTGGCAGACGAATATCAAAAAGACCATGGCATCGATTTACGCCAGGACCGTCAAGCACTGCAACGTCTAAGAGAAGCTGCCGAAAAGGCAAAGATTGAGCTCAGCACTGTAATGCAAACTGAAATTAACCTTCCCTTTATCACTGCGGACACTAGCGGCCCAAAACACTTGAATTACACTCTTACGCGAGCAAAGTTGGAGCAGCTTACAGCGGATCTGGTAGAGCAGTCAATGCTGCCCGTACAGGCAGCTCTTGAAGACGCGCGCTTGAAACCAGAAAACGTGGACGAAGTTGTTCTCGTCGGAGGAATGACGCGTATGCCTGCAGTACAGCAAGCCGTCAGAGAACTATTTGGACGCGAACCTCACAAGAAAGTCAATCCAGATGAGGTGGTAGCTGTTGGAGCTGCAATCCAAGCAGGAGTTCTCGGAGGCGACGTAACGGACGTCCTTCTGCTAGATGTCACACCTCTCACCCTCAGCATAGAAACTCTTGGCGGCGTATCTACAGCATTAATTGAACGAAACACAACCATACCTACTAGCAAAAGCCAGGTATTTTCCACCGCCTCAGATATGCAAAGTTCAGTCGAAATTAATGTATTGCAAGGCGAACGCCAAATGGCCACCGACAACAAAAGTCTAGGAAAATTTGTGCTTGATGGAATCCCTCCGGCACCGCGCGGAGTACCACAAATCGAAGTTACTTTTGATTTGGACTCAGATGGAATATTAAACGTTGCAGCTCAAGACAAAGCTACAAACCGTAGTCAGAACATTACAATTCAAGGGTCATCTGGACTCTCAGAAGATGAGATTGAGAGCATGGTATCGGCAGCAAGAGAGCACCATGACGAAGATCGACAACGTAAGGAACGGATAGAGGTAATTAATGCTGGAGATACAGCCACGTACTCCGCCGAGCGCGCACTAAAAGACCTAGGCGAGCAAGCCGACCCGGAAATAAAAGCTGGCGTGGAAGATGCTCTTGACGCTCTTCGCAAGACACTTGCCGGAGAGGACCTGGAGGCCATCCGCGCTGCCACTAACACATTACAGCAGGAAATTCAGAGAATAGGTGAGGATGCTCACCAACAGCAACAGGACAGTGAAGCGGATGTTAATACCCAAGATTCGAAAGCAGATTTGGACCCAGACGGTCAGGAAGAAGAACCTGACCAGGAAATTTTTGAGGGCGAATTCAAGGAAGAGTGATCAAAAACGTGCAATCGAAGGCGTGCCACCAGCCAAAATCACACCTTGTATATTGGAATCACAGAAAAACGTTGCGATAGATGGCAGATAAACGAGACTATTACGAGATTCTGGGCGTGCCGCAGGACACAGACCCCAGCACACTCAAGAACGCGTACCGAAGGCTAGCCAAAAAGCTTCATCCCGATGTAAGCAAAGATGTTGGCGCAGATGCACGCTTCAAGGAAATCAACGAAGCCTATGGTATTCTCTCCGATCCAGAAAAACGCGCTGCCTATGACCAGTATGGACACGCAGGTTTGCAAGGAATGGGCAATATGGATTTCTCAGGCGGCTTTCCATTTGATGATATATTCGATCAGTTTTTTGGAGGCTTCGGCGGAGCACGGCGTGATGGTCGCAGAGGTGCAAGACCGGGAACAGACCTCCGCTATGACCTAACCATCACATTTGAAGAAGCGGTACATGGCGCCACAAGAGAAATAGAAATTACACGTCCGGAGACCTGTTCTCGTTGTAAGGGAAGCCGCGCTGAGCCCGGCACCAGTCCATCGCGCTGTTCCCAGTGCAATGGCAGCGGAGAGGTACGACAAGTGCGCCAGACATTCCTAGGATCGATGGTGAACGTCAACGCCTGTCCAAACTGCCGGGGGAGTGGTGAGGCTGTCCTTTCTCCATGTAAGCAGTGTCAAGGTAATGGTCATGAAAACGCCAGACGGAAACTCTCGGTGAAGATTCCGGCTGGAGTAGACGATGAAACACAGATTAGACTTTCCGGAGAAGGATCACCAGGTGACCAAGGTGGTCCGAATGGAAACCTTTACGTAGTCTTGAGCGTTACACCTCATGCTTTTTTCAGTAGGCGCCAAACTGACATTGTCGTCGAGCTAGAAATCAATGTCTCCCAAGCAGCACTTGGAGCAGAGGTGATGGTACCCACAATCGACGGAGAGGAAAGACTAGACATCCCACCTGGCACCCAGCCAGGAGAAATATTCAGGCTGCGTGGTAGAGGAGTACCTCACGTACGCGGCAGAGGTCGTGGAGACCAAATTGTGATTACTGCTGTTGTAGTACCAACCGAAATGACCGCAGACCAACGCCGGATATTGACAGAGCTCGACAAAACCTTCGAAAACGGAGCAAAACCGCGCGAGAACAAACACGAAAAAGGATTTTTCAAGCAAATGCGAGACGTCTTAGGTCTGTGAGCACCACTGCATCACATCGCACGCAGTTTGATGATTTGCTAGAGAATATCAATGAGTACCGCTGGATCGAAATCTCACTGACGGTCGACCCTGAAACAGCAGAAGTATCAGCAGAAGCACTTGGACGTTATTGTCCCTCCGGGGTAGCCATAGAACCAGTCGAACCAGTATGTAAACACAACTTCCCAGAATCTATTGGTACGCCAACACAATCCCCTAGTGGTAGATTGATAGTAAGGTCATTCCTAGAAGTAGACTACAATCTGTTACCCGCCCTGTTAGAAATTGAACGCGAGCTCTGGCCACTCCAGTTAATTGCGCGCGAATCCGGATTGACACCTCCCATAGCAGACTACAAACCCGTAAGTGATACGGACTGGATTGCACAATGGAAGAAGCACTACCGACCTCTACGGGTGGGCAACAGACTACTTGTAATCCCTGCATGGATGGAGCCAAGAATTACCAAGAAAGATGTTCCTATCATCATTGACCCTGGACAGGCCTTCGGTACTGGCGCGCATCCCTCTACCCAACTATGCCTAGCGGCCATCGAAAAGTATCTCCGCCCCGGAGAAAGTGTGTTGGACTTGGGGTGCGGATCAGGAATCCTTGCAATCGCAGCATTGAAGTTGGGTGCAAACCTTGCAGTGGGATTTGACACTGATCCAGATGCAATTCACGCTGCACAAAAAAACGCGAGGGCTAACGGCGTATCCAACAGCTTGATACTGGTTCAGGGTTCTCTGACAGCAGTACAACGCAAAGCCAAATTTGACATAGTTGTGGTCAACATCCTTTCAAGAGTCATCACGCATTTCTTAGAGGACGGTCTTGCTCAGACAATAGCACCTACAGGGATTATGATCCTAGCGGGCATTTTGGCAGAACAAGAACGCGAAACACACGATGCTCTCAATGCATCGGGTATGAGCCTACTTGCAAGCGAAAAGGCACCTGACATAGATTCCGACACGAGCCAATGGGTTGCGTTAATATCAACCGCCAGAAAAGACCACGACTTGACAATCATCGATTAGCTCTATAAACTGCTCTGGAATTCAGCGCGGATACAGTGCCAACGTAACTGCGAGCAATGGAAGGGTTCCATTCCTTTGAACGACTTTCAAGAACAATATGGATGATCTCAACCAGACAATTCACCAACCAGTACGTCTACGCATTATGGCAGCACTGACCGGACTAGATTCTGGCTCACGTGTGGACTTCACTGCTCTCCGGGATTTCCTTGAAGCAACCGACGGCAACCTCGGCTCGCATCTGCGCACGCTAGAGACCGCAGGTCACATTACCGTAGAGAAGGCATTTGTCGGCCGCAAACCACGTACATATATATCTGTTACCGCTCTGGGACAGCAGGCATTCGCAGAGCACGTAGCCACACTAGCAACAATCTTGCAGAGCCGGCCAGAGTTTGGCGAGTCAACCTGACTCGCTTACAGGCTCTGCTCAGCAAAACCAGCTTTCCGTCAAACCAGCAGGTACTTTACGACGCGACGGCACTGTGCGGGGGTAAGGAGGTGATACACAGCCGATACCAGCAGCTATTTCTTCAATCGCCGCGAAAGTGCTACGTACTGGCTCACCTGCTCTATCATCGTTAGCCACCCGAAGACTCACTTGTTTCTGCAAATTTTCCATTCGACCATCTGGATGATTCCAAACATAACTGAAACTCGCAGGGTCCAGCTCCCCAATCCAAGGGGCTTGCGCGTGTTTTTCCAAGATGGCTGATCCCGGAGGTATGAGCAGCCTTAAGCTATACTGAACTGGGTCAATATAATCCACTAAATCATTTTCTCGGACAAAAGCAAGCAATTCAAGATAATCATCCAAGGTTGTCCACGGCGTAAAAGGGAGCAACGAAGGTCGCAATGGAATACCCGCATCATCAAGGAGATCAAGCGCGCGAAGAATATCTGCCCTGACATGACCTTTATCCAACGAGGCTAACACATCATCGCTCAGTGATTCAATGGCAGAAACAACAAACGCGCATCCTGAGTCAGCCATTTCTGGTAATAGGTCACTATATCGCAACAAGTGCGGTATCCGAGCCGTGAAATCAAATGTCACCTCTGGGAACTCAGCGTGTAGTGAGCGCACTACCCGTTGCGCGTGACGCGGTCCGTTCAAAAAATCTGGATCACCAAAAGTAATGTGCTTTGCACCTGAATTCACCTGAGACCGAACATCACCCAAGACAATATCGTGCGGAACAACAAAAAAACGCCCGTTGTAAACTGGCGTAACCGGGCAATGGCGACACACATATTTACATCCACGCGAACTTTCAGTATAGCCCGCCAGCCTCAACTCGCCATCGCTGCGCATACGAGCATAACGCTCTAGAGTTGGCAAACCATCACGCTGCGGCGGCTCAAAAGCAACTCGCTTCATCGATGGCACGGAAACAAAGTTGGCAGTACTTACACCCTCTGGTGGAGCAGCAGGGTCGAATTCTGAACATAGTACATCCAGAACCAGATCTAAAAGCGCGGACTCAAACTCACCCGCGATAGTACTGTCAGCATATCCAGAGTTTATTAGGTAATCAGTGTTCAGACCGGCATAGTAGCCAAAAAAACATATATGCACATCCGGGTTGAGTAAACGAACCTGGCGTGCAGTCTCCGTTCCAATACGCAGCGCGGTGTGCATAGGAGCAGAAATTGCCACAAGACGCACTTTTTCAAGAAAGCCAGTGTACGCACTCATCTCCTCAACAGCTAGATCAACCGCAGCTGCTTTAACGCCCTCCCCGTCAAGAATACCGAGCGTAGAGCCAAGACTAAACGGTTGATGCCCAAGTTCATAGCACGAAATCAGCATCACTTGTGGGCATGACAAACTTTCATTCATATGTACATTTTCCCAACACTAGAGAATACAGTGCACTACGAAATGGGAGACCCACCGTAGACGCATTGAAATATTCTGCATACTCTAAGGTATGACTTAGATGGCAAAAGCATTACTTACCGAAGACTACTCTCATTATAAGCGCCTTTACGTGAACATCCATGAATTAAGAAAGCACCTTTTCTCCCCAATACCTTACAAATGGAAACAGTATATTCGGGACAATCTAGTAGGCATATTCTTTTCCCGCTACACTCATCGCACCGATTAGAATTGACTTCCAATAGAATCCCTGATATATGGACACAATTGTAACGCATGTTTTTTGATACAATACTGATTGTAAACTCAAAATGCCTACTCCAATTTTTTGATTACCACAAAAACGATTCGTCCGAATGTCGCTTCTAATCTAAATAGGCGGCCCGGAAGTGTAAAACGGCCATGCCACTAGTTTGATGACTATCGCCACTATAGTCACTGTGTTAGTGCTGATTAACGCTCTTTACGTTGCGGCGGAATTCGCAACGGTCAGCGCACGCCGCACTCGCATCACCCAGATGGCCGACTCGGGAAACCGCTTGGCGAAGCAACTCCTGCCGATAGTGAGTAATAGCCATGCCCTCGACAGATATGTGGCTGCTTGTCAGGTGGGTATCACTGCTACTTCCTTACTGCTAGGCGCATACGGACAAAACGTACTAGCCTCCCAATTGACACCGATTCTATCGCGAATGGGAGGCCTCGCTATCCCAGCAGCCCATTCCATAGCGGTCACTAGTATGTTACTGCTACTAACAAGTCTGCAGATGATTATAGGAGAATTGCTTCCCAAATCAATCGCCATCCAACATCCAGAAAGACTAGCCCTAGCAACAGTACTTCCTATGCAATGGTCTTTACGTCTCTTTCAACCTCTAATTTGGCTATTCAACGGTAGTGGAAATCTACTCTTAAGGATACTGCGCATCAACATTAGAGAACAGCACTCAGGAGCACATACACCCGAAGAAATTGAATTACTGGCAGCGGATAGTCAGGCAGGAGGACTCCTGATCCCAGGAGCACGCCACATGCTACGTAATTCTTTGAGATTACGCGACCTGAACGCCGGCGCAATAATGACTCCGAGAGAAATTATTGTTGCAACATCCTCAACTAGTTCAGTCTCAAGCGTACTGCGTATCTGCCTACAAACAGGGTTCAGCCGCATACCAATTTTCCAAGACAACTTGAGCCGAATCGTCGGCTTCGTTCACATTAAGGATCTGCTACGCTCAAGAGTGGATGGTACCAACAACACCTCTGGCATACTGCGAACAGTAACATTCATTCCAGAAACAATGAATGTAGCAGCGATATGGGAAAGAATCACGGCCCAAAATCAGCACATAACAATAGTACAAGACGTGGGTGGCAATACTGTTGGTCTCATCACATACGAAGACCTCCTAGAACAGGTATTTGGAGAACTACAGGACGAATTTGATACAACAACAGGTAAGGTTTCCAATCACCAAACAGAGCATGAGCAAGATTTCATAGCAGACACTAATCAGAACAAGCCAGATCGTGACCCTCATCAATAGCATCTCTTCCGGTATCAGCACCGCTCTCAATGAACCACTTATAATCGTTGTACCTGTTCTCATCACCGCTGCTCTGATCTTCGTCAATGGTGTGTTCGTTGCAGCAGAGTTTGCAATTATAGGTGTCCGCCGAACCCAGATGGAACAACTTGCCAAAGAAGGTAACGCACGCGCGAGCCGCGTACTATCTATTCTCGAAACATCTGCCACACAAGATCGCTATATAGCCACTGCGCAACTCGGGATAACCCTTGCATCGATTGGGCTGGCAATGTATGCGGAACCGCGTATCGCCCATTTCATCGAACCGTATTTAACGCATATCACATCTGTAGGTCTGCGTCCCGCTCTTACACACTCGCTCGCTACAATTATTGCACTAACCCTGTTGACTTACCTTCATGTAGTCCTAGGTGAAATGGCACCCAAAGCACTTGCCCTCAGTGCACCCCGTCGCACTGCACTAGTAATAGTCGACATGATGCACTGGGCACAAAAATTGCTTTTCATTCCAGTCACTGCGCTAAACGCAGTCGGTCTCAAATTGCTGGCCATGATGCGCATGCGAACATCTAACGATGAAGCTCGACTTCACTCACCCCAAGAATTAGTACAAATTGTCAGTGAAAGCGCTTTGAGCGGCCTATTAAAAGATAATGAAAGAGCTTTGTTGCTAGGAGTGTTCGATTTCTCTAAACGTCGCCTGAATCAGGTTATGACGCCACGCAACAGATTGAAAGCAATTGCGCACGACACTGCCCTAGAAGATATCTTGAACGATGTTGTATCCAGTAGTTTCAGCCGCTTTCCAGTTTATCAGGACAATCTAGACCACATTATAGGAATCCTACATGTAAAGGATCTGGCCCGACAGCATATGGATACACTGAACACTTTTAATCTGCACACACTCTTACATCCGGCGCATCATCTACCAGAAAACGCCCCGTTGGGAACGGTACTGTCATCCTTAAAGGATGGTCCATCTCACATGGCCATCGTATTGGATGAATATGGAGGCACCGCAGGAATCGTTACCCTTGAAGATTTGTTCGAAGAGATTGTAGGCGAAATACAAGACGAATTCGATATGGATTCAGAGAAACTCATACATATTGCACCTGGTATATTAGAAACCGCAGGAGATTGCCCAGTCGAAGATTTAGACGAGATAGTCAGATTAGGAGAACCCAATAAATTGCCTCCGGTGGAGACAGTGAGCGGATTGCTAATGACATGGCTAGGACGACCGCCGCAGTTAGGCGACCGATACACTTATATTGACACAACCTTCACTGTAATCGCAGTCGAAGGCCACGCTGCATCACGTATACGCATAGAATTCCCGAAATCAGACAGATGATCAGAGACTATAGACCATTTCCTCGAACCACAACTGTCTAGATGTTACAAAAGAAGTGCCTGGACTTCAATATCTTCCGGAGACTTGACCACACTAGCAAGCTTGTCCATCAATTCCACACAGTGCCCTGTAGTGTGATTGGAGAAGTCCAACTCAAAGCATCGCCCGTCGTCTTCAAAAACAATTATTGCAAAACGATCGGAACCAGGAAAACTAGTGATTAGATTAAACGCCCACTTTACTCTCAATTTGTAGCTAGTCATGTCCTGTTCAGGCCGAAGGATAACGACGATACGTTTAACCGGTAGACCGCCAGCAGTGGTATCGGGCGGTGGAACAGCCACTATCGGTTCCACCTGTCGCCCCGAAACTGAGTCCGGAGATATCGAGGCAGCCTCTGTACTAACTCGCGTCTCCCTCGAATGAACTAACTCTTCAGGAGTAACACCCTCCCATATATCGACTGGAGGTCGATCTTCTTGATTGGAGACGCTACCACCCTCTTCTAAGACGGGTGCAACCATCTTTTGGTCAGCCGGCTGCACTATGTTCAGCTCCCTTTCAATACGATTTACCAGTAGATTAGCATCACCTCTCTTAGCATCCACTTTGCCGGTAACCACTACAAGGTTGTCTAACTGAATCCATCCCTGAACCTGACGCCACACATCAGGAAAGACCACAAGATCAGCAAAGCCCTGCAAATCCTCGAGCGACATAAATGCCATCGGATCTCCTCTCTTAGTGATGTGTGGCCGAATATGAGCAATGGTGCCTGCAAGTGTGACTATTTTCCCGTCCATCTCGGTCAGGTCGGCGCTATATGCCGTAATCACATTTTCTATTTCGGAAATATGAGATAGTAGCGGATGCTCACTAACATATACTCCTATTAATTCTTTCTCCCATTTTCGTAATTGATGTTCAGAAATCTCCTCCACATCAGACTGCAAATCTATATTCTTGTTTCCATTGTCGAGAGAGATAATATCAAACATCGTTGCTTGCCCAACCTCCGCTGCCTTGTGCACCGATGCACTAGCACCAAGCAACTGCTCTATGGCGACAAGGAGCTGAGAGCGCGAAGCCAAGGAGTCTAACGCACCTACTTTCACCAAACTCTCTAGAGCACGTTTTCCCACTTTACGTAAGTCAACCTGAGCACAGAACTCATCAACGTTCGCGAACTGTCCGTTTTCCGTACGAGCTCGCATAATCTCCTGAACAGCACCCTCTCCTACATTCTTCACAGCGCACAAACCAAAACGTACTGAATTGCTGCCACTAGCGTTATCCTGCACGCGAAAATCCAGATCGCTATAATTAATTTCCGGGGGCAATACTTCAATTCCCATGCGTCTCGCGTCAGCCACATACAATGCCAACTTTTCAGTGTCATCACGCTCCGCCGTGAGCATGGCCGTCATATATTCCGAAGGGTAATGAGCCTTTAGATAGGCAGTTTGGACGGATATAACACCATAATCCGCAGCGTGAGCTTTGTTGAAACCGTAGCGAGCGAACTCTTCCCAATCATCAAAAATAGCGTTAGCAGTACGTTCACCGATTCCATTAGATGTAGCACCATCGACGAATTTACCACGGTGCTTCATTAGCTTATCTCTAATCTTTTTTCCTACCGCCTTACGTAAATCATCAGCTTCCTCAGCACTATATCCTGCCAAATCCATGGCTGCAAACATCAGTTGTTCCTGATATACAGGTCTGCCATAGGTCTCCTCAAAGAGCGGTTCCAAAGCAGGATGCAAATAAGTGACCTTCTCCTCGCCGTGCATACGACGAATGTAATGCGGGATGAAGTCCATTGGTCCAGGCCGATACAGGGCCACCATTGCTATAACATGCTCCAGTCGACTAGGCTTCATAGCACGCAGAAAACGGCGCATACCCGCACCCTCAACCTGAAACACTCCAGCCACATCGCCCCGACCCAACAAATCAAAACTGTCTGGGTCATCAGTCGGAATATTGTAGAGATTCAAATCCACACCGTGGCGCTCCTTGATCAGTGCACAAGCTCTGGCCATCACCGTGAGAGTGCGCAAACCGAGAAAATCAACTTTCAGCAATCCAAGACTATCCAATATCTCCATCTCATATTGAGTAGTAGCAGCAATCACTGTATGTTGCGCATTGCTTCCCGTAGATCTATGCAATGGTATATATTCCACCAGGGGCCTATCCGCAATAACCACTCCCGCAGCATGCGTGCCAGCATTACGATGTACCCCTTCCAGTTGACGAGCAGTGTCAATCATCTCACGCAAGCTTGACTCTTGGGAGTAAACTGACTGAAATTCCGGAACATCTTCTAGAGCCGCGGCAATACTGACCGGCTTCCCGGGAATATTAGGTACTAACTTCGCCACCCGATCCACCTCGTTAAGGGGAATATCCATAACCCGTCCCACGTCCCTAATAGCAGCCCGCGCTTTTAAGGTCCCAAAAGTAATAATCTGCGCCACCTTATCTTCGCCATATTTCTGAGCTGTATATTCCAGGAGTTCGTAGCGACGATCATCCTGGAAATCAAGGTCAATGTCCGGCATTGATATACGACCAGGATTGAGGAAACGCTCGAAAATTAGACCATGTTCAAGGGGACATACCAGAGTAATCCCAAGAGCATACGCAACAATTGATCCAGCAGCGGAACCGCGAGCGTTATACCAAATGCCCCGTTCAGAAGCAAATTTACACAAATCCCACACTATTAGAAAATACGCGTCAAAATTCATGTCGCCAATGACTTTCAGTTCCATGTCTATGCGTTCACGAACAGTCACGTCAGTAGCACGATCTCCATAACGCATTTCCAAACCTTGCTCGCACAAATGCCGTAAGTATCCTGAGGTATCATGTCCATCTGGAACCGCAAACACTGGCAAGTGCACTCCATCAGTTTCAGGATTGACATTGCAGCGTTCAGACACCAAGAGTGTATTCTCTAACGCCCCGGGCACATGCCCAAATAGTTTTTTCATTTCCTCTACTGAGCGCAGATAATATGAGTCTCCGTTCATTCGCATGCGTTTCGTATCATTGAGAACAGCATTGGTTTGCACACACAATAAAACATCGTGTAATCGCGAATCCTCCTGCTTCACATAGTGAACATCATTCGTCGCAACAAATTCAAGTCCATAGCGCGGTCCGAATTCTAGGAGAGTGCGATTTACCTCGTTAAGGCTGGGAATGTCATGGTCTTGAAGCTCGATGAAGAAACGTCGGCTACCAAACACCTGTATATAGAAATCCATCAGGTTTTCTGCCCGCTCAATGTTGCCCGAATGTAGTGCCCGTGGGATCTCACCTGAGAGACAACCAGTTGTACAAATCAGCCCATCGGCGTGACTGGCTAAGAAATCATGGTCAATACGTGGACGATGATAAAAACCTTGGAGCTGAGCAGAGGTGGCAATCTGTAAGAGATTCTGATAACCGGTCTGGTTTTCCGCGAGAAGCAGCAAATGAAAATTCTTTGCATCATGTTGAGCCACCCGATCCGTCATCTTGCGAGAGGCCATATAAGCCTCCATGCCAATAATTGGGTTGATTTTAGATTCTCGGCAAGCGCGATAGAAATCAATCACTCCATGCATTGCACCGTGGTCAGTGAGAGCAAGACCGGGCATTCCTAAATCACTCGCATGCGCAGCCAAAGTACGCACATTGCTGAGACCGTCTAGCAACGAGTACGAGGAATGGGTATGCAGATGGACGAAGGACATTCGGTAGGCTGTTCGCGGTCTAAAACATATCTTCACGTCCGAGCCGTCTTGAGGCTAGTGACATAATGATTTTAGACTATTATTTACGACTATGTGATTATAGCACGCGCGGCGAATCGCTGTACTCTAGCAATCCAACAATGAAGATTACGAAGATCAATCTGCAGTCAACACCCGTGTAAGCCACGCTCATAGGCCAAAAGTAGCACAGCAGACACAGTCTTGGCATCACGCAAAACTCCCCGTACAACTTGCTCCGCCAATTCTGTAAATGGTATTGACTCCAGTCTAATGTCCTCATCCAAATCTCGGGGAAGTGGAGCAGGCCTCAATCCACTAGCGACATAGGCATGCATGAGCTCCGAAGAATACCCAGGTGCCAGATAATAGCTTCCAATCTCTCGTAACCGCTCCGCTCGCATCCCAATCTCTTCGCGCAGTTCTCGGAGAGCGGTCTCCTCAGGAGACTCTCCTGGCTCTAATGTGCCAGCTGGTATTTCAAACAACATGTTTGCTACCGCCGGACGATATTGTCTCACAAGGATAACCCGATCCTCATCGTCAATGGGGACAATGGATACACTACCGGGATGCTCGATCACCTCCCTGGTCACAGTCTGGCCACCCCCTACTCTGACTGTTTCAACACGCAGCTTCAGTAATCGACCTTCATAGCCCAACTCATTTGAAACGATTTCATGCATTTGTTGTCATATCAATCCCCGTAGATTGAGCAATTTATGAGCCATGATTAGAATCTAAAAAGAAATCTACTAGTACGCGTGCATCGGCCAAAACATCAGCATCAACTGGGAGATTGTGATCTTCATTGATACGCATAATCAAATGGCCCGCTGCCGTTCGAACATGAGTAGGCAAGGAATAATCTACAGCTGCTACCTGCAAATACCAGTATGCCGACCGGTGTGGCTCGAAAACACCATTCTGGGACTGCCATTCGCGAATCGCCCACCCTGCTGCGCGTCTAGCGCAAACTCTCGCCTTGCCCTTGTTGCCACCAAGGCTCGCAATCTCAGCTTTTTGGAGCTCAGATTCTATCTCTGTAATCAGATGATGTGAATCTGTGACCATACGCGAATTGTACCAGAATCATACAGAAGGTAACTTAATATCTGTATGGCAACAAGCATAATCATCATGTATAGTTATGACATGCATCAAGAATCCTCCGAATTGCTGGCCCTAATTGCCGAAGCAGAAAATGGAGAAATCAAAACAGCGCGTAAGGGACTGCGACAGTTCGTTCAACATCACCCAAGTACGCTGCTTGCCTGGAAATGGATTGCGGATATTGCGGAAAACTCTAAAGAACGTTCAGGGGCAATTCGTAGGGCACAGCTGCTAGCACCCGGAGATCCGTGGGTAATCGAAGCGAAGAAGCATCGTCGGCCTCTTAACCGTAGTCTTCCCACAGCCAAGCCACCCACAAATCCAATAGTAGAGAGTACTACACTGGAGAAAACAGTCGCGGATAGTGGCCCAGAAGTTGACTCTATCCCACAAAACCCGGATAGCCCACCCACTGATACCCTACTTCAGAATAGTGATAAATCCAGTAGAGGAAACACTGCAGGACAAGTAGACACGGATCATCAGAATCAGCAACCACTATGGATAATTTGGGTGGCGGCTGCCTTGGGATTAGCTGGTATTGCTCTACTAATAACAGCCTTGCAATTGGGCGCATTCTGATTTTACCGGATACCGTTTAGAGTCCACGTTGCACTTCACTGCCACGGTCCCACAACAAATGCACATTTAGCGAGGCGAGGGAATGAAAACACTCATACCACGTGAGAAATGGTTCATAGCGATGTCCGGGATAATTATCCTAGCTGCATATTTCGGCATCGCTGCAATCGGAAACACCGACATTTACAGTCTCACACGCGTAATTACCGGACAGAATCTAGGTTGCAATCTTCAGGGCATTAATTTGAGCGGGTACCACAAACCTGAAACTGGTTTGGCTGGAGCAGATCTCGAATACGCAGTGCTAGTGGACGCAAATCTAAGCGATTCAAATTTCACGGGAGCATTCATGCGTTACGCCGATCTTTCAGGGGCAATTCTACAAAACGCGATACTGCGTAATGCAGTGCTCAACAGCAGCAACATGACCAACGTAGATTTGCGAGGCGCAGACCTACGTGGCGCTTATCTCGCGGATGCAAACCTGAAGGGAGCGCTTGTTACCTCAGAGCAATTGGCAACTACAAATACCCTGTCAGGGGCCACCTTACCAGATGGGACCCTACACCAATGACTTTTGCAGGTACCCTTCTTTGGGAGTCTAATCCTAAGGGATTGTCAGAATTTGGCCGACGAAAATCAAGTCGGCGTTTGTAATATTGTTGGTCAGTGCCAACACTTGAACGCTTGTATTATAGAGAGTCGCAATCTTGAAAAGGTAATCTCCACTCTGTACGATATAACTTGAGGATGTTATCTGTGTAGCAGCAGGAGCAGGAGTTGGAGTAGCAGTCGCAGTAACTACAGTGCTAGCAACGGCTGCGACAGTCTCAGTAATGCCTTCATAATGAAAATGTGCAATCTCTCCTGCCGAACCATCCAGATTTGTCGTGGAAACCAGATAATCACCACCACCATTATAGGTGACCGTGATGGACTGCACACTGTCCACAAAATCATGTTGCAAAGTGACCGCACTACCTGACCCAGAACCCACCAGAGTTTCCAATTCCGAGTCAATAATAAGTCCGACGTGCCCCTTTATACCCGACCAGAAATCCAACCCTACGGATATCTTGGTGACAGAAATTGGAGCAGTGCTGAACATGCGAATGGATGAGACCGTATCATGTCCAACAGTGTTGTCCATAAAATCCGAGTCGTCACTGCCGAAAAATTCGCTAGTACCACCATAATTAGGTAATGTATAAACATATACAGCTGTATGGGGACCAACCCTAATCGATGACAGGGCATTGTCACCGATCGCATTGCCAGTGAGGAGTATGTCATTTACACGAATTACTTCCTCCACTCCTGTATAATTGGCATGCTCGTACATCTTGGCCCACACCTGATAAACATCCGTAGGAGAAGCATCTCCACTCTCACAGGCATCGCCAGCACTTGTTCCCCAAGTATCTTCCTGATATGGATTGTAGATTAGAGGACAATTGTCCGCTTTGTCTGGAATGCCGTCAAAATCAACCCCGAGGTTAGGAGAACATTTGTCACCTGCTCCATCAGAATCTCCAAGTACTACCAACCACACACTGTTCACGGGTGCATTGATCCACTCAATCTGTCCGTCAGTATTCCAAATGTAGTCGATCCCGGATATCTTTAGTACATCATCTACAAAGATTCGCGTCTTGCCTTTATCAGCCGGAGCCCACAAAGGTGTATGCACCGCTTTTCCATATTCATTGTAACCTCCTGGGACCAAAAACGCACTGACATCATCGACCTGGTCTGCGTTGGATACATAACCACAATTGTCATCACTATCCGCGACTCCATCATCATCTGCGTCCCCAGAGGCAGCAAAACTGCTGCCAGCAGTTAAGCTGAAGGTAATAGCAACAAACAGAGCCAATGCTACAAGCAATCTGCAAACTATGTCAAAAGTTTTGCCATTCTCTATTTGCATAAAATACCCTCATAAAATATCATCAGATACTTGGAGAAAACATGCCCTTTATACATAACAGCACGTTGTCATAACATCCTTATAACATATTTAACGATCTTAAGAAATGTATAAACTCTTTTACTCCACAGAAAATGCCCAAGAATAGAGAATTATCGCCTATTTTGATAGATTTGTACGTCACTAATAATCACTATTTGAGGGATACAGTCTCCTCAGTACCCATACATATTGGGTAAAAACACAAATACTGGGCTATTCATAGGACGAACGGAGGGGAAACATAGGGAAAAGCTGATGATAGACAAGTTTAGATGTGCTTAAATTTGTGCTTAGGACAGCAACACTTCTTCACTCCTCCTTTCTGGAGAGCCGGGTGTCCTCCCGGCTCTCACTCTTCTAATTGAATTTTTCATGGCAATGATGACCTAATATTATCTAAGCTATCTAACAAATTCATCCAATACATTACGGTTCATAATTGATAAACTTCAAATAGTTTCCACGTGATACGCAAAAAAATTAGGCAAACTTCCACAACCTCCATGACACTAAATACCAGTAGATGACCTTGTGACCTAGCTAGGTTATAATCGCCCGCACATTCATATGTGACCACAAAATAATCATGACAAAAAATGGTAGCAGCAACCCAAGTAAGGCTGCGGGGATTGTAATGATTGCTTTCATTGCATCCAACCTCGTAGGTTTACTGCGCCAGATGATCATTAATCGCGCATTCGGAACAAGTGCCGATTTAGACGCGTATTTCGCAGCGTTTCGAGTGCCAGATCTGATTTTTCATGTCATTGCTGGAGGCGCACTCGGATCTGCGTTCATTCCCACTTTTACCGCATTGCTCACAAAGAACGACCAAGATAGTGCGTGGAGATTGGCAAGCGCTATGTTAAATTGGGTCATAATTACATCCACAGCACTGGCTGCTTTAGCAGCTGGGCTGTCCCCATGGCTTACACAACGTTTCCTCGCACCAGGGTTCTCACCGGAGCAAATTGAGCTGACCGCCTCACTAATGCGCATTATGTTGTTGTCAACAGTAGTGTTTGGAATCAGCGGATTACTGATGGCAGTGCACCATTCCAAGTATCATTTCCTGTCACCTGCTCTTGCACCTGTCTTGTACAATGCCGGCATCATAGCAGGCGCTATTTCACTAGCCCCGCACTGGGGTATACGCGGTCTAGCATTCGGTGTATTGATTGGGGCCGGGCTCCATCTAGGTGTGCAATTACCAGTGCTGAGAAAGTACCAAGGCCGATATCATCTGAACCTAGGACGCAATAACGCATCCATCCGCGAAGTCGCACGCCTGATGTTGCCACGTACGTTCGGACTAGCTGTATGGCAAATCAACTTCTGGGTAAATACGGTCATTGCCTCCGGTTTGACCGCCGGCAGCCTTTCTGCCCTGATCATTGCTTTTCAAGTCTTCACCTTTCCACTAGCTGTCATCGCGCAGGCGATTGCGACAGCAATGTTTCCCACATTCTCATCACAGGCAGCTATTGGAGATAGACAAGCTATGCGTAATTCTCTGGACGCCAGCCTGCGTGCTGCACTCTACCTTGCCATGCCAGCTAGCGTAGGTTTGTGGCTGCTAGGAAAACCACTCATCTCCACGTTGTTCCAGAATAGCAGATTCTCAGCACAATCCACTGATATGGTCGTATGGGCACTCAGCTGGTACGCACTTGGGCTCGTATCACATTCTGTAGTTGAAATAGTCACACGGGCCTATTACGCGCAGAAGGATACCCGTACTCCCGTCACCATCGGACTGATGACTATGCTCATTAACGTCACTCTTAGCATCATTCTCACTGCAGCTTTCCAATCTTTCAGACTGATGCCGCACGGCGCTTTAGCGCTGGCAAATACAATTGCAACGACACTTGAGATGATCGTACTCTTGTGGATACTGCGTTCCAAAATCGGCTGGACGATTGACAAATCCATGCTGTTCAGCATAGCCCGCACAATAGGCGGCGTGATCGCTATGGCTTTAGTTCTGACAATTTGGATGAATCTAGGGCCAGCATCGGTTCTTGTTCTTACCCTTTCAGGCGTAGCACTTGGAGGAATGACTTTCTGGGTGGTTACTGCTCTACTGGGAAGCGAGCAGGCATTCCGAATACCCGCCATAATCCGGAACAATCTCCGTCATTTAAGATAGGCATGGTTCACTTATCGTGTAGCACGGACGTGTCCGATTCGATTTGCGACTCCGCCCTATCTAACAACAAGTTGCAATAATGCGAAAGCTGTTGCCCACGATGGTACAGACTTATTGATTCCTCCAATGATAGTTTTCCGGATTCGAGCTTTGCTACTACAGATTCTAGTTCGTTTAGGGCATCTTCGAAAGAAAGAGTTTCCAATTCAGAATATTTCTCCATCTCATTGCTCCCTTCTATGAATACCCACAACCTCGGCCGAAAAACCCCCATCGTATAAACGTATATCGAGCACTTCACCCACCGTGAGGGCACTTGCTTCCCGCAAAATCTCACCAGTGAATCTATTGGTCACAACCGCATATCCACGCGCCAGCGTTGCTTCAATCCCAAGACTACTAAGAGACTGTTCCATCCTGAACACATCTCGACGACGCAGTTCTATGGAATTGCGTACAGAGGAAAAAACCTGAGAAGAAAGATGATGTAGACGCTGCTGCACGCTCTCTAGCTGGACCTGCGGCGAAAGATCCCGGAAACCCATTTCTAATTCCCGTAATTCTGCCCTAAGGAATTGAATCTGCACTCTAAGACTATCGGAAAGACGTTGAAATTGTCTGTCAAGCTCTTGGCGCAACTCTCGCTGGTGGGGAGTCGCAATTTCAGCAGCCGCAGACGGAGTCGCTGCCCGCAAGTCAGATGCTAGATCCGCCAAAGTGAAATCGGTCTCATGACCGATACCAGTCACCAGCGGAGTTGTAGTGGCAGCAACAGCCCTAACCACTTCCTCATTATTGAAAGCCCACAAATCTTCCGCTGCGCCACCGCCACGGGCAAGCAGGATGACATCTAGATGCAATTCGTCAGCCGCTTGCAAAGCCGCCACCATTTCCATTGATGCACCGGTACCCTGAACTGCAGTGCCAAAAAGGGATATCTGCGCCAATGGCCAACGGCGCGCGAGCACCCGTTTAATATCTTGAAAGGCAGCGCCAGTTGGTGACGTCACTACAGCTATACGCTCCGGAAGTGCGGGCAGCGGACTTTTATGACCCAAATCAAACAAGCCTTCCGCAGCCAGTTTACGTTTCAGCACTTCCAACTGAGCCAATAGCTCACCCTCACCTGCAAGCTGTATGGCGTTGACGTACAATTGATAGCGTCCAGATGCCGCATAGACGCTAACATTACCATAAGCGACCATACGTTCTCCATCCTGCGGAGCCAAAACTAACCGTGCCACATCGCTCCGCCACATCACGCACTGAAGCGCAGCCTTTCCATCGGTAAGTGAGAAATACATATGCCCAGAACGAGGTCGCGAAATATTCGAAACTTCCCCAATAACAGCTACGTCGTGGAGTTTTCGATCACTTTCAAACAGTTCACGCAGATAGTTAGTCAACTCTGCAACCGACCACTGGGCTCCGGGACTACGAAATGATAATTGCGTTTCCATTGCAAATCCTGTATAGCTTATCGAGCTATCGTAAACCAGCGCCGCATGACTGTCAAATCAGCACCCAGCCCATGCTATAATCCAGAGATGCTCCGACGCTGGTACATGGTCAGCGGTCTACTATTAGCCGCATGCGTCACTCCCACGCCTGCCTCCCCCGAACCAACGGCGGTGTCCCCAATGGCAGTTGGCAGTACGCCTGCACCCATCGTAACCGATACACCCCATCCACCGGGAAAAACGCTAAGGCTGTGGATGCCGCCCCAATTTGAACCCAAGCCCGACACAGATTCCGGTGCAGAGTTTCTCAACCAATTGAAGCAATTCGAGCAAGCTAATGCGAACACAAAAATCAAAGTACGCGTGAAACGGTCCTCTGGAGCAGGCGGCATGATTGATTCATTGCTAACCGGGATGTCAGCCGCACCAGATGCATTGCCTGATATAATCGTTATTAATGCACGAAACCTTGATGCGGCCGCAGCAAATGGCCTGATTATTGAACTAGATGAGTTGGTCACCCCAGACATCAAGGCCGATTACTACAAGTTTGCCATAGAAAGTGGCAGCCGCAACGGAATCATAATGTCCTTACCCTTTGCAACCGACGCGCTTGTGGCTGCTTACGCAACCACTGCTTACAAACAGTCTCCAACAACCTGGGCAGCTGTTCTGGATAGCAAATATCCGGTAATTTTTCCCGCCGCAGACCCACAATCGATTTATGCAGTACAACAATATCTCGCACTTGGAGGCACCCTCCAAGAACGCTCCTCAGTCTCTGTCTCCATAAGCACTACCGCATTGACCCAGCTTCTGGATCATTACGTTGCAGCTCGTACCGCCGGGGTACTAAATAATTCCACTTTGGACTTCGCCTCAGGCCCAGAAACTTGGTCAGCATATCAAGAATTGCGCGCACCCCTCGTCATCACAAATGCACACAGTTACCTTCAAGATGCGTCCCTAGCCACCAATACCGCAGCAGGTGCACCTCCAACACTACGCGGAAAACCCTACACATTGGCCGAGTCCTGGTTTTACGCATTAATCAGCAAGGACATGACTCGCGAATCTGGCGCATGGGAATTAGTAGACTGGTTACTGCAACCAGAAAATATGGGTACATGGGCACTGAAAGCAGGTTACTTGCCTCCACGCACAAAGGCAATAGAATCATGGCCTGACGAAGCACCGATAGATTTCGCCTTAGAGATACTAGCTGCTGCCAACGAAAGACCAGATGACGACACCTTGGCACTAATTGGGCCCCCTCTAGGCAAAGCCGTGCGTAATATTATCCGTGGGCACGTCAACACATCTGCAGCCGTTCAGGATGTGATACAGGAGATTTCCACAGAATAACGCTATGGGTATCGTTCGTTGACTATTCATTTCGGTACAGACGGATGGCGCGCCGTCATCTCAGATACTTTTACATTTGGTAATCTACGCCTCGTTGCTCAGGCCATAGCTGACGCCGTTAACTCACCGGATTGGCTAGATGAAAGCCATTCTCACCACGACCCCCATCTCATGGTAGTCGGACACGATACTCGTTTCCTTTCCGACCGATTCGCGCAGGAAGTAGCACGTGTTCTCGCAGCTAATGGAATCAAGGTGCAACTCGCACACGCCGATGCACCCACACCCGCAATTTCTTATGCGGTAACCCACATGCATGCTGCGGGTGCTGTAATGGTAACAGCCTCTCACAACGCCCCCCGTTACAACGGGATAAAACTCAAATCCGCATATGGTGGTAGCGCTCTTCCTGCCCAGTGCAGACGAATAGAAATCTACCTCAATGACAACGAAACTCGTGCGCGCGGACCTAATCTAATGGATTTCGACCAAGCGCTGCAGTCTGGAATGATTACCCGTTTCAACCCATTCCAGCCATATGCGGACCATGTACGTAACATCATCGACATGGAACTAATATCCGGATTTCCCGAGCGCATGCACGTAGTGGCCGACGCTATGTACGGATCCGGACGAAGTTACCTAAAAAACCTTCTGGGAGGAACCGGTCTTGAGGTAATGGAGATTCGAGGGGAGATGAATCCAGGTTTTGGCGGCGTGCACCCAGAGCCAATTATGAAATACCTTGGTGCAACTACAAGTGCCATTGCAAACGGGCGTGGGGACGTTGGGCTGATTACGGACGGTGACGCTGACCGAATCGGCGCTTTAGATGGGCGTGGGCAATTCATAGATGCCCACCGCATAATGGCACTTTGCCTACGCTACCTAGTAGAAAAGAAAAATCAGTCGGGTGCAATAGTAAAAACTGTATCAACCACACGTATGTTAAATCGACAGGCAGAACTTTACGACCTACCGCTGCACGAAACTCCGGTAGGGTTCAATCACATCTCAGATTTGATGCGCTCCAACAATGTTCTCATTGGCGGTGAAGAATCTGGCGGCATCAGCATAAAGGGCCACATCCCAGAGGGCGATGGCATCCTAATGGGTCTACTATTACTAGAAGTCATGGCCGCCTTTAACTCCCCACTGCACGAATTAGTGGACAATGTGCTTCGTGATTTCGGTCCTGTGGAGTATACACGCCACGATTTGAGACTTAATCACCCGGTTGAAAAACAAGAATTAGTACGACGCCTTCAACAAAGAGCCCCAGAGACTATCGGTCACCTATCCATAAAAGAACTGCAGACAACAGATGGGATAAAGTACCTTATGGAAAATGATAGCTGGCTACTGATCAGGCCCAGTGGAACGGAGCCAGTTTTACGAGTATACGCAGAAGGACGTACCGTCAACGACGTGAAGGTACTACTAGAGTACGGACGCCAGGTGGCTCAAGGTTCGTAAGGTTTTTCTAGACTTATTA
>Ga0310344_10000365_pt1 | contig 36042 bp, 32 predicted proteins | sample HC15DNA20200_MG_FD_203801 | JGI IMG/M metagenome (GOLD analysis project Ga0310344, IMG submission 203801) | Marine microbial communities from station ALOHA, North Pacific Subtropical Gyre - HC15-DNA-20-200_MG | ecosystem: Environmental > Aquatic > Marine > Oceanic | place: Pacific Ocean: North...
GATGATAAATATTCTGGTTGGAAATCTTCGACGAGAATATCGGCTTGCTTGATTAAATCGATCAAAATGCCGCGATCTTTATCTGAGGATGCGAAGTCTAAAACGATGCTTCTTTTGCTGCGATTGGCGTTTATGAATGACAAACTCCGTTCGGGACCGGGGATATCTTCGGCGAAAGGCCCCATAGTTCTTGATGGGTCCCCCCCTGAAGGCTCCACTTTTATCACATCGGCGCCCAAGTCTCCTAATGTTCTAGCGCACATCTGTGAAAGATGGCTCGTTAAATCAATAACTCTATAACCATCAAGCACTGTTGTTGATTTATCGGGATCCTGATTAATCGCCATTATTATCTCATTTTCCACTCAGGTGTTCGTCGCTCTGTGAAGGCTAGAGGACCTTCTTTTGCGTCTTCACTTCCTAACACTTTAGCAGATAATTCTTTAGCAAACCGCTGCGAATTTTCAGGGGACATATAAGTCCCTGTGTATGCTATTTCCTTTATCGCTTGAACAGCGAGGGGGGCACAATTTTTGATTTGTTCAGCAATTGTTAAACAGGTTTCCATTACTTCATCTCGGTCTTCTACTACTTCTTGTATCAAGCCTGATCGAAGGGCGGCTTCCGAAGAAATTCTTTCGCCTGTCAGCATTATCTTTAAAGCGTCGCCCAATGGCATCATCCGAGTTAGGTAATGTAAGCCATAACCTGGCATTATGCTCCATCTTGGTTCAGGAAGACCGAACTGTGATTTTTTGCTAGCGATTCTTATGTCGCACTGCATTGCTAGCTCTAATCCCCCGGCTACACAAAAACCGTCTATCGCAGCTATTATTGGTTTCCAAACGCCTAAATCCGGAATGTATTGGGATCCTAAGCTGCTTTCCGAGAAAGCGGATAACCCCTCCTCTTGTCTTTCGTTAACTTCCTTTAAATCTGCTCCAGCGGAGAATGCTTTCCCTCCAGCTCCAGTAACTATAGCGACAAAAACCTCTGGGTCATTTTTTATTTCCATCCAAGCATTGTGAAGTCCAGTATTCACCGAACTGTTCAATGCGTTTAAAGCTTCAGGACGATTAAGTGTCACATATGCTATGTTGTCCTTCTTCTCGTAGATCACGGTATTATTTGTTGAGCTAGTCATCATTGCCTCCTATAACTGTGCAGCTGACCGATTGCTTGGTGGTCGGGGCGCCCAGATTTGAACTGGGGACCTCCGCGTCCCGAACGCGGCGCGCTGCCGAACTGCGCTACGCCCCGATAATATATCAAATCCACTATAAATCTACATAAACTTAGCTGTTTCCTCCCAATAAGTTTTTACCATATCATATGAATCATATATATTTATTAAGTATTAAATCTTTTTCAAGCAAGTTTAGGATAGGTAATGATCGTAAGAGATTTGTTTTTAAAATCCTAGTAATGCAATTGAAATATCTAAAGTTGGAAATAGATGTCACAAAATAATCGAACAGAAACCCTAGCAAAGGCCATTGCAGAACGTGTTCTCGTATTGGATGGAGCAATGGGTACTAATATACAAGATTTATCGCTTGCTCCCGAAGACTTCGGCGGTATCGACTATGAAGGGTGTAACGAATTTTTGAATGTTACTCGGCCAGAACTAATTCGTGATATTCATAATAAATTTCTTGAAGCTGGCGCAGATATAATTGAGACGAATAGCTTTGGTAGTACGCCTTTGGTGTTATTGGAGTATGAGCTTCAAGATCGAGCAGAAGAGATAAGCATGCTTGCAGCACAAAATGCTGCTGAACAAGCTGAACTATTTTCCACACCGGAGAAGCCTCGATTTGTCGCGGGCTCTATGGGACCAACAACAAAAGCTATATCAGTAACGGGTGGCGTTTCCTGGCCTGATCTGGTGGAAAGCTATCGTGTTCAAGCAAGAGGGCTTATAAGAGGTGGAGTAGATTTACTCCTATTGGAAACGTCGCAGGATACTCTTAATGTGAAAGCGGGGCTTGAAGGTATTGATAGAGCAATAGAAGATACCTCAATTAATTTACCTGTAGCTATTCAGTGCACTATAGAAACCATGGGTACTACTTTAGGAGGCCAAGATATTGATGCTTTTTACACTTCAATATCTCATCGAGACTTGATATGGGTTGGATTGAATTGCGCAACTGGCCCGGAGTTTATGAGAGACCACGTTAGAAGTTTAGCTCAAATATCAAAATTCCCGATAGCGGTAATCCCGAATGCGGGGCTACCCGACGAAGAAGGAGTTTATCATGAGTCGCCGCAAAAAATGGCGCAGATTCTTGATTCATTTCTTAAGGAAGGCCTTGTAAATATTATTGGAGGATGCTGCGGCACGGTAACTACCCATACAGATGAGATGTGTTTGTTGGCAGACATGTATAAACCGAGGCAAGCAAATCTGGTTCCTGAATCAAGACTTTCGGGGTTAGAGACAGTTGTTGTGGATGATGACTCTAAACCTATTCTCATAGGTGAGAGAACCAACGTATTGGGCAGTAGAAAGTTCAAAAGATTAATTGCGGAAGGCAAGATCGACGAAGCATCTGAAATCGGACGCCACCAACTTAGGGGTGGAGCACATATGCTCGATGTGTGCCTCCAAGATCCGGATCGTGAAGAAGTAACGGACATGATTGATTTCCTGGATTCACTGACAAAGAAAATCAAAGCGCCGCTGGTTATTGATTCGACCAGCTCGGAGGTAATTGAGGAAGCGCTTAAGCGAACTCCTGGAAAATCATTAATAAATTCAATCAATCTCGAAAATGGCGAAGAAAGATTTGAGCAAGTAGTTCCCTTAGCCAAAAGATACGGTGCTGCGTTGGTTGTTGGATGTATTGATGATGACCCACAACAGGCTCAGGCCATAACTAAGGAACGGAAACTCGAGATAGCGAACCGGTCGTATAAATTGCTCACTGAAAAATATGGTGTTTCGCCTGAAGATATTTACTTTGACCCATTAGTTTTCCCGATAGGGACAGGCGATAAGAACTATATTGGATCAGCGATCGAAACTATCGAGGCAATTAAAAGCATAAAAAAATCGCTTCCTTTATCGAAAATTGTATTGGGGATATCAAATGTATCGTTTGGATTGCCTGCAGCCGGTCGCGAAATACTGAATGCAGTAATGCTTTACCATTGTGTTTCGGCAGGACTTGATTCCGCGATAGTAAACACTGAAAGTACGCAGAGATATGCATCGATATCGGATGAAGAGCGAGAATTGGCAGAAAATCTGATCTGGTGGAAAGGAGATGATCCTATTGCCGTTTTTGCCGACCATTTTAGAGAACGAAAAGTAAAGGTTGCCCCTGCAGCTAATTTAAATCTAACTTTGGAGGAACGAATCTCAGCATGTGTTATTGAGGGGACGAAAGAAGGCCTTTTAACCGATTTGAATTTAGCGCTAGAAAGTTCATCGGCTTTAGATATTATCAATGGCCCCTTGATGAGTGGGATGGACGAAGTCGGGCGACTTTTCGCTAGCAATGAACTAATAGTCGCGGAAGTTTTACAATCCGCGGAAGTTATGAAAACAGCTGTCGCTCATTTAGAGCAATTTATGGAATCTGGAGAGGCAAATGTCAGAGGGAGTGTTCTTCTAGCGACGGTAAAAGGGGATGTCCACGACATAGGCAAAAATCTTGTGGATATAATGCTTTCGAACAACGGCTACAAAGTGATAAATCTTGGAATAAAGGTGTTGCCACAAGAGCTAGTTAGGGCATCCCAAGAACATACACCTGACATTATTGGTTTATCTGGTTTGTTAGTTAAATCCGCTCAAATGATGGTTGAAACAGTCAAAGATCTTAATGATGCTGGAATCGAAGTGCCCATTTTGGTTGGAGGAGCAGCTTTGAGCAACAGATTTACCCGGCTTCGAATCGCCCCGAATTATGGCGGGTTAGTCGCTTATGCACCTGATGCTATGGCAGGTCTTCGAATAGCAGGTGAAATACAGGACCAAGAAAAAAGAGAACAACTAGTATTACTAATAGATAAAGAGACTGAGGAGTTAAAGACACGTGATCAAAATAATTCTCAGCGTAAGAACTTAAATTCAGTTAGTGCTGATAATAAACGTTCTTCTGTAAAGATACTTGGGGAAATACCGGCACCCCCAGATCTTAAGGCTCACACCATTGAAAATTATGATTTGAATGAAATTTTTTCTTATATAAATCCTACAATGCTTTACGTTCGACATTTGGGGTTTAGAGGACGATTTTCAGACAGGTTGAAAGAGGGCGATCCTAAAGCCATAGAGCTTGAAACAAAGGTAAAAGAAATCCAAGCAATAATGTTGCAGAGAGATGATATTAGAGCCAAAGCTGTTTATAAATTCTTCCGTGCAGAAGCAGATGGGGATGACGTGGATTTGTTTACAAGTGACCAAGAAAGCTCTGTTAGAAAGTTTAGATTTGGCAGGCAAACAGGGGGGGACCATCTATGTTTGGCTGATTATATTTTACCTAGAAATGCGGACAAAACAGACTATGCAGCTTTGTTTGTGACTAATGTTGGACCTGGCGTGAGACGTTTGGCGGACGAATGGAATAAAAAGGGCGACTATTTGGCATCACATATTTTACAAGTGCTAGCATTAGAAGGTGCCGAAGCGTTTGCAGAGCTACTCCATCAACGTCTAAGAACAATGTGGGGAATATCTGATCGCGATAATATTACCAAAGAAGAATTATTCAAAGCTCAATACCATGGTAAAAGATTTTCTTTTGGATACCCTGCATGCCCCAGACTGGAAGACCAATTATTACTTTGGGAACTATTAGACCCAACTGACAAGATAGACGTTCAGTTGACTGACGAGTTTATGATGGACCCTGAAGCTTCTGTAAGTGCTATGGTTTTCCATCATCCTGAAGCAAAATATTTTAATTTAGCAGCGGACGATATAGTACGCCTTGAGAACCGGATAAAAGGAGAGGTGTAAGTTAATAATGGGGGAAAATTACTACTACTACGATGGCCTAAAGACATTGACTTCAAATATAGAGGGAAAACAGATTGTCTATGGCGGCGTTCTTCCTATGGCAAAAATGGTTACAGGAGATTGGGTTCGTCTAATAGTTTACCCGTTGATTTTTGATCAAGAGATGAAATCTCGAGGTGGATCTGCAACAGCAAAGTACGTTTTTTTGGTCCCTGATTGGGATAGCGATGAAATCGATTCATTAGGTAAGAATCCATTCTATTTGAGGCCTAAAGGGAGGGTGTACAAATATCAATTGGACCCTGAAGGGTGTCATCAAAACAGAGCCCTACATTGGTCTTCAATTTTTGAAGAGGATGTAAGAACAGCTACCGAAGGGCTTGCACAAATTGATATGGAACTCATTAGTGCTTCCTCATTATTATCTGAGTCTTCATTTGTAAATATATTAAGGACCGCCTTGACGGAGCCTGAGCCTATTATTGCTCTATCAGAGGAAATATTTGAAGAGGAAGATCCTCCAGAGGAACAATCTATATTGGCAGGGCCAGTGTGTAGGGAGTGCAAATATTCTTTAGGTGAAATGGAATATATAAAAGATTGGGATAGGATTCAGTACTCTTGTGCAAGATGTGGCAATGTGCAAGAGGCTGATATTTCGGAACAAGAATACTGGGTACAGTCTGAAATCTTGGAATCCGCAGCGCTTTCGGTTATCGACCCGACACTCAAGATAATTAGAGATAATGCTGATAACGCGAATAGAGATTCTGTGATCAGCAGAATTGTTAATATTAACGCAGTGGACCAGAAAAATGGCCTAGATAGGATAGTAGTTCCATTTGTTGATAGTGAAAGAGGCGGACAAAGCATCAAAGAATTGATGGAATTTGCACGCGAGTGGGATAAGCCCCATGCTGAACTTGCCTAGTAGTTTTAGCAATCTTAAACTTAGATCTAGATTGGTATTCGCTGTTACAATGGTAAATAGAAAAATTTTAATCCGGAGTAATAAATGATGGATGTTTCTCCAGAAGTGTTGGCTGAACTATCTTTGACGGCAGGTGAATATGAACTAATTGTAAATAGCCTAGATAGATCTCCGAATGAACTTGAATTAGGAATGTTTGGTATATTATGGAGCGAACATTGTGGGTATAAGCATTCAAAGAATCTTCTGAAAACTTTTCCCAACACGTCGCCGAGCGTGATCATTGGTCCCGGTGAGGAGAACGCCGGAGCTGTTTCCATAGGAGATGGTTTGGCTGTAGTGATGAAAATTGAATCTCACAACCATCCCTCCGCTATCGAACCATATGAAGGAGCTGCTACAGGTGTTGGCGGAATAGTTCGAGATATTTTTAGTATGGGAGCGAGACCTATCGCTCTTCTCAACGCACTGTTTTTTGGGCCGCTCAGCGAAGATCCCCATAATGTTTTTCTTTTTGACGGGGTAGTTTCCGGAATTGGTGGATATGGAAACTGTATTGGCATACCTGATATAGGAGGGCAAGTTACCTTCGAGGGGCCATACGGCGGAAACCCTCTGGTTAACGCAATGTGCGTCGGAATAGCAGAAGAAGATGAGCTTGTTAGAGCAAAAACAGGTGAAGAAGGTAATACTATTTTGCTTGTGGGGGCAGATACCGGAAGAGACGGCATTCATGGAGCGACTTTCGCTTCTGTGGACTTAACAGCGGAATCTGAAGAACGTAAGACCGCTGTACAAGTCGGGAATCCATTCTTAGAGAAAGTTCTTTTAGAAGCATGTTTGGAGATAGCTAAGGCCGGGGCTTTAGTTGGCATGCAGGATCTCGGTGCGGGAGGACTGACAAGCGCAGTGATTGAGTGTGCAGCTAGTTCAGGAAGTGGTATTGATATTGATGTGGCACTTGTCCCAAGGAGCGAGGATGGGATGACCCCATATGAGGTCATGCTATCTGAGTCTCAGGAGCGCATGCTAATAATTGTGAATAATGACCAATACGATTCTGCAAAAACTATTTTTGAGAAATGGGATTTATCCTGTGTAAAAATAGGAACGGTGATAAAGGGAGACACGGCAATAATACGAGATTCTGGTGTTATCGTGGGTGAAATGCCAGTTAGTTCGCTCGTCAATGCTCCAGCCTATGAGATTCAAGGCAAAGAAGATCCGGTAATAGCGAATCTAAGAAATAGCCAATTTGCTCCGATTGACGAGCCAAAAAATCGAAATGAAACCCTTTTGAAAATGTTAGAGCATGGGAATATTGCGAGTAAGAAATCTGTTTACCGCCAGTATGATCACCAAGTCGGGAATAATACACTTGTTGCCCCAGGAGCAGGAGATGCTGCCGTAATGAGAATTAAAGGTACCACTAAAGGAATCGCGCTAACAGTAGACGTTAATCCTCTTGCTTGTTATTTGGATCCATATGTTGGAGGAGCTTTATCAGTAATTGAAGCTGCTCGAAATATTTCCTGTGTTGGTGCGACTCCCTTGGCTATTACTGATTGTTTGAACTTCGGGAACCCAGAACGCCCCGAAGTAGCTTATCAATTGACTGAAGCAATAAGAGGTATGGTGGATGCATGCCGTGAACTGGAACTTCCCGTTATAAGTGGCAATGTTAGTTTATACAACGAGTCGCAGGAAACTGCGATTTATCCAACCCCTACCGTCGGTATGGTGGGGCTAATCGATAATGTCGATCATAATATTGGATCTGGATTTATTAAAGAAGGAGACCAGATTTTTTTGGTTGGAACCGAGAGCCTTGAATCTCATGTCACTTCTTTGGGCGGATCCACCTATTTATCTGCAATACATGGAAAAATAAGCGGAGGTCCGCGATTAGATTTTTCGTTAGAGAAGAAAGTGCAGAAATTTATCCGAGATGCGAGTAGCAAAGGTTTAATAAGTTCGGCGCACGACGTTTCTGAAGGTGGACTCATTGTTGCGATCGCTGAATCTTGTATGATCGGTAATATAGGAGCCGCTCTTAATAAAGATTTGTCAGGAATTGGCTCACTAGATGCTTGTTTATTCGCGGAAGAACCTGCAAGGATAGTTGTATCAGTTTCGAAAACCTTAAGTAATGAGTTCGAATCACTTGCATTAAACTCACAAATACCTGTATCTTCTTTGGGTGTCGTCAGTGGAGACAACATCGAGTGGGGAGAAATCATCGATGTTTCTCTCGATCAGCTTCGACGAGCCTGGGAAGAAGCACTTTAAAAATATATAGTAAAACTCTATAATCGTTTATTCTGTGACCTGCAATTTTAGGAGGCAATAATACCCATGAAGGTTGTTTTAATTCAAGAAGTAGAGAATCTAGGCATAGCCGGAGACATTAAAGATGTTAAAAACGGTTACGCGCGGAACTACTTGCTGCCAGGAAAACTAGCAGTTTTAGCTACCCCGCAAGAACTAGCGTCGGCGGGGGCTCGAAGAGAGCGCGAACTTCATAGAAGACAGCAATTAAATGAAGAGATGGAATCAGTTGCTGAGTCGCTCCAAGATCAATTATTAATGCCAGTTAAAGTAGGTGGAGCAGGCCAACTTTATGGTAGCGTCAGTGCGGCTGATATAGCAGAATCCATCAGCAGTGCATTGAATTTGGAGATTGATCGTAGGGCTATTAATCTTTCGTCTCCAATCAGAGATCAAGGGCATCACAATGTTCGTATTCGATTTGCCCCCGACGTATACGGTGAACTGACTGTTACGGTTTTCGACGATTCTATAGATCCGGCGCCGGGCCTCGACTTCGTATTTGATGAAGAGGAGCAAGAAGAGGGACCCACGTTCGAAGGTGCCATTGCCGCAATTGAAGCTGAGGAAAATGCAGTTATCGATGACGAAGGAAATGCTGAAGATTTAGACACTCAAAATGATGAGGATGAGTCAACAGATGCTAATTTGGACCAAGAGAGCAACGACGAAGCTAATGATACAGACGAAGAAGCAGTAGTGGAAAATTAGTTTCCAGCACCAAGCTTGAAGGAGGTTATACATTGTATACGGAACAATTACCTCCTCATGATGATCAAGCGGAAGAAGCTGTATTAGGCTCTTTGGTAATCGATAGTGAGTCACTTCCAAGAGTTGCGGCGACTCTTTCTGCGGATGACTTTTTTCGCCAAAAACACTCATGGATATTTGAAGCCTGTTTGAATCTATTTTCTCGAAATGAACCAGTTAACCAGATAACTTTGTCAGATGAACTTACTAGGCAACAAAGGTTAGAGGAAATAGGGGGGTTACAATTCCTTAGCTATTTGGTCACTAGTGTTCCTACTTCGGTCTACGTAGAGCATTATGGCCAAGTTGTTAAACGGCTGTCGATTATGCGTCAATTGATAAATGCTGGCGGAAAAATTGTAGATATTGGATATAAAGCTGAAACAGATGAAGAGGAAGCGCTGAGAAAAGCGGAAGATTTTATATATGAATTAAGGATGGGTAGATCGGAACGGGATCTAGTTTCGCTCCATCAAGCGTTGGACAAGTATATTGAAGAAGATCTTAGTAGCCAAGATAGCAATAAGGCTGGAGTAACATCCGGATTTGTTGATTTAGACCGATTGCTAGGAGGTTTTCAGCCTTCGGACCTTGTAATTCTTGCTGCGAGACCCGGGGTTGGGAAAAGTGCTTTGGCTCTAAATATTGCCAAGGCTATTACTTCACGGAGAAATAATGAAGGCAGGAGAGGCGTTGTTGCTTTTTTTAGCGTGGAGATGGCTACCGAACAGATAGTGGAGAGATTACTAGCAGGTGAATCTGGAATAGATACTCGCCGTCTAAGACAGTCGCAAGAATGGTCAGAACAGGATGAAGCAAAAATAATGCAGGCAGTTGGTCAATTAGCCGACCTACCACTTTACATCGACGATTCAGCTTTGCTAGGTGTTGTCGAGTTACGATCAAAAGCTCGCAGGCTGTATTTGGAAGAGGGACTAGATCTTATCGTTGTTGATTATCTACAGCTAATGAGCGGTAGCGGTGGTTTTGGAGGTAATAGAGTTCAGGAGATCAGCGAAATTTCTAGATCTCTAAAAGCACTAGCACGAGACCTTAATGTGCCAGTCTTAGCCCTTTCTCAGCTTTCTAGAGCAGTTGAGGGGAGACCAGGGCATGAACCATTACTTTCTGATCTTAGAGATAGTGGTAGCATTGAGCAGGATGCTGATGTAGTTATGTTTTTATATAGACCTGATGTGTATTTCACCGAAGAAGAATGGGAGCGACAGCATCCTGGGCAAGATTACCCAAGAGGGGTTGCAGATCTCATCGTTGCTAAGCATCGTAATGGGCCTCTGGGAAGGCCACAATTAGTTTTTCGGGAACGCACTACTACTTTTGTTGATGCAGTTTTGCGAGATGGGCCAACTCCTAACATGGGCATGTTTTAATAAATGAGATATTTATGAATGAATTTAAGCCAATACCCAAAAGGGGCGATAGAGTAGAAATCCCTGAACGGTTTTTTTCTGATGTTCTCCCAAACATCACTAATATTTTAGAGTTAAAAACTAGCTTGATCATTCTTAATGAAATCGCTTCCCAACAAACGGGGGGCAGCTTCTTAAATCACGATGATATTGAAAATCTGGAACAACTGAAATTACTTGAGACGGACGGTATTCAACTTTCGATAGAACTTATTGAGTCTGTTTTAGGGAAATTAACTCAATCGAACCTAATATTTTCAATGAAGCTAGATTTAGAATCTGAAGATTCTGGAGAAATATACTTCTTAGATGACCCAGACGGCCGAAAACTTTCTGAGAAATTTAAACTAGGTATTGTCTCGCTAAATATAACGGGAGATAATCCTGAAAGGGATATTGATAAAGGAATTACGATATTTGACTTATATGAAAAAAACATAGGAATAATATCGGGATCTCAAGTCGCGGAAGAATTAATTGAAGCAGAAAAAACTTATCCAGCTCAATGGCTCGAAGATGCATTTAGTGAGGCGGTAGCGCAGGATGTAAGAAGATGGGCTTATATTAGAGCCATATTAGCAAGCTGGAGCAACGGGGGTAGAGGGAATTACGATGGAAAGACTGGGGGACGCAATTCAGAGAGCCGGTATAAATCAGGAAAATATGGCAAAATTGTCAGATCGAACTGATCCTGGAACTTCAAAACCGGAATGTGAAATATGTGCTGATACAGGCTGGGTACGATACTCGGCCGAAGTAGAATCTATGGAATTCGGGAAAATTTATCCCTGTGAACACCGGTTGGCGGAAATCAAAGAAGCAAATTTTCAGCGTCTAGAAAAATACAGTAATCTCTCGCAATTTAAGGGGTTGAAATTTGAATCAACCAATGAAGTTGGGGTTCGTCAAGACGTGGCAAGCCAAGAGCTTTTTAAGAATGCTTTTCATGAGGCAAAACAATTTGCCGAAGATCCCAATGGATGGATGATTTTTGCGGGTCCTTCTGGCAGTGGCAAGACACATCTTGGAGCTGTAATCGCTCACGAAAGACTCGATAGAAATTTCCCATCCTTGTTTGTATTCATCCCGGACTTCCTTGACCATTTAAGAGCTGCTTATGCTCCAGAAGCAGATGTTCAATATGACTCTCTTTTTCAACAAATCAAAAATGCTCCGTTTTTGGTTCTTGATGACTTGGGTGCTCAATCTTCTACCTCTTGGGCCCAAGAAAAATTGTTTCAGATATTGAATCACCGGTTTGTTTTGAAGATGCCAACGGTGATAACACTAGCAAAACCAATAGAAGAACTAGAAGAACGCATTCAAAGCCGGATTATGGATGATACTCATTCACGCTATTTGTCTCTTGGAGTTCAGGATGGCAAATGGAATGGTAGCGATGCTCTGGAACTTCCATTATTTAAGGAAATGACGATAGGGGCTTTTTATCCAGATAGACAAGGGTCGGCTGAACTATCATCTTCCCAGAAAGCAAGTTTAAAAATGGCCTATACCCTCGCAAAAAATTACGGTGATAAACCTGAAGGTTGGCTGGTATTAATGGGCGAAAACGGTGTGGGGAAAACACATCTTGCTGCGTCCATAGCGCATACAACTCAGTCAAATGGCCACAAAGTTTTATTTTTGGTCGTGCCTGACTTGCTTGATCATTTGAGATACACCTTCCGCCCAGATAGCGACGTTACTTATGATGAATTATTTGAGGAAATCAAACGTGTCGATATGTTGGTTTTGGATGACCTAGGGGCGCATGGTACAACATCTTGGGCTAAAGAAAAGCTCTATCAAATAATTAATTATAGGTATGTAGCACGCCTTCCTTTGGTGGTAACTACAAATTTGTCATTGGATGAACTTGAAAGATCTGAGCCGCGTATTGCTTCCCGGTTGGCTGATACCCGATTTAGTGTTCCTTTTCACATAGATGCCCCAAACTATGGGGTGACTTTAAGATAATTATGATCGTATGGTGAACATTAATGACACAAGAAAATGATCTTCAGCATTGTATTTTTTGCGAAATCATTGCCGGGAGGGAGCCCGCTGATGTGTGGTATCAAGACGAAGAATTTATTGTTTTTCGTAATCAGTTAAGATGGCTACCGGTCCAGCTTTTGCTGGTTCCCAAAAAACATATGACACAGTCAGAACTATGGTCTGATATTGGGAGAGCTGCGGAACTTGCCAACTCTCTTGGTAAAAAGTTCGCGCCTAATGGGTACAGACTACTGTCTAATTTTGGGCAAGATGGCATGCAATCCCAGCCCCACGCACATATTCATGTATTAGGAGGGACCCAACTTGGCATGTATGTTGGTGGCTAATAGTTGGTAATGAGCCAATTAATGATCCAATCGGGATTGACAGCTCTATAGATAGCAAGTAATCTTGCCTAAGGCTACTGGTAAACGGCAAAATTACCGGTGCTTTTTTTCTTGTTTGAACACTTTGATTTATTAGAGGTATTAGTAGTGAACGAGGTAGATCCATCGGCTCTTACTGCAGCAGATTGGGACCAGGTGACCGTGACCCTGTCGTTCATATGGGCATTTTTTGGAGCTCAAGTGTCTGCGGCTCTCAATTTCACATTGGCCCATGCGTTCATACCGTCGTTAGTTACAACGGGGCATATTCCAAAAGCTGCTAATAAAGTTAGGCCTTTTTTTTACGGCGCCACAGTCGCTTTTGGTATAGGAGCTGTTTGGGCCATGGTGAATTTTATTAACGCATCCGAAGTTTTAAGAAATATATATCCCCGGGTTTGGGTTTAGACAGAGTAGAGTTAGTTAACAGTGAAGAACAAAATAAAACCACTAATTCTAATAGCAGTATTGCTAGGTATTATTGGTGTTTTTGTTGTGCTTGCTCCTAGAGCCGTAGCGTTCGTTTATCCCATTCCTGAGAATGAAGTAGTTTTCCCTCATGATTTCCATGCTGGTACATTAGCGCTTGAATGTCAGTTCTGCCATACAGGTGCCGAAGAAAACCGAGGAGCCAACGTGCCCGCGTTGGAACAATGCATGTTTTGCCATAAAGTTGCCGGATTGGAGAATCCACAAGCTAAGGAAGTTCGCGCGGCTTGGGAAGCTGAAGAACCTTTGAATTGGGTTAGACAGCATCGACTGCCAGACCATACTCATTTCAAACACGAGCCTCATATTACAGCTGGATTCGAGTGTTCCACTTGTCATGGTGATGTAGCTGGGATGAAACAAGTTGTTCAAATAAAAACTGAAAAAGGCGGAGACCTCAAAATGGGGGACTGCGTAGCTTGTCATAAAGAAAATGGGGCACCTGCTCAGTGTTCCACATGTCATAATTAGGGCAATTTATATAGTTTGAAGGATTGAAAGGAATACGATGGATCTCACTCGGCGAGACTTTCTAAGGGTTGCTGGAGCGTCGTCTGTAGCAGGCATGTTATTTGCGGGATGCGCTATTCCTGAGAGAGAACTTATTAAACAAAGCCCAAGAGACATGCCTGAAGATTTAGCGACAGGTACTGAAGATTGGTATGCAACTCAGTGCGGTATTTGTAACGAGCATCATGGAGTCATTGTTCGAGTTTTAGAGGGGCGGGCAAAAAAGATCGAAGGTAATCCAGATCATCCAACTAACCGAGGCAGGCTATTGCCAACGTGCCTGAGCGGGGTTCAATCAATTTATCATCCAGACCGACTTGTAAGCCCTATTGCTGGAGATACAAATCCTAGTTGGGACGATGCAATTGGCAGGGTTGCTTCTGCTCTTAATTCTACTGATTCCAGTAGAACACTCTTGATAACAGGTGCGGATAGAACTCTTTTGTCGCACGTTGTAAATCAATTCGTAGAATCTTCTGGTGTGGAGCATATGGTTCTTGAAGACCTCGAAGACACTGTGCTACGCAATGCTATTGAAGACGTATTTGGCGAAGGCGAAATACCCCATTTTGATATTCAGAACGCCAAGACTATTCTTTCTATAGGGGCTGACTTCTTAGAATCATGGGTTGCGCCGCTTCAATATAGTAGAGCTTATGGAGAATTCCGAAACACCCAAAGCGAAGGCACTGGTGTTCGTGGGCATTTAATGTATGCTGGGCCTAGATTTTCGATGACCGCCGCTAATGCGGATGAGTGGCTACCTATTGCCCCAGGCCATGAAAGTAATTTTGCTTTGAGCGTTGCTTACGTACTAATCAGAGATAATTTAGGAGATTCTTCTGTAGCAAATAAGATAACGGGGGGTAAAGGAGCTTCTGCATTAGAAGCTTTTGCACCAGATAGAATTGCCCCTTTAATTGGCGCGACCGAAGGTGTGGTATCGCCTGAAGATATTGAGCATGTTGCAAAACAATTAGCGGAAGAATCACCAGGGCTAGTCTTAGCTGGTGGTTCTGCGTCTGCGCAAAAAAACGGCCATTTAAATATTAAGGCTTCACTATTAATCAACGCTCTTCTAGGTAATGTAGGAAAACAAGGAGGAATCCAATTTAATCCGGATTCTCCCCTCAAAGAGTTAAATAATATTAAAACACCTAATAGCTTCTCTGAATGGAAGTCGGTTGCTCAAAGATTAGGAAACGGTGAATTTGATTTAGTGTTAGTTCATGGTGCTAATCCTGTCCATAATTTAGAAGTTCTCGATTTTAAAGATAAACTTTCCAATGTTAAGTCTGTAATATCTTTTTCTCCAATTATGGACGAAACTGCGGAACTTGCGAGCTTGGTTCTTCCTGACCAAAACTATTTGGAGACTTGGAATATTGGAGTGCCAAATCCGAACCCTGGATATCCAGTTTTGACACTCCAGCAACCGGTGGTTCCGACATTATTAGATGAAGAAAATCAGATTGTGTATGACAATCGACCATTTGGCGATATTCTCACGCATGTTGGCAGACGGCTAAATTATTCAGCCATCAGTTGGGAGAATATGGAAGATCTTGTGAAAACTAAAATGTTAGAAGTGCATTTGAATAACAGAGGGAAAGGTTCTATCCAAGGTGCGACATTTGAGGCATTTTGGGCTGGAGTGCTTCAGAGAGGTGGCTGGTGGGATACCAAGGCACGTCAAACTAAGCCCGCGACCGTTTTAACGTCACTATCTGATTCTGAACTTACGATTCAAGGTACTTCTACTGAAGCTGAGAATAGTGGAATTTACCATCTAGTGCCTTTCGTTAGCGTGGGACTTGGCGGAGGTTCTGCTAGCTATTTGCCATGGCCACAATCAACCCCTGACCCTGTGACTTCCGTGGTATGGGAGACGTGGATCGAAGTTAATTCTCGTGAAGCGAAGCGACTTGGTTTGCGTGATGGGGATATCGTTAATGTCGAATCTGTGACAATAGGTGAGGAATCTTCAGTTATACAGGCACCAGTTTATATTCATCCTGGCATACCTCCTAATGTGGTGGGTATTCCCATGGGGCGTGGCCATACAGCGTCTGGAAGATACGCGAAAGATTTCGGCTCGAATGTGAGAAAACTTCTGTCTATAAGTGAGGTTGAAGGTACAGGAGCTCAGGCTTGGGGGGTTAGCAAAGTAAAGATCAGTGGTACTGGACAAAGATTACGCCTACCTCGTATGGAGGGTGGAATTACTGGAATGCAATTAGAAGGAACACATATTATTCAGGTTACAGGCAGTTAGATAATTATGAATGGAGATAGTGATAGATGTCGGACGTAAAATGGGGAATGGTCGTTGATGTTGATAAATGCTCAGGATGTCAGGCATGCGTTATAGCTTGCATGGCGGAAAATAATATTCCTATTAATTTAGATCGCGATTATACGGAAAATCGATCTATAGCATGGATTCGTATAGAAAGATATTGGGAAGGCGAGTACCCAGATGTAAAAGCAAGGTTTTTGCCAGTGCTTTGTCAGCATTGTGGTAATGCGCCTTGTGAGCCAGTTTGCCCAGTATATGCAACGTTCCATAATGACCAGGGTATGAATATACAGGTATATAACAGGTGTGTGGGCACACGATATTGTGCAAACAATTGCCCGTACCATGCAAGATATTTTAATTATCGCCGTCCAACTTGGCCTGAAACATATAATAACTACCTTAATCCAGATGTCACTGTTCGGGACAGAGGTATTATGGAAAAATGTAGCTTCTGTGTTCAACGTATCAATGCAGCTACCCGAATTGCAAAACGAGAAGGGAATGAGGATGCTATCGCGGGGCTTCAGACCGCTTGTGCACAGGCATGCCCAACAGACGCTTTGGTTTTTGGTAACCTTAATAACGCTAATAGCGAAGTTTCACAGCTCTACGATGATGAACGATCATATGTATTACAGGAATCAATAGGAACTCAGCCTAATATAAGGTATTTAAAGAAAATTGATGAACATGCTGCTGAAAAGGCACATGCTCACTAGAAAGAAAAGACGGAAAGAATACGAGAATGCAAAACACTGATGGAAATGAAGCGGTAATTCCTGGGGCGCCTGCGACTCAGGAAATTCTTACTCAAGAACTGCTGCACGATTCTCTTCAGACAGGATCTAGGATGCGTAAAGCGTTATTGATCTCTGGCGTGTTATCGATTCTTGGATTCGTTGGTCTCTTTATGCATTTTGCTAGTGGTACTAGTGACCATACAACGTGGAATTTTTATGCTGTCATATATTTCTATGTATTCTCAGTGACCATGGGAATACCGATGGCAGGCATTGGTCTTAGAATGGCGCGTGCTCAGTGGCGACGCCCTACCAGTAGGTCTGCTGAATTATTTGCAATAGCTGGGCCAATTAATTTAATATTCTTCATACCAATTCTGTTAGTTGCCCCGCCCATTGAAGGAAGAAACAGTCTGTGGATGGATTGGGCTCTTGCTCCGTGGTTCCCAGATATAATAATGATGGTGTTACTGGTTGTAACCGGGTTGGCTTTTTTGTATGTCTCTTTACTTCCTGATTTAGCTAGTGTTAGAGATCATGGAACTGGTCGGGCACAATCCATAGCGGCGACTTTATCAAGAGACTGGAATGGCACGAAATCACAGTGGTCTCTGCATAAGTCAGCTTTAGGGATTTTAGGAGCATTTTATATAACAGCGTACGCTATGACCCATTTGGTTTTAGCGAGTGATTTTGCTATGACTTTGGTCCCTGGTTGGAAGGATCCTATTTTCCCAGCGTTTCATGCTGTTACCGGGATTCAGATGGGTGCGGCACTACTGATAATTACTATGTATTTATTGCGTCGCCTTGGTGGTCTTGGCAGATATTTCGAGCTAGAGCAATTTTGGGGATATAGCCGTTTATTGCTTGCACTTAGTTTATTTTATTTCTATTTCTGGTGGTGCGCATTTGTTTTGTTTTGGTATGCTCGGTTGCCTCACGAGCAAATGGTAATAGCTTTATTTATTTCTGGGGATTATTCTGAAGCTTCAATATTTACGAGACCTCAATTTCTGATGTTCCTAGGGGCAATAGGGTTTTCCTTCATTCTTCCATTCTTGTTACTTATGTGGAATATTCTACGCCGTAGCATAGTCGCCCCTACGATTGTAGGTGTAATCGTGCTTATAGGTGGATTTTTTGATCGTATGAGATTATACGCGAACTCTTGGTCTATTGATCAGGTAGGCGGGCATGGGCTACATCACTTACCTGAGGTGAATGCGCCGACAATTCCGGATCTTTTTGTACTGATCGGGATGGTGTCTTCTATACTATTCTTATACTTACTGGTTTCAAGGGTAGTTGGATTTGTGTCCTTATGGGAGACCAGGCAAGCATTACTCTTAAGATTTGTTAAACCATGGGGTGTTGGCCACGCGAGCGTGGTAATTAAACCGGAATAAGGATTGGAGTGCAGAATTGAATTTAAAAATTAATGGGGATGATATAGAGGGGATAGAAAGAGCGTAACATGCAAGATCGACCCACATTAACGCCTACACAGATCAACGACGAGTTACTGTGGCCTGTTTTCTCCTTTAGAAAACGGCACGCGGTGGCATTCATTCCGCCGATGATATTGTTAATGGGTGGCGTAGCAGCTGTTACTATCCTTATCTATCAAGGACTTTGGGTTACCGGACTGCAGAGGCCCGCCTTTTGGGGATTTTTCATTGTTAATTTCGTTTTCTGGATTGGGGTGAGCCACGCGGGGACTATGATTTCCGCAATATTGCGTTTGACCCAAGCAGAATGGAAGAGACCTATTACAAGAGCAGCTGAGGTCATGACAATATTTTCTTTGGTGACTTCATTATTACACCCTGTTATTCACGCTGGCAGACCGTGGCGGATCATATATTGGCTAATACCTTACGATTTTTCGAGGGGTATATGGCCTGACGTTCGGTCTCCTCTTGTTTGGGACCCAATAGCAATAACAACCTATTTAACTGGTAGCATACTGTTCGTTTTCACAGCGTTAATACCAGATTTCGCATTGATTCGTGATCAGAGCACAGGACTTAGGAAGAAAATTTATGGTCGTTTAGCACTAGGATGGAGAGGGACTCCCAGGCAATGGAAGTTGCAAGGAATATTTGGATTATTGATGTCAGCACTGATTCTTCCAGTATTCGTATCGGTTCATAGTATCGTTTCTTGGGATTTCGCGGTCTCAGTTGTTCCTGCGTGGCACGTTACAGTTTACGCGCCTTATTTTGTTATTGGTGCTGTTCATTCGGGAGTCTCAATGGTTTTGACATTGATGGCTCTTATGAGATGGATATTTAAATTAGAGAATTATATATGGGAAGATCACTTTGACGCAGTTGGTAGGCTTCTGATCGTCATCGCGACTCTATGGCTATTTTTCTTCTTCCTTGACTTTGCTTATTCGTTTTATACTCGAGAAGAGCAAGAACTGGCGGTTATGGAACGACGTCTTTTTGAATGGCCGTTTAACGCTATCACGGTGATCATGGTCTTTACTTCGTACGTGATTCCTATTCCGTTGTGGCTGAGTAGACGTGTTAGAAGGAATATTCCACTGATGTTCTGGACATCTATACTTGTCAATATTGGTATGTGGCTAGAGAGATATTTCCTGATAATACCTGCGATCGAGCGTAAGAATGAGCTTACTTTCTTATGGTCTAATTACGTTCCCAGCTTAATTGAAAGCTTGGTGGTTTTGGCGTCATTCGGTATGGTTGGATTCTTATTATTGCTTTTTGCGAAAGTCGTTCCTTTGGTCCCTGCATGGGAGGCGAAGGAAGGCGTTATATTTAGAGAAGATGTCCAATTTGGAGAGGTAACACTTCCGGGAATTATAAAAGAAACAGAAGAGGAAAACGTTTGGTAGTTGTCGTTGTTAAGGAGCTTCGAAATGGCAGATAATAAAGATATAATGGGTGTTTTTGCAGATACAGATACTGCAGCAGAGGGCGCTCGGCAATTAAAGAGTGCTGGGTTTGTACAGGATGATTATGATGTGCTTACCGGCAACCCTTACCCTGAGGGAGCCTTTGGTGAGCATGTAAAACCGAATCGTCTGTTTGTTTTTGCCTTAGCGGGAGGCTTTGTTGGGTTTGCTATAGCATTCTTATTTACGGCAGCGACTCAGACAGCCTTTCCACTGGTTACAGGCGGGAAACCCATATTAGCTATTCCAGCAATGATGATAATTATGTATGAAATGACTTTGTTGTTTGCCATGATTTTCACCGTTACTGGTGTGATTTTTGAAAGTAGGTTACCTAGGCCCAGTGGAGCAGGCCCCGTATATGATACAAGGATTACTCTAGGGTATATCGGGTTAATAGTAACCACTAGCGAAGATCGCCTGGAAAAGGCAGAGGAAGCTCTGAAGGCTGCAGGCGCTGAGGATATAGTGAGGGAGTCATCCTAGAAGTGAAACGACTTAATCAACTGATGCAAAATCAAGGTTCTAACAAAACCGCTACTGTTAGTATGAAACGAGTATTAGCATTAAGTGTCGCGTTGTTTTTTTTGCTGACTGGTTGTTCGGTAGGTGCATATCCAATCGACAATTTCCAGGAAATGCATTACTCGCCTGCGCTTCGTAGACAGGAAATGCCTGCGATGTCTGCTCCGAGTACTGCGATAGGTTATTCTGGGGCAGGCTCTCCTGCGATAGAGTTAACCGTCGATCCAGCCTATGATTTAATGAAACAGGATGATTTGGCACTTATAAAGACCAATCCTATTGTTTTAAATGACATTGTCAGTAAGCAAGGAGAGGAACTGTTTGTTAGAAACTGTGCTGTATGTCATGGAATTGGAGGAGATCTCCAAGGTGGTGCAGGGCCGGCGTTGTTATCAGCGCATTTCGAAGCTGCAGGGGTTAATCCACCATTAAACTTGACGTTGGAAGCTACAAAGAATAGGACAGACGGTGATATTTTTGGAATACTTACACATGGAACTGGTTCTGTTCCAGCGCCATCTGATTCCACGAATCCTGAAGCATGGTCTTCACTGACAAATATGCCATCTTTTGCAAAACTCCTCACTACGGAAGAAAGATGGGCTGTTGTACATCACTTAAGGAATCTCCAAGGATCTTAAGTAGTCTCAATACTCCCGATTTTGTTGAGGGTCTCTTCTTGAAGTTTTATTAGTGCTTCGCTTTGCTCAACAGGATAGATTTTTGGCTTGTCCAGCAGCTTATATTTCTCGTTAATAGAGGCGAACTCTTTCACAAAGTGATCATGTAAGTTATCTAGACTTGGGTGAGGCCTTTTCAGTACTCCGTTTACTATTACTTCTTCTAGAAGAGGGCGAGCGGTTGAGTACCTCTTGTCGTCCTCATTGTGTAATGCAAGGGTGTCTTTTTCATAAACATTATTATCTGTTGTAAATCTGAAAACCTGTTTTTTCCCAGCTAATGTTTCTTTCCCCTTACTTAATTTCATTACGGGGGTATTTTCATATTCCACTAGCTTATATACACAATCGATAGCTGGGGCATCGCTAGAAGTGGCGGTTTTTGTTCCAATTCCGAAGCTGTCTATAGGGGCACCAGATTCAAGGAGTTCAGAAATCATATCTTCGTCGATATCCCCGCTTACAATAATCTTGACTTGAGTTAGTCCAGCGGTGTCCAGCATTTTTCGAACTTGCTTTGATAACGTTCCAAAATCCCCACTATCCAACCGTATGGCGTTAAGCTGATGCCCGTTGTCACTCATTTCATGAGCTACTTTTATAGCATTTTTTGTACCCTGTTCCGTATCAAAAGTGTCTACTAGGAAGGTGCTTCCATCGGGGAATGAATTGGCAAATGCTCTGAAGGCTTCTATCTCTGAACTAAAACTGCTAATAAATGAATGAGCCATAGTACCAGATACCTTTTGTGTATATTTTGCGGCTCCGTGAATATTGCCGGTACTTTCTATCCCCACGATTTTGCCTATACGTACCAAGGCGTCAGCAGAATCAATACCATGAGATCGCCTTGATCCAAACTCACTGATAGTGTGCCCTTTTGCTGCGTACATAGCTCGCGCGGCTTTTGTAGCAAGGACCGTTTCTAAATTCACCCTGTTTAATAAGTAATTTTCTATTAATTGAGCTTCTATTAAAGGTGCGGTAATTTCAATAACGGGTTCGTTTGGGAAAAACACTGTTCCTTCTTTTATAGCTCTAACTTGCCCAGTGAATTTTAGATTACTCAGGTAATCCAAAAAATTGTTTTCAAAATGATTTAGCGAACGTAGGTAATCAATGTCATCCGCATTGAATTGAAAAGTAGATAAGTGATCTAATATATCTTCAAGGCCCGCGAATATCATGTAACCCCTTGAAGCGGGGAATCTGCGTATAAAAAGGCTGAAAGTTGACTCCCCGGTATGGTTGTTTTGCCAATATGCTTGCGCCATAGTCAGTTGGTAGAAAGCCGCGAACAGACTCTTTGAAAATGTTTGTTGCTTGTTTTCCATTGCAGATGTCTTCTCGCTTCAAAGCTTGCGTATTTCGAAGGTTTTCAAAATACTAAAATTATCTATAAAGAATTATAATTGTTCCCTGTTTGTTAATGCAAAAAAGTGATTCATCAAGGTGAATACGCTAGTTACTATCGTTTAACGATCCTATATATACCATAGAGTTAAAGATGGTGAGAACCGTTAAGCCTATTAAAACGCCTCCTATTATGTCCATTCTGAGGTCAAGAGACGAATACAGCATGTTACGTAACCAGGCAGTTAGTATTACTGCATCAATGAGTAATAGAAAATCAAATAGGACAAGTCGAACCTTAGTCCCTGGGTTTCGGACGAATATGGCGTACAAAGATTCGAACGGATTATTCATGAAGTTCCCTATATAATTTATATTTGAATTTATCCTATATACCCTGTATTTACAAGTCAAGTATCTCGAGTGTCTAATTATCGTTTGGATCGGCTGGTAAAGAATCAGGATTCATTACATTTATAGGCGTACCTTTCAAATACGCTTGAATATTTTTAACACATGTCCCGTAGAAAACATCATAATTCTCTGCTGTTACATATCCTAAATGGGGCGTCAGTAAAGTATTTTCCATCGAAGTAAAAGGGTGATTTTTATCTAATGGTTCGTCATCGAATACGTCTAGCGCCGCGCCAGCTATCATTCCGGTTTGAAGTGCTTCTATTAGATCATTTTCATTAACAATAGGCCCTCTAGAAGTATTAATTAAGTACGCATCACTCTTCATGAGAGAGAGCTCCCTTTTTTTAATTATTCCTTCGGAAGATTTATTTAGAGGGATATGGATACTAATAATATCCGAGTTACTAAAAAGCGTATCTTTAGATACAGATTTTGCTTGATATTCGTCTGCTCTTTTCTGTGTCATGTTAGGAGACCAAACTAATAACTCCATGTCGAACAGGGGTGCGACCTTTGCAACGTCTTTCCCAACCCTGCCCAGACCTATGATGCCCAGTTTTTTTCCATCTAGCCCAACTCCAATACTGGTTTGCCATATTCCTTCTCTTAATTTCTTATCTTCAAGCGCGATACTCCTTGTTAAGCTGAATATAAGTGCCCAAGTTAACTCTGCCGTAGAATGGCCAGGGCTTGCAGTGTTACAAATCGTTATTCCTAGCTTAGTTGCTGCATCGATGTCGATATTGGATTGTCTACCGCCGGTTGCTGCGATAAGGCGCAAATTTGTGAGTTTTTCTAAGGTTGATTTGGTAAACCAGGTTCTTTCTCGCATAGTAACCAATATCTCGAAAGGTAAAAGTTTATTAATAAAACCGGTATCGTTTTCCATACCATTGTTAAACACTGTGATATCTACATTTGAAGGAAGGGAGGACCATTCGCCGAAATTTAAAGCTTCATCTTGGTAGTCATCCAAAATTGCTATTTTAATTTTATTGTTTGGATTCATAGTACTAAAATCTCCGATTCCATCGATAATTATCGAAACCAAAATGTCTTGAAGTATTATACATCCGCCGGTTCCTCCTTAGGAGAAATCTACGATTCCGAATCGCCCTTGGTTTATTTATATTCGCTCTTTCTGATGATTCTTCTGCTGGTAAATCTACCCTGGCATAAGAAGCAGCCACAAAACCTTTCCCTGAAAAAATTCTTCTCACAGAGCCTATTGCGAATGTTATTAAGCTTATTAAAAGGGTTAACCTTAGAAGGTCGATAAACGAAAAATCATTTGGCATACTTGAATCAATAATGCTCACGAGAAATTGTGCGGTGACTGACGAGACTAAGATTCCTGCTCCTAACAATGCTAATGAAAGAAAAGGTACATTTCGGTTCCAGGAAAGAATTGCTGCTGACATAACGATGGTTTGAGTTATTAGAATTATTATTCGGATTAGTTCTAAGGGGATTGAAAAATCTCCCTCTATTTGTCTCAATACTATGGTCAATCCCATTGTGGTGCCCATCACATAGAGGAGTACGAAAATAAATGCATCAGTCCATTGATTTTTTGCAATAGCGCCAGATATTATCGCGGTCAAAAGAGGACCAAATATTGCTAGGGCGAGCGTTGCATTCGAATTAGTATTGCTAAGGTCGTTTGGTAGTGTGACCACAAGAAGGCTCTGCGTCGCGACGATACCGATAGCTATCCATGTGTAGCTCCATCTAGGGGCGCCCCGGGTCCCAAATAGGAAGGCAATTAAAAATAGAACCACATTGGAAATAATGTACGGCGGTGAAGTTGTTAGATCACTTTTAGTTACTATTGACCATATAGCACCTATACTAATGCCAGCGAACAAAATTAATATAGGTGCGAGTTCTCTTATAATTGACTGCATTAATGATCTCTGGGCGTGATCTGAGCGTATGCTCATTATTGAGATTCCTCCAGCGTCCTATAGTATTTATATATAATGATACATTAGAATTATTAATTGGATGGTCTTTATTTGATTAGTTTTAAAATGGTCTCTACTCTTATTGCAAACCAATCTCTAGTATTCTTGTGTATTACGACCGCACTTATGACTACCGGTCAAGGAATCGCAGTTCCCATGGTTCCTCTTTTTGCTGATACTTTTGGCATTACTGCGGCAAAGATTGGTTTAGCTGTAAGCGCTTTTGGCCTTGCTAGATTTATTACCAATATACCCGCTGCCTTTATCTCGGACAGGATGGGAAGACGCTCTGTGTTAATAGGCGGGCCAGTAATTGCAGCAGTTGGCAATACACTCTCGGGATATACAACCTCTCTGGTCCCCTTGCTATTTTTCAGGTTTATTGCTGGAGTTGGTTCGGCAACTTTTATTACTGGCGGGATAGCTTTTATATCTGATATCAGTAAGATGGAAAACCGGGCCCGGATGATGAGCGTTTTTCAGGTAAGTTTTTTAGTTGGAATTAGTATTGGCCCTGTTTTGGGAGGAGTAATTGCTGAACTTTTTGGAATAAGAGCTCCATTTTTAGCAATTGGAGTGGTATCTATTTTGAGTGCACTATGCACGTTTTTTTGGGTACCAGAAACAAGAGTGCTCCTGACTAATGAAGCTAAAACAGAATCTGTTGCAGCTAGAAATGCACATAGTTTGTTTAAGGGTTATGGATTTCTGTTTAAAAAAGACTTGTTGCTTATAAGCCTCGCGTTTGCGGGCACTTTTTTTACACGAGGAGGTGCGTTTTTCACTCTATTGCCTTTAAAGGGTTCTCGAACATTAGATATGTCTGAAGGGCAAGTTGGGGGCTTTTTAACACTACCCTCAGTGTTTTCTTTATTTATGCTGCCATTTGCTGGTATTTTTTCCGATAAATATGGACGGAAAACTGTCATAGTGCCAGGTATCTCTCTTTTTGCTGTATCCCTTTTTGTCCTTGGTGTTAGTGTCGATTGGATAGTTTTTGGAATAGGAGTCATTCTTTACGGGATTGCGCAGGGGCTAGAAGGCCCCGCACCAGTAGCATACGTATCCGATGTTTCCGATGTGGATAAGCAGGCAGTAGCGCAAAGCTTTGTTAGATCTATGGGCGATTTATCGTTATTTGCGGCGCCACCAATTATGGGTTTAATGACAGACTTATTTAGTATAGACATAACATTACATGCTAATGCCATTATAATGTTGTCTATAGCGATGATATTTCTTGTTTTTGCAAGAGAGCCAATTACAAAACAGACGAATACCTAGAGTGTAATAATCGAAGATATATACTTAGGGAGGCGCATGAATATAATTAGTGGTGGGGCATCCTGGATTCGAACCAGGGACCTCAGTCTTATCAGGACTGCGCTCTAACCAGCTGAGCTAATGCCCCCCCTTAGACACGACCATCAGTGTATATATGATAACTATGGTAGTCAAAGGTAACACTGAATATCGTTTGATCAATAGGTTTGTATAAAATGACACCGGGAAGGGTTTTAAAGTAGCCTACTATTTATTGGGAACAAGAGAACCCGCTGAGTCTAGAGGATTTTAAAAAAAGGAAAAGTGAGATTTGGAAATATAACTGATGGAAGAAGAAGAGAAGAGGAAAACCATACAGGAAATTGAAGAACTGATTGCTTCAGGTAAGTTAAGTGACTCTACAGGAAGAGATAGGTTTGGGGTTGCTAGCCTTCTGGTCGATGAGTTTTTGATGGACTTTATTCAAGGAACCAATTCTGGAGAGTTTTCGGTAGATGAGATATTTCAGGATTTAAACTTAAGTAAATCTTATTACGAAAAATTATGTGGCGAGATAAATGCAAAGGTTAATCCATTTACTGACCCAAAACAGCTGGGACATAATGCTACTAAGAAAATCATTTATAAAGCAATACTCACGATGGTTTGGGAACAAGAACTGCCGGATGGTGATGATCTTGAGGAGTTAAGGTAACAAGGGTATACATTATATAAAATGGTTCCGTGGTATCGTTGTATGATGGATAAAATATATATCTGGGGGATTTCTTAAAATGCCGACGCGGGCAATAAAAGTAAAGGGTGCTCGAGAGAATAACCTAAAGAATATCAATGTTGAAATTCCACGAGATCGTCTTGTGGTGATCACTGGTGTTTCAGGGTCAGGAAAAAGCTCCTTGGCATTTGATACCGTATATGCAGAAGGGCAACGACGCTACGTAGAATCGCTTTCAGCATATGCCCGCCAATTCTTGGGGCGTATGGAAAAACCTAATGTTGAATATATAGAAGGGCTATCGCCAGCGATATCTATTGACCAGAAAGGGGTATCACATAATCCGAGATCAACGGTTGGTACAGTTACTGAAGTTTATGATTACCTAAGGCTATTATTTGCAAGGATTGGTATCCCACACTGCCCTAATTGTGAAACTAGGATAGAAAGCCAATCAGTGCAACAAATAGCAGATTCGATATTGTCTGCAGCACCAGAAACTCGGTTGGTCTTAATGTCTCCGATGGTAACGAGGAGAAAAGGTGAACATCAAACTATATTCGATGAAGCAAAAAAATCTGGGTTCGTTAGAGTCAGAGTGAATGGTGAAATTTTGGATCTTTCAGACGAGATTAAGCTTAATAAACAGAAATGGCACACAATTGAGGTCGTAGTGGATCGTCTTGTGATTAATGAACAAATTGACGAATTACGCTCTAGGCTGACCGATTCTTTAGAGACCGCTCTCAAACTTGGAAATGGACTGATAAAAGTCCTTGATTCAGAAACCGGTGAGGAAAATTTATTTAGCGAACATTTTGCGTGTGTAAAATGTGGTTATTCGATAGATGAAATTGAGCCTCGCACATTTTCCTTTAACAATCCTCAAGGAGCTTGCACGGATTGCACTGGGCTAGGTTATAAACTTGAAATAGAGCCCGACCTAGTAATACCTGATACAAATCTTAGCCTTGAAGAAGGGGCGATTTTGCCGTGGAAACGGTCTGGAACCATGGCGCCTTGGTACTCGTCGATCTTGAGAGCAGCTTCTACTGCGTTTGATATAGATATAAAAACGCCGCTATCAGAATTTGATGATTCCCAGATGGGCTGGCTTCTTTATGGCCAAGGTCTTGCGCGTGAGAACACCAAACTCGAAGTTAGGCATCGAACTCGAAGAGGCCGAGAAATTAAATTTGATACTAATTTTGAAGGAGTGATTCCGAATTTAGCGCGACGGCATAGGGAAACCTCATCAGATCATCAGCGAAAAGAGATCGAGAGGTTCATGGCCAAGAAACCCTGTTTATCTTGTGAAGGAAAACGTCTAAGCCCTGGAGCACTAGCAGTAACAATAGGCGAAGGTAACATTAATGAAGTGACTGGGCTATCAATTGATGCAGCCAAATCTTGGGTAGATGAATTACAGGAAGTGGAAGGCGGTTTAACTGAAAGGGAATCTTTAATTGCTGATCAGATTCTTAAGGAAATTTCATCCCGGTTACAATTTTTAATCAATGTTGGACTTGAGTACTTAACATTGGATCGAACGGCATCAACACTTTCAGGAGGAGAAGCTCAGCGTATACGATTAGCTACCCAAATAGGTTCAGGGCTCGTGGGGGTTTTATATATATGCGATGAGCCTTCTATCGGATTACATCCTGTAGATAACTCTCGACTTATACAAACTTTAAAAACCCTGCGAGATTTAGGTAATACAGTGATCGTAGTGGAGCATGATGAAGCTCTTATGAGGGCAGCGGATCATATTATTGATATTGGTCCTGGTGCCGGAGAACATGGAGGAAAACTTGTCGCACAAGGTGATATTGACGCAATCATAAAATCGAAGAATTCTATAACCGGAGCTTATCTAAGCGGCGCAAGAACGATACCAATTCCATCATCACGGCGTAAACCTAAAAATGGTTATTCGATTACAATAAATAACGCTCGGGAAAACAACCTAAAAAATCTTAATGTGGACATACCGCTTGGTCTTTTAACTTGTGTTACAGGGGTGTCTGGATCTGGCAAGTCAAGTTTAGTGTATGAAGTTTTGCATAAGAGACTAGCACAGAAATTATATAATGCTAAAGATCTTCCTGGTCTTTCCGATGGCCTTGACGGAATTGAAAACGTCGACAAGGTGATCAACATAGATCAAGCTCCTATTGGGCGGACTCCTAGATCAAACCCTGCGACGTATACCGGAGCATTCACACCGATAAGAGAACTATTTGCATCCGTTCAGGAATCAAGGATCAGAGGCTATAGCCCAGGGCGTTTTTCTTTTAATGTCAAAGGTGGTAGATGTGAAACGTGTAGAGGTGAGGGTTACCAAACTATAGAAATGCAATTTTTGCCAGATGTTACAGTTCCGTGTGAAATTTGTTTAGGGGCACGATATAACCGTGAAGCTTTAGAAATTAAGTTCAAAGATCTTTCTATAGCTAATGTGTTGGACTTAAGTGTTGACGAAGCTCTGCCAATTTTTGAATCGATACCTAAAGTGTTTAATCGCTTAAAGACTATGGCAGATGTTGGGTTAGGTTATATGCGCTTAGGGCAACCGGCTACAACTCTATCGGGAGGAGAAGCTCAAAGGGTCAAACTTGCAACTGAGCTATCAAAGAGAGCTACTGGGAAGACCTTATATATTTTGGATGAACCTACGACTGGGCTTTCTTTTTCGGATGCGCATGCCTTGCTGGATGTTTTACATAGACTAGTAGATCGTGGGAACAGTGTTGTTCTTATAGAGCATCATTTGGATTTGATTAAGAATGCTGATTGGATTATTGATTTAGGCCCAGGTCCGGGGGATAGAGGGGGCGAAGTCGTTGCCGAAGGTCCCCCAGAAATTATTATGGAAATCGATAATAGTTATACTGGCAAGTATCTAAAGAATGTTATGAACCTAGAAGAAGACGCTACGAGGAGCAAAGAGGTAGCTCTTGCTGACTAAATAAGGCGTACCAGTCAGCTTTCTTATACTGTTTCATGATATAACGGTGGTTATGTGAGGTTGTATAGTGTCACAAAGTGATGGCATTCTTCAGGCCCAAGAAATGGTGGGCGCCATAGATTTAGGTGCTCTTCTCAACTTAACAATTGAGCCAGTATTTGGCTATGTATTTATGTTAGTTGGAATCGCATTATGCCTGATAGGATATGTATTATATAGATTTATGATCGCCTTAACTGTCGCAGTTGCGTCAGGTACAACGTTTTTTATTTTTGGCCCAACGTTTGGTTTGGAATCAGGTCCATTATGGATGTCTTCTCTAGGGGTCTTTTTGCTGCTATTGATAGTTGGTTGGCTTTTATATCATGTAGCGGTTTTTATAATAGGACTGACTGCTGGAGCTGCAATTGGGGTTTGGTTCTGGTTATTAGGGGCTGGAGAATTTTCTCTAGTCCAAACAATTTCGGATTTCTCTATACCAAGGGATGATCTATTTGCTCTAATCGCAACGGCGGCTGTTCCCGGAGTCGCTATAGGTATTGTCGCGGTATCTTGGGAACGACGTTTAATTACACTTATTGCAGTCATACTAGGGGGCACGTTTATTTCCTTCGGAATACGATATAGCCACATAGGAGAATCAGTTGCACAATGGGCACCTATCTTTGCTGGCTTAACTATGGGGCTTGGATTGTTGTTAAATGGTCGCCGCAAGGATAAAGGAATTGAACCATGATCTATTTTAACGGAACGAATTATGGCTAATAATGAAGCAATCCCCCTTTTAATTGGAACATCAAATCCTGCTAAACGCCTTAGGCTTTCCAAATGTTTTTCTACTGAACTGTTCCGCTTTGTATTTCCGGAAAGTATTAGTGAAGCAAATACGCCTGAAGAGACGGCAGATACTCATGAATCTATTGCTGCGGAAAAGGCAAAGTATTGGTCTTTAAGAGCAAGTGGCTTTGCTGTGTCCAGCGATGGTGGGTTAAAGATTCCTGTATTAAATGATCGATGGAACAGTGTATTTACTCACAGATTTGCAGGGCCACACGCGACGGACCAAGATCGGATAAATACTTTGCTTGGATTTATGTCTAACTATAGTGGAGATGAACGCTCTGCCTACTGGGAAGAATCAGTAGCACTCGGATATAAAGGGGTGTTGTTCAAGCAATGGGTGGTAAAGAGTGGGATGGGAAGAATAGCTTTAGAGCCATCGTTTACTAAGATAGATGGATTTTGGGCCGCAAGCATTTGGGTCTTTCCAGATATTGGTAAATCCTACACTGAGTTGAATCAAAATGAGCTAAAAAATATTGGGGACCCATGGATTGATATTAAAACGAGTATAGATTTTTGGATAAATACTGAGGGACAGGATCAAATTTCGAGTGCTTTAAGGCAATGAAGCCATTCCATTTTTGACGTTAATTAACCCGTCTTTTATAAGGCCACTTATGAGATCTGTGATCCATATGGTGTCACCAGTAGAAGAGTAAGTGGGTTTGATTAATTTACCGAGCGCGTCAATTTGAATAGGTTTGGTCCTATCTCGAAGAGCTGAGATTATTAGACCCCTGTAATATCGGTTCGAACCAATGAATTTCGGGTTTTGCTTGTTGGACAACTTAGTTTCCGTTTGCTTACCACCTTTCATCGATATGAATTTTATTGAGGCAGAACAGTTAAGTACTAAGGGACAAGATTCGCATCCTGGGTTTCTAGCGGTGCACACCATTGCACCTAGATCCATTAAAGACTGGTTCCACTCTGGAGTTTTTTCCTTAGAGGGTAAATATTTTGTTGCAGTTTCCCAGGCAAGTTTATCTGTATCAAATAAAGCTCCTTGGTCGACTCTACCAAGGACACGTTTTATATTGATATCTACTACGGGGACCTGCAAACCAAAAGCGAAATTACTAATTGCCGAAGCTGTATATCGACCAACCCCTGGAAGCGAGAGTAAGGCTTCCATAGATTTTGGCACTTCTCCGTTATGGTCAGTAACGATGATGTTTGCAGCTCTATGTAGATTCACGGCGCGTTTGTTGTATCCCATTCCAGACCAGGCTCTGATAACTTCGCTAGAAGGGGCTGTCGCTAGAGAATAAACATTGGGAAATTGATGGATGAAAGCATTGTATTTATCGATTACTCTACTCACTTGTGTTTGTTGAAGCATGACTTCCGATACTAATATTTGATAGGGGTCTTGAGTTTTTCTCCAAGGTAATTCCCGGGCAGATGCTTTGTACCAATAAAACAATTGATTGTGCAGGTATTCATAATTTTGTGTCGACATGATTACAGTTAATTATGCGAATTTTAAGCTTCATGATCAACAGATAATTTCGGCCTAGTTAATATATCGAGAAATTCGTATAAATCGTTATAAATTGGTTGACGTTTGAATACAGTGTTAAGTAGAATTAGCTGGTTGGGGGATAAGTCATCTTATTCGTCATGGAAGGAGAATTCAATGACAGGGACATTAAAAGGAAAAGCGGCTTTGGTGGGGGTTGGTTGGACTCCTGCTCGTAGAAAATGGCCGGACAAGTCACAGAAAGGTATGCAGGCTGATGTTGCTGCAATGGCAATAAAGGATGCAGGACTTCGCCCAGAGGACATCGATGGGTTGGTGACTGAAGCTCCCGGAGGAGAGGATGCCAACAACTGGCCCGCTATAATGTCGGACTATTTAGGAATCAAGCCTAACATGGCTAGTGGCGTGAACAATATGGGAGCTACCGGTACTACCGGAATAGTTCTTGCGTCTACTTGGGTTTCTAGCGGTCTTGCAGAGACAGTTCTACTCGTTTTTGGAGGTAACCAAGGGACTCAACCAAGAGTTGCTCCTAGACCTAATCCGTTTGTGGATCCGTATGGTCCAGTTGTCGCTGCCAACGGGTGGTATGCTCAGGTCGCACGTCGACATGCTTTCGAGTATGGAACTACAGACGAAATGAGATTTAAAGTAGCAGCTGATCAGAGGTTCAATGCTCAGGTAACACCAGGATCTGCCTTCCTTGAACAGCCAATTACTGTTCAAGACGTAGCGGATTCCCGTTATGTTGCGGACCCTCTTAGGTTGCTTGAATGTGTTATGCCTTGTGCGGGAGGTGGTGCAATGATTGTTACCACACCAGAAAAAGCACGAGCGATGAAAAACAAACCAGTTTACATGCTTGGAGCTGGCCACCATACAGATCATAATGATTTGAGTTGGGCAGACCGAATTACAAGGACGCCGGCCGTTGTTTCTGCTCCTAGAGCGTTCAACATGGCAGGGCTCAGTCCGAAAGATATGGATTTCGCACAGATTTATGACTGCTATACCATAACCGTTATGGTTACACTTGAAGATGCTGGATTTATGCCTAAAGGAGAATCTGGCCCTTGGTACCAAGAGACTGATACTACATACAAGGGCGATTTCCCAGTGAATACACATGGTGGCCAATTATCTTATGGCCAGCAAGCTGGAAACACTGGAGGTTTTTCGCAGCCCATGGAGGCTACTCTTCAATTGATGGGTCGTGGAGGCGAGAGACAAGTCAAGGATGCAACGACAGGATTTGTGAATGGTTGAGGCGGCATTTTGAGCAAGTTTTGCTCAATCGTTCTCACCAATGATGAGTCTTTGGCTAATTCTTAGAATAATTGGATATAAAGGAGTTTAATCATGTCTTATGATGGTCGAGGAGAACAACCACCAGCACCTCAGAAACCTGTTCCTATTCCGGACGCAGTTACTGCCCCATTTTGGGAAGCGACTAAAGAAGGTAAATTGATGGTTCAGAGGGACATTGATAGTGGGCAAGTATTTTTCTACCCAAGAGAGAGAAGCCCTTATACTTTGTCAGACCGGCTCGAATGGGTCGAAGTTAGTGGTAAAGCGCGAATATACAGCTTTATTGTGGTGAGGCAGCCAGGTAATCCGGCATTCACTCCAGACGTACCTTATATTTACGCCATAGTCCAGTTGGACGAAGGCCCACGAATGAATGGTAACGTCAGAGGAATCGATATTGAGGATGTCGAGATCGACATGCAAGTAGAAGTTTACTTCGAAGAGCGTGGAGATCAGATGATTCCGCAGTGGAAACCTGTAGGAGCGCCAGATCCAAGTTAACTAGTGGTCTATAAGGTGATAATAAACCTATAAGAAACAAAAATTCTGCTGAGGCACAGTCTCGGCAGAATTTTTTTATGCTTGATTAATTTATGCGTAAAGGAGATTCTAAATGGACAATGTAGAAATTGTTAAAACTCTAGTGCACCATGTGCGCCAATCTTTTCTAGATGTTATGGAAAATGTAGACCAAGATGTAGCTGATTGGCTGCCACCGGGAGAAGCTCATCCGATACGAATGAGTAATCTCCATTGTTTATGGGCTGAAGATCGATTTATAAACGTTTTTCTCCAGGAGGATCCAACGATCTGGAGTGTTATTGGCCTTGAAGAAAAGACTGGGTTGATACCTGGAAGGCTTCCCAGTGCGGAATGGGCACGTTCTACGCCCATTGACATAAATCAACTTAGAGAAGTCTATATGCCCGCTCTTTTTGAAGGAACTGATAAATATTTAGATACTTTAAAAGCCGATGATTTAGATAAGCCAGTGAAATCTGATGTTACAAATTTGAATGGTCTAAAAGCTGGAGAAATATTAATTCGATTTGCACTGCATAATGCTAACCATGTAGGAGAGATTGCGTCTCAAAAAGGGACGCAAGGTCTTAAGGGCTACAGCTTTTAGCAGTACACAGATGGATAGTTTATACGTTATAAAAACATTGATCGTAAGGATGCACGAATCTTTTCTAGATGTTATGGAAAATGTAGACCAAGATGTAGCTGATTGGCTGCCACCAGGAGAAGCTCATCCGATACAGATAAGTGCCGCTCATATTCTGTGGGTAGAGGATGCCTTCGTTAACGCGGTGATAAGGGAATCGACTACGGTATGGGCCGACTTAGGGCTGCAAGAGAAGACAGGGATTCGCCCAGGGTCTATTCCGAATTTGGAGTGGGCACGGACTACCAATATCGATATCGAGGAACTAAAAAGGCTATATGTAAATGAGCTTTTTGACAATACGGAGTCATATTTAGGGAATTTGGAACCAAAAGAATTAAATCGAGAGATCGACATCGAAGGTAAAGGTCGACTCTTAAAGCGTGTCCTCATTGGGACTCGAATATCAGATATATTCTTGACTCTTGCTATTCATAGTGCCAACCATATAGGAGAGATTGCTTCTCAAAAAGGGACGCAAGGTCTCCAAGGGTATAGTTTCTAGATAAACATTTGGAGATCGGTACGTATACTTATAACTAATTTAATCCTTATGAAACTGTGGGAGCATACATGTCACCATTTGCGCCAATTGACCCCATTCTTGAAAAAGGGTACAACGTACGCCTTTTGGCTGACGATTTTGAAGGCCTAATCAATGCCTGGACAGCGAGGAGTGAGAAATTTCGAAGTACAGCTAATAGCTCACTTAACTGCCAATACGATGAAGGTGAAAAAAATAAACTAGATTTATTTCGTTCTGGTAAGCCCAATGCACCATTATATGTATTTGTGCATGGTGGGTATTGGCAAGGAGGAGATAAGGATTTTTATAGTTTCATTGCCGACCCTTTTGTTAAATCTGGAATTGATGTTGCTATAATCGGCTACCAATTATGCCCTGAATCAAGTATGACAGGGATCGTCAACCAAATTCGAACTGCATTAATATGGCTCTGGAAGAATTCTCGCGATTATGCTATTTCAAAGGATCGTATTAATATTTCTGGTCATTCCGCTGGTGGTCATATTACTGGCATGGTATTGGCTACAGATTGGCAACAAATCTCTTCGGATTTACCGAAAAATCTTGTCAAAACAGGTATTCCAATTAGTGGACTATATCAACTAGAACCACTTAGAAAGACTAGCATTGCTGAGGCTCTTGGTTTGGATGACGCTGAAACGATGGCTTTGAGTCCACATTTTTTGGAACCCATAACCACAGCGCCAATTCTGGTAATTCTTGGCGAAGCCGAAACGCCAGCATTCCATTGGCAAACTGACCAGTTTATTGAGAAATGGAAACTTAACGAAGCACTCGTTGAATATCATTCCGAGCCTGGCGCTGATCATTTTGAGGTTATAGAGAGATTAGCTAGGGAAGACACTCAAATTTTTGATAGAATAAAAAGATGGATCTTGTAATACATAGTGGTAGGAGAGCTTAATGGTAAAAGCTAGGTACTTTTTGGGGATGATGGCTATAGCCTCTTTATTTATTTTTGTAGCGTGTGGAGGCGGAGAAACAAGTTCAAGTGAGACGGAGAGTCCGAAACCTCA